>Ga0316217_10004757_pt1 | contig 14443 bp, 13 predicted proteins | sample 1anoAmetaG_FD_203633 | JGI IMG/M metagenome (GOLD analysis project Ga0316217, IMG submission 203633) | Freshwater microbial communities from Trout Bog Lake, Wisconsin, USA - 1anoA | ecosystem: Environmental > Aquatic > Freshwater > Lake > Hypolimnion/Profundal zone | place: USA: Wisconsin... | reverse complement strand
GTCATCGGCCTGGCCCCCAGCACGGTGTCGGAACACCTGACCCTGCTGCGCAGGGCGGGCGCCGTGGTCGAGCGCAAGGAAGGGAAATGGGTGTTCTACGCCCTGAGACGGGGCGCCGCCATGGAATCCCTTTGCCAGGCGCTCTGGCCGCAGCTGGATACGGACGAAGTGCTCGGGGCGGACGGCCTGCGTTGCGCCAAGGTTCGCAGCACCCCGCTCGCCATCATCTGCGCGGCTGAACCGAAAACCCGGCGTCCGGGACAGCCGCAGGCTCCCGGCCAGCCCGGTTGAAGGCATCGCCATGGCCATTCTTGTCGCCAACCCGAGCCGCATCCTGTTCTTCACGGGGAAAGGCGGCGTCGGCAAGACCTCCTCGGCCTGCGCCACCGCCATCGGTCTGGCCGAGGCTGGCCGGCGGATCCTGCTGGTCAGCACCGATCCGGCCTCGAATCTCGATGAAGTGCTGCGCATCCGTCTGACCTCGGCGCCCACGGCGATCCCCGGGGTGCCCCGGCTGTGGGCCTTGAACATCGACCCCGAACAGGCCGCCCATGACTACCGGGAGCGTCTGCTCGGTCCCGTCCGCGGCATCCTCCCCCCGGCCGTCGTCAAGAGCATGGAGGAGCAGCTCTCCGGCGGCTGCACCATGGAGATCGCCGCCTTCGACGAATTCTCGAAACTTCTCGGCGACCCGGCCATCACTTCGGACTACGACCACGTCCTGTTCGATACCGCCCCGACCGGGCATACCTTGCGCCTGCTGGAACTGCCCGCGGCCTGGGCCGATTTCATCGATACCAACGTGGGTGGAACCTCCTGTCTCGGCCCGCTCTCGGGCCTCAGCGCCCAGAAAGCGCTGTACGCGGCCTCGAACGCCGCCTTGCGGGATGGCGGGCAGACGACCCTGGTGCTGGTGGCCCGTCCGGACACCGCTTCCCTCAGGGAAGCGGAACGGACCCGGGCGGAGTTGGCCCAGCTCGGGGTCAACCAGGTCTGCATGATCCTGAACGGCATCTTCAAGGCCAAGGACCTGCGGGACCCCCTCGCGGTGGCCCTGGACGCGCGCGTCCGGACCGCCCTCGAGGGGATCCCGGCGGGAATCCGCAACCTGCCGCGGGTCGAGGTGCCCCTGCTGCCCTACGGCCTGGTTGGCATCGAGGCCCTGAAGACCCTGGGGGCCGCCGGCAGCCCGCCCCGTGCCTGCGAACCCCTGGACGGCACGGAACAGGCGCGCTTCCAGGACCTGGATGCCCTGATCCCGGCGCTGGCGGGCCGGGGCAAGGGCGTGATCATGACCATGGGCAAGGGGGGGGTCGGCAAGACCACCCTGGCCGTGAGGATCGCGACCCGGCTGGCCGGGCAGGGTTTCAAGGTCACGCTCACCACCACCGATCCCGCGGCCCACGTCGAGCAGACCCTGGGGGAGCGTCCCCCGACCCTCACGGTGGCGCGCATCGACCCCGCGGTCGAGACCCGGCGCTACTCGGAGGCAACCCTGGCCCATGCCGGGAAGGGGCTGGACGCCCAGGGCCTGGCCCTGCTCGAGGAGGACCTGCGCTCCCCCTGCACCGAGGAGATCGCGGTGTTCCGGGCCTTCGCGGAGACCGTCGCCCAGGGCCAGGACCGGTTCGTCATCATCGATACCGCGCCGACCGGGCATACCCTGCTGCTGCTGGACGCGGCCGAGTCCTATCATCGCGAGGTGCTGCGCAAGGCCAGCGAGGCGCCGGAAGCCGTGCGCCAGCTGCTGCCGAGGCTGCGGGATCCCGCCTTCACCCACATCGTGCTGGTGACCCTGCCCGAAGCCACGCCCATCCATGAAGCCATGGCGCTGGAGCGGGATCTTGCCCGCGCCGACATCAAGCCCTTTGCCTGGGTGGTCAACCAGAGCCTGACGCCGCTGCGGGTGACGGACCCCGTGCTCAGTTCCCGCCAGGGCGAAGAGGCGATCCATCTCCGGGAGCTGCTGGGCCGCACCCCCCGGATCGTCCTGGAACCCTGGTCCGCCAAGGAGAGCTGAAATGGAAATCCGCGTTTTCGATCCCCCCATGTGCTGTTCGACCGGGGTCTGTGGTCCTTCCGTGGACCCCGTCCTGGTGCGCTTTTCCGCGGACCTGGACTGGTTGAAGGGCCAGGGGGTCGCCATCGAGCGGTTCAACCTGTCCCGGCAACCCCTCGATTTCACCGGCGATGCCGAGGTCAACGCGGCCCTGCAGGCCAGGGGTGTGGACGCCCTGCCCCTCGTGAAGGTGGCGGGCCAGGTCAAATGCCAAGGCGCCTATCCCACCCGGGAGCAGCTGGCGGAATGGGCGAACGTGGCACCTCCAGCCCCCAGCCTGTACACCGAGGCGGTTGCCGAACTCGTGGCCATCGGCGCGGCCGTGGCCTCGAACTGCGAACCCTGCTTCAAGGCCCACTGCGACAAGGCCCGCAGGCTCGGGGTTTCCCGGGAGGACATGATGCGGGCCGTGACCACGGCGCAGGGCGTCAAGGAGGTCTCGGCCAAATCGGTGCTCGGCCTGGCCGAACGCTACCTGCGCGAAAGGGCTGCCGCCGCGGGAACGCCTGCCATCCTCGATCCGGTCGGGCAGGATCACGTGCCCGCGGCCAGGGCGATCCGGAAGGCCTTGACCACCAGGTTGAGGGTGTAGGCCAACTGGGCGAGTCCGGCCCCGGACCGGATCTCCTCGGCGGACCCAAGCTGGGCCAGGCTGAAGGACAACTCGCACGGGCAGGCGGCGCACGCCGCCGCCGGGGGGGGATCCGCGGCCGGGATCCCGGCGGGAACCCCGGCCGCCGCGGGGGCGGCGGCGGCCGGGGCCGCGACCCCGGGCACCGTGGCCAGCAGCGCCGGGCCGCTGCCTGCCGGGAGGATGGCCCGCGTCTGCCGGCGGAACTGGCGCATCAGGCCCTCGGTCCAGGCCGCCCCCCCGGTCCCGTTCAGGGGCGCGGGCGCGGACGCAGCGGTGGCCGCGCTTTCCGCCTCCATGGCGAGGGTCAGCTGCGCGGCGGAGGAATACAGGATGTAGCCCACCAGGTTCATGATGGATCCGGCCAGGGTCTCCCCGGCGACCTGGGCCTGGACTTGGGTGATGGCATTTTCGCAGCGGAAGCGGGCGCACCGGTCCGCCAGGCTGCCGGTGGCGTCGGCCTGGGGCGCGCCATCCGGCGTCCCCGCCGCGGGGGGCGGGTCCCCAAGGACCACGGACCCCAGGCCGACCGCGGTGGCCGCGCCCATATCGGCGGCGGCCAGCAGGGGCGCCGGCAGGCTGCGGTTGCGGGCGCTCAGCAGATCCACGCCCGCGATCCCGGCGGCGGCTTCGGTGGCCACGAGGTAGGCGGCGACATTGGCGGCTCCGGAGGCGCCGATGACCCGGTGGATGCCGAGCTGGTCCACCAGGTCGGCAACCTCGCAGCAGGCCTTCCGCTGCCGGTCCGGCCGGACCGGTCCCGGCGCGTCCTCCGGCGGCGTCGAGGCCGCGGGCAGCGCCTGGTCCCGGGCGGCCCGGAGCTGATCCTCCCGGAGCCCGGCCCGGGTCTCGTTCAGCTGGGAACCCAGCTGCGCCAGCGCGGGCGGGAACAGGTCCAGCGTCCGGCCCTGGGCGGCGACCCGGAAGCTGTTCACGACATTGAGCAGCGTATCGGAGGCGAGGCTGAGCGAGGCGATCGCCTCGGCGGGGCTCAGGATGCGGGCCAGATAGCCGGTAGTCGCCAGCTGCATTCCCAGCGACAGGTTGTCCAGCGCCGCGAGCTGGCTGTTCAGGGCGAGCGGGAAGGGGGCCGGCTCACCCGGGCCCCCGGCGGTGGCCGCCCGGGCCTGGGCGGTCCATTGCCGGAACCGGGCCAGGCGGACGTTCAGTTCCCCCACGGAACCCGGCCCGGCGAGTTCCAGGAGTTCTCCGAGGGTGGCCGGGGCGGAGGCGGGCGGGGCCGCCGGGGCGGTCCCGAAGTCCGCGGCGGCGGTCCCGGCCGGAGCCAATCCGGTCACCGGCAGGCGCGGGCTCTGGGCCAGGGTCAGGCCGAAGGTCGCATTGAACCGGGCGGTCTGGTCGGCGGCATACCGGGCATGGGCTTCCGGCATCGGCGGACCGGGATCCGGCAGGGGCCGGAGCAGGTCCGCCCCGGTGCACGGGAACAGGTTGAACAAGGTCAGGGCCAGGAACAGGAAGCGGAGCAACCCCATGTGGCTGGGCGCCGGCGTGGCCGCGCGGAAGCAGGCCGGCCGGGCCGGGGGGCAGTGCTGCCGGGGGGCCAGGGCTGGGGCGGGATCCGACGCGGGCTCGGCCCGTAGCGGCGGCTCCGCCGGGGCAGCCTGCTTCGGCAGCCGGGCCCGGAGCCTGGCCCGCACCATGCGCAGGCGCGCCTGGTAGGCCTCCGCCTGGTGCTCCCGGGCGGCCTGGACGGCGGCGGGGGAGGTCTTCTTCTGCGCGGCCTGGATCCGGGACGGGGAGCACAGCAGCCCCATCGCCAGGAGGGCGAAGGCGGATCGGGTCAGCAAGGTCATCCGGCCGCTCCTGCTGGACGGGTCATGGTCCGGTCTCCGGGCGGGGCAGCAGCCCCACGGCCAAGGAATGGCCGTTCGAGCCCTTTGGTTCCCGTCCGGCAACCATTCAATTTCCCCGTCGGGTTGATCCTGGTACTCGAAAGGAGACCGAACGGCCCAGCAAGGCGGCGTTGACGAGGACTCCCGTGCCGCGGAACGCCGAGGCAAGGAGGGGTCTGTTCATGGCTGGAATCCACCCATGGAAATGACCAGCTTGCCTGCGCCATGCCCGGCCTCGCAGAGCCTGTAAGCCTCGGCGGCCTGGGCGAGCGGGAAGGTCCGGCCCAGGGCCACGCGGAAGGCACCTTCCGCAAACAGCCGTGCCGCCTCGGCCAAGGCCCGCTCCGGATGCTCCTGGGCCGCGAGCGACACCTGCGCGCCATGCCGGGGCGCGGTGCAATCGGCGACGGAGAGGACCCGGGCAGGATCGCCGACCAGCTCGATCAGCTCCTGGATGACGCCCGTGCCAGCGATATCGAGCGCGGCATCCACCCCGTTCGGCGCGAGCTTCCTGACCCTTGCCACCAGGCCCGGTCCATAGGTCGTCGGGATGGCGCCGAGCCCGCGCAGGTACTCATGGTTTGCAGCGCTCGCGGTGCCGATCACGGTGATCCCGCGGTGACGCGCGAACTGGACCGCCGCGGAGCCGATGCCACCGGAGGCGCCGCTCACCAGCAGCGTCTCGCCGGACTTCACGCCGACCTGGGCGAGGATGCGCGTTGCTGTTTCGACGACCACGGCGAACCCGGCCGCAGCCTCGAACGACAGCCCGTCGGGCTTGCGGGCCCAGACCCCGGGTCGCAGCACCGCGTACTGCGCCACCAGGTCGAAACCACAGCCGAAGACGGCGTCGCCGAGGGACACGTCGGTGACGCCCGCGCCGACTTCATCCACGATGCCGGCGCCCTCGACCCCGACCCCTGAGGGAAGCGGGATCGGCTGGCCCTTCCAGCGGCCGGCGCGGATCTTCATCAGGTCTGAACGATTGATCCCGGCCGCCCGGACGGCGATCCGCACCTGGCCGGGACCGGCATGCGGTTCCGGGACCTCGACCAGCCGCAGAACCTCGGGGCCGCCATATTCACTGAATTGCACTGATTTCATGAGGAATTCCTTTGAAGGGGTGTCGTTCCCGTTCGTGTGATTCCTAAACTTGCTTCAAAAATACCGATCGTTCGGTATGCAGCAGGGTAAAAAAAAGGAACAGCGTCCTCAGGGTTGCAGGGATTCGTAGAGGGTTTCCCAAAGGTCCAGGGTCTCGCCGACCACGGAGGGGGGACCGCCCTTGAGCATGGAGGTGATGGCCACACCATCGGGCACGGACATGAAGATCCTGGCGATCTTGCCGGCCTCCAGCCCCGCGCGGAGTTCGCCGCGATCGATGGCGGCCTGGATCGCGTCGGTCCAGGCCGAGTGTTCGAGGGTGTTGTACGCTTCCATGGAGGCCCGGAAGCCAGGCAGGAGGCGCACCGCGTCCCAGAGGAGGTTGTAGCCGTTGATTCCGGCTTCCCGGGTGCCGGGCAGGTCGGCCCCTTGAACCCCCTTTTCCCGGGCCTGGATCGTCTCTGCGAGCGTGGTGTAGAAGCCGCGGAGGGAATGGGCCGGGAGGGTCGAAAAATCGGTGTGGGAGGTTCCCACCAGGTTGCGGGCCACTTCCTCGAACAGCTGCTCCTTGCTGGTGAAGTGGTGGTATAGCGCGCCCTTGGTCATCCCCACGGCCAGGGTGATGGCCTGGATGGACACGCCGTCGTAGTTGCTCTGGAGGAAGAGTCTCCCCGCCACTTGGAGGATGTGTGCGCGCGTTGCGTTCATGCCATACCAACCGTTCAGTATGAAGGTTGGACCCGGAACGAACGAAAGTCAAGCTGTCAGCGTCCAACCACTGAGTCCTTGACGTGCTTGGAAGGCCGCATGAACGCCTGACGACATCAGTGTAAAGACCTGCGCCCACCCCCATCGTGTCGAGGCCATGCCTTTCAGCGTTCCGGTTCCAGGACGGGATGCACCCGATTGCGCCCCGCACCCTTGGCCGCATACAGCTGGGAGTCCACCCTTGCCAGCAGGGCCTCGAGCGCCTCGCCTGCCTGGAACTGGGCCGCCCCGACGCTCATGGTGACCTTGAAGGTGTCCTGGCCGAAGTTCATGGTGCAATCCGCCACAAACATCCGCATGCGCTCCCCCACCAGCAAGGCTTCGGCCAGGGTCGTCTCCGGGAGCAGGACCGCGAACTCTTCGCCGCCCGTGCGGCCGATGGTGTCCATGGCCCTCAGGCAGGCACTGCAGGCCTGGACGAACCGCACGAGGGTCAGGTCGCCGGCCCCATGGCCGAAGCGGTCATTCACCTGCTTGAAATGGTCGATGTCCAGGGCCAGGATGCAGAATCCCCAATGGTTGCGGGATTCCCGCTGCCGCTCGTACTCGCCGAGTTCCAGGAACCGCCGGCGGTTGTAGACCCCGGTCAGCGGGTCCGTGGTCGCCAGGATCCGCAGTTCGACTTCCAGGGTCTTCCTCGCCTCCACCTCATGGGCCAGTTCAGTATTGAGGATTCGCAGGTGGCGGGTCTGTTCCTCCAGCAGAAGGGACTTCTCCTGCAATTCGCGGCTGACCAGGCGGAGCTGCTCCTGCTGGCGATCTCCCGCCCGCATGAGCTGCCTTTGTTCCCTGGAACTGAGACGGTAGGCCTGGAGCAGGTCCCAAGCGGTGGTCCGCAGCACCTGGGGATCCTCGGGATGGTTCTCAAGGGCAGCTGTCGCCTCCCGGAGGATCCTGGCCTCGTGCTCGAACAGGTCGAAGCCCGAATCAGATTTCGACAAGCTGGAAGTCGACATGCTGCAGCTCCATGGAAAAGTCCTCCCCGAATTCCCGCATCACCTCGTCCTCCTTCTGGAAACACCACCGGAGGTGGACCTTGGTGCCACCGCGCGCCGCGGTCTCCAGCAACTGGATCATGTTCATGAGGGCCTTGGCGCTGCTGGTGTTGAAATAGTCCAACTGAAACTCCACCTGGAGTTCCTGGCCTCTGCTCGATTCGCAATGGGCTGCCAGCAGGCGCAGGAGCGGAGCGAAGAAAGCACCGGCATCCTCGGGGAACGCTTCACCCCTCAGGCTCAGCCGGTTCTCGAGGAAGCAGAAATCCACCTCCGGCGAACGCTCCCCGGCCGCGATGTACGTGTTTTCCATGATTGGAACCTCCGGACTAGATGAATACCTTCAAGCAATAAAAGGTATGCGAGCCATCAATTTCCATGAAGTCGTATTGGATTGGCTCACTGGCCCGGCGGGCGATCTCGATCAGGCCGAGGCTCGCCCCCATGCTGTTCGGGTCCTCCACCGGGTTATTGATCCGCTCGAGGTAGAAGGCCTTGATCCCGGCCGGATCGAGGGCACTGATCCTGGCCAGGCGGGCCTGGTGGGGGATGGCATCCTCCCGGCGCATGATGTTCCCGCAGACCACGAAGAACCGGCCCCCCTCGGACCCGACCGTGATCGTCCCGGAACTGATCCGGTTGACTTCCTGGCCCCCCTTGGCAAGGGTTTCTGCGGAGTAGCGGATGATGTTCTGGGCCTGCTCGACGAACACCGAGAAGACCCGCTTCATGGTGCTGACATCCGTTTCATCCGCGGACAGCTTCTTCTTCAGGGCCTCCCCCAGCGCGAACAGGATCCCTTCCGAAATGAAGCCATTGAAGGTGAAGATGATCCCCCGCTGGGCGCTGGCCATCTTCATCCGGTAGTGATCGGCTGCGAGCATGGGAACAACCTCCAGGTGGCCGGATACAGGGAAAGGACAGGAGCCGCCATACTTGCTGGACGCCGGTTCATCCCCCGGGGTGAACCTTCCCATGGTAGGAAACCCTGGTGACTTTCCGGTATTCCGCCCGTAACATCCAGGTCGATCGTGCTGCTTCTTCCGGTTTTCCTGGATCAGGGGGCGCTCCCTCCAGCCGGGTGCCTCAAGGTTCACCGGTTCAAATGATCAGCCGGAGGTCTTGTGCGAGCGGGCGGCGGCACACCGCAGGCCCCACCCGGCACTGAATGGATCGATGGCCCCGAAACGAGCCGGATTGTGTGGTCCCAGATCGAAGCATGATGGGCTTCCGATGATCATCTGGGCCAAGGCCCTTCCCACCCCGCCGGCCAGGGCCACCCCGCCCCCGCAGCAGCCCGTTCCTGAATAGAATCCCGGCAGTCCGGGTAGCGCGCCCACCGCAAGCATTCCGTCCGGGACATAGGTCGAATAGCCCGAGATGTAGTGGGCAATTTCCAGGTCTCCAAACCCTGGCAGGAACCGCTCGAAGGCGCTGGCGCCCTCCTCCAGGCTGGCCCAGCCGTTGCTGTCCCCGGCGATCACATGGCCCCGGAGGTCCTCGGGGATGATTCTGGGGTCAGCAGGCACGCCCTGCTGCTCCCGCAATCCGAACAGCAGTCCTTCCCCTTCGGGCCTGGCGTATGCCCTGGCATCCGGGAGGACCAGGAAAGGCATTTCGGGGGAGAACCTCCGGTCCGGAACCGTGATCCAGTATTGGCTCCGGACCGGCGCCATCGGAATGGCGGCACCGATGGGCTGGGCCAGGACATTGGCCCAGGCGCCCGCCGCAGCCACCACCACCGGCGCCTGGACCCGGCCCTGGGCGGTCCGGACCCCGGCAACCCGGCCCCCTTCGATGAGGATCTCTGCCACCGCCTGGTCCTCGAGAATCCTCGCGCCCTGCCGGCGTGCAGCCCGGGCGTATGCGGAACCAAGGGCATAGCCGTCAATAAACGCATCCTCAGGCATGAAGAACACTTCCTCATCGCCGGTCAGGTTCAGCCATGGAACCCGTTCCACCGCCTCCGAGGGCGGAATGAACAGCACCTTCTCGCCCGAGGCCGAGGCCAGGGCCATCAGCTGCCGGTGGCCCTCCTTCACCGAGTCGGAAGCGCCGACATACAGGCTGCCCGTGGTGCGGAGACCCAGGGGGTCCCCGGATTCCGCCTCGAGGTTGCGCAGATCACAATAGGTCTGCCGGACCAGGGCCAACAGGCTGGTATTCGCCCGGGCCCGGCTGAGCAGGCCTGCCGCCCGGCTGGTGGTGGCCTGGGCGATCCCTCTGCGCTCCAGCACCAGAGGCCGCAAGCCCGCCTCGGCCAAATGGTAGGCGATGGCGCAACCCGCCACGCCGGCCCCGATGATGACGACCTCGGCCCTGTCCGCGGTCATGCCAAGCCTCGGGGGCCCGGGGCGGAGTTGGGCAGACGCGGGATGGGCCGGGCTGGGAGGGTGCGCGTGGACTGTCGGTCGAACACCTCGGTGCTCCTTGGCAGATGCTTGGGTTCCGGCTCATTCTGCTCACGGCGGGGTTGCCGCCTTGTGCCAGGGCCGGCCCATCTCTGTAAATTGCCCGGTCCCCACGATGAAGTCGGCGTACCGGCGGGGCCCAGCGCCGACCCTGGTCATGATCGGGGCCTGGGCGGCTCCAGGCAGTCCAGGAAAAGTAGAAAGCTGGATACCGGCTCGTTACAGGCAACTGTCCTACTTCACGGAGGAGGTCCGAATGCCCGCGACCGAGGTCCAGCTTGAAACTCGATCCCAGGTCCTGGCGAACGCCCCCGCGCGTCGGGCCGCGGACCTGGTCTCGCGGGTCCCGACCATGACCCCGGCCAACACCAACGAGGATGTGATCGATCATTTCCGGCAGCACCCCGGCCAGACCTGCCTTCCGGTGCTGGAGGATGACGTGCCGATCGGGCTGATCAACCGGGGCATCTTCCTCACCGGTTTTGCGCAGCCTTTCCGCCGGGAAATCTACAATCGCAAAAGCTGCATTGCTTTCATGGACAAGATGCCGCTGGTGGTGGAAGGCGACCTGGCCTTGGCGGAACTTGGCCGACTGGCGGTGGAGGCGGGCGGCAAGGTGCTGCAGGACGGCTTCATCGTCACCACGGAGGGTCGTTTCACCGGCTTGGGCAGCGGGCTCGACCTGCTGCGTGCCCTGGGCGAGCTGGAAGCGGAGCGCAACCGGATCATCCGGGAATCGATCGATTATGCCCAGATCATCCAGAACGCGGTCCTCCAGACCTCCCGCAGCGAAATGGCGGGCGCCGGGCTGCCGGATTGCCACCTGCTGTGGGAGCCCCGGGACACGGTCGGCGGGGATGCCTTCTTCGCCCGCCGGATGACCCGGAACGATCGGAACGGGCTTTTTCTGGCCCTCATGGACTGCACCGGTCATGGTGTTCCCGGAGCCTTCACGGCCATGCTCATGACCTCGATTCTGGGCCACGCGCTGGACCTGGCGGAACCCTGGGAGCCGGGCCGGGTTCTGGCTGCAGTCAATGCACTGGTGAAGGATACCCTTGGGCAGAGGCACCGGGCCAGCGAACCGGTTGATTCCGAAACGGGCCCTTCCAGCGCGGATGAAGGAATGGATGTCACCTGTCTATGGATCGATCAATCCGGTGGCGAGGTGGTATTCAGCGGTGCGCGTCATAGCCTCTGGATTTTCAATCCGGGGGCGGAGGAACCGGCTGAGGTCAAGGGCGACCGCATCGGGGTCGGTTACGTGGAGACGCCGGACGACCAGGTGTGGTCCAGCCAGAGGTTGGAACTCAAGCCCGGGGCCGTGATTCTGGCCACGACCGACGGGATCCTGGACCAGATCGGCGGTCCGCGCCGGATAGCCTTCGGCCGCCGGCGCCTCTGGGAGGCGTTCGCGAGATGCCGCGGGCAGGTGGCCCTGCGGCACACTTTGGAGGGTTGTCAGGCGGCCATGGTGCACTACCAGGGCGCTGAAATCCGCCGCGATGATGTCAGCATGCTGGCGATCAGGATCTGAGGAACCTATGCAGGCGGACCAGTTCAAAAAGTTTGCCGCGAGCGCCCAGGACGAAGGGGTGATCTTCTTCCACAGCGGTAGGCTCGACCAGGAAGAGGTGATCTGCATTGGCGCCGTGCTCCGTCGCCGGCTCCAGGAAGAGGGCGCCAGCGGAGTCCAGTCCCGGAGAGTCTTCAACGCCTTCATGGAGATGGCCCAGAACGTCGTCCACTATGCGGCCGAGGAACCGGGAGCGGGAAGGCTCGGCGTCCTTTCGGTCACCAGGACCGAGCCAGGTTTCACGGTGATGTGCGGCAACTACTTGGCTTGGGAACAGGTGCCGCGGGTGCGCAGCCGACTGATGGCCGTCCAGGCGCTGAGCCCTGAAAACGTGCGCCTCGCCTATCGCCAACAGCTGGCCCGCCAGGACGGGGACCCGGAAAGCAAGGGCGCGGGCCTTGGACTCTTGACCATGGCCACCAATGCCAGGGCCCCGATCGAGTTCGCCTTCGATCCGGAGCAGCCGATGGAGGGCGGGCGCACCTTCCTCTTCCTCAAGGCCTTGATTTAAGGAGCATCCATGTCTGATTGGTATCTGCCGCCCACCGCCTTCACCCCGGAAGTGCTTCTGAGCCCCTGTCAGCGCCTGCTCTCCCTGAAGGGGGAGTCCTACCCGGAAAATGTGCTGTCCTTCTACGCACCCCTCCTGGAGCGGCTCCGCGCCCTGCTGGAGGAAGGTGGCCTGCCGGCGCTCCGGGTGGAGATGCATATCAGCTATTACAACAGCGCCAGCGCCAAGGCCCTCCATCGGTTCTTCCAGCTGCTGAACCGGGCCGGGGAGCGTGGCTGTGCGGTCAAGCTGATCTGGTGCTTCGACGAGGAGGACGACCTGGCCCGGGACCTGGGCAACAACATCCGAGAGGATTTCCCCGCCATCGAGTTCGAGGATAGGTCCCTCGGCGCGGCTTGAGGGAGCAGCCCACGACGGCCCGGTCCTTGCGTTTGCGTTGCGCCCAAAGCCGGCGAGTCGCGACCGGGTGTGTTGCCGGCTTCACCGCGTCCTAGACGCTATCCGGGTCAGGGTGGGGGTACTTGCGTGGTATCTTCAGCGTCATTGTTGACCGGCGCCCCTCCCGGGTCCTGGTCTCCCAGCTCGCCTGGTCCCTCCATTCCAGAATCTCGTGCCTCACACCCCTTCCATCCAGTCGCCCCGACTCCAGCCTGAACGCCGCAGGGCGCTGCAACCGGCCGGCGCCCGGGCCCATGGGTGGTGGATCCCGCTGGGCGCGGCGCTGATCCTGGGGACCTTGCTTTATCTTGGCGTCCTGGCGCTGCTCCGCTCCGCACCCGGCCGACGCGTCCTCCGGGAACGCGCCGTCGCCGAACTCGCCACCCTCCCGTCCGCTCACCTCGAGGGAATGGTTGGCGTCGATGCGGCCTTCCGAATCGTGGCGGGACCGGTTGTGGTCGGCCCACCCGGTGCCGGAACGCCGCTCCTCGTGGTCGACCGGGTCACCGTACAGCCGCGGCTGTGGCGCCTCCTCCTCGGTCACCTGGAGGCTGGAACCGTCACCCTGCAGGGCCTGCACGTTGACGCCGGCCGGCAGGGGGAGCGGTTCGCTGACCTCGCGCGCGCCCTTCGCCCAGGCCAGCGGCGAGCGACCAGCCCTGGGCCGGGACACGCTGCCCCTGCGCCGCCCGTGGTGGCTTTCTCCGGGCTGGAGGTGCGTTTCGAAGGCTCACCGTCCGGGCAGCCGCCCGTCGTCCTGGGTCCGCTGGGCGGACTCATCCGCCTCGATCGCCAGGGAGAGCACACCCATGCCGCGATCGCGACCGTGGGGCCCGGGCGCTCGGAGGGCGCGATCGAGGCCGCCTGGGGCGGTGGCCCCGGCGCGCTGCTGATCCGGCTCCACGGACTGGGCGCCGAAGCCTTGCCGGAAAGCCTGCGCGGGAACCTTCCCTTCGGGATCCGGTCCGGACCGGTCGACCTCTCGTTCGCGGCACCGCGGCTCGAGGCGCTCTCCCAGGGCGAGGGCCAGCTCACGCTCACCGCGCGCAACCTCGCCGTGTCCGCCGAGCGGCTCGCTCCCGAGCCGGTGGGCCCGCTCTCGATCCACCTCTCGGGCCGGGTGCGCTGGGACGCGGCCGCGCAGACCGCGGCCCTGGAAGAGGCCACGCTGGCCCTGGACGATGCGGGCCGGGCGGCGCTGCAGGTCGCGCTCGCGGTCGCGGCCCGCCCGGTTCCCCACTTCGAGCTCGCGCTGCGCGCGACCGCGATGGACTGGACGGCCCTCACCACAGCCCTTCCGCCGACGCTCGCGCCGCCGCCCGCGGCCCCGGGCCTCACGGGCACACTCGCCGGCGCCCTCACCGTCGCCGGTCCAACCCGCGAGCCGGAGGAATGGAAGCTCGATGGCAAGGTGGACCTGAGCCAGCTCGCGCCCGCACCGGGCCAAGGCGGACCCGATCTGGCGGGTCCCTTCGCCTGCGAGGCGCAGCTCACCCGTGGCGGCAGGCGGCGGGTGGCCATCGGCCCGGAGAACCCCGCGTTCGTGCCGCTGGGCGAGCTTCCGGGTCACCTCGTGCGCGCGGTGCTTGAAAGCGAGGACGCCGGCTTCTACGGGCACAGTGGCTTCGACCTGGCCGAAATCCAGGAGGCCCTGTCCGCTGGGGGCCGGCTGCGCGGCGCTTCGACCATCACCCAGCAGCTCGCGAAGAATCTCTTCCTGTCACGGGACCGCACCTTCTCGCGCAAGTTCCGCGAGTCGCTCGCGACCGTCGCGCTCGAGGTGGCGGTGGGCAAGCACCGGATCCTCGAGATCTATCTCAACCTTGCGGAATGGGGCGAGGGGGTGAACGGGATCGGCGAGGCGGCCCGGCACTGGTTCGGCAAGGATGCCCGCGCCCTGAGCCCCAAGGAGGCCGCCATGCTCGCCTCGGTGATCCCGAACCCGGTGCGCTATGAGATGTACCGCAGGCGCGGCGCGCTCACCCCCGCCTGGCAGGCGCGAGTGGGCGACCTGCTCGCCAAGCTCCACGCCACCGGAGTGCTCGACGACGAAGGCCTGCGGGCGGCGGAGGCGGAGACGCTCACCTTTAACGCAAA
>Ga0316217_10004756_pt1 | contig 14444 bp, 13 predicted proteins | sample 1anoAmetaG_FD_203633 | JGI IMG/M metagenome (GOLD analysis project Ga0316217, IMG submission 203633) | Freshwater microbial communities from Trout Bog Lake, Wisconsin, USA - 1anoA | ecosystem: Environmental > Aquatic > Freshwater > Lake > Hypolimnion/Profundal zone | place: USA: Wisconsin... | reverse complement strand
GCCGTCGATGGAGAGGAAGTCACCGGCGTTGAGGGTGATGGTGTCGGTCCGGAGGGTGCGGGCCTTCAGGTCGATGGTGATGGCGGAGGCGCCGCAGACGCAGGGCTTGCCCATGCCGCGGGCGACGACGGCCGCGTGCGAGGTCATGCCGCCGCGGGCGGTGAGGATGCCTTCGGCGGCATACATGCCGGCCAGGTCCTCAGGGGAGGTCTCGGTGCGGCAGAGCACCACGGGGCCGGTCTTGGCCATTTCGACGGCCTCGTCGGCGCTGAGGGCGATCCGGCCGGCGGCGGCGCCGGGGCCGGCGTTCAGGCCCTTGGTCATGAGCTTGCCGTCCTTCTTGAAGGAGGCCTTCTCCTTGGGGTCGAACACGGGGGCCAGCAGCTGGTTGAGGCTGTCGGCTTCGATGCGGGTGAGGGCGGTGTTGGAGTCGATCAGGCCCTCTTCCACCATGTCGATGGCGATGCGGATGGAGGCCAGCGCGGTGCGCTTGCCGATGCGGGTCTGGAGCATGAACAGCTTGCCGCGCTCAATGGTGAACTCCAGGTCCTGCATGTCCTTGAAGTGACGCTCCAGGCGGTTGCAGGTGGAGAGCAGCTCCTTGAAGACGGCGGGCATGGCCTCTTCGAGGCTGGTGTGGCCGGTGCCTTCAGCCTGGAACTTGGTGATGGGCTGGGGGGTGCGCACGCCGGCGACCACGTCCTCGCCCTGGGCGTTGATCAGGTACTCGCCGTAGAAGTAGGGCTCGCCGGTGGCGGGGTCGCGGGTGAACGCGACGCCGGTGCCGCAGTCGTCACCCATGTTGCCGAACACCATGGTCTGGACGTTGACGGCGGTGCCCCAATCGTCGGGGATGCGGTTCTTCTGGCGGTAGAGCTTGGCGCGGTCGGTCTCCCAGCTGTCGAACACGGCGCAGATGCCGCCGAACAGCTGCTCGATGGGATCCTGGGGGAACGGCTTGCCCAGTTCCTTCTGCACGATCGCCTTGAAGATGACCGTGAGGCCCTTCCACTCTTCGGCGGTGATCTCGGTGTCCAGCTTCTTGCCGGTCTTCTTCTTGAGGGCTTCGATCTCATGCTCGAACAGGTCCTTGTGCACGCCCAGGACCACGTCGGAGAACATCATGATGAAGCGGCGGTAGGAATCGTAGGCGAACCGGGGGTTGTTGCTGGCCTTGGCCAGGCCTTCGACGGTCTGGTCGTTGAGGCCCAGGTTCAGGACGGTGTCCATCATGCCGGGCATGGAGACCCGGGCACCGGAGCGGACCGACAGCAGCAGCGGGTTCTCGACGTCGCCCAGCTTGCGGCCGCGGTTGCCTTCCAGCCACTTGAGGGACTCGAGGACCTGGGCCTTGACGTCCTGGGGCAGGGTCTGGCCGCCGGCGATGTACAGGGTGCAGACTTCGGTGGTGACGGTGAAGCCGGGGGGGACGGGGATCTCGAGGCCGGCCATCTCGGCCAGGTTGCAGCCCTTGCCGCCGAGCAGGTTGCGCATCTTGGCGCTGCCTTCGTTGCGATCTCCGCCGAAACTATAGACGTGTTTTACCATGGTCCCCTCACAGGAAGTTCCGGGCGCCCCGCACTGGGGTTGGATCCGGGTTTGGAATTAGTGCTTCGGAAAAGAATCCGCTTTAAGCTCCAGATTACCGCCAATGACCGTTCTTTGCGCTGGTATATCTTGCAGGAGCCGCTGGGGCGGGCGCTTATGTGACGGTATCCCGATTGGAAAAACGAGTGGTCGTAACGAGGGAAAAGTGTGAGATGATATAAGATTCGCGTCGTGATGACGCCAGGGGTCCGACATGGCCAAGCCACCGAGCAGCAAAGGCAGCAGCAAACGTCCAAGTATCGGTTCCGGCAAGCGTCCCAGCAAGGGACCGGCCACCCACCCGGGGGAGCATCGCGGCGCCCCGGCGCGCTTCGGCGCCCGCAAACCGTCGCCCCAGCCCCGGTCCGCGCCCATGCCGGCGGTGGATCCATGGGCCGAGGAACAGGCGGTCCCCGCCGGCGTCCCCAGCGTGAAGATCACTCCGGCCAGGCGGCCGGGCACGGCCAAGGCCGGCACCGGCAGCACCATGGCCCGCAACACCGGCCCCTGGAAGCCCGCGCCCCGGCCTAAGACCGGACCCCGCCCGGCCAAGGCCCCGGCCAAGGCCGCCACGGCGGTCTCCGCCTCCGGGCTGAAGGCCAAGGGCAAGGCCCCGGCCGGCGAACGGCTGCAGAAGATCCTGGCCGCGGCCGGGGTCGCCTCCCGCCGGGCCTGCGAAGCGATCATCCTCGAAGGCCGGGTCCAGGTGAACGGCGTGACGGTGACCGAGCTGGGCACCCGGGCGGATCCTCGCCGGGACGACATCACGCTGGATTTCCAGCCCATCGCCAAGGAGGAGCTGGTCTACATCATCCTGAACAAGCCCAAGGGCTACGTCACCACGGTCAAGGACAACGAAGGCCGGCCGACGGTGATGGCCCTGGTCCACGGCGTCAGCGCCCGGGTCTACCCGGTGGGCCGGCTGGACTTCAACTCCGAAGGGCTGCTGCTCATGACCAACGACGGCGCCATGGCCCAGCGGCTCATGGCCCCCGAGTTCCACGTGGCCAAGGTCTACCTGGCCAAGGTCCACCGCATGCCCGAGGCCAAGACCCTGGACGAGTTCCGGGAAGGCTTCCGGCTCGACGGCCGGCGGCTGAAGCCGTGCGGGATCGAAGTGGCGGAGAAGGGCGACAACCCCTGGCTGATGGTGACCCTGATCGAGGGCAAGAACCAGCAGATCCGCCGCATGTTCGCGGCGGTCGGGCACCCGGTGTCGAAGCTGAAGCGGATCCAGTTCGGCCCGCTCACCGATCCGGCGCTCAAGCCCGGCGAGTGGCGCTTCTGCAATCCCCAGGAACTGGCCGCGCTGAAGGCCCTGTGATCCTGATCCGCACCGCTGTCCCCGGCGACGCCATGGCCATCGCGGCCATGGCGATCGCCTTCAGGGACCACCTGGAACGGACGGTCCCCACGGACGCGCAGTTCCGGGAGAACGTCGCCCTGCTCCTGGGCCAGGACGACGCGGAGTTCTTCATCGCCACCCGCGATGGCATTCCCGCGGGCTACGTGCTCCAGCGCTATCGCCATTCCATGTGGGCTTCGGGCACCGAGGCCGCCATCGAGGATCTGTTCGTGGATCCCGCGGTCCGCCGGAGCGGGATCGGCCGGCAGCTGATCGGGCACGCCCTGGACCGGGCCGCAACCCGGGACTGCGTCACCGTGTGCCTGGACACCAACGAGAACAACGTGGCTTCCACCCGCATCTACACCGGGTTCGGGTTCAACGCGGTCTCGAAGCGCTGGAACGGGCGGCAGATCTTTTTTCGGTTGAACCTGGAGCGTTGACGATTCAGGAAACCTTCGGGGGATACTCCTGAACGAGGCACTCCAGAGGAATGCCCAAAAGGTCATGGAGACCCCGGATCATTCGTAGGTTGAGCGGGCGTTTGCCGCTAAGCACTTCATAGGCGCGATTGCTGGGCATGATGGGCGCAAGGTCGGAAATCGTCATTCCTTTCATTTCCATCATCACTTTGATGGCGTCCAGCGGGTGGGGAGGCAGGATGGGGAAATGACTTTCCTCATAGGCGCACACCAGGTCAGTGAGCAGTTCGAGTTCCTCCCCTTCGGCGGTCCCAGGAGCGGCTTCCCAAAGTTCCTCGATGCGCTTGCCGGCCTCGTGGAGGTCTTTGTCGGTGCGGATGGGGTGGATGATCATGGCAGGGTCTCAGTAGAGGGTTATCGTCCTTGCGTTGATGCGGTCGTACTCGGCGTGGGTTCCAACGAATTTCACAAAGACGGTGCTTCGGGAATAATTAATAGCGGCGACCAACCTGAAACGGTTGCCATGGATATTGAAAACGATCCGATCACCCGGAAGGATACTGGCCGTATTGAACGTGGCAACCACCTCTGCTGAGTTCTTCCAGGTGGCGGCTTTGGTGACGGAAAACCAAGTCCTTAGAGGCGTTTCCGCCAGCGGTTGGGCCGTCCAGAAGGCTTGCAGGGTTCCGAAAGTGAGAATCCTCATTCACGAAGCTTAGTCCCAATTTGGGACATGTCAAGAGAGCCCCTCATGAATGCGGCCTTCATCTCAGCAACTGCAGCCATCGCCACGCAGCAAGGATGAAGGCGGTCCGGGCCGCGGGAGCCCTACGGTTCCCGGGTGACGGCGATATCGATGAGCTGGAGCAGTTCCGACACCACCATGCGCCGGTTGCCGTCGGCTTCGTAGAGGGCCGAGACCTTCTTCCGGGCCGCGCCGACGTTGCCGCAGGCCTTGCCGCGGGCGATCAGCTCCCGGCAGGGGCCGGGCATGGGGCCCCAGCTGCCGCACTCCACGAAGGCGTCGCTGAGGAAGACGAACTTGGGGATGGCCTCGCCGCCGTTGGTGAGGAAGCGGGCGAACACGTCCGGCCACTGCTGCCGGGAGATGTAGCGGACCTTCAGGTTCGGCGCGGCCTCGGCAAGGCGCTGCAGCACCGGCACGTGCCGGACCACGTCGCCGCACCAGTCCTCGGCGATGGCGATGACGTGCACGGGCCGGGGCAGTGCGGCCAGGAAGCCTGCGGACTGGGGTTCGATCTCCTGGGCCTGGCGCAGGGTCTCCATCTTGTCCCGGTTTTCCTGGGATTCGCCGGCGGCGATCCAGGCGGAATAGGCCTGGCCGGACTCGTAGACTGACTTCCAATCGATCAGGGGGAGGGTGGCTGGACGGGGCATGGGGTGCCTCCTTGGGGGGACCAGGATATCACTTGCACTCGAGCCAGTTGTCGCCGGGCCGAACTTCGGCCACCAGCTTCACGTCCAGCGCGCCCAGGTCGTCGGCGCCCTCCATGGCGTCCCGGAGCAGGCCGGAGACGGTCGCCACCTCTTCGGGCGGGGCCTCCACCAGCAGTTCGTCGTGCACCTGCAGCAGCAGCCGGGAGCGGTGGCCGCCGGCCCGGAGCGATTCGTGCAGGCGGACCATGGCCCGGCGCATGATGTCGGCCGCGGTGCCCTGGACCACGGTGTTCACCGCTTCCCGCAGGGCGGTGGCCTTCAGGCCGCCGTTGGCCGACTGCAGATCGGGGATGCGCCGCACCCGGCCCCAGTGGGAGCGCACCAGGCCCTCCTCCAGCGCCCTGGCCTTGGTCGCCTCGATCCACTCGGCCACCTTGGGCATGCGCTCGAAATACCGTTCGATGAAGCTCTTGGCTTCGCGGAAGGGGATCCCCAGGCTGGCCGAGAGGGCGTAGGCGCCCTGGCCGTAGAGCAGGCCGAAGTTCACCGCCTTGGCGGCGCTGCGCTGGGCGGAGGTGATCTCCTCCATGGGCACGCCCATCACTTCCGAGGCGGTGCGCCGGTGGATGTCCTCGCCGCGCTGGAAGGCGCCCAGCAGGGTCGGGTCCTGGGCCAGGGAGGCCACCACCCGCAGCTCGATCTGGCTGTAGTCGGCGTCCAGCAGGGTCCAGCCGGCCTCGGGCACGAACGCCGCCCGGATGGCCCGGCCCTCCTCGGTGCGCACCGGGATGTTCTGCAGGTTCGGGTCGGAGGAGGCCAGGCGCCCGGTGGCCACCGCGGCCTGGTGCAGCCGGGTGTGCAGCCGCCCGGTGACCGGGTTGACCATCAGCGGCAGGGCCTCCACGTAGGTCCCCAGCAGCTTCTGCATCTGCCGGTGGCGCAGCAGGACCCGGGCGATCTCGCCGTCTTCGCGCCGGGCCAGCTCGGTCAGCACGTCTTCGTCGGTGGCCGGGGCCTTGGTCTTGTCGGTGCGCTTGAGCACGGGCAGGCCCAGCTTTTCGTACAGGATCCTGCCCAGCTGGCCGGGACTGTTGAGGTTGAAGGGTTCCCCGGCGAGCTCGGTGGCCCGCTTCTCGGCGGCGTCCCGCTGGGCGCGCATATCCAGGGCCAAGTGGGCGAGCACCTCCACGTCCAGCCGCACCCCGGTCAGTTCCAGGTCGGCCAGCACCTCCACCAGCGGCAGGTCCACCTTGCGGTAGAGCGCGGTGAGGGCCGGATCGGCGATGAGGGGTTCCAGCTTGCCGCAGAGCTGCAGGGCCAGGTCGGCGTCCTCGGCGGCGTACTGCACCGCGTGCCCGAACTCGGCCTCATCGAAGCGTTTCTGGGCCTTGCCCTTGCCCACCACGGCCTCGAAGGGGATGGGGCGCAGGTCCAGGTAGCGCGACGAAAGATCGTCCAGGTTGTGCCGGAGCTTGGAGTCCACCAGGAAGCTGAGGACCATGCTGTCGTTGCCCACGCCCCTGACCTCCAGGCCGTGGCGCTTGAGCACCTGCAGGTCGTACTTGAGGTTCTGGCCGGCCTTGGCCACGGCGGGGTCCAGGAACAGCGGGCCCAGGATCCGCTGCGCGTCCCGGAAGGGAACGTTGCGGGGGTCCAGGTAGGGCGCCAGCTCCGCGAAGAAGGCCGCGGCCTCCCCGCGCAGGTCCAGGAGGGCTTCGGGCAGGCCGGAGTCCGGCAGCAGGCCGGGCAGGGACCCGGCGGTGTCCTCGGAGCCCGGCTTGAGGTGGGCCAGGGGCACGTACAGGCCCTCGTCCGGCTTCCAGGCCAGGCTGAGGCCGACGATGTGGCCGCGGGTGGGATCGATGCTGGTGGTCTCGGTGTCTAGGCCGAACACCCCCGCCGCGCGGCAGGCCGCCACCGCGGCCTCCAGGTCGGCGGCGGTGGCGGCGGCCCGGTAGGTCCGGGCGCCGGCCGCGGCCGGGGCGGCCACGTCGCCCACGGCGGTGAACTCCTTGGCCAGGGCCTCGAAACCCATGTTCTTGAAGGCGGCCCGGGCCTGGGCCGGGTCCACGCCCTGGTAGACCAGATCGTCGATGCCGAGCGGCAGGGTGAGGTCGGTGACCACGGTGACGAGGCGCCTGACCAGGGGCAGCCGGCCCAGGGCGGCCTCGAGGCCCTCCCGGTGGGCCTTGCGCTTGAGCTCGGCCCGGTGGGCCACGAGGCTGTCCAGGGTGCCGTACTGCTCCATCAGGTCCCGGGCGCCCTTCTCGCCGATCCCCTCCACGCCCTTCACGTTGTCGCTGGCGTCGCCCATGAGGGTGAGCATGTCCACCACCTGCTCCGGCCAGACCCCGAAGCGTTCCTTCACCCCGGCCCGGTCGATCCACACTTCGCCGTCGCGGTTGTTGAGCACCTGGATCTTCCCGGCGTCGTCCACCAGCTGCAGCAGGTCCTTGTCCGGGCTGACGATGGCGCTGGCCAGGCCGCGGGCGGAGGCCTGCCTGGCCAGGGTGCCCATCACGTCGTCGGCCTCGTATCCGGCCAGCTCGACGATGGGGATGTTCAGGGCCGCGGCCAGGTCCCGGATCATCGGGATCTGCGGCCTCAGGTCCTCCGGCATCTCGGCCCGGTTGGCCTTGTACTCCGGGTAGATCTCGTGCCGGAAGGTGGGCTCGGGGCGGTCGAACACGCAGGCCAGGTGGGTGGGCTTGTGCTGGTTGACGATGGCGAGCAGCATCCGGGCCATGGTGACGGCGGCGCCGTTCTTGATCCGCATGTTGCCGTAGTAGGCCCGGAAAATGAGGGCGAACGTGTCGATCAGGTAAAGTCGGTCTTCGCTCATGGGAACAGTGTGTCAGGAGGTCTTGAATCGGGCCAGGGATGCGGCCAGTTCATCGGCGATGCGGGCCAGGTAGTCGGCGGTCTTGTTGACTTCCTCCACCGTCGCGGTGAGCTCCCGGGAGGCCGCGGCGCTGCGCTCGGTGGCCCGGGACGAGTCCTCGGCCCGGCGGGCCAGTTCGTCGGAGGTGCGGTTCTGCTCCTCCGAGGCCGCGCCGATCTCCCGGGAGATCCCCGCCACCACCTGGATGTCGCGCAGCAGGACCTTCAGCGAACCTTCGGTCCCCTCCACCGTGGCCATCCCTTCGCCCATGGCCTTCTGGGTCTGGCCGACCAGCTGGATGATCTCCCTGGCCGCTTCGGCGCTGCGTTCCGCAAGCTTGCGCACCTCTTCGGCCACCACCGCGAAGCCCTTGCCCTGCTCCCCGGCCTTGGCGGCCTCGATGGCGGCGTTCAGGGAGAGCAGGTTGGTCTGGTTGGCGATCTCGGTGATGACCGAAAGGATCCGGGAGATGTCCTGGGCGTTCTGGTTGATCACCTGCATGGCGGCGACCGTGGCCGCGCCTTTGCGGGCCCCGTCCTGGGCCGACTCGACCATGGTGCCGATCCGGTGGTTGCTGGTCCGGACGTGGCCCGAGACTTCCCGGATCGAGCTGGAGAACTCGGACACGGCGGCGGCGGTGTGTTCGGCGGACTCGCGCTGGGTCTCCGAGAACCGGGCGATCTCCTGGGCGGTCTGGGCGACTTCGCCGGCGGTGGCGCTCAGTTCGGTGGAACCGGAGGCGACCTTGGCGCTGGCCTCCCGCAGCTGCCCGAACAGCTCCCGGAAGCTGGCCTGGAGCCGGTTGAAGTCCCCCGCCATCCGCCCCAGTTCGTCGCGGGACCGGACCTGCACCCCGCGGCTGAAGTCGCCGGCGACCATGCGCCTGATCCCGTCGGTGACCTCCAGCAGGGAACGGCGGATCCGGGTGGTGATGACCTGGGAGATCAGCGCCGCCAGGAGGATGCCGGCGGCCAGCAGGGCGCCGTTGAACAGGGTGTTCCAGCGGATGGTGGCCCTGATGGCGGCCTGCTCCCTGAGCTCGATCAGCCGGGACTGCAGGAAGGTGGTTTCGGCGAGGGTCTGGAGCGATTCGGCCATGGGCTTGTCGACGCCCTTCAGCTGGCCGTCCACGCCCCGGTAGGCGAGCGGGTCACCGGCCTTCCAGGTGGCGAGGGCGGTCCGGTAGCGCTGGCCGAGGGCCTGGTGTACCGCCAGGCACTGGTCGGCCATCTGGGCGGTGGAGGTGCCGAGCGCGGCCATGGCCTGGCGCAGGGCCGCCAAGTGCTCATCCACCAGCTTTTCGCTCTTTTCGAACCCGGCCCGGTGGTCGCTCATCTCCGGCGGGTTGTGGCCACGGATGAGGATGTCCTTCCACTGCTGGACCTGGGCCTTGAAATCGATCTGCGCCAGGCGGGCGAGATCACCGGCGTTGGCCACCTCCTGGAGGGTCGCGCGCATCCGGGTGGCCTGGGCGGCCAGCCTGATGCTGAAGTAGAAGCCGCCGGCCCACAGGCAGACCGCGATGAATACGAGGCTGCCGCCCAGGACCCACAGCTTGGCGCGCACGCTGATCCGGTCGAGCAGTCCCATGGTGGCGCCCCCCCCTGCGCAAACTGAGCTCGCAAATTATAGGGGCGGCAGGGCGGAGTTGTTGATTTTTTCTATCATCACCTGGGGATGCGGCTATCTGCCCAGCCCGAAGGCCCGACGCAGCGCCCACTCCCAAAGCGCCGCCGGCAGGACGGCCTTGGCGGCGTTGGCCCAGGCGGCGTCGGCGCCGATCACCAGGCGCCGGGGCGGCCGGGTCCGGCCCATGGCGGCCGCGATCCGCCGGGCGCAGTCCGGAGCGCTCAGCCCGTGGATCTGGGCATGGGCTTCGTGGCGGGCCAGGTAGCGGGTGAGGACCGGCTCGAACCGGGTCCCCCTGAGCCGCCCGGGCAGGGTGCCCAGGGCCTTGACCAGCGAATCCCGGAACTCCGAGCGGATCGCGCCGGGCTCCACCAGGATCACCCGGATCCCGGGTTCCTCCAGGCGCAGGGTCTCGCCCAGGGCCACGACCGCGTGCTTGGAGGCGCAGTAGGCGCCCGCCATGGGCACGTTCATGCGGCCGAGCACCGAGGCCACCAGGACGATCCGGCCCTCGCCCGGGGCGGCATGGGCCCGGATGAGGGGCAGGAACGCCCGGGTCACCGCGTGCAGGCCCAGCACATTGGTTTCGAACTGGGCCCTCAGTTCCTCGGTGCTGAGCCAGGCCAGCGGCCCCATCTGGCCGTAGCCGGCGTTGTTGACCAGGGCGGTGAGGCGCAGGCCGCCGCAGGCCGAGGCGGCTGCGGCGATGGTGTCCGGGCGGGTCACGTCCAGTTCCAGGCAGCGCAGGTCGGGGCCCGGAGGCAGTCCTGCCAGGGCGCCCGGGGCGCGGGCGGTGGCCACCACGCCCCAGCCCGCCGCCCGGCAGGCCTCCACCAGCGCCCGGCCGATGCCGGTGGAGCAACCTGTGATCAGCGCCCAGCGCCGTTCTGAGCCATCCGTCATGGTTTCACCTCAATGCCAGCCAGGCGCCGGCGGCCAGGGCCCAGCCGGCGATGCCGGCGGCGAGCGCCGGCCTGCCCTTGAATCCCTTCACCCGGTGCACGTGCAGCACGGCGAAGACGATCAGCCAGCAGAGCAGGCCCCATTGGCGCTGGAAATCGAGCGGCCAGAGCCCCCGGTCCGGTTCCGGGCGCCACAGCCAGGGGACCAGCGCCCCGCCCAGCAGCAGGAAGCCGGCCCGGGTGCAGTGCAGGGACCAGCCCTCCAGGTTCCTCGGGGAAGGGCGCCCCCAGAGCGCCTTGGCGGCCAGGAGGGCGCCCGTGGTCACGCAGGCGAAGCCGGCGACCCGCAGCGCGGCCTGGATGCTTCCGGTCATGGCCTGGCCTCCCGGCGCTTGAGCACGGGCTTGAGGTAGAACATCCAGGCGCAGCCCAGCAGGAGGCTGGCGAAGCCGGCCTGGATCAGCCAGCGGGCGCAAAGGAGCCCCAGCAGCACCAGGGAGGGGGCCACATGGACCAGGAGGAAGCCCAGCCGGGCCGGGGTGTACGGGCGCCGCTTCCAGGCCACCGCCAGGGTGGAGGCGGCCAGGACCGCCAGCAGGGAGCAGAACCAGAGGCTGCGGAACACCTGCGGGCCCTGGACGGGCGCGGGGCCGTTCCAGCGTTCCGCCGCCATGGACAGGAGCACGGCGGCGATCAGGACGCCCCCCTGGGCCAAGGCGAAGCGCACCGAGGTCAGCAGCCGGAACAGCCAGCCGGGCACGGCCAGGGCCGCCGCGGCGCCAGCCGCGGCCAGGACGGCCAGGAACGGGCCCAGCTGCCGGCGGCCTTCCAGCCCGTGCCCGGACAGCAGCGCCTCGAACAGCATCCAGAGCCCGGCCCATCCCGCCATGGCCAGGACCTGGAGGGGGATGTGCTCGTGGAACGGGTTCGGGCCGGTCTCGGGGGCGCGCATGCTCCAGTATCAGACCAGGGCGAGCAGGCCCGCCAGGTAGAAGCTGGTCTCGACCCAGGGTTCCAGCCGGGGTTTGCCGGCGGAGAAGCGTTCCTGGAAGAACCACAGGTGGAAGGCCGGATAGGCGCAGCACACGGTCAGGACGGCGGCGGCCAGCCAGGGATGGGCGCCGGGGTGGATGAAGGTGACCGCGAGGGTGGCGGCCAGGGCGGCCGCGAGGCAGGCCAGCAGCAGGAGCCGGGTCGTCCGGCGCCCGAACAGGATCGGCAGGGTCTCCCGGCCCAGGATCTGGTCGTTCTGCATCTCCCGGATGTTGTAGGTGGTGGTCCGGGCGAACACCAGGGCGCTGACCAGGAGCACCCCGGCCCAGGCCCGGGCGTCCCAGGGCCGGCCGTCATGCCAGAGCGGCAGGGCCAGCGCGACCACGGCCAGGGCCAGGGCCACCAGCACGTCCTTGGACCCGGGGATGGACTTGAGGCTCACCACCATCCTGCCGAAGCGCAGGCGCCGCTTGTAGACCAGGCCGAACAGGGAGGCGCCGCCCACCACCAGGATGGAACCGATGCCCAGGGAGGCGGCCAGCACGAAGGCGATGGCCAGGGCGCTGAGGGAGGTCCACATCATGAAATGCCGGCTCCGTTCCAGCAGCCGGGCCCGGCCGGGCCCCTTGGAACCGAGCCCCAGGGGATCCAGGTAGGGGGTCAGCAGGTACATTGCCAGGGCGTAGGCGGCGGTGATGGCCGGATAGCGCCAGGTGAAGGGCAGCCCGATCCAGGCGCAGATGCCCATGGACAGGAAGCCTGAGCCCACCGCCAGCTTCAGGGGGATGGCGAAGGCGTCGTTCAGGAACCGCGAGGCGTGGGCGGAGCCGCCGAGCTGCTCCAGGACGTCCACCACCTCCTCCACCAGCCAGGTGGGGGTGGAGGCCCCGGCCATGACCCCGACCGTCTCGACCCCCTTGAAGGCGGAAAGATCCATCTCCGAGGCGGTTTCGACGTACTGCACGGGCTTGCCGAAGCTGGTGGCCAGTTCCGCCAGGTGCTTGGTGTTGCTTGACGCCCTGCCGCCCACGACGACCACGTAGTCGGCGGCCTGGGCGATCTCCCGGGCCTCCTCCTGGCGCATCCAGGTGTCGTCGCAGATGGTGTTCTCGACGATGCAGGCGCCGCTGCGGCCGCGGATGTAGTCGGAGATGGCCTGGAAGTCCTTGGCGGTGAAGGTGGTCTGGGCCACCACCAGCGCCTTGGCCACCTGCTCGTCGGAAAGCGCCCGGGCCTCCTCCAGGTTGGCGACGATCACCGAGCCGTGCTCGGCGAAGCTCTGGTGGGCCACGCTCTCGGCGTGGCCGTGGGTGCCCAGGATGATGACGAAGTAGCCCTTGGGGCTCCACTTCTTGATCCGGCTGTGCACCTTGGCCACTTCCGGGCAGGTGGCGTTGACGATGGCCAGTTCGCCGGCGCGCTGGCGTTCCTTGAGCCCCCGCAATTCCTGGATGGGGATCCCGTGGGCCCGGATCACCACCGTCCCGTCCCGCACCGCCTCCGGGTTCGCGGCCACGGACACCCCCCGCCGCTTGATGAGTTCGAGCGCCTGGGGGTTGTGGATCAGGGGACCGAGGGTCTGGACCTTCTCGTCCCGGGCGGAGGCCTCCAGCACGGCGTCCATGGCCCGGCGCACGCCCCAGCAGAAGCCTGCGGTCTTGGCCAGGATCACCTTCATGGGGAGCTCCGAATCTTGACCAGGATGGTCAAGCACTCAGTCTACCGCCGACCGCCGCCTCGGGGCAATGGCTTTGGAGATTTCTATAACCATTCGAACCCGTTTCCCAGTAACAATAGTGCGTGGAGATCGCCCTCCTCAAGGATATTTGGACATGGCCGCAGCCCCGCTCCTACCAGTCACCCTCACCTGCAACACGGATTTGCGGTTCATCGACCTTATCCAGGTTGTCGGTTCGGAACTGCTCAAGCACATGAACTTCTCACACGAGGACGGTGAGCGGCTCTGGCTGGCGATCCAGGAGGGGATCGGCAACGCCATGCGCCACGGCAACAAGCTGGACAAGCGCAAGAGCATCCAGGTGACCTTCACCCCGCTGCCCCAGCGGCTTGAGATCCGCATCAAGGACACCGGCAAGGGTGTGGACCTGGAGCGGCTGCCCAACCCCAACCTGGCCGAGAACCTGCTGAAGCCTTGCGGCCGGGGCGTCTACTTCATGAAGCAGGTGATGGATTCGGTGGAGATGGAGACCAACGGCGAAGGCAGCACCCTGCTGCTGGTCAAGCAGCGCAGGCACACCGAACTGGCGGCGGATTCCCTCTAGCGGCCATTGCGGAGCCTGCTCCGCTGCGGCCGCTAGGCAAAGCCCTCATCCCGCCGATGGGTTCGAGCCTTGGGGCGGTCCGCCCAGCAACCCATGGAGGCACAGATCAACGAGCCACTCGGAAACCTGAAATTGACTTTCAGGCAGCCTGGCCTTCTTCCAGACCACCTGATTCAGTCCTTGCATCAACCCGTGGCCGGTGACTTGCCCCAGGATCGAAATGCCGAGAAAGACGACCTGGCTTTCTTCCAATTCGGGCCGCAGGGCTTGAATGCATTTTTGAATAGTCTCAGTTCTTGGACGCATATAAAGGGAAATAATCGGAATCAAGCTTGGGCGTGGTGAGTGGATTTCCTGAAGCCAGAGCCGGGTGCTGAAATTGTGAAAGGGTTCTGAGCTACTGGTGTTGAGGACGATATCTCGGTAGATGTAATGAATTTGCTCCCGCAACATGCGGATGGCCTCGCCCTTGTCATTAGGGGAGTATCCATCGATGGGGATTTGTTCCCCTTGCCGAACTTGAAGGATATTTTCAAACATGAATTTGAAAACTTCCAGATATAAATTGTCTTTATTGCCAAAATGATGTGATAGGAGTGATAACGGACGTTTGGCCCGTTCGGCAATCATCCGGATGCTTGTTCCGTCGAAGCCATGCTCCGCAAAGCAAGCCAGGGCAGCGTTCAGCAGGGCAATTCGGGTCTCGAGCGCAGAATGTTCCATCTGGCTCACAAGGATAGCAGATTACCCGGAAGATACGGGAAAATGATCGGGCGTCATCCGGGATCACGTGCAAGGGTCGAACGTTCGATCCAATGATTGTTGAGCTTGGCCTCTTGGAACAGGGCAGGCACTCCCCACGGCCCGGGCATCGGCCCGGAGCAGGACCACGGCCCCTGGCTGACAAGCATGGCTGGGAAAGTTCCTCAGCCCGCCAGCCACCAGTTCCCCGGACCATGGGCCCCACCCGTTGGTGCCCCGATGAGGAGGGTGTGTGTGTGGGGG
>Ga0316217_10004755_pt1 | contig 14444 bp, 20 predicted proteins | sample 1anoAmetaG_FD_203633 | JGI IMG/M metagenome (GOLD analysis project Ga0316217, IMG submission 203633) | Freshwater microbial communities from Trout Bog Lake, Wisconsin, USA - 1anoA | ecosystem: Environmental > Aquatic > Freshwater > Lake > Hypolimnion/Profundal zone | place: USA: Wisconsin... | reverse complement strand
TCGGCCTCAAACTCCTGCATCGCCGCTCGGCTGCGGTCTGACTCGCTCGCCGTCTCAAACTTGAGGGTAGAGATATCGGCGTCGTGCAGCCAATCAGTCTCCGGGGCCATCTCCGGCTCTTGCGGGCCGTACTGTGCCTCAATCGCCTCGATAATTTCACTGGGAAATGAAAGCCGCGGGATTATGGGCAACCCGCTCAAGAATTGCAGCTCGTCCAGTGCTCTAAGGTCCTGCGGGTGGGCCATCGCCAATACCAGGTGGCGGCCTTCGCGCGCCACAGGAATCGCCGAGTACTTCATGGCCGCAGCGTAGGGGATACAATCCAGCAGCTCTTTACTGATCTGCGCCGCCCGCGGATCCACATAGCGGCAGCGGCTCACTTCCTCCAGCGCCGCTACCAGGACTTCCTTTTTAACCACGCCGCGCTTCAGTAGTATCTCGCCGAGCCGTTCCGAGCCCGTCTGCTGGCCGAGCGCACGGCGCAGCTCGTCATCAGAGATATGTTCTCTGTCGCGCAGCACCTCGCCCAGTCTCTTCCGTTTCCAAGACGGCATGGTCAATTCGGCTCCGCTCGGCGTCCCAATCAGGCGGCTCCAGAAAACAGCCTATTATCCTCACCAGTCCAACGACCTTCAGCACGGGCCGGTACAAATCTCTCAAGTATGTGATTCTACTCGAAGTGTCAACCTGAATGACGCCGGGTTCTCCTTATCCGCTTGCCGCCAACCGCGATTGCCACTTGTGTATGAATCGCCACTGTTAAGCCAAAGGGAGCCGTCATCCCTTAACACCCGTAGAACCCGCTGGAAAACGTCCACTCAATGCTGAATGTGATCTTCCATTTTGGGTTCAGCGCCGTTCTCTTGCATGAGGGGCAATACGGTCATTCCCATCGAGCAGCCTGACGTTTGAGCCGCTTACCGTATCTAGCGTCTCGGTATTGAATCCGGAGCCAATCGGTGCTAATGTCCACTTCATATGGGGTGGGGAAAGCCCACACACAAACTAAGATGAGGAGTGGGAACGAATGAAACAGTTCAAGGCGATAGTGTCGGTTCTTGTTGCAGCAGGCATACTGCTGGCGAGTGCGTCTTTGTTCGCCGACGACAGCAAGAAGCTGGAAAAAGCCAGAAATACTGTCAACAACGTCAAGAAAGCAGACCCGCCGAAAGTTTCGAACACCCAGAAACCGAGCCCAGTCGGCCAGAAGGCGAGCGAGTACAAGCCGAAGCAGAAATCGCCTGAGAGCAAGAAAATCGTAGTACCGCCGCCGGGCAAGTAATTCGGAGCACGACTTTCTTCATCATTCGGCGCGGGCGACCATCGAGTCGTTCGCGCCGATTCGTTCTGAGAGAAGAATCGCTACCAGACTGGAGAAGGCGGCAGGAAGATTACACGCCATCGTCAACTCCGTTTCCGTGTCGCGGGACACTGCATTGGCTCGGATAATCAGGCATTCGACGCCCCAGAGTCCTTCCCGTGTGTTGCGAGGAAGGCAATAAGCAAGACTGTTGCCCCAACCGCGACCGAAACAACGGCTGAAACCATATGGTGTGATGCCCCGAATCTTGCAATTCGAGCGGGTCTCAACAACACAGCGGCTGACGCCGCCCAACAAAGCAGGGTCAGCAATGGGTTGTAATGGCACAGAATCGTGAGGTCGTGGCCAAGATATAAGCCAGCGAGCACCCACAAGATGAGGAAGAGCCGTAGCGAGGGGTGCTGCCAGCACAGGAGAAAACCAACCAATGGGAAGGCGAAGATAAGCGGCCCGTGTACTGCTACGCCGGGCATGCGGTAGGCGGAGAAGCCCCGAGTGGAGGGGAAAGGAGAACGGAAATAGGCAAGTATGGACATTTGAGTTCGCCAGCTTCCGGGAAAACCTCGACACGGGCGGCCCGCTGGGCCGCGCCGTCGTCGTCATCATCAGCGCCATCGCCGAATTGGAAAGGTCGTTGATGGTGGAAAGAGTACGCGCCGGAATGCGCCGTGCCCGGCTGGAAGGTTGCCACATCGGCCGCCGGCCGCTGGAGATCGACCGGGACGCCGTGCTCCAGTCCCGGCAGCACGGGCAGAGCCTGGGCCAGATCGCCAAGGATTTCCGCATCTCCCGCACCACGGTCGCCCGCGTCCTGAAACAGGCGAAAACGGATGTCTCAAAAGGGGTGCCGCAGCCGCTTCTGCAAGTAGCTGAAAACAGGCCGCCGGAAACGGCGGCCTGAGCTGTACCAGAAGGTCTGGGTTGCGGGACACCCGGGTGGCCACAAAGGGCTACAGCTGGGCCGCCACTGCAGAAGGCCCCGTGGCCCGCTAAACCTCAACTGACGCCCCGATTCAACGCCACAAAGCCTGGCGAAACGACACCGCAAAACCCCGCATAAATCCCGCCTTCCCCAGGCCTACCGGCTCTGGCCAAAAAACAGTGGTTTTTTGACCTGCTGGCCCAATGACGCCTGTACGCGGCTGTGATCCGATCGAAGTCACAGGTTCAGAGTCACATTGGGCACTTGGGCAATCATTCAGTCCAATTTCTCTAATCTCTTCATTTTGACCCTGAAGCCGCGGCAATCTTACGGAGCATACCCGAAAAAACCCACCGATGAACTGGGTATAAGGCGTACCAATACAAGAGGCCGGAAAGGCCAAGGGGGTCAAAAATCGCTGTCTGACGAATGGTAGAGTGAAGCGAATCGCCCTTAACCTCGAACTCCAGCCAAGCCCTTCCCGGAAGCTTCATCTCCGCCTTAAGTCGAAGAAGACTGTCCGGTTCGTAGGCCTCGACCCGCCAGAAATCCAAAGCGTCGCCCAAGTTCAAGTTGTCCTGGTTTCGGCGGCCGCGCCGCAGTCCGACCCCGCCTATCAATGAGTCCAGCGCACCGCGGATTCGCCAGAGGAAGTTCGCGAAGTACCAACCTGTGGAGCCTCCAATTCGCCGGATGGGCCGGAAAGCAACTTGCGGTGGCACGCCGACTTCGGCAGTTCGGGAATCCACAATCCGACTGCGCCATCGGATGCCGCCCCAAGACTGCGGAAGTCCAGCCGAAGAGAGAGCGTCAGACCAGCGGGTGGCGGCAATCTCCCGATCCTCGTTGCCCGAGGCTCGTTCGATGGCCTCGCTTAGACCGCGCGGGCGAACTCCAAAGACCTCCCTTGCAGACGGGTCCTTCACTAAAGTCGGATTGCGCAGACTGTCGATCATTTTACGACCCACGGGAGCGTAGACGGGTGTCACCAAACCCAGCCATAAGCTGGACAAATGCGGAGTCAATAGGGGAACCGAAATCATCCTGCGCCGCAGCCCACACTGCCGAGCGTACTCCTGCATAATATCTCCATACGAAACCTGGTCGGCGCCGCCAATTTCAAATACGCGACTCTGGTCAAGGGACAAATCCAGCGCCTGCACCAGGTATTCAACGACATCCTCGATGGCAATGGGCTGTGCCATGACCGAAACCCAGCGCGGACAAATCATAAGCGGCAGACGCTGGACCAAGGCTCGAATCATCTCGAAGGAAAGACTGCCTGAGCCGATCACAATGGAAGCCCGGAACTCGATGACGGGCAGACCCGACTCACGGAGAATCTCTCCCACTTCCTGACGGCTGCGCAAGTGGGTAGAGAGAGACGGAGTAACTTCACCCAGACCGCCCAGGTAGATGATCCGCCGAACCCCAGATTCCCTGGCTGCTTCCGCGAAGTTCCGGGCGGCAATGCGGTCTTGCGCTTCGAATCTGCCCGCCGTGCCCATGGAATGTACCAGGTAATACGAGGTGTGGACGCCTTCCATCGCCGGGCGGAGCGTGTTGCGGTAGAGGCAATCTCCGGCAACCACCTCCGTTCCCGGCTGCACTCGCGCTTGCAGAAACTCCGGGCGCCGGGCAAGACAGCGAATCCGCCAGTGGCCAGCCTCCAGAGCTTTCAGCAGCCTGCCGCCTATGTAGCCGGTAGCTCCAGTCAAAAGAACCAGAGTCGGAGGGTTAGGATGCGCACCATTGTCCATCATTCGTACAGTGTATTTATCTCGGAGTGCGCCGCGGCTCGGCGCTTCGGTTCCCAGCCGCGGCGCCCCATGCTACGCTGCCTTGGGAACGACCACGGAGTCAATCACGTGAATGACGCCGTTGCTGCATTGGATGTCCGTTTGGATCACTTTGGCGTCATCGAGCTTGACGCCGCTGTGGTTGGAGAATGTCAGACTCCGCCCTTGCACTGTTTTTGCCGAATGGAGAGTTACAACTTCTGCCGCCATGACCTTCCCTGGGACGACGTGGTAACTCAGAATCTCCCTTAGTTTACCGATGTCGGCGAGCAAGCCTTCCAAAACGCCGTGGGGCAGCTTGGCAAAAGCTTCATCCGTTGGGGCGAAGACGGTGAACGGCCCCGAGCCGGAGAGAGTATCAACCAGACTCGCCGCCTTGACCGCCGCTACCAGCGTGTTGAAAGATCCAGCCTGAATTGCCGTTTCCACAATGTTATTCATTTGCCTGTTCTCCTCTGGAGTAAGTGGACTAGATTCTGAACCCGGACGATGCTTCTGGGTTCGCATTATGAAGCACGTGACACGGAGGTTCCCCGGGGGCCGCTAGCACCAGGGCAGCCATGTCACTTTGCCCGACTAAATGCGGGCTCGCCATGCCAGCGCCGCTGGATGGCTTTCCAATAGAAGGCTTGGTACAGACCTGCCAGTCCCACCAGGGCGTAGACCGCCGCACTGAGCGTGGAGGTCTCGCCAAATCGCATGCCGAACAGAGTGGCTACCAGATCAAATCTCGCCACGGCTACCAGGCCCCAATTCACAGCTCCGATCACCACGAACACCGCTGCTAGAACGTCAAGTTTCTTCACTTCGTTACCTCGCTTTGTTTCGCGCTGCGTGCGCGCTCTATTGACCGTCAGTACAATAGATGTGACCATCGTTCAAATGATGCCAGCTCGGAGAAAAGTCGTTTGACTAAGCATCAAAGAAATGTCCGACTTTTGACTATGCTTCAAATTGAGGAGGAAACGTGCTCACAGCCACGCTGGCTGACGGCCTGAGGAGCTATGCTATTGGCGAAAAACTGCGTGCTCTGCGGCTCCGAAAGAAGATGGGGCTGGTTGAGTTGGGCCAACATACCAAACTCTCGCCCGCTCTGCTTTCCAAGATCGAACGCGGTAAGTTGTTCCCCACCTTGCCCACGCTGCTGCGAATCGCTATGGTGTTCAGTGTGGGGATCGATTTCTTCTTCGCTGACGATCGCAAACAACGCATACTGGCGATTTCAAGGCGTAAGGAGCGATTGAGTTTTCCGGAAGGGGCCAAGCCCAAAGATGCCGCGTACTCTTTTGAGAGCCTGGACTTCGGAGCCACACAACGTAAGCTGAATGCCTACCATGCAGAGTTTCACCGTCTTGATCCTGACAAACTCCGCCTGCACCAGCACGAAGGGGTGGAGTTTCTTTACGTGCTTTCCGGAAAGCTGGGACTCCGTATAGGCTCCGGCGACTATCTCCTTGAGCGCTGCGACTCCATTTACTTCGACTCGACCGTCCCACATGGATATTGGAGCGCGGACAAGAAGAAAACGTCTGCCATCGTGGTGACCGTTCCTTGAGGGAATTCATTGTCAGAGTGATCCGAATCTCGCCCCAACTCTTCGGCGGACTCACTATAGCCGTAACTCCACTGGCTTAGTTATCGGCGGGGCGTACAGGCGTCATTGGGCCAGCAGGTCAAAAAACCACTGTTTTGTGGCCAGAGCCGGTAGGCCTTGGGAAGGCGGGATTTATGCGGGGTTTTGCGGTGTCGTTTCGCCAGGCTTTGTGGCGTTGAATCGGGGCGTCAGTCGAGGTTTAGCGGGCCACGGGGCCTTCTGCAGTGGCGGCCCAGCATTAGCCCTTTGTGACCACCTTGGTGGTCCAGAACCCAATGTCAAACCGGCCATGGCGCTCGTCGGCCAGCATCTGGTCCAGGGCCGGGCGGCGGGTGCGGGTGCCGCTGATGCCATGGTCCACATACTCCTGCACAATTTCCAGCCCGCGCTGCTGGGCCAACTGCCGGAGATCGCACTGCTGGCTTTCCGGATGCTGGTCCAGCGTGCTGACCCGCAGGTACAGCGCGGCGCGGCGGCGCATTAGAGCCGCTCCAGCGTGTTGACTTCATCGCGCATAACCAGGATAGCGTCCTGGAGAAAGCGAAGCCGGGGCAGCCGAGGCTGTTCCTGCTGGGCTTCCAGGAGCCATTCGGCCTGGAACAGCCGCAGGTGATTACAAACGCGGCTAATCTGCTGGTTGATTTGGGCACGGGTGGGAGAGGGGCGAAGGTGGCGGCGGCGGCGGCGAAGCTGTTTCATAAGACTCTCCTGGAGTTGGGCCGCGAGGAGCGCAGGCCCCTAGCATCGACGTTATTCCGTCGATAGTCAAGAGTCTAACGGAAAAGACCGGCGAGCCAAAACCTCCCTGCTATTTGTCTCCGGTTCGGATATCTGTGCGGCCCTCATCTGGGGGAACTTCGATCGCCATGCCCTGCTGGGCCTGGTCAACAAGAGGAAGGGCCAGTTCATCGCCAATGTCGATGACATCCGCCCGCAGTTCCAGACCGATGCCAATGCCTTCCTGTCGCAGAACGCCATCTTCCAGAGTTCCCTGATCCGGGACAGCGGCATCGCCTCCGGCGCCACCATCGATCAACTCAGCGGCCGTCGCCGGGACAACGTGTCCGGACTGAAGGAAGCCGCCAAGCCCTGGTACTCCGATCAGATCCTGCCGTTTGACATCACCCTGGCCGGCACCAATGAAATGGGCGCGGCCTGCGCCATGAAGGTCATCGGGGTCGAGATCCTCAACGAAGGTTCCGCGGTGTCGATCGATGATTCCGTGGCCGAGATGCAGGCTACCTTCGTGGCCCGGTTCGTTGAACCGTGGGCTAAGTTTGTACTGAATAGGTAGTTTTATGTTTCAGACTAGGTCCTTCGCGGTGAAGAACAAATTTCCCGCGCCTGGGCGAAGCCGACGAGGCTGGCGCTCTGGATGCGGCGTAGCAGGAGCAGGAGAAAGAGTTGGGCGGTTCTCGTTCAACGTTTCAATGGCGAGCCCGGCGATCTCTGTACCCGGAGCTGGCAGCTTGTGGTGGGCGATCGGTACGGGAACGGTATGGGGAGAAGAGTGGCGGTGAAGGATGAGCTTGCGGTGGGGACGACGCTGCTGCGGGTGGACGAGAGGTAGATGGCAAGTGGGTAGCTTGGGAAGGGATAGCGGTGTTTATCACCAGGGGGGTTGGCAGGTATTAGGTTAATGAGGATGGTGAGACTTCAGGCTTGCTGCTTCGCCCCGCCGCCCCCGCCGGGCGGCTCCGGTCCGCCGCCGGAGTTGGCGCTGGCAATGGGGAAAGCGGTTGCCGCTCCGGCCAACTTCATGGCTCTAAAACTTGTTCTAATTTTCTCAGTTTTCCGGCGGGACACCTGTGCAACGAAATGGAAGGGTGCAAGTGCTAAAACGGTAGTGGGCAACACGAACAGCGGTGACTTAGCCCACGAGGACTTAATTGCCGGAGGGGGATGATCCCATAGTATAGGACCTTCCTAATTTTTCATGGGAATTCTGGCTCCGGGAGGAAGGGAGTATTCAATTAACTTGGGCTGCTTTGCTCCTCTTACCTTCCGGCTTTCTCCGCCCCCCAGCCTGCCGCCCTTCGGTTCCGCTGCGCCCGGGAGACGAAGAGCCTTGTACGCTCGCGTTTCAACCCTGCACGGTCAAGCCCCCGAGATGAAGCTCCGCGAATTGCGGGAATACGCCGATCACCCTGGCTGGGAGATCTCTGGCGACTACATTGACCAAGGCGACTCCGGCTCTAGGGAATCGCGCCCGGAACTGAATCGGCTTACGGTTGCTGCCCACCGGCGCCATCTTGACGTCGTGCTGGTCCGGAAAATCGACCGTTTCGGCCGGTCGCTCAAGCCTCTGGTCAACGCGCTTGCTGATCTGGCGGCCTGCGGCGTGGCGTTGGTCAGCCTCCGCGACAACCTGGACTTGAGCACGCCGCCTGGCCGGCTGATGTTCCAGATCATTGGTGCCATGGCGGAATTCGAGAAATCCCTCATTCAGGAGCAAGTGAAGGCGGGTCTGCGGAATGCTCAGGCCAAGGGAAAACGGCTCCGTCGTCCGCGGCGGGTTGTGGACTCCTCCAGGGTTGCCGCTTTGTATCGGGTGAACGGAGCCTAATTCGAAACGGCCTGTGCGTCGCGGGCCGGTTTGACCTCACGATCCGATGAGCTTTGCGCCGGTGTTGTCATCCGCCCGCCAATTGGGACCGATAGCAGCGAGCTTCCATGAACGAGACTTCGGGCCCGCGTCACCGTTGAGACGGGCGTTTACGAGGACTAAATCCGCACACAAGAAGCGTCGGCACCGCCAAAAGGTGGCGTTGAGTAGGTTCGCCGCACATCAGAGCCTAGCCGTCTTTCGGCACGTTAGTCGACCGATGACATTTGGGGCGACCCTAGCGCCGCTCCTCCCCCTTGCTTCCCGGAACGGAACTGCCTCACGAACCGAGCACCACTGAAACGGATCAGCGGCACGCCGCCCCGGTGCTAACCTTAGGCCCTGCGAAATAAGGGGGCAACAGATGGACGGCAGCGCAATTTATAACGGAATCCACCTCGACTGGGATGTGCCGATTGAAATGGACGACGGGCTCTTGCTTCGCGCTGATGTGTTCAGGCCCGCAAGCGAGGGGCGCTACCCGGTGCTGATGACCTACGGCCCATATTGCAAAGGGCTTCCTTTCAAAGTTGGCTGGGGACCGTGCTGGAGACGCATCGAAACTGCGTATCCCGAGATTCTACAGGGCACCACGGGCCGATTCATGTGCTGGGAAACCGTGGATCCGGAGAAATGGGTTCCTGAAGGCTATGTCTGCCTCCGGATAGACTCGCGCGGGGCCGGACGGTCGCCGGGTTACTTGGATGTCTGGTCGAGACGGGAAGCCCAAGACTACTACCAGTGTATTGAATGGGCGGCGGTACAGCCGTGGAGCACCGGCAAAATCGGGCTGCTCGGTATTTCCTACTACGCCATGAACCAGTGGCAAGTGGCGACGCTGCATCCGCCGCATCTTAGTGCCATTTGTCCCTTCGAGGGCTGCAACGATTTTTACCGCGAGGGCCTGCGCCACGGCGGCATCAAGCACATGATGTTTCCGCGCTGGTATGCCACCCACGCCCTACTGGGCCAGCACGGCGTTGGTGAACGCGGCGCCGTTGACCCCAATACCGGGTACTTGGCGATGGGGCCTGAAACCCTGCCGGAGGAGGAACTCGCGGCCAACCGTGCCGACTTTCTGCAGGACACCGCCGACGAGTTGATCAACGACTGGTGCCGCGAGCGGACTCCGGACCTCGGCCAAGTGAAGGCTCCGCTGCTGTCCTGCGCCAATTGGGGTGGCAATCAACTTCATTCCCGCGGCAACATTGAAGGTTATCTGCGGGCCGGCTCTGAGCAGAAATGGTTGGAGGTGCACGGGCTGGAGCACTTCACCGAGTTCTACACCGACTACGGCCGGAAGTTGCAGCAGCGCTTCTTTGATCATTTTCTGAAGGGGCTCGATACCTGGAGCGATCAGGCTCCCGTCCATTTGCGGCTGCGCAACGTAGATGGCACGTTTACTGATCGCGACGAACAAGAGTGGCCGCTGGCGCGCACTCGCTGGACCAAGTTCTATCTGGACGCGGACAATTTCGCGCTGACCACGCAAGCGCCTCGCGGCGGAACGGCGCAGTTTTCGGCGTTGTCGGAAGAGGGGCTTTCGTTCTGGAGCCGTCCGCTCGAACAACCGATGGAGATCACCGGACCCATGGCGGCGAAGTTGTTCGTCGCTTCGTCCACCACGGACGCCGACGTTTTCCTGACGGTCCGAGTCCAAGCCCCGGACGGCAAGGAGGTCACCTTCGTCAGCGCCAACGACCCGAAGGGTGTGATCGCGACCGGCTGGCTGCGGGCGTCACATCGCAAGCTGGACCCAACTAAGAGCTGTCCTTACCGGCCATGGCACACGCATGATGAGTTGCAGCGGCTTGTCCCCGGCGAGACTTATGAACTTGACGTGGAGATCTGGCCGACCTCGATTATCGTTCCTGCCGGGTACCGCGTGGGAATCACCGTAACCGGCGTCGACTTTGAATTCCCGGGCCCCGGCCCCTGGCTGCCGGGGTTCAACGGAATTCCCATGAGAGGCGCCGGAGTTTACCGACATGACGCCCCGGAACGTCCGACGGAGATTTACGGCGGCAGGACAAGCGTTGTTTCGAGCAGGGAACAGCTTTCTTATGTCCTGGTTCCTGTGATACCCTCGACCGCCGTACAAGACTGACGACCTTTTTGCCGAAGGAAGTGAGCTACCAATTTCCGATTGAGCTTTACCAACATGGTTGGCGGGAGGGAAATGGGTTATGCCGGAGACATCGCTCCCAAGCGGTATTGAAGCAAAACGATTGTCGGTGGCGGCGTCAATTGTCTGCCTGATCGTTTTCACCTTGGCGATTGTTCCCAATGCCATGGATCGCCTGATCTTCCCGCTGCTGTTGACCTACATCAGCAAGAGTTACGGCTTTGGGTTGAAACAAGCCGGATTTCTGTCGACGGTATTCACGCTGGGAATGGGGTGTGCCGGCGTTTTGTCGGCCTGGCTGCTGGGCCATTGGTCGCGGCGCGCGGTGCTGGTCTGGGGGATGCTCATCTACTCGTTTTTTACCCTGACCACGGTCTTAGCTTTCGGGTTTGTCGACCTAGCAATCTATCGGGCGCTGACCGGGCTCGGCGAGGTCATGCAGATGTCAGCGCTTTTTGCTGCCGCCGGAAGTTACTTTTACAAGAACAAGGGAGTGGCGATTGGAACCATCATCGTCGGCTTCGGTTTTGGCGGTCTGATCGGCCCTGCCATCGGAATGAAGGTGATGCTTGCGACCAAGGACTGGCACTCGCCGTTTTATGTTTTTGCCGGTATCGGGTTCATTCTGGCGGCGATTGTCTGGTTCGGCGTGCCCAGGAGTTTTTCCGAGGCTGTACCGGAAACATCGGGCGCCCGGCAGGCAGCCGACGTGTCCAACATCCCTGAACATTTCTGGACCCGCAACGTCAAACTCTGCTACTTCTCGGCCGTAATTTGGGGCGTCACGGCTCTGGCGTTTTTCGGACTTTATCCCACCTTTCTGATCCAGAAGCTGCATTTTCCGCCGATGACGGCCGGCTACGCCATGAGCATGTTCGGCGCGGGATGCATGTTGGGCCTGGTTGGAGGCTGGCTCGGCGATCGCATTTCGCAGCGCTGGATCGCCATCGCCTCATGGGTCGGTTCCATCCTGACTTGCTACTGCATTTACAACGTGGCTACCCAAACCTGGTCTCAGAATGTGCTGGCATTTCTCATGGGGCTGTTCAGCAGCAGTCTGTTCGTCCCCAACCTCGTCTCGCTTTCGCAACGGAGCGTGCGGCCGCTCTTCGTCGGCAAAGCCAGCAGCCTCTACATGACCTTTGCTTATCTCTCCAGCACGGTTGCCGGATACCTGTTTGCCTGGCTCGTCGGCTTGGTTGGTTGGGGCGGCGCCGGCCTGATCCAGTTGTCGCTGATCCCGATCGCCGGAATTGTCTCGCTGGTGATGATCAACAATGGGGCCCTCTTCCAGCCGAAGGCGGTGAAGAAAGCGGCCGCGTCCGCATGATTCACCGCATAGCCACAAGACATTAGGTTGACAACTACGCTGCCCGGAAGTTGCCCAGAAACGTTAGAACTAAGCCGCTAGCGCGGCATGGAAGACGTGCTGGCTGGCTCTGTATGAAGGACCGCTATTGGAATGCGAGCCGGTGGTCTATATCGGCGAAAAGCTGCTGAGCTCATATGGCGGGTAGGAGTCTTCTTTTCGGCCTCAGCGGCCTTCTTGGCGCCTCCCGGTTTCCTCACGCTGCGCGTCGGCATGATTGCAAAGCAGTATTGCAGCCGTCACTTGATGACGAACCGCGAAGAAGGAGCTACCGCCGCTAGGCGCAGCGACCGCCGGCACCGGCGCAGGACTGAGTTCTTCACCCAACCATCAGCTTGTAGGATCGAGCGAGCCGCCCCAGTGCCCCCGAGGGCCGTTGCGGGGCCGTCTTGCAATGTGGAAGGAAATGTAACATGCTGCTTTCAACCAACCTGTGCGGCATTGGCTGCAGGGTAGCAGCATCGCCGGACCGCCGAGGCATCTATGAGCTTTAAAATAGTGCTACTCACCGCTGCTTTGGCCGTCATCGTAACTCCTGTGGCAGCCCAGATTCCTGCCGTTGCCAACGTTCCCGACTGCGCGACCGCGGGCACGCGTTCGCAACTCGAACCAGGCAGATCTGCCCTGTTGCAGCGCAGAGATGCCTTGCGGTCCCGGGTGGCGGAGCATAACGGCAGATGCAGCCAGGTAGTGGCAGGCTCAGCCGCCGAAGGCTCATGCCAGTCCTCCCAAGGGCAGCTCAACCAAGAGATTTCCCAGTATTCGCAGGCCGTCGCGGCATTCAACCGGCAGGTCGAAGCTGCGTGTCATACCCCAAGCGCGACCCCGGCCAGCGCACCCGTCCCTCCGTTACCCACATGGGTGAGCCGCGTCGCTACCACTCTGAATGCCAAGCGCGGCGAAATCCCTCTTCCTTTCCTTTTGGGGTGGATCCATTACGAAACCGGCGGCAGTGGGGACTTTCGTGCCGTCTCCAAGAACGGCGAGCGCGGCTATTTTCAGATCGATCCATTCGAGTGGTGTTTGCTGCACCACATCGGGGAACAAGCTTGCAAAACCAAGTGGGACCGGCCGGTGCGCACGTTCCGCGATCCCGAACTCGAGAAAGGCTTCGAGAAGCTCAGCACGGATTCGGATTACTCGCTGGAGTGGGGCATTTCGATGGTCCGGATGCACGAACGCGCGGTCAAGGGATTGAAGCTCGGTTGCGATGAGAACAACAAGCCCGCAATGTTCTGGCACATGGTGAAGCTTGTGCATGCCACCAACCTGAGTGCGGTGGACAAGGTTATGCAGGAGATGCGTGCCCAGAAGGTGCCGATGGATTCCTGGGACAGCGTGCGGGCCTACATCCTGCGGCAGGACGGTGCACGGCTGAAACAGCTCACCCATGAGGATGTCAAACACTGGGTGCCCGAGGTGGACAAACTCTTTGACGCCGGCCCCAAGCTCAGCGCCGCCTTCGAACCACCAGCGACCAGCAGATAGCTTGTACTTGGTTGAGATATGCGCGGGGTTCTTGCGATGGAAAGCTTGCGGATTTCAGGGAAATCAACCCCTACAGATTTGAAATTGTACCTTTCTTGCTGAGTTCATCCTCAATCAATTCCCTAAGCTGCGCCAGACTCAAACCCTTCGCAATGAGATCTCCGAGCGTCATCTTCGGCGGGACAGTTATTGATGCCCCGAATCCGTTGAGACAGTTTTCTCCGTAATCTTGCCAATAGTCAAATCCAAGCTCACAGCGTCCTGCGATGACTTTCTCTGTTGCAGCGGCTAGATTCGAAGGACTGTAGGGTGCCGCCCAGTACTCAAGATCGAAATCAACGGAAAATCGTACTTCAACAGAGGGATCCCCATGTTCCGCGCTGATGTCCAAATTTCCAAACTGCCATTCGCTTAGATTCTCCGGAGCATCTCGAAACGTTACCGAGATGTGCCGAAGGTGAGCCGTGAGTTCCTCAATCGTTAAATCAGTTAGCCTACCAAGGGCGCTTCCCCAGAAGCCCGCATAAAACCTCCTGTCGTAACTATTGCCAGCATCGGAGCCGTAGGAATCCTCCCACAACGTTCCATCAATGATCAGCGGGCGACGACCCTCGGAGTCTTTGGCAGTTAACTCAATTTTACGCATATCAGGGTAGGCTACAAAAAGCGCAGAAGGCTGTCCAACTTCTAATATTGGAATCGAGGCCCGGTTGCCACCTTCTTCCCCGCCTTGGCGGAACAGCGTGCAAATGTCCAATTAGCGGATTTTCACGCCAGCAATTTACGCTGAATTCTCGGGACTTGCCACGATAATTTCCGCTAACAGGCGTGCCTGTTGAATACTCCTTTGCTGAACGAGATTCTTTGGGATCTGGGGCTTCATGCTTCGCGCGGCAGGGTCTCCCGCTCCGCTTCACGCTGTTGCCACAGCGCCGGGGGAGAACTGGAGCAGATTCAATTCCTGCTGGGTCATTCCTCCGTGCAGTCCACGGAACAGTATCTGGGGTGTAAGCTGAATCTCGGCAGGCCGGTCAATGACCGCTTCTCTCAAGGCGTCGCGCTCTTTGCTGGGGGGTGATTCTGCGCCTCGCTTACGAACTGCAAAACTGGCATGCAGAGTTCTTGAGAGCAATGACGACCTTAGGCTCGATGGATTACGAACGAACCGGCACAAGGCGAACTGGTGTAAACTTTTTTCCCCTATGTTGGCGACCGGAAAAA
>Ga0316217_10004754_pt1 | contig 14449 bp, 13 predicted proteins | sample 1anoAmetaG_FD_203633 | JGI IMG/M metagenome (GOLD analysis project Ga0316217, IMG submission 203633) | Freshwater microbial communities from Trout Bog Lake, Wisconsin, USA - 1anoA | ecosystem: Environmental > Aquatic > Freshwater > Lake > Hypolimnion/Profundal zone | place: USA: Wisconsin... | reverse complement strand
GCGGTCAGAGGCCGCCGTGGGGCGGGGGGGATCGGTTTTCGGCGGACTTCCTTATGCCCGGCATAGGTGACGCCGATAAAAAACCTACATGCGTGCGCAACTCTGCCCTTTTGGGACCTTGGAGATGTTGTCAAATGAGTCCCCGGATCGTTCGCCACCTGATGCTCCCCGCCATTGAAGCTTGTATGGGGCGGAGTACTCTTCGCACCTACGGCCTGCTGCGTAAGACGCAGTGGTGGTCGCCGGAAGAATTGCGCGCCCTGCAACTGCAGAAGTTACAGCGTCTGATTGAAGTTGCCTTCAACAAGACCGCCTTTTATGCCCAGTATGCCGGCAAGAATAAAAACTGGCGGCCCACCTCCCTGGAGGACCTGCGCCAGTTGCCGTTCATGGACAAGAACACCATTTCCACCCATCGGGACGCCCTGATCAACCGCCGCGTGCCCGGCAGGCCTTGCGTGAGCCACACCGGCGGATCTTCCGGAGCGCCGCTGATCTTCTACATGGACCGCCAACGGCAAGCGTGGGACAAGGCGGCACGGATGCGCGCACATGAATGGTGGGGCGTTCTGCCGGGCGAACGCGAAGCCTACTTTATGAATTACAAGGTGGCTTTGGGCTTTGCGGACCGCCTGCGCCTTTTTCGCGACCGGCTGATCAACGATCGCCTTTTCAGCGTCCACCGCGTGGGCGATGCGACCGTGGCCGACCTGATCCGCGACCTGCACGCCTTTGGTCCAACGTGCCTGTTTGGCTACACCAGTTCCATGGACATGATGTGCCGCCTGGCCAACCAGAAGGGGATTAATCTGAAGGATATGCCGACGCGGGTGGTATTTTCATCCTGCGAGGTACTCCATGACCACCAGCGCAAGAACTTGTCCGAGACCCTGGGCCATATCCCCGTGGCCGATGGCTATGGCAGCCGCGAGGGCGGCTTTTTCGCGCACGAATGCCGCCATGGCCGCCTGCACCTGACCGCCGAGAGCATCATCATGGAATTCGTCAAAGGCGATACCCCGGTCGGGCCGGGCGAAGATGGCGAACTGGTCATCACCAATTTGGACAATCACGCCATGCCCTTCATCCGTTACCGCACCGGGGATATTGGTCAGGCCAGCACCGAAATCTGCCCCTGTGGCCGCGGCCTGCCGGTGATCAAACCGGTCAAAGGCCGCAGTACCGACTTCATTATTACCCCCGATGGGCGCTGGATTCATTCGTACGGTGTGATCTTCACGTTCTCGGACATCCCGGGAGTACGGGAGTACCAGGTGGTCCAGCACGACGTGACGAAGGTACAGGTTCAACTGGTGACCGATCGCCAGTTCCCCACCGATGGCGACGCGCGCATCAGTCAGTCGATGGGGCTGCGTCTGGGTCCGGCGATGCGCGTGACCCTGGAGCACGTGCCGACCATAGCGGCCCGGCCATCCGGTAAGCACTGTCCCGTGATCTCGCACGTGGCGCGGCAGCGTCAGGCTCTTATGTAAGGTTAGTTGAGGTGTAACCGTGTTTCGTCACATGCTTAAATCAAAGATTCACCGTGCCGTGGTTACGGAGGCGGATCTGAATTATGTCGGCAGTATAACCATCGATCAAGATTTGCTCGAAGCCGCCGACATCCGGGAAAGCGAGAAAGTCGCTATTGTTAACAACAATAATGGACAGCGCTTTGAGACCTATGTGCTGGTGGGGGAGCGGGGCTCCGGAATAATCTGTCTCAATGGTGCGGCGGCGCGCCTGGTACAGAAAGGCGATGTAATAATTATTCTGACCTATGCGCTCATGGATGATGCCGAATCAAAAGGCCATCAGCCACGACTGGTTTTCGTGGACGATAAAAACCATGTGCAGAAAATTTGTGTGGGAAAACATGAATAACGGCGCTGAAAACAGCCACCCTGCCGCGGCCCAGCGCGGTTGATTTTCATCGTCCAGGCCAAGCCATCGCGTTGATCCTGCAAGATCGACGGGAAGATTGACGGCGCGGCGTCCCGGAATCGGCCACGCGCGAAACGGTAACCGTCGCGTCCGATCCCGAGGGCCGGTCCGATCAAGTGCGCCAGTTACTTTCTTGCGCAGGAAGTTCAAACTGCCGGCGGCCCCATGACCCACAAAGTGCGGGTGATGCCCGCCGCCAGTGGCCGATCTGCATTCCGGCGCTCAATTGACGTTGGTGGCGCTCACGGCGAACGGGTGGCCCGGGAATTCCATGGTGCCACCGCATTCGAATTCGTCCTTGCCATCCGGGCCGCAACCATACTTGGCGCCGCCCTGGGTGACGAAGTGGACGGCACCCAGCCGGTAGTTAAGAATCTTGCCGCCCTGGAAATCGGCGACGGTGATCAGGCCCGTTTCGATGCCATGGGTGTCGGCCTGTTCGACGCCCACGGGATCCCGCAGGCGCGCATCGCGCAGCCGGCGGGTGATTACCGGCCCGGTGGGGGTGGCCTTGATCCAGACGATTTCGCGCTGCCCGCGAATGGCGGCGATGAAGGCGTCGGCGGAGCCTTTGACATAGGTCAGGCAGACCGGGTTGGGGCCGATGTTGGTTTGGCCCAGGGGCACGATCTTGTCGGGTTCCACGGGGGCCGGGCTGCCCAGGCCGGCGGTGGCAAAGGCGGTCAGCGTGCCGTCTTCGGCGGCGACCAGCGCCTGGGCCTTATCTTCGCCCACCAGCGCTGCAATCACGGCGGTGGGCCGCGCCACGTCGACGGTCTTAACCAGGACGGGCTTCCAGGCGGGGCAGGCCTCAAAGGTCGGCGGCCAGAGTTTGCCGGCGCCCAGGCGCCGGGTTTCCTGGAACGCTTCTTCCGTGGTGAAATAGGCCGCGCGGATGCGTTCAAAGAGCGGCTGGAGATCGATGAACGCGATCTTGTTTTCGTATTTGCCGCCCACGATCGCAAAGCCGGCGGTGGAGACCAGGTGGGCGTTGGAGCCGCTGTAGAAATTCCTGCGGTCCTCGGGCTTGCGGATATCCCACTGATTGATGGGGGCGGCGTTGCCGTCCTTGCCATTGATGCGCGCCGCGTTGCGGTTGCCCACCGCGCAGATGCTGGTGGGAAAGGCGATCTCGGGCAGGTCGATGTAGCCCAGCAGCTTGAAGCCGCTGATCAAGCCGACGTTGGGCAGGCCCGGATAATCATCGGGCCATTCGTGGACAAAGTGCCCATCCTTGCTGGAGGCGGTAATGATGATCACCGCCACCTGGCCCCGGCCGGTGCTCCGGTCGTGGCAGGTTACCAGGGCCAACTCGCTTTTATTGGTGACCGAGAGCGCGGTGACCAGCTTCTCCGGCGGCAGGCTAATGCTGGCGCTGTTGTTCCATGCGGTGGAGGTGCCGGACGTGCCGATGAAGCCCGACGCGTGCAGGACCAGGCCCAGGTTCGCCCAGCCGCCCATGCCGCGTGCCGCGGCCAGGGGTTGGCCCAGCGGCCCCGGCGCGGCGGCTTGCCATTTGGTCACCATCGGGTCGGGGCGGAACTTGTCATGCCAGGGCGGTTCGGGGCTTTCGGTAAATACGCCGTTGGTCCATTCGCTGATGGTCACGCGGTCGCAGCCGAAGTTGGCGGCCGGGTCGGCCGGCACATAGAGGATCTGGCCCTGCGTGGAAGAAAAATCCCCACCGCGTTCGCTCGGCGGCCCGCCGATCTGCCAGTGTTTGCTGGCCCATTTCATGGCCTGCGTGGGGGCCAGGTAGATTTCGGGGAACTTTTCCGCGGCCGCATGGCGGTGGCAGGCGTCATAGTCCGGTCCCAGGCGCCGGGCAAATCCCGCCGGCGTCATATCCGAAAGCTCGCGGATAATCGCCGTCCGCTGCCGTCCCGACAGGTGCACAGACGACGCGGGCGTCTGCTCAGAACACCCCAGCGGAAGGCACAGCAGCCCTAAAAGCAGTGGCATGGCACAGCGCATAAAACTTCTCCAGAAACGCGGCACGAAGGCCTCGCTTGCCGGAAGATACCCCCAATCTTGCGGCTGGTACAGGGACGGCGTAGTTCATTGTGCGACGCTGCGCCAGCGGCGAACTACTCGGAAAACACCGCTTATAGCCGTCGTCGTAGCGGTGGTGTCGATCAGGGGTGCCGCCGCCCTCGTCGGCAATGGTAAAGACACGCGTTTTCCCCCGGGTCAAGATCGTGGCTACGTTCGCCAGAATGTCCCGCCTTTCTGGCTCCGGCTTTCGCTCCGTTACCAGCGAAACTCCTGGCGCAGCACGGCCAGGCTCTTGGGTACGGCGGTGCTGGAGTCTTCTTTGCCTTCGTATTCCAGGGAGATAAAGCCGCGGTAGTTGGCCTTGCGGACAAGGGCGGCGATGCGCTGGTAGTCCAGATCCAGCGTGTACCAGGTGCCGCCGCCCCAATAGAATTTGGCGTGCACCCACGTCGCCCGGCCAACAACCTGCTCCAACTTGGCATACGGGTCTTCCAGGAAGTTGCCGGTGTCCATATTCACGCCCAGCCAGGGGGAGGGCACGGCATTGATGATGCGCATGAGCCCTTCGGGCGTGCGGGCCAGGCCCCAGTGGTTTTCCAGGCCCAGCACCACGCCGCACTTTTCGGCCACCGGCAGGCATTTTTCCAGGGCCTCGATGACCCAGGGGAAGGCATCTTCATCCTTGAAGCCGGGGAGCGGCGGCTCGATGCCGCGGTTCTTCATGAGCTCATCAAAATCCTTGCTGGTGCCCCAGCGGCCGGTATTCACGCGCATGGCGGAGATGCCCAGCGCATAGGCCAGTTCGATGCTGGCGATAGTTTTGTCGATATTCGCCTTGCGTTCTTCGGGCTTGGGGGAGACGAAACTTTGGTGGGCCGAGAGCCCGGCCAGATGCAGGCCGGCCGCCAGCGCCTGGCGTTTAAGCGATTGGAGATAGGGGGCGTCCTTGCGTTCCATCTGGATTTCCAGGACCTCCACACCGTCGAAGCCCATTTCCGCCGCCAGGCGGATGCAGTCTTCGATGGTGAGTTTGGAATCGTTGCGGTAGCGCCAGTAGGAATACGTGGAGACGGCAATGGGGTGGCCCGGGCGGGCGCCGGAGGCGGGGGGGGTGGAGGGGGTCGTGGAAGCGCTGGCAGTTTGGGCGTGGGCGTGTTCCAAGGCCATAGCGCCGGCCCCAAGTGCTGCGGTTCCGGTAAGAAATTCGCGACGATTCATAAACAACTCCCTTCCTTAATAGGTCCTGCGGAATAGCAGGCAACGCATTTTACTGGTCAATGCTAATGGTCATGGATTATACCCCGGAATGCAATGCAAGAGGGGGACGGCAATGCCGTATTGCAGAACGCCCGATTGGGGGACTGCGGCGAAGGTGTAGTGCAACTTCTCCAGTTGCCGGCGGCAGGCGGCGGTGGTCAACTGGCCAGCGACCTGGTGGGGCTCGATGACGATGGCGGGGCGGTGGTGGCGGAAGAAATCTTCATCGTCGAAGATGACGGATTCGGCACCTTCGATGTCGCACTTGATGAAGTCGACGTGGGGCAGGCTGAATTGCCGGGCGATGGCGCTGAGGGTAAACGAGGGGACTTGGCGTACTTGGCCGCGCTGGTTGCCGGCGATGGCGGTGGGGGCGGCGCCCATGTTGCCTTCGACGCTGAACTCGACGCCGTGGTCGTCGCGCCAGACGGCGCCGGCCAGGAGGTCGATCTTGCGGCCGGAGAGTTGGTGGTAAAGTTTCAGGTTCTTCTGGAGGCACGGGATGCTGTCGGTGTCGGCTTCGACGGCGATGACGCGGCCGGCGGGGGCGACCTGGCGGTCGAAGAAGATGGAAGTCAGGCCGGCATAGGCGCCCAGGTCCAGGACGACCGCGCCGTCGTGCAGGTTAGCCAGGGTCAGATACTCGGCGGCGGTGCGTGCCGGTTCGGCAAAGGAGGGGAAGCAGATGGGCTGGAGGTCGAAGCCGACGACATCATGCCAGCGCGGGGTGGAGAAATCGACCAGTTGCATGCCGGCTTGCGGCAGCGGCTCGACGGCGGAGAAGTAGGCCTCGAAGGAGGTGACCACGTCGTAGACGTAATGGGCATGCCTTAAGGCGACGCGGATGATGCGGGATCCGTGGACGACATCAACATAGTGGGCGGAGGCGTGAAGGCTCATGCCGCGGGCGGCGGCGGCGGGGGAGGCGGCGTCGAGGGTGATCGGGGGGTAAAGTTGGGGGAGCAGGTCGGGCATAGGGCCTCTGGCGGATGCGGTTGGTTGCCAGCAGAATAGTCTAAGGGTTTGGCGGCCAGCGAGCCATTGGGGATGGAGGGGCTTTGGGATTTTGGATTTTTTATTGGGGGGGTGGCATGGCGCCACGCACGGCAAGCTACCGCAGCGCGACCGGCGACGAATGAGATGGTCGGTAGTCGGCAATAGCCTTGAGCCCGCATGGCGCCTCAGGCGGGTTGGTGGTAGTGGACCAGGACGGGCGGCCCGTCGCCGGGTTCGATCTTGAGGGTGCCGTTGCGGTCGTCGTCCTCGTTGGCCAGCCAGATGTGCAACGGCAACTCTACGGTGTGGGCGATGTGCGTTTTGCTGTCGTCTCCGGCGGCGATTTCCACGGATGACGGCCGCGTTCCCTTGGTGTCAAAACTGATGCCTTGAAACGGCAGATTCCGGGCCAGGGGTTGAGTGCCCAACGTGCCCAGGAGCACCTCAACGATCACCGGCCAGCCCAAGTGCTCGCGGCTGAAACGGTTACAAAATGGAATCCATTGTTCCGGGGGGATTTCATGGGTATTGATCATGACTGGGTCTCCTTGCCTGCCAGATGGATGCGTCCGTCTACATCGGGAAGGCGCTAAACCAGATCGCCCCCTATCCATTTTATCCCGGTTGGGGACGCCGGGCGCGAAGAAATGAACGGGCTATTAAGAGAGTAAATGATCCGCATTTAGTGGGGCATGGACCCCTTGCAAATGGCGCGGATTGCACGATAATTCTTCGCTTCAATGGTCTTTGACCGGATCGTTGATCTGTGGCGCCGCCGTGGGCGGGGCGCGCCCCAATGAACGTCATTTTGGAACCAGGGCGGACTGTATGGATTATGGTGTGTTAGCTGCCGCGGACTTGAGTGGTTTGCTCACCGGCAGCAATGCGATAGTGTCGGCGGTGGGCCTGGGTGCCATCGGCCTGTACTTGATGCTGCCACGGGTGGATACCAGCTGGGTCAAGCTTGGCGGGCTGGTCGGGGTGCTCGGTATGGGGGCATTGATCCTGTATCTGGCGCGGGAGGCCACGGGTTTTGGCGGCGTGCCGATCTATTTTTATATCTTTGCTGCCATTATGGTCGGCGGGGCGGTGGGGGTGGTCTGCCATCCCAAGCCGGTGTACGCGGCGTTGTATTTTGTGTTGATCACGCTGGCCGGGGCCGGTCTGTTTGTGCTGCTGCTGGCGGAGTTTATGGCGGTGGTGCTGATCATTGTCTACGCTGGGGCCATCCTGGTGACCTACGTGTTTGTGATCATGCTGGCCAGCCAGGGAAACAAAAGCACGCCCCTGTACGACCGGGCGGCCAGCGAGCCGCTGATGGCGGTGCTGGTGAGTTTTGTACTGCTGGGCACGGTGGTCAAGGTGATGTACCGGGACGAAGTGACTCACGCCCGGCCGGTCGCGCAGATGAGTTTGGCTGGCTTGCCCCATGCCGACCCGCAGATGGTTGCGGGCATAGCCGCGATGGATGAAAGTGCCACGCCGGCGCAAGTGGCGGCGGCTCCGGGCAATATGCAGTTACTGGGCTTAAATTTGTACGGGCAGTATGCCCTGTCGCTGGAACTTTCAGGCGTGCTGCTGACGATTGCCCTGGTCGGGGCGGTGGTTATTGCGCGTAAGAATGTGGAATTGGACCATGAAAGCGGGACCGGGCAGGTACCGGTGGAGTGAGCCGCCGAAACGCGAACCACAATATTTAGCGGTGGCCCTCGGGGCCGGGCGTAAGGAAGTTGAAGACGAAAACGCGAACCATGAAACGCGAAACGCGAAACGAAGTTGGAAGTTGGAAGTTGGAAGTACGGGCACGATGCCTGTGCTATCGAGGAAAAGAGTATGTCGCCTGATTTGATGAGCCAGCCGGAACTGTATCACTACCTGGTGCTGGGCGCGATTTTGTTTGCGATCGGCCTGGTGGGTTTTCTGGCGCGGCGCAACATGATTTTGATGTTCCTGTCCACCGAGATCATGTTCCAAGGAGTGGCGGTGAACCTGGTGGCCTTTTCACGCTACCACATGAATCCGCAGGGGCAGTCGTTTGTGATTTTTCTCTTGACCATCGCGGCGGCCGAGGCCGCCCTGGCGCTGGGCCTGGTGGTGTTGCTGTTCCGGCGGCGGGCGACCCTGGATGTCGATGAGTGGTCGGATATGAATGGATAGTTGTTGGTGGTCAGTTGTTAGTGCCTGGCGGATGGGGCCGAAAAGATCTGCGTCCCCTTTTTCGGAGAGTTGCGTGGAACAGTATGCGTATTTGATTCCCCTGTTTCCCCTGGCGGCGGCGGTGCTTATCGGGCTGCTGGGCGCCAAGGTGCTTAAAGGGTTTTCGCACGTGCCGGCGATCCTGGCGATGGTCGCTTCGCTGGTCGTGGCCCTGGGAGTGCTGGCGGCGTTCAGCGGCGCCCATGGCGCCGCGGCCTACAAACATGATTACTTCAACTGGATTGCCGCCGGGAAGTTTCTGGCTACCGCGGGGATCTTTGTCGATCAGCTCTCGGCCCTGTATGTGTCGTTTGTCACGGGCATTGGCCTGCTGATCTTCATCTACGCCAGCGGCTATATGAAGGGCGACTACGGGTATTTCCGCTTCTTTGCCTACCTGGCGCTGTTCGTGTTCTTCATGACGGTGCTGGTGCTGGGGAATAATTTCATCCTGCTGTACCTGGGCTGGGAAGGCGTGGGCCTGGCCAGCTACCTGCTCATTGGCTATTACTACCCAAGGCCCTCGGCGGTGGCGGCGGCCAAGAAGGCGTTCATCACCAACCGCGTGGGCGATTTTGGTTTTGCCCTGGGCATTTTCCTGATTTACCTGACCTTCGGCAGCGTGGATTACCAGACGGTATTCTCCAGTATCCCCAGCCATACCGGCTCGACAGCCCTGTACTGGATTCCGTTTCTGCTGATGGTCGGCGCGTTCGGCAAATCGGCCCAGTTCCCGCTGCACGTGTGGCTGCCCGATGCGATGGAAGGCCCCACGCCGGTCTCGGCGTTGATCCACGCCGCCACGATGGTGACGGCCGGCATCTACATGATTGCCCGCTGCACGCCGCTGTTCATGGCCAGCCCCGACGCCCTGGCGGTGGTGGCGATCGTCGGCGGCTTTACGGCGTTCCTGGCGGCCACCATTGCCCTGTGCCAGTATGACCTCAAGCGGATCTGGGCGTATTCGACCGTATCGCAACTGGGCTACATGTTCCTGGGGCTGGGCGTCAGCGCCGGCAGTGCGGCGGTGTTCCATGTGTTTACCCACGCGTTTTTCAAGGCGCTGCTGTTCCTCTCGGCGGGGTCGGTGATGCACGCCATGGGCGGCGAACTGGATATCCGCAAGATGTCCGGCGTGCGCAAGGTGATGCCGATAACGGTCTGGACCATGCTCTTTGGCTGCCTGGCGCTGGCGGGCGTGCCGCCGTTTGCGGGCTTCTTCAGCAAGGATGAGATCATCGCCGAGACGTTCAATTCGCACGTCAGCTTTCACGGTGTGCCGCTGAACCTGATTTTGGGCGGCTTGGCCCTGCTGGTGGCGCTGACCACGGCCTACTACACCTTCCGGCTGTTCTTCCGCGTGTTCATGGGGCCGACGGAACTGCCGGCGACGGCCGGGCACCATGAGGCCTCGCCGTTTGCCCTGCCCGACGATCATGGCCATGGGGCGGATCATGGGGCCGCGGCGCACGGGGCGGCCGACCATGGCGCTGATAACCACGGGCACGATCATGGCGCACAGGCGCCCAGCGACGGGCCGGCCAGCATGTGGCTGCCGTTGATTGTGCTCTCATTGGGCGCGATGTTGACGGGATTCCTGGGCACCGGCGCCCATGGCGGATGGATCCACCAGTTGCTCGATCCGGTCTTTGCGCCGGGGCATTATGCGGTGGTTAATCCGCTGGTGCCGCCGGTCGAAGCCCACGCTCTCGAAGGCCACGAGTCCGAAGCGGCCGAGGTGGTCAGCCATACGGCGATGATGGGCATCAGTTTTGTCATCGCCCTGGCGGGCATCGGCATTGCGTATTATTTCCATTGGCGTAACCGCGCGGCTGCCACGGCGCTGGCGGCGAAACTTAAACCGCTGGTGACCTTCCTGGAGAACAAGTGGTACATCGACGAGATCTACCAGGCCTTGCTGCTTAAGCCGCTGTGGATCCTGGGCCATCTGTGCAACATCGTGGATCGCTTCATTGTCGATGGCCTGGTGACGGTGGTCGGTTTTGTGCCGCAGTTGATGGGTTATACGCTCAAGCCCACGCAGCGGGGATTGTTGCAGCGTTACGCGACGGGCATGATTGCCGGGATCGCGGCGCTGGTGATTGGTGTGGTGCTGATTGTACTGAAGTAGGCCGGATGCCGGTCTGAATTGGGACGTGTTATGCAAGATAGTAATCTGTTGCCCTGGATCATCCTGATGCCGCTGGCCGGCGCGCTGGTGGTGCTGCTGGCGCCGCGCCGCGCGGACCAAGGCCGTCGTGCCGGGAATCTGGCGTTGATGTTCTCCCTGATACCGCTGGTGCTGGTGGGCGTGGCGCTGCGCGTGTTTGATTTCGCCCAGGGCGCCCGGTGGCAGTTAACGTTTGCCCGGGCGTGGCTGGCGGCCCCCGAGGTCGGCGGGCATCACATTGGCGTGGCCTTTACGCTCGGGGTCGATGCCATCAGCCTGTGGCTGGTGGTGCTGACCGCGGTGCTCACCCCGCTGGCGATTCTGGCGAGTTTCAAATACATCCAGGACCGGCAGAATGAATTTTACGCCTGGATGCTGGTGCTCCATGCCGGGATGCTGGGCGTGTTTTGTGCCCGCGATGTGCTACTGTTCTACCTGTTCTTTGAGTTCACGCTGATCCCGATGTTTTTCATCATCGGCATCTGGGGCGGGGCCGACCGGCGCAAGGCGGCGGGCAAGTTCTTCCTGTTCACGTTTGCCGGCAGCGTGTTGACGCTTACAGCGCTGCTGTACATGGCCTTGCTCAACGCCAACGCCTCCCCGACGCATGAGCTGAGTTTCCTGATTGATGATTTGATGAAGTTCGGCCACAGCGCGGCATTTGCCAACCACACCACCCATTTATTTGGGGCGCACGATTTTAAAACCTCGTACCTGATCTTCCTGGGGTTGCTGGCAGGCTTTGCGGTCAAGGTGCCGCTGTTCCCGGTGCACACCTGGCTGCCGCTGGCCCATACCGAAGCCCCGACGGCCGGCTCGGTGATCCTGGCCGGCGTGCTGCTGAAGCTGGGCACCTACGGGCTGCTGCGTTTTGCCCTGCCGCTGCTGCCGGCGGCCACGGCGCACTTTGCCGGGCCGATGGCGGTGATCTGCATCATCGGCATCATCTACGGCGCCCTGGTAAGCTGGGTGCAAAGCGATATGAAGAAGCTCATCGCCTATTCATCGGTGAGCCATCTGGGTTTCTGCGTCCTGGGCATGCTGGCCCTGACCGGCGAAGGGCTGACCGGCTCGGTGCTCTACATGATCAATCACGGCCTTTCCACCGGGGCGCTGTTCCTGGTGGTGGGGATGATTTACGAGCGCTATCACACCCGCGACATGGATCAGATTTCAGGCCTGGTGCGGCGCCTGCCGGCGCTGGGGTTCTTTGCCGTGTTCTTCGTGGTCAGTTCGGTGGCGCTGCCGGGCCTTAACGGGTTTGTCAGTGAGTTCCTGGTGCTGCTGGGCACGTATATCAGCGGATCGCCGGGTAATGGCGGAACGCTCGGGCCGCGCTATGCGGTCGTGGCGGCGCTGGGCGTAATTCTGGGCGCTGTGTACATGCTTTACTGGGCGGGCCGGGTGATCTATGGCCCGCTCAAGGAACCGGCCCACGAGGCGCATGGGGTCCATCATGAAGTACGGGATTTAAGCCTGCGGGAATGGACCGTGCTCACGCCGCTGGCGGTGCTGGTGGTGGTGCTGGGCGTTTATCCAGGCGTTATCACCAGGTCCTTGCAGCCGGCGGTGGCGAAGATTGCCATGGAAGCCGGTACGCCGGCGCCGGTGGAAACGGCGGCGGCGCCCGTGGTGCCCATGGCTCCGCTGGCGGTTGGCAGGTAAGTTCGTAGTTCGCGTGATCGAGGTAACTGTGGAATTTGAGATACATCGTATTCTTCCGGAATTGATCATCCTGATCACCGCGGGCGTGGCGTTGCTGCTGGGCCTGGCCCCGCGCGACGGCGTGCGGCGGATGGCGCAGAGCATCTCGGCCCTGGGTCTGTTCATGGCGCTGTTTACCGCCCTGGCCATGGCGGTGGGCCATGACAGCCCGACGTACTGCCCGCTGCTGCCGGATTGGACCGGCTTTGCCGCCGATGTGCCCGCGGTGGGGCGCTATATCAGCGTGCTGGCGGCGGGTATCGGCTTTTTGAGCGTGCTGGCGGCCTGGGACATGCCGGTGCGCAACGACCCGGCGGTGACCGATCGCAACTATCGCGGCGAATTCTTTGCGCTGCTGCTGTTTTCGCTGGCGGGTGTCAGCCTGGTGGGCAAGGTCAACGATTTGATCCTGCTGTTTGTGGTGCTGGAACTGGTGTCGATTCCGACGTACATCATGGTGACCATTGGCCGCGGGCAGATCCGGGCGCAGGAAGCCGGCGTGAAATATTTCTTCCTGGGGGCGCTGGCGGCGGCGATTTATCTCTTTGGCTTCAGTTACCTCTACGGCTATGCCGGCACGACGCGGTTTGAGGGCATTGCCGCACGGTTTGCGGCGGATTTACATGCCGTGACGCTCGACCCGACGCATACGGTTCCGATGCTGGCGGTGATCGGCCTGCTGCTGGTGGTTATTGGCGTGGCGTACAAGATCGCCGCGGTGCCGCTGCACTTTTACACGCCCGATGTCTACCAGGGCGCTGCGACGCCGGTGACTGCGTTCCTGGCCTTTGCCCCCAAGGCGGCGGGCTTTGTGGCGATCATTTCGGTGCTGAATTTAACCGGTTGGAATTTTAGCGTCCAGGGCAGCGGTATGCTGGGCGTTTCGCTCACGGCGCTGCTGACGATCATGGCGGTGCTGACCATGACGCTGGGCAACGTGCTGGCCCTGTTGCAGCGCAATGTGAAGCGCATGCTGGCCTACAGCTCCATTGCCCATTCCGGGTACATGCTCGCGGGCTTGGCGGTGGGGCGCGGCATGGGAGCCGATGGCTATAGCTCCGCCCGCGATGGCGTGAGCGCCACGTTGTTTTACCTGGGGGCGTATTCGATCATGAACCTGGGGGCTTTTGCCGTGCTGATTTATATGCAAGGCAAGACCGATGCCGCCGAAGAGGTGGACGACCTGGCGGGTATTGCCAAGGTACATCCGGTGGCGAGCTTCGCCATGATGATCTGCATGTTCAGCCTGATCGGGATGCCCGGGACCATCGGGTTTTTCGGCAAGCTCTACATTGTGCAGACCATACTGGCCAGTGGCCATACCACCCTGGCGGTGGTGCTGATGCTTAATGCCGCCATCGCGGCGGCCTATTACCTGCGGGTGGTTGCCGCCATGTACCTCCGTGACATGTGGACGCCGTTCCTGGTGCGGCGCATCATGGCCCCCCGCATCGCCGCCACGCTGTGCACCATTGGCGTGGTGCTCTTCGGGCTGCTCCCTGGTCCGCTGCTGCGGGCGAGCAGTTACCGGCAGGCCGCTCCGGTGGTGACCAGTGCCGCGGCGGTGCCGGCGGCGTTGACGGCCGTTAACGCCGGAGCGCAGCGCTAAGGTCACGACCCGCTCGATCCATGCCTGGCCATGATGGGCCTTGCGCTTAATGCCGCAGGGGCGGTTACAATTAACACTGACGGTTCAAGAAGGGTGCATGCCATGCCATTGCCTCCAGAAAAGTATCGCGCTAGTGTCGCGGAATACCTGCGTCATGAAGAGGCGGCCACCAGCAAGCATGAGTACCGCGATGGCGAAATTATCGCCATGGCGGTTTAATACCAGCATCTCGGGTGTGGAAGCCGTCGCCCGTCTGGTCAGCCTCGGCGTTGGGCTACCGTTGGCGGAAATCTATGCCGGCGTGGAATTTTCGGTGGCCGGAGCGATGCCGGCGCCGCAGGGATAGTCACGGGCGGGGATTTGCAGCACTAGTTTCGATCCCCCGGTTCTGGTGAAACCCTTCAAATGCCGAGCGGACGCCGGAAAGACGAATGCTTGGAGTTCCGCCTTTAGGCCAAGACCGTCCAATGGTCGTTTTGAAAAAGTGAGCCTCCCTGCCATCATGGAGATGTTGTAAGTCCCATGTAGCAGGGAGGCTACGATGTTTTCTATCGGCAAGGAAGCCGTCAAGTTGGCGC
>Ga0316217_10004753_pt1 | contig 14452 bp, 13 predicted proteins | sample 1anoAmetaG_FD_203633 | JGI IMG/M metagenome (GOLD analysis project Ga0316217, IMG submission 203633) | Freshwater microbial communities from Trout Bog Lake, Wisconsin, USA - 1anoA | ecosystem: Environmental > Aquatic > Freshwater > Lake > Hypolimnion/Profundal zone | place: USA: Wisconsin... | reverse complement strand
ATCCCACCTCCCACGTGCGCCTGCTCCCGGAGCCGGCGATGTTCCTGCGCAGCAGCACCGGGCGCACCTACCACGCCGAGGGCATGCAGATCCTCGACGCCGAGGCCGCCCTGGCCTACGCGGACGCCTACATGCGCGGCCTGCTGGAGCGGATCAAGGAGACCGGGGACTACCGGCTCAACGAGGCGCACCCCTGGATCATCGGGGTCTACCCCGGCGACCTGACCTCCTCGCCGCTGATCTTCATCTTCGGCAACATCATCCGCTCCGGCGCCGAGGAATGGGTCGAGGTGGGCTACCCGCACTACGAGAAGCTGGCCTTCCCAGGCTAAGATTGGGGATTCGCCCGGAGCGTCCATGACCCCTTTCCTGCTCAGTCTCCTGCTCGCCGCCACCCCGGTCACCCCCGACGGCGGCCTGGTGGTGGCCAAGGGCCAGCGGTTCCTGGCCGAAGTGGCCCGCACCCCGGCGGAGCAGCAGAAGGGCCTGATGTACCGCCAGTCCCTGGCCCAGGACCGGTGCATGATCTTCCTCTACGACGAGGACGGCAACCACGCCATCTGGATGAAGAACTGCCTGATCGCCCTGGACGTGGTGTGGCTCAAGGCGGACGGCACCATCGTCGAGACCAGCGAGCGCACCCCGCCCTGCTCCCCCATCCGTGGCGACGACTGCCCCACCTACGGCGGCACCGTCTCCGCCCGCCACTTCATCGAATTCCCCGCCGGCACCCTGCGCCGCATCGGCTTGAAGAAGGGCGACAAGCTGGGCTGGAACCTCACCCTCGCCGACGGGGAGAAGGTGGTGGGGGGGTTGCCGGTGCCCCAGGGCATCCCGGGGAGCAAGCCGAAGGCCAAGCGGGTGAAAACGGTCAGTTGAAGATTGCGGTCAGGCCGACGGGGAGGCTGTCCGCGTTGCTGACCATGAAATAGATGCTGTAGCGGCTGGAACCCGGCTTGGGCAGCAGGAAGGCCTTGCCGGAGAACTCCTGGCTGGTGGGGGTGAGATTCGGCACATTTTCGGTGAAGAAGGCGGTCGCATCGAAGTCGTTGCCGGAGCCGTTCTGCTTGAGTGTGCCGCTCAGCACCCCCGCCGCGTCCGTGAAGGTGAACTTGCCCCCGGTCCCCTCCACCACGATGATGTTCATCTCCTGGCCGGAGGAGGTGTCGGCCGCGCTGGCGGTATAGGCGCCGGGCAGCCGGGTGAGATCAACGTCCAGGTCGGAGGCAGGGGAGCGGGTCACCGTGCCGCCGGCACTGAAGGGCCTGCCCGGCAGCAGGTTCCCCGACAGGGTGAAGGTCATGCCGCTGCTGTCCGCGGTCCCGCTGCCGGCCGCGTGACGGCTCGTGTAGTCCTGATATGGCGCAGGCAGCGCCTGGTAGGGGAAGAAAAAAGTGCCCGTGGCCCCAACGGTCGTCCCGGACAGGGAAAAGCTGCCGGAGAACTGGAACAGTTTGCCCGTGCCCTGCGCGCTGCTCAACTGGGTCAGGAACCGGCCAGGGAAGGACCCGGAAATATCGCTGCCGGCGCTGTCGCTGATCAGGACATAAGAATTTCCGCTGCTGGACTTCCAGATCCCGGCCAGGGTCGTCAGGGGGGTCTTGCTGGACCCGCCGCCACCGCCACCGCCACAGCCCGGAAGGCTGGCCAGAAGCAGGACCGGCAGCACGAGGCTGGAAAGGGTCCTGAACCAAATAGACTTGCGCCACGGATCCGGCAAGGGCATGGGGCCTCCTTTAAATAAATTAATTATAATAACTTTGAAATAGGGCGCAACCTCTGCGCACGTTTCAGCGGGCAAGGGGCATTGGGTGTGACAACACGGACAATCAGTCCGTCAGGACCATGCAAAAGCTCAACCCGGAGGCGTGAAGGAAAAAGGAGGCCCGGAGCGGATCCGTTCTTCCTCCGGGCCTCAAGCCTTTTCTCCGCGCCTCCGGGTTGAGCTTATTGCAGCAAGCTGCCGCATGACCGGACAGCTCCAATCCATAACCCGGTTAAAAATCAGCAGTGGTTCAGGTGTGTCATGTCCATGATTTTATTGCTTTTATCCTTCCCATCCCCGTCCATCCCCTGCATCCCCGTCGAAAAAAAAGCTGGGTGCTTTGGCGCGATCTGTTCCAGCGACTCGGCGTCATCCTTGGCTTTTTATCGACGGGGATGAAGGAGATAAGTGCTATTAAATCAATGCCATTACCTTCTGAAGGGTTGCAAAATTAATTAATTTTAATGACCCACCACGGAATCCCCCCCCGCGGCCTCGGCCTTCCGCGCCCGCAGCGGCGGCTCCACCCCGCGCCAGCCCAGGCTCCAGGCCACGTTCAGGAAGATGGTGACCGCCAGGTAGAGTGCGCAGAACGGCAGGAAGAAATTCTCCCGCAGGATCACCAGCAGCGAGAGCATGACCAGGATCCCCAGGGTCGCCATCTGCCCCGAGCGCGGGTGGTGGGAGCGCTTCTTGAAGCTGGGGAAGCGCACGCTGGAGACCATCAGCAGCCCCACCATGAACAGCTCCCCGGCGAACAGGTAGGCCCGGAAGGCGGTGGCCGGCGATACTGGCCAGCACAGGATCACCGCGGCCACGCAGGCCGCCCCCACCGGAATCGGCATCCCCACGAAGAACCGCGAATCGACGAAGCCCACCTGGACGTTGAACCGGGCCAGACGCAGGGCGCCGCAGGCGATGAAGAAGAACGAGGCCGCCCAGCCCACCGCCCGCAGCTGCGGGTCGTGCAGGCCCAGCTGGAAGAAGCCGTAGCGGTAGGCCAGGATGGCCGGGGCCATGCCGAAGCTGAGCACATCGGCCAGGGAGTCCAGCTGGACCCCGAACTCGGTGGCGGTGTTGGTGGCCCGGGCCACCCGGCCGTCCAGGCCGTCGAACACGCCGGCCAGGACCAGCAGCCCGGCGGCCCAGGTGAAGAAGCGGCTGGGGTCCTCGCCGGCGGCGTTGATGGACATGACCACGCTGGAAAAGCCGCAGAGCACGGAAATGAGCGTGATGGTGGAGGGCAGGGCGAACTTCGACCGGGCCACCACCCGGCGCCGGCGCTCCCTGCGTTCCTCGAGGTTCAGACGGGGTCTCATGGGTCCATTCTCCCATCAAAATCCCGGGAAGTTGCGCCGGCTTTTGATTCCCGGTGAGCTTTTGGCCAATTCCAGCATTACTCTGGTGGGAAGAAGAGGAGATCCCATGGACCTGTGGCTGGAAATCGTCGTGGCGATCGTTCTGGTGGTGCTGGCCGGCTGCCTGGTGCCGCTGCTGCTGCAGCTGCGGCGCACCGCCGCCGCCGTGCAGCAACTGGCCGAGGGCGCCAAGGCCGACCTGCACCAGGTGACCACCGACGTGCACCACCTGCGGGAGCGGGCGGACGGACTGGTGGACCTCGCCGAGGAAGGCCTGATGGTCCCCGTGGCCATCGGCCGGGTGGTCACCCGGGTGACCCGCACCGTGGAGGATTTCCTGGGCCGGAGCACCCTCCCGTGGATGAGCGCGCTGATGGCCGGGCTCAAGTTCGTGAAGGCATTTGTCCAGCGGCCCCACGGCGGGGACGCGGCCAAGGAGGCACCCCATGAGTGAAGACAACAGTTCCCTCGGCACCAACCTGCTCCTGTTCCTGGTGGGCGCCGCCGCCGGGGCCATCCTGGTGGCCCTCACCACCCCCAAGAGCGGCCCGGAGCTCCGCTCGGACGTGAAGGACCTGGCCGGCCGGCTCAAGCTCAAGATGCAGAAGGCCAAGCTGGCCGTCTGCCCGGAATGCGGCGAAGCCAGCGAGACTGAGAACGAGGATACCGGCGCCTGATTAGGCACCGCGTCAAAATGACTTGAACAGTTCAGACCATTTTGCTGCGGTGCCTTATGCCGGGACACGGCGGAACTGTCCAGGTTATTTCGCCGCGTTGGCTTTGGCGTACCCGGCCGGCAGGCCGTAGACTGTCCTGCTGGGCGCGGGGTGGGCATGGGCATTGACATCGTGGTGATCGGGGGCGGGCACGCGGGCATCGAGGCCGCGCACATCGCCGCCCGGATGGGGCTGGCGACGGTCCTGCTCACCATGAACCTGGACCAGATCGGCCAGATGAGCTGCAACCCCAGCATCGGCGGGGTGGGCAAGGGGCACATGGTGCGCGAACTGGACGCCCTGGGCGGGGCCATGGGCCGGCTGACCGATGCCACCGGGATCCATTTCCGCATCCTCAACGCCAGCCGGGGAGTGGCGGTGCGCGGGCCCCGGGCCCAGGCCGACCGGGTCAAGTACCGCATCGCCGCCCGCCGCCTGCTGGAGCATACCGCCAACCTGTCCCTGTGCCAGGGCATGGCCGCCGGCCTGCGCTGGCGCGAGGGCACCCGCGGGCTGGAGGGGGTGGAACTGCAGGACGGCTCCTTCCTGCCCTGCCGGGCGGTGGTGATCACCTCCGGGACCTTCCTCAACGGCCGGATCCTCATCGGCGAGCGCAAGCTGTCCGCCGGCCGGGCCGGCGAGCCGCCCTCCACCGAGCTGGCCCAGCAGCTCCGGGCCCTGGGCCTGCACGCCCGCCGCCTGAAGACCGGCACCAGCCCGCGGATCAACGCCCGGACCCTGGACTACAGCCGGATGGAGCTCCACCCCGGTGATCCGGAGCCCCGGCCGTTCAGCTTCTTCAGCGCCGGGATCCCCCAGCCCCAGGTGCCCTGCCACGTGGTGCACACCACCGCCGAGACCGAGCGGGCGGTGCGGGAGAACCTGCACCGGTCCTCCATGTACGGCGGCCACGTGGAGGGGGTCGGCCCGCGCTACTGCCCCTCCATCGAGGACAAGTTCGTCAAGTTCCCCGACAAGGGCAGCCACCAGATCTTCGTCGAGCCCGATTCCCTGGAGACCGAGGAGGTCTACCTGGCCGGCCTCTCCACCTCCATGCCGCCCGACGTGCAGCTGCGCATGGTCCGCAGCCTGCCGGGCTTCGAGGCGGCCGAGATCCTGCGTCCGGGCTACGCCATCGAGTACGACAGCTTCGACCCCCTGCAACTGGGCCGGGACCTGTCCATGTCGGGCCTGGACGGGGTCTGGTGCGCCGGGCAGATCAACGGCACCACCGGCTACGAGGAGGCGGCCGGCCAGGGCCTCATGGCCGGGATCAACGCCGTCCGCTGGCTGCGCGGCCAGGAGCCGGTGGTGCTGGGCCGGGACCAGGCCTACCTGGGGGTGATGATCGACGACCTGGTGACCAAGGGCACCGACGAGCCGTACCGCATGCTCACCGCCCGGGCCGAACACCGGCTGGGCCTGGCCTGCGACCTGGCCGACGTGCGGCTGCTGGAGACCGCCCGGGCGGTGGGCGCCCTGACCCCGGCCGAACTGGGCCGGGTGGAGGCCACGCGGGACCGGCGGGAGCGGGTGCGCGAGCAGTGCCGGGAGGCCTGGGTGGCGCCCACCTCGCCGTTCGGCGGCATCGCCGCCGCCGCCGGGCTCACCCTGGCCTCGGGCATGAGCCTGGGCGACCTGTTCCGCCGCCAGCAGGTGACCGGGGCCCTGGCCGACCAGGCCCTGGCCCTGCTGCCGGGCTGGAGCGACGGCGGGGCGCCGGGCTGGGACCCGGCCTGGGAGCGCGACCTGCTGCTGTTCGAACTGCGCTACCAGGGCTTCCAGGCCCGGGAGAGCCGGCTGCTGGAGGGCCAGCGGGCCTGGGACCACGTGCGCATCCCGGTGGATTTCCGGGTGGAGCACCTGCCGGGCCTCAGCAACGAGGTGAAAGAGAAACTGCTGCGGCACCGCCCCGAGACCCTGGGCCAGGCCTCCCGGATCCCGGGGATCACCCCGGCGGCGGTGACCCTGCTGCACCTGCTGATTGACAAAAATAATTTATAATTGCCTTGGTTCGCCTCCCCGAGGTCCCCATGGCATTTTCGGCCCGCATCACCGCCCTGCCGCCCACCCTGGCGCTGCTGCTCATCGCTGCAATCCTGCTGGGCGCGACCTTCGCCGGGATCGGCCTGCGCCGGCGCCTGGCGACCCGCGCCGCGGCGGCCAGCGATCTGGCGGTGGCCGGGATCATGTTCGAATGCCTCGCCATGCTCTACAGCGTGCTGGTCGCCTTCATGGTGTTCGGGCTCTGGGGTGAGTACAACAAGGCCAGGTCCGTGGCTGAGCAGGAGGCCGCCAGCCTGCTGGGCCTGACCCGGATCGTCCAGGACTACCCCCGGGCCACGCCCCAGGTGCGGGAACTGCGCCAGGCCCTGGCCGCCTATGCGGATTCGGTGCAGCGCCAGGAATACCCGGCCATGGCCAGGCAGGAGGAGAGCGCGCCCACCGCCCGGGCCATGGAGCGGCTCTGGGCGGCCGCCTGCGCCATCGAGCCGGGCACCCGCCAGGAGTCGGACCTGCACAGCATGATCCTGGCCCAGATGGCCGCCGCACAGGGCGCCCGCATGTCGCGGCTGCTGGCCGCCAGCGAGGGCCTGCCCGAGGTCCTGTGGCTGGTGATCCTCTGCTCCACCGGGGTCACCCTGGGCTTCAGCGTGTTCCTGGCCACCCAGGGCGCCCCGCTGGAACGGACCATGGCCGGCGGCTTCGCCCTGGGGGTCGCCCTGCTGCTGTTCGCCATCATCCAGCTGAACCACCCCTTCGTGGGCGCGCTCGCCGTCCACGGCGGCGGACTGGAGAGCGTGCCGCGGCTGACGCGCTAGACCGGAAGGTTGAATTTAATAACACATAAGCCTATCCTGGGGCTCATCCAGAGGCAGTCCCATGTCCGGAGTGGCGGATTCCAGGTTAACCAAGGGCAAAGCCATGGCGCTCGGCATCGCCGTGGTGGTGGGATTGAACCTGCTTGTGATAGGTCCCTCATGGCTTTCCCTGGTCAAAAGTCGACGCCAGTATGCCGTCCAGGCCGCCGTCACCGCCGACAACCTGGCCCAGGTGCTGGAGCAGAACATCACTGGCATCATCAGCAAGGCCGATGTGGGGGTGTTCGCCCTGGTCCTCGAGGCGGAACGGCAGCTGGCCCGGGGCGCCATCGACCCCAAGGCCCTGATCGCCTTCATGGACCGGAGCCGGCAGGCGCTGCCCGAGATCCACGGGCTCCGCTACGCCGACGCCCGGGGGACGGTGATCTTCGGCGCCGGGGCCGACTTTGGGCCCCGCAACATCGCCGACCGGGACTATTTCAACAGCCTGCGGGACCATCCCCGGGACAGCCTGCTGGTCACCCGGCCGATGCAAGGCCGGATCAGCGGGGGCTGGGTGATCGTCCTGGCCCGGCGGGTCAGCCGCCCGGATGGCAGCTTCGCCGGCGTCGCCTTCGCGGCGCTGCCCCTGGAGACCATCGACCACTTGTTCGCCTCCCTCCAGGTGGGCCGCTACGGCGCCTTCGCCCTGCGCGATGGCGCCGACCTGGCCCTGGTGGCCCGCTACCCCGAGCCGGAGGGCATCGGCAGCGCGGTCGGCCACAAGGTCATGTCCAGGGAATTCCTGGATCTGCTGGCCAAAGGGCAGCGGGGCGGGACCTATGACGGCCCGTCGGGGCTGGACCGGCGCATGCGCACCTGGGGCTTCCGCAAGTTCGGAAACGGCCTCTATTTCATCTTCGTGGGGCTGGCCCGGGACGAGTACCTGGCCGAATGGCGGCGGGGGGCCGCCAACACCGCGATCTTCCTGGGCGCCTTCGCCCTGGTCTCGGTCCTGGCGGCGCTGGCCCTGTTCCTGGCCTGGCGCCGCAGCACGGCCGCTGCGGCGCAGCGCGGGCTGCTGGAGCAGCAGCTGCGGCACGCGGAGAAGCTGGAGAGCCTCGGCAGCCTGGCCGGCGGGGTGGCCCACGACATGAACAACGTGCTCGGGGCCATCCTCGGCCTGGCTGGGGCCCATCTGGCAACCGAGCCCGCGGACAGCCCGGTCCGCCGCAGCCTGGAAACCATCGCCACCGCGGCGCAGCGGGGCGGCAGAATGGTCCAGAGCCTGTTGAGCTTCGCCCGGCAGAGCCCGGTGGAGGCGCTCCGGCTGGACCTGAACGCGATCCTGCTGGAGGATTCCCGGCTCCTGGAACGCACCACCCTGGCCCAGGTGCGCCTGGAACTGGACCTGGCGCCCGACCTGCGGCCGATCCGCGGGGACGCCAGCTCCCTGGCCCACGCCTTCATGAACCTCTGCGTCAACGCCGTGGACGCCATGGCGGTCAACGGCACGCTGACCCTGCGCACCCGCAACGCCGAGCCCGGCTGGATCGAGGCGTCGGTGGAGGACACCGGCTGCGGGATGTCCGAGGCGGTCCTGGCCAAGGCCATGGATCCGTTCTTCACCACCAAGGCGCAGGGCAAGGGCACCGGCCTGGGGCTGGCCATGGTCTTCAGCACAGTGAAGGCCCACCAGGGCCAGCTGGAGATCCAGAGCGCGCCCGGCCGTGGAACCCGGGTGCGGCTGCGGTTCCCGGTGTTCGAGCAGCCGCTGTCCGGCGACCCCGGGCCGGCCGGACCGGACCCGGGCCCGCGGACGGCGCTGAACGTCCTCCTGGTGGACGATGATGAACTGGTCCAGGCCGCCTCCAGCGCAATGCTGGAGGCGCTGGGCCACACCGTCCAGTCCGCCTGGAGCGGCGAGGAGGCCCTGGCCAAGCTTGCGGCCGGGGCCCAGCCCGACGTGATGATCCTGGACCTGAACATGCCGGGACTGGGCGGGCAGGGCACCCTGCCGCGGCTACGGGAGCTTTGTCCGGACCTGGCGGTGTTGCTCGCCACCGGCCGGGCCGACCAGGCCGCGCTGGATCTGGCCGCGGCCCACCCGGGGGTCAGGCTGCTGCCCAAGCCCTTCAGCATGCGGGAACTGCAGGGCCTGCTCGAAGAGCTGTGAACTCGCCGCCAACCTTGATTGTAAACTTATCAAAATAAGGGGCTTGCCATAAGGTCACGGGAGCCGATCCTGTAGCGGCCACGGTCCACCGGGACCGGAGGCCGTGCAGAGGGGGGCATATGCGTATTCGGGGCGCATGGGGCGCGGTGTGGCTGGTGCTGGCCGGGGCCGGCCAAGCCTGGTCTGGCGAGGCGATGGCCCCGCCGGTGGCGGTGACTTTCGAGCGGCTGAGCGCCTGGTCTGGCGGCTACGGCGGCCAGCTCTCCATCAAGAACCTCACCACCCAGTCCTTCCCCGGCTGGACCCTGACCTTCCAGACCCCGGACGGCGTGAGCCCATACAACGGCACCATCCTCCGCTTCGGCAACGGCTGCACCCTGACCCCGCCCTCCTGGAGCACCACCCTGGCCGCCGGAGCCACCTTCACCACCGGCTACGCCGGCACCGCGCCGGGCCTGGACTGGACCCCGCCGCTGCAGGCCAGCTTCGACGGGATCGTGGTCCCGGTCACGGTGGTGGACGTGTTCGGCGGCGCCCAGGTGGTCACCTTTCCGGGCTATGAGAATGCCAATCTGCCGGTGGACCAGATCACCCTGCCCCAAGGCGCCAGCCAGGTGGCCATGACCGCCATGCCCGGCAGCGCCGGCCCCTTCACGGTGAGCGCCAGCAACCCCCAGCTGATGACCCTGGCCCTGGCCCCGGGCGGCACCGCCCTGCAGATCAGCTCCCGGCTCGCCGCCGGCGGCCGGGGCAGCGTGCGCATCACCGACGGGCCCACCGGCAAGAGCCGCTATCTGGGAATCCGGATCCGCAACACTGCCGGGGCGGCGCCGGGGTTCCCGCCCTACGTGAGCGTCGGGGTGTGCAGCGAGGATACCGCCGGGGACCTGGGCATGTTCCAGGGCTGGGGCCTGGGTGTCGAGAACCGCCGGGCGGACAACCGCTACATCTACCTGAACGGCGGGCCGGTGAGCGGCTGGTGGACCTGGACCGCCAACCCGGGCGACCGGGTCCGCGGCTACCTGCACAACAGCCTGCGCCTGGGGCTGATCCCCACCTTCGTCTGGTACAACATCCCGGACGCTTCAGCCGGCTACCCGGTGGACCTCCAGCACGTCCAGGACGCCTCCTACATGCAGGCCTACTTCGCCCTCCTGGCCAGGACCCTGGCCATCTTCAACGCCGAAGCCCCGGCCGAGACCATCATGCTGGTGCTGGAACCGGATTTCCTCGGCTTCCTGATGCAGCAGTCGGGCCTGCCGGCCAGCGGGATCAGCGCCCAGGTGTCCGGGCCGGCCACGGCGGACGGACTGCTCAAGGCCGGCGACCCGGTCTTCCCCGATACCGTCCAGGGCCTGGTGAAGGCCATCAACTATTTCATCCACCGGCAGTGCCCCCAGGTGCGGTTCGGCTGGCAGATCAATGTGTGGGCCAGCCCCGACCCGGTGCCCGGCGGCTCGCTCATGAAGACCACCGACGCCCAGGGCTGGAGCGCCGGCCGGGCCTTCATCCAGGCCCAGGCGGCCAAGGTGGCGGCCTACTACGCCGCCGCCGGCATCACCTCCTACGCCAGCTTCATCAGCTTCGACAAGTACGGGTTCGACGCCGGCGGCGCCGATGGCGACCCGGCCGACCCCGCCCGCGGGGACTGGTTCTGGAATTCCGATCACTGGAACAACTATCTGCTCTACGTGAAGACCCTGCACACCAGCACCGGGCTGCCCGCGGCGCTCTGGCAACTGCCGGTCGGCCGCATCAACACCTCCCAGGCGGCCGACCCCTACACCGGCGGCCTGTTCCCGGCCCTCGGCAACACCGTCAACAGCTACGAGGATTCCAGCGCCACCTGGTTCTTCGGCGACCGCTTCATCCCAGGCAGCAGCTTGCGTCAGGCCTACTTCAACAGCAACCGGGCCCAGGACCCCGGCCTGGTCCAGTCCGGCGGGACCCTCATCTGGCCGGCCCACTTCGCCGCCGCCGGGGCGGCCGGAGTGTTCAACGTGATGTTCGGCGACGGGGTGCCGCAGAGCACCCGCGCCCGCCCGGACGGAGGGACGGCGCCCACCGACGGCTGGTGGCTGATGACCGCGCTGCAGCGGTATCTGGTGAACCCAGCTCCCTTGCCGGCACCCTGAAGGTGGCGCCCGGTTTGGGCTTGACCCGGCCGACAAGATAACTAATTTATTCGGCAGGTTTCGTTGGCCGAAAGGGAAGCGGTGAGATGTCATCTGTGGCATGTGCGGTTCCTGGGCATCTGGCTGCTGCTGGCTGGACACAGAAGCATGCTGGCCGATGCCTTGACCAATGGTCGCGTGAGAATCACCAACACCCATGATGGGCCGTCCCTGGTACTGACCCTGGACCAGGATCTTGGCAAGGGCCAAGTGAGAATGTCGCTCGAACATGCCGAAACAAATACCGGGCAGGAGCTCAAGAAGGCCGGGGATTCGGTCACGATTGAACACGGGAAGAGCTATGTGATGAACGTGACCGACGCATCATCGCTGGACGCCATAGCGTTCTCGCTTTCCGGAAAGAACGGCAAGGGGATCAAGGTACATGTCCATTTGACCGCGATCCTGGATCCCAAGCCCCAGGGGAAGGAAAATCTTCATAAAATCAAGAAGTTCATCTGTGAATCCTATGTGCCGGATTCATCTTTGAAAGCCCGGAGTTCAAAGAATCCGGAACATATGGATTGGTTCAAGGTGTTCCTCCCGCGCGCTCTGGAGGATGGCAACCTCACCATCGTCAATTCGAATCTGGGCCTGCTGGAACATTGAACCTGCTTCGAACGGTTCCCGTGGGTGCAATTCTCACAGCGGGACCCAAGACGCGGAGCGGGTTGGCTGCATCCAAGGCTCCGGAGACCATCCCCATGAGCCTGAATACACTGCTTCGCCGCGGTCCGTTGTCCGTCTGCTTATCCGCAACCCTGCTATCCCTTGCCCCGGGCTTCGCCCAGGCCCCCGGCTTTTCCCCCGCACCCCAGTCGGCCCAGGCGGCGCCCGGGATCCTGGGCCAGCCGGCCACCGACATCAAGGGTATCGACGCCACCGGCGCCCCCTTCGCCCTGGCCTCGCTCAAGGGCAAGGTCATCCTGCTGGACGTTTCCACCGCCTGGTGCTTCTACTGCAAGCAGGACGCGCCGTCCCTGCAGTATCTGTACAAGACATACGGCCCCAAGGGCCTGGCTGTGGTCACCTGCCTCACCGAGGACGCCAACGGCGCCGCGGTCACCCTGGCCGGGCTGCGCGCCTGGGTCAGCACCTACGGCCTGACCCAGACCGTGATGAACGACGCGAGCGGCACCGCCAACGGGGTGGCGGAGAACGCCTACGTGCGGGTCACCGGCGGCTTCCCGACCCTGGTACTCATCGACAAGTCATTCAAAGTCCAATACATCCAGGGCGGGCTCGACATGGCCGAGGTGATCGGCAGGATCAACGGCCTGCTGGGCCAGAAGGGCTAGCCCGCCGCCATGCCGCGCAGCCTGCTCCAAGCCTGCCTGGCCCTGGCCCTGTGCGCCCAGTCGCCCGCCGGACCGGCCCCCTCCTTCACCCTGAAACAGCTGGACGGCGCCCGGTTCAACCTGGACGACCACCTGAAGAAGCAGGTCATCGTCCTGGATTTCTGGGCTACCTGGTGCGTCCCCTGCACCAAGGCCCTGAAGAAGCTCCAGGAACTGCGCGAGCGCCACCCGGAAGTGCTGGTGCTGGCGGTGGCCATCGATGACGGGCGCACCCTGGCCCAGGTGGGCCCCTATGTCCAGGGGCGCGGCTTTTCCTTCACGGTGCTGCTGGATCCCGACGCCAGCGTCTGCCGGGTGTTCAATCCCCAGGGCGGGGTGCCGTACACCGTGGTGATCGACAAGCAGGGTTCCATGGTCTACAACCACAGCGGCTACCTGCCCGGGGACGAGCAGGAGCTGTTCTCGGCGGTGGCCCGGCTCGACCGGTGAGGATCCGGGCCCTGCTGCTGGCCGCGCTGGCCGCCACGTGGGTCTGGGCGGAAGAGGCCGGCGGGTTCACCCTGCAGGCCACCAGCGACCTGCTCTGGCAGCACAACCTCCTGGCCACCGGGCCGGCCGGCCCGGCGCCCGGCCAGTACCAGGCCGCCCTGATGCTCGTGGGCAGCCGGGGGCCCTGGACCGGCGGGATCACCCTGCGGGACGTGAATTTCTTCCGCCAGGCCCCCAATGCCACCCTGGACCAGCCCCAGGCCCGCATCTACCGCGCCTACGTCAAATACGCACCGGAGCGCTGGTCCCTCCAGGCCGGGGACTTCAACGCCCTGGTGGGCCGGGGGCTGGTGCTGTCGGTGGTGGAGAACACCGCCATCCTCAAGGAGGACACCATCCGGGGGGCCGAGGCGCGCTGGCGCGGCGGCCGGGTGGAGACCCACCTGCTGGGCGGCACGGTGGCCCTCGAGGACGGCAGCCAGGCCTGGCGGGTGGCGGGCGGGGAGGCCACCGTGGAGTACCTGGAGGGCCACCGGCTGGGGATCCACCTGAGCACGGTCCAGGACGCGCTGCTGCCGGCCTTCGGGCCGCCGGTGGGGCTGCGCCAGTGCCGATCCGCCAGCGCTTCCGGAAAGGCCAGAGCCCTGGACTACTACGCGGAAGTGGGCCGGATGGCGTTCCGGGACCAGCAGGCGCCGCTCTTCCCGGTGCCGGTGGACCCGCGCCGGGGGCGGGGCGCGTACGGCAACCTCTCGTTCCACCCCGGAGCCTGGTTCCTCATGGCGGAGTACAAGAACTACCGGAACTTCGACAACGCCCTGAACAACCCGCCGCTGGCGGACCGGGACACCGAGAAGAACGACCTGTTCGACGGCGCCGGGCGGAGGCTGTTCGCCCAGTACGCCTTCCGGGAGCCGGACCTGACGGTGTTCGCCAGCGCCGGCCGGTATTCCGAGGAGGCCTCGGCCGGGCACAACCTCTACGGCGGCTTCAAGCTCCAGGACGCCTTCAGCCGGCTGGACCTGGCCTGGACCTGCGGCCTTCGGACCGTGCAATACCTCGAGAAGCGCACCGACGCCTCGCTCACCTGGCGCTTCACCCCGCTGTGGAGCCTGGGCCTCACCCTCAGCGACAAGCGCAACCGGCCGCCCGGCTCGGACCCCTGCCAGCAGACCGATCTCACCGCCCAGCTGGCCCGTTCGCCGAAGTTCGCCGTCTACATCATCCAGCAGCGCGGCTCGGTCCCGGTGTTCGACGCCACCCGGCTCTACTACGGGGGGCTCCGGATCAACCTGGCCCGGGGCTCGGACCTGGAGCTCTCCGGCGGCCGGCTGCGGGGAGGCGAGGTGTGCGCCGGGGGCCAATGCATCACCCTGCCGCCTTTCAAGGGCTGGAAGCTCGCCGCCCACCTGCGCTGGTAGAGCTACCGGCCGGCCACCAGGTCCTTCAGGTAGGCCAGGAACGGCCCGCCCAGGTCCTCCCGCTTCAGCCCGAACTCCACGTTGGCCTTGAGGTAGTCCAGCTTGTCCCCGGTGTCGTAGCGCCGGGCCGGGATGGCCGCGGCCACCAGCTGGCCCTTGAGGGCCATGGAGGCCAGGGCGTCGGTGAGCTGGTACTCGCCGCCCACGCCGGGCTTGAGCTTCTTGAGGTAGTCGAACACCACCGGGGTCAGCAC
>Ga0316217_10004752_pt1 | contig 14456 bp, 8 predicted proteins | sample 1anoAmetaG_FD_203633 | JGI IMG/M metagenome (GOLD analysis project Ga0316217, IMG submission 203633) | Freshwater microbial communities from Trout Bog Lake, Wisconsin, USA - 1anoA | ecosystem: Environmental > Aquatic > Freshwater > Lake > Hypolimnion/Profundal zone | place: USA: Wisconsin... | reverse complement strand
ATTACTATGTCGGTAGTACCTGGACCAACTGTTCCAGTAGTAAGGGATACTACACTATGTAATGCATCTTCTTTGGTTTTGAATGCCAATGCACCTTCTGCCATTAAAAATGAAACAGGTACATGGTCACAACCAAATTTGCCTGCTGGAGTTATTGTACCAATAAATAGCCCAACTGCAACCATATCCGGTTTGGCAGGTGGAAATGTATATACGCTTGACTGGACAATTACAAGTCCATTAGCTCAGGCACATGGCTGTCAGTCATTAACCGATTCAATGAAGATATATGACCGACCTGTAGTGACAACAGCTAATGTAGGAGCTGATACTGTTATTTGTAATTATACAGGTCTAAACTGGGTTTTTGTACATTTAAAAGGAAATACAGATCCAACAAGACCATATGAAACAGGTGAATGGACTGTATTGGTAGATAATACAATACCAACACCACCTACGGGAGCATTACCTGGTCCTAATAATAATTATTATTTTCAAAGTGGGGTAGGTGTATTAAAAGATTCCTCTTTTAATACAAAAGATGTATTTGCATTCAAAGGACCAAGTGGTACTTATACTTTAATATATACTATTAAAAACGATGCAGGATGTACTGTATCTGTTGACACATTCAAAATAGGAGCAGGGTTTGGTAATAATTCTATTATTACTGCAAATGCAGCATTCTGTAAGAATACCTGTTTACCTTCAATCATTGGTTCTACTCCTACAGGTGGTGGTGGTATTTATACTTATCAATGGTATAGTATACCAGGAGGCAGTATATTGGGTGCTACCTCTCAGGATTATACTCCACCAACAGGTGTGTGTCCAATATCAACTACCTCTTATTACAGGTTGACATCTTCTACTGCTTGTTTGAATGCAAATCTTACTAGCGATACAATGACTATTAATGTTCATCAACCACCTTTAGCTGGATTAATTTCTACGCAGGATACTGGTTGTGCACCTTTTGTTATTACCAATGCAATTTTAAAACTAGATACAATTAATTATCCTACAGATACAGCTGATGTCTATAGCTGGTATGTGAATGGTGTTCATTTGAATTATGGAACCACTTTCTCTACGCAAGGTTTATATACCATTGTAAATCCAGGTGATTTTGCTGTTGTTATGTTGCTTGATTCCAGTAAATATGGTTGTGGAATAGATACAGTTATTCATAAATTCTATAATCGTATTTTACCTAATCCTCAGTTTACCGCCAGTACATGGTCTAGTTGTAATAGTACAAATATAACTTTCACCAATACAACATTAAATCCTGGTTTATATACTGGTATATGGTGGAATTTTGGGGAAGGTGATGTAGCTAATACATTTAATCCACCTAGTTCATATCAATATGTAGCTGCAAATGGTAGAGATAGCATATATACAGTTTGTCTTTCTGCCTGGACTGCCTGTCATGATACGGTTAAGAATTGTCAGACAGTGAAAATACTGGCTAAACCACATGCTTCATTCTATGCATCTAAATATAGTGGTTGTGCTCCTTTATACGATAGTCTGTTCAACACCACTATTGGTCAGATTGATTCAGCTAAATGGTTCTGGTATTATCCTCAGGATACTACCAACAATACTGTTGTGAATGGTTCTGCTGGTAATATTACCCATATCTTCCCTTATACCTCCAATGTAGAATTGAAAGTATATAATCAGTGTGGTGTAGATAGCTTTGGTCCGGTTAATATTAATGTTGGTTTTACAGCAGTTACTGTTAGTGCCAGTGTTTCCTACACCGATCAGTATGCATGTTCACCACATACTTCCAATATATTGTATAATGCAGTTGGAGCAGATAAAGTAGATATCTGGGTATATAAATTACCGGGAATTCCAAACACAATTCCGGATTATACAACTTTTGTACCTGCTGGAAACTATTCATATACATTTAATGGTCCAGGTGTTTATGTAGTTAAAGTGAAAGGTTCAAATCCTTGTGATAGTGTAACTAAATTTGATTCTATTACAATGTTTGTTTCTCCTTCATCATCCTTTACTTTAATTAAAGATACATTCTGCGTTGGTGATACAGTTAGACCAATTAACAATACTAATAATCCTGCTGCTTCTTATTTCTGGGTATTTGGTTCTCAGACTTTACCAAATCCTAGTACCAGTTCAGCGGCTAATCCTTGGGTAGTATTTACCAATCCTGGTACAGATAGTATTGCATTAGGAGCTACTATATCTTATCCGTTCTATCCTAGTCCGGGTTATTGTGCCGATACATTTAAAATGCAGTACACTGTAGTCAGCACAGAAAAAGCAAACTTTGTTGTTTCCAATAACAAACCATCCTGCTTACCGGCTACTGTTACATTTACCAATAATTCTCCTGCTGGTGGTCCTCAACCATTAGTATGGTATTATAACTATCCAAATAATACACCAACAGGTACAGGTAATGTATCAACATATACTTATACCGATACAGGTACTTATACTGTAGTATTAAATACCATGAGTACTGGTAAATGTTTGTATACCGATACTCAGAAGATTGTTGTTACCAGTCCTTATGCACAGGTATGGAGTTACGATCATGGATTTATATGTGGAGCTACTCCGGTTAAGTTCTCTGTAACTAATCCAAGTGGTGTGGATAGTATATTTGTATGGCATTTCGGTGATGGTACATTTGCTACTACACCATGGAATACACCAAATGTTTTCCATTCTTATACTTCCTGTAACAATTACTTCCCTAGTGTAGATATGATATCGAAGGGTGGTTGTAAATTTACCATGAACTGGAATACTGGTGATACTATTAAGGTTGATTCCGTAAAAGCTGGTTTTGCTTATGTAATCAATAAGAATTGTGGTAATACAGTTATTAGCTTTACCGATGTTTCCACCGCTTGTTCCGGATTGAATGCCAACAGCTGGTCATGGAATTTCGGGGATATTGGTTTTGCTACTAATTTCAGTACTTTACAAAATCCTTCTCATACTTATATTCAATCTGATAAGGATACTATACAGTTGCAGGTAACTGCCAACAGTGGTTGTACCAATACAGTAAATGTTCCGATTACCGTTAAGGTAAATAGTAATCCACAGATCACCAATCATGTTATCAATCCATTTAATGGTGTTACTGGTTGTACTGGTCAGGAAATTACTTATACAGGAGCAGCTTCTTCAATAGATCCTATTAAGGATTATGTATGGACATTTGGATCTGCTGCACCTGCTGCTACAGGAACAACTGTAACTAATACTTACGCAACTACCGGAGTTTATTCAGATACATTTACTGTAAATACTATTTATGGTTGTTATGCACAGTTCTTTGGTTCAATACAGGTAAATCAGACCCCTGTTATCGCAATAGCACAAACTAGTCCTCCTCAGATATGTCGTGGAGTACCTTATGCATTAAATGCTACTACAACTGATCCGGGATTAACTACTTTCTTATGGGGACCTGCAGGTGGTATCAATAGTCCTAATGCTAATATAGTTTGTACCGATAATAACTGTTCTACAGTTACTGTTAGTCCTCTTACAAGTACCGATATTTATGTTCAGGGTTTAGCAAGTGATGGATGTACCGGTTATTCAGATACTGTAAGAGTAGATGTAATACAACCAGTAGTACTAACCATTACTCCGCCTTCTGCTACTATTTGTATAGGTGATTCTGTAAATCTGAATGCAGTATCAGTTGGTTCTACTGTTTATGCGTGGGATGTAGATTCCAGTATACATTACAATGGTCATTTCAATGATAGTGTTCCAAATCCTACAGTTGTTCCATCACATCTTGGTAATAATATCTATACTTTAAGAGTAACTAATGGTTGCTTTGGTGATAGTGCCAGTGTTGATATAACAGTAGGAGGGTATCCTAAAATAAGTCTTGGAACAAAAGGATTAGATACTGTTTATGTTCAGACTGGTAGCACTTTACCTATGAGTAACTATGTAACCCTGTCAAACGATACATTTAAAACTTTTGTTTGGACACCTAACACTGCATTAAATTGTAGTAATTGTCCAGATCCGGTTGTAACAGTTGGTGGAAGTGAATTATATACATTAATGGCTACAAACATCTATGGTTGTTCCGATACCGATGTTATGTATGTGAGTACTTTCTGTCAGAACAGTCAGGTATTTATACCTAACGCCTTTACACCGGATGGTGATGGTAAGAACGATATACTGATGGTTCGTGGATCTGGTATTAAACTGGTGAAGAACTTCAGAATCTATAACCGTTGGGGTCAGGTAGTATTTGAAAGAGCTAACTTCCAGGTAAATGATCCTCAGTTCGGATGGGATGGAAAGATCAGAAACACAGATAGTTTTTCACCGCCTGATGTTTATGTTTACTACTGTGAAGTAGTCTGCGACAATGATACACCATTTACTTACAAAGGAAATATTACACTGGTTAAGTAATCACAAAAACATAATTGAACTATAATTGAAATATTAGAAAAGATGAAAAAAATTATTCAGATATTGGTTTTGGTTGCTCTTCCTACATTTTACTGCTTTGCTCAGGATATGCACTTTTCTCAATTCTACGAAAAACCTATGTTGCGTAATCCTGCACTGGCAGGGGTATTTGAAGGCGATGTTAGAGTAACAGGTATTTATAGAAATCAATGGCAGAGTGTTACTGTTCCTTTTCAGACTGCAGGTTTAAGCGGGGAAATCAAGTTGCCTGTTGGTAAAGGGTACGATTGGGTAACTCTTGGTACCGAAATGGAATACGATCAGGCGGGTGATCTTAAGTTAAAAAGAACTCAGATATTACCGGTTGTTTGTTATCATAAATCTTTAAGTGCTGTACGTGATAATTTCTTATCAGTTGCATTTATGGGTGGATATGTAAACAGTCAGTTTGATCCTTATTCTGCCAAATGGGACGATCAGTTTGTAAATGGTACTTACAATCCGGGTAATCCTACCAGTCAGGTTTTCAGCAATACCAGCTATGGTTACTGGGATGCCTCTACAGGTATATCGTACAGTGGCGATATGGGCGATATGGATCACTTTTATATAGGAGTTGGATTATTCCATTTCAATAATCCTAAAACAAATTTTTATACCAGCAATGCAGCAACTAATGTTCCTCAGAAATTTACCTTGAATACTGGGTTTAAATTTACTACCAGTGATATAGATAATGTACATTTATTTGCTGATTATATTTCTCAGGGTGGAGCCAATCAGTTTATTGGTGGTGTAATGTATCAGAGAGAACTGGTTAAAAGATATGATGATAAAAAAACATACAATATTGGTATAGGTGCATTTTACAGATGGGATGATGCTGTAATACCTACCATTAAACTGGATATGTACGATTTATCTGTTGGTGTTAGCTACGATGTAAATGTTTCCAGATTAACTCAAGCTTCTCAGAGTATGGGAGGATTTGAAATCAGTATGGTTTACAGAGGTAAACTAAACAGAATGGGCGAAGCAGCATCAAGAGTTAGATGTCCTGGTGTAGGATTCTAATATTATTAAATTAAATTAAACATAACCCGTATCCAAGTAATTTGGGTGCGGGTTAATTTATTAAAACATGAATAGTAAAATATTATTTGCATGCTTTTTTTGTGTGATGATTATCAGTAAACTGTATGCTCAATACGATCAGAATGATACATCTACTTTCAGTAATCAACAATATGGGTTTAATAAACATAAACTATTTACTGGAGGTTCTCTGAATCTGGGCTATGGTGGAGGTACAGTTGCTTCTTTTGCAATTGGTGCTTTACCAGAAATAGGATATACATTAAAAGACTGGCTGGATATTGGTATGGCATTTAATGTAAATTATTATTCAGAATCACAGTATATAGATCCTAATAATTCTGCCAATGATGTGCCGGGATACAAAGCTACCAGTTATGGTGCCGGAGTATTTGTCAGAGTTCATCCGTTCGAACAATTCTTTTTACAGTTTCAGCCAGAGATGGATATGTATAATATAAAAGAAACACTTAGTGGTTATTCTCCTGTTACAAGTTCTCTATCATCTTCCAGTTATCTGGCTGGTATAGGATGGGGAAGAAGAGTAGTAGGTGAAATGAGTTTTTATACTATTATTATGGTCGATTTAGGTAATGAAAGAAATACTCCATATAAAGACGCTAATGGCAATCTTTTGCCTGTAATTCGCACTGGTTTAAACTTCTATTTCTAATTTTGTAGACACTTGTTCTGACTATTTTGTTCATTACATAAAAATAGTTTCAGGCGTATAATGTATGTGAACTCTTTCTCTCCAGTTATCATATAGAAAATTATCGTCTTGTACCTGATCAATAAATTCAATCATTTTACTGTAATAATTACCTGAGTTTAAGATGATTATTTTCTTATCATGAATCTTCAGTGCATTCCAGGTAATCATTTCAAACAGTTCATCCATTGTTCCAAACCCGCCAGGTAGTATAATAGCCATATCGCACATTTCGTACATCATTCTTTTCCTGATATGCATATCCGATACAATATGAAGCTTTGTAATTCCTTTATGATGATGCTCTCTGGCCGATAAAAGCTCAGGTATTACACCGGTTACTTTACCGCCATACAGCAATACGGTATCAGCCACTGCACCCATAAGACCTCCGTTGCCTCCGCCATATACAAGTTCCATATTTAGTTCTGCTATTATTTTGCCCAGTTCCAGGGCATGGGTATAATAAATAGGATTCTTTCCTTTTTGACTACCACAGAATACTGCCACACTTTTTACTGTCATCTTAATTCTTTTAATCAAAATTAATGGTATATCGATTAACAATTACAGAGTACTTAAAGTTAGACCATTTACAGATTAATAAACTAATATTAGAAAAGTACAAACCCAAAAAAACAATAATATTTATAAAATATACATTCACTTTAAGACGCTTTTAATAGAGTTTTCTCTAAATGTATTATAATAAACCCCCGATGTAAATCAGGGGGCGTTTATATCTGACTGAATATAAACTATATAGCTGATCATAGAAATTTCAAATGAACCCCTGATAGAAATCAGGGGTGTTTTATATCTAACTGCATATAAATGAATAAAAACAATTTTATTTATAGATAGACCCCAGATAGAAATCCAGGGTGTTGTGTAATTCCGATTTAAATGAAAAATTAAATACTATTTAAATGCCTTTTCATCTATCTCAGAGTACATAATTACAATAAAAAACAGATACATTACAATAGTTTATTAAATAAGTTTAAATAATAAATAATATGCTTAAACGAGCAAATTCAATTGCTTTAATTAATCAATAAATTGCTCAGATTAAAATTTGTATTTTATTTTTTAATAACGATAAATGGAATGATATATTGAATCATAGATAGTATAGGGTTAGTTATGTTTATCCAATTAATTTACAGGAGATATGTTTGAATTTGTATGTGTTCCTGTTGTTTTATATAGTATGATATAATAGTATGCTGTACGATATTAAATACAGATGTTTATAGTATTGCCAAATATATTTTCATATTCTTCTGAATCGATAAATATTGCATTTAGGATAAAAAATAATTGTTATTTTTGGAATAGAATATACTATGCTAAATGTTAAAATTTAATTACATAAATTATTTGACAAAAATGATGAACGGTAATGTAATAAAGGTCGGGTTATTTGCTGCTATTATTCAAATCACTATAAATATACTTCCATATGTCAGGCTTAGAAGATGTCAGGAATCTGGTGGAGAAAAATCCTATTTCAGTTTTACTGATAGAAGACAATGCAATTTATGCTGAAGGACTTAGCTATCTTTTAAGTAATAGTAATATTACAGTAATGCCTGCAAGTTCCGGCGAACAGGCCATGGTAATATTGTCGGGTGTATTGCCCGATATTATTGTACTGGACATTATGCTTGGTGATAAAATGAGTGGTTTTGATTTTCTGACCATTTTAAAACAAAATGTAAAATACAGACACATACCTGTTATATTGATTTCAGCACTCTCACATGTAGATAAAATTCAGGAAGGATTGAAGCTGGGTGCGAATGATTATCTTACTAAACCTCTGAGAACAGAAGAACTCATCCTGAAAATTATAAATCTTGTAATGATTACCAAAAAGAATAATGACTTTTCGGCTAACGAGAACATTATGGATCAGATTACAGAGATGGATATAGAGTACAAACTATCGTTGGATTTTGTTACCATTGTTACCAATATTGTGAATACAGGGGAAGATACTACTGTGTTGAAAATAGTGAATCAGATGAATACCAACTATACCAGATTAGATGCCGTAGTAAAGAAGTATCTGCATAAAACACCGGTGAATTATATTCTGATGAAAAGATTGCAACGTGCCGATCTGATGGTGAGAAACTCGAATATAAGCATCAATAATATAGCGTATTCAGCCGGGTTTAAATCTACCTCTTATTTCTGTACTGCCTATAAAAAGCATTTTGGTAAGACTCCTTTAGAAACCAGAACCGGTAGATAATATTTTATTGTATTAATTCTTCTTCTCAATAGTATTTTATGACAGACGATATCTTAGCACATATAGAAAATATTATGCCATTTTATCTGGTGATTAACCAGGATTGCATCATTACATATGCCGGAAGAACAGTTAAAGTAATAGAGCCTGACATAATAGGAACCAATTTCTGTGATTTATTCAGTATTGATAATACTACTTTTTCTGAATGTATTGAAGACCTTAAAAAATTGAAGCAATACAAAGTGTTGGTAAGGAATAAAAACATAATACAATATTGTTTAAAAGGAGAATTTTATTTTATTGAAAATCAAAACTGCTTTTATTTTGTTGGTTCTCCGGACTGGGCTACCTACAAAATTTTAATGGAACTGGATATGCCCATTACTAAATTCTGGAATTATCTAAAGCCAGAAGATATAGTACCAATATTTGAAATGTGGGAAACCCTTGTAAATAGTTATTTTAATGTAATTGCACAGGCTGAAAACCAGAAAAAACAATTAGCAAAAGAAACTCAGAAATACCTGGATGTTATAGATACACTGGATGAAATAATATTTCAGACTGATAATGATGGCAACTGGACATTCCTGAATAAAGCCTGGGAAAAGATTATGGGTTTCACCGTGTCCGAATCTATCAATACACTATTCTTTCAATATCTGCATCCCGATGATGTACAGAAGAACTGGGAATTGTTTGTTCCATTAATCAATAAAGAAAAGTCCTATTGCAATCATCGTATCAGATACATATCCAGATCGAAAGAAGTAAAATGGATCAGGGTTTATGCCAAACTGATAATTGACGAGAATAATGAAACTATTGGTACAGCAGGCACTTTGCTGGATGTAACCAGGGAAATGGAGAATGAACAGTTGTTGTCGCTGGTGCTGGATAATATGAGAGACGAAATTGCTTTGATTGATAAAGATAATCAATACAAATTTGCATCGCCATCTCTTTTGAAAAACAGAGGCTACAACAGTCTGGAAGATTTACAGAAACATACCTCAAAACAAAATGTTCATACTGAAGATTTTGATCTTGTAACAGATGGATTGTTTACAACAGAAAAAAAAGAGCAGAATGTAGATTACAGGATTAAGCTGAAAGATGGTGAAATGTACTGGTACAATGGCAGCTTTATAAATATTGTAGATAAATCAAGCGATGAGCCTTATTTACTGGTGGTAGCCAGGAATGTGAATGATAAGAAAAAAGTAGAAAACCAGTTATCGTTGATACTGAATAATGTGCAGGATGAAATAACTATGGGTGACCTGGAAGGCAATTATATTTTTGCCTCTCCATCGGCTATTAAAAACCGTGGGTATGATAATTTTGAAGATTTTAAAAACAGCAATGTTTTAAAAGTAATTACTCAGGGGGCAATAGAGGAAATGCTGCCAGAATTAAGGAATAAAAACTATATTCAAAAGGAGCTGTTGATTAAACTGAAAGATGGCCGGATGGTATGGTATGAACATTCAATAAGACTTTTTTACGACGAAACAACTAATAAGGAACTGATCATCAATATTTCCAGAAACATAGAAGAAAAAAGAAAGACAGAACAACAACTAAAGTTTCTGCTGGATAATGTGACGGATGAACTGACCATGATTGGGCTGGATGGGCATTATATCTATGCCACTCCATCGGCTATTAAAAACCGGGGCTATAAAGACCTGGAAGAAATGAAACAGATAAAAGTTCCTGATTTATTTCAGCCTGGTGTAGCAGTACAGCTTCTGGAAATGCTAACGCAAAATGATGAGGTTTATTGGGAAGGCTTATTTAAATTAAATACTGGTGAATTTAAATGGTATTCATTTTCTTTCAGACTGGTATTCGATGAAATTATAAATCAGAAGATATTAATATCTATATCCCGTAATATAGAAGAAAGAAAACAACAGGAAAAAAAATTTGAACTGATTACCAATAATATGACCGAAGAAATCACCATGTTCGATTTTGCAGGTAATTATATATATGCTTCGCCTTCTGCCATAAAAAACAGAAACTACAAGGATTTCGATGAAATGAAAATGGTTAATGCATTTTCGCTTTTTGAAATTGAAAGAATTGCAAGTATTAAAGAGAGTCTTATAAATACCGGGGAGTGTAAACTGGAGAATCGGGTATATTATAATCATATTGGTTTTGTCTGCTACGAAATAAACAATAAAGTAATTATTGATGAAGTAAATAATAAACATTATATTTTATCGGTATCCAGAAACATAAATGAACGAAAAACAAATCAGCAACAACTGGAATTAATTACCCAGAATCTAACAGATGAAATTACCATGTTTGATCTGGATGGTAATTACTTCTATGCTTCTCCTTCTGCTATCAGAAACCGGCTTTATAATGACTTTGAAGACTTTAAGATAAAAAATGCATTAAGTTATTTGTCAAAAGAAGGAAAAGAGGAGATGATTCAAAGCCTGAAAACAGCTGGAACAATCAATATAGTTCGTCAGTTAGTGTATAAAAATGGCGAAAAAGTATGGTACGATTCTAATTTAACATTAGCATCTGATAATTCTAGCCGTAAGGAATATGTAGTAGTAGTAGCCAGAAACATACAGGAAAAGAAACAAATGGAAACACAATTAGACTTGATAACCAACAACCTGACCGATGAAATAACCATGTTTGATCTGGAGGGAAATTATTTTTATGCTACCCCTTCGGCCATTAAAAACAGACATTTTAAGAACTTTGATGACTTAAAGAAAGTAAATGCACTTACTTATTTTTCGAAAGAAGCTAAAGATATATTTCTGAATAATCTTAGAACAACAGGATCAAACAAAGTTGAAAGACTGTTTAGAATGAATAACGGCGAAAAAATATGGTACGATTCTAATGCAACTTTAATAACCGATACTACAAATGATAAGCAATATGTGGTAGTAGTAGCCCGAAACATACACGAAAAGAAATTGATGCAAAATCAATTAGACTTAATTACCCAAAATATTACCGACGAAATTACCATGTTCGATTTTGAAGGCAATTATTTATATGCTTCACCATCAGCAATTAATAATAGAGGGTTTGCTGATTTTAATGTTATGAAAACTCATAATGCTTTTGAAAAATTTAATGATGAATTACTTCAAACAATAAAAAAAGAAATCAATGAAAATGGCAGAGGAAAAATAGAAGGTAAATTTGAAATGAAAAAGGGTGTTTCTATTTGGTATGAAATAGAAGCTAAGTTAATAATAGATGAAACCAGTGATCAACAGTATATTTTATGTGTTTCCCGAAACATTGAAGAAAGAAAGATGCATGAACAGCAGCTGGAACTGGTAACCAATAATATATCGGATGAGATTACCATGTTCGATTTAACCGGCAGATATTCTTATGCTTCCCCTTCAGCAATTCAAAACAGAGGATATAAGAATTTTGAAGAAATGAAGAAGACGAATGCCCTGGATTTATATATCAGTAAAGAAGTGGCAGACGCTAACCTGAATAAACTGAAAAAGGAGGGTATTATAAACTGGGAAGGAAAATTCAAGCAAAGCAATGGAATTTATAACTGGTACGAAGCTACCGCAAAACTGATTAAAGATAATATTACAGGAAAGGAATATGTAGTAGCTATTTCCAGAAATATAAATATGCGTAAAAAATACGAAAATCAACTGGAATTAATTACTACAAATACTATAGATGAAATAACGATGTACGACCTGGAAAGCAATTATTTGTTTGCATCACCTACTGCTATAAAGAATAGAGGGTACGTAGATTTTGATGATTTGAAAACCAGCAATGTTTTTACAAAATTTAAAGAAGGGATAGCAGAAAAATTCTTAATAGACATTCAACAGAATGAATATGTGGAGTTTCAAGGATTATTTAAACTGAAAAACGGAGAATTTAAATGGTACGAAGGAACTTCGAAATTAGTAACAGATGAAAATGATAATAAATATATTATTACTGTTTCCAGAAATGTGGAAGAAAGAAAAAAGTTTGAAGAGTACATGGAACTAACCCTGAAGAAAGAACAGGAACTGAATCAATTGAAATCAAACTTTATTTCTACCAGCTCGCATGAGTTTAAAACACCTATGGCTATCATTAAAAATGCTATAGAAATACTGATGGGCAGCGATCTGGTAAAAACCAAGGATGGCCCTAATCCTTTTTACGAAAAGTATCTGAACCGAATAGACAATGAAGTAGACAGGGTGGTGAGTCTGATGAACGATTCCCTGTTGCTGGAGAAGGCAAATAACAATTCACTGGAAGTTAATGCAAAGCCAACCGACATAGTATTTAAGTTGCTGGATATAGTAGAAAAGTATAACAACATAAATAACAATAGAAAGGTTATTATTGATGTAAAACATAAACCCCGTAAAATAAACATTGATCCGGCATTGATGGATCATGTATTTGATAACCTTGTATCCAATTCATTAAAATACTCTGAGGGTAGAAAGTCGCCTGAGGTAGTTATTGACTTTCAGGATAAACAAGTGCAGATTAGTTTTATTGATTATGGTATAGGAATACCGGACGATGCTTTGCAAAAGCTTTGTACTCCATTCTTCAGGGCCGGCAATACTTCCGGGGTACAGGGTACCGGTATGGGACTGAGTATTGTGAAAAAAATACTGGATTTACACAGTGCAGATTTAAATATAGAATCTGAATTGAATGAAGGTACCAGAGTGATGGTTACTATTTCTTATCACTAAAAAATAAAATAAACCTGTTATGTATTCAACCCGGAATAAACAATACAATATCTGATGTTTATTCCGGGTTGATCGTTCTGTTCAGTTATATTAAAATGTATAACAGAATAAAGTAGTTATGTCTGATTTCAGCTTAGCAGACATATACTGGAAATACCCCGTCAACAATACATGTATGGATGTATACAGTAATCAATATAATTGTTTAAATATTTAATCCCCCTTTTTCCTGTAGTAGTTTCCCTTACAAAACGCATATATTCCATATATAATACTCATCATCAGTATTTATACAATTCATATAGCATCATTTATATAAAACAAACCCATATTGAAGTAAATAGCATTGCTCATTTTACGCGCAGAATTGCACTGTTTCAATTAATTTAATGAGTGAAATAAATACTGAAAAATGATAAATGCATATATGTATTCTGATTGCACTTTTATACCCTAAAGGAAATAATAATATATGAAATCGAATCAACAGACGTATCAGTTTTTCTACAGCGAAAAGAGTGAAAAACAATTAAATGTAGAGAAGAAATTCTATATGGTAGTATATGCAGTATTTGTTGCTGGCTTTATAGGTCAGATAGTTGTGTCTCTGGGTATAGTGAAATAATTTTATAAATAGTATTCGTTATGAATCAGGAAGTTGTATTCATCAATTTATCCAGTAAGTATCAGCAATTTGTTTCGGAAATAGAAAAGGTGTTGAAACCCGAATTCAAAACCAGTGTGTTGAATGTAAGAAAAGTAGATCTGCACGATTATTTTTTTGAACCAGATACCTGGTTTAATAATGAAACAGAAGCAAAGGGATTCATTATATCGTTGTTTCTGAAGGATCTGAAAAAGAAAAAATAAATAATGTACGATACAGGCATTGAAAAACTGCTGTATCGTCAGATGATATATTCATATTAAAATTCAGTTGTTATGACTATCCAGCAGTTCATATTAAAATATCCGGTCTACATTTCTGAAATAGAAAAAATAATAAAACCGGAATATCTGATTGTTGTAGATAAATTAAGAAGTATAAAGATCAAGGAACATTACCTGTGCAGGAACCTGAAAGCCATTTCGGAATATGAGGCAAGAGGATTTGTATGGGCATTGTTTTTAAATGAGTTTAAGATTCAAAGCATTGAAAGGGATTTATTAGAGTTCATAGATTAGTAAGCAA
>Ga0316217_10004748_pt1 | contig 14468 bp, 15 predicted proteins | sample 1anoAmetaG_FD_203633 | JGI IMG/M metagenome (GOLD analysis project Ga0316217, IMG submission 203633) | Freshwater microbial communities from Trout Bog Lake, Wisconsin, USA - 1anoA | ecosystem: Environmental > Aquatic > Freshwater > Lake > Hypolimnion/Profundal zone | place: USA: Wisconsin... | reverse complement strand
CTGTTCCTGGACGAGATCGAATCCATGCCCCTCGCGCTCCAGGTCAAGCTGTTGCGGGTGCTGCAGGAACGCTGCGTGGAGCGGCTGGGGAGCAACCTCTCCATCCCGGTGGACTGCCGGGTGGTGGCGGCCACCAAGAAGGATCTCCGGCAGCTTTCCGACCGGGGCGAATTCAGGGCGGACCTGTACTTCCGGCTCAGCGTGGTGGTGTTGGAGCTGCCGCCGCTCCGGCACCGTCCGGAGGATCTGCCGGCCCTGGCCTCCTGGTTTCTCGCCCAGGCCGCGGCGCGCTTCGGCAAGGAGCCGCCGGCCTGGGGCGAGGCCGAGCTGCTGCGCTGGCAGCGGCACGAATGGCCCGGCAACGTGCGCGAACTCAAGAGCGTGGCCGAGCGGCTCTGCCTGGGCATGGACGACGGCCTGGGCCCCGGGCCCGCCGGCTGCGCGTCCCTGGCCACCCGGATGGAGATCCACGAACGGGCCCTGCTCCGGGAGGCCCTGCGCAGCGCCGGGGGGGTGGTGGCCGACGCGGCCGACCTGCTGCACCTGCCGAAGAAGACCCTGTACGACAAGCTGGCGCGCTACGAACTGGATCCCGCGCGGTTCCGCTGACCGCTCCGGGGCGGGACCGTCAGCCGAACAGGGTGCCCGGGGTCGTGTTGAGGCCGAGGTAGGCGTAGGCGGCGTCGGTCGCCTTCCGGCCCTGCTGGGTCCGGTCCAGGAAGCCGATCTGCATCAGGTACGGCTCCACCAGGTCCTCCAGGGCGCCGCCGTCGCTTTCGCCCAGGGCCGCCGCCAGGGTGCGCACGCCCACCGGGCCGCCCCGGAACTTGACGCACAGCGCCTCCAGGTAGGACCGGTCCAGCCCCTCCAGGCCCAGGTCGTCCACTTCGTGCAGGGACAGGCAGGCGTCGGCGATGGGCGAGGTGATGATGCCCTGGCCCTTCACCTCGGCGTAGTCCCGGCAGCGGCGCAGGAGCCGGTTGACGATCCGCGGCGTGCCCCGCGAGCGCCGGGCGATGGCCTCCGCGCCTTCCGCGGCCAGCTCGATCCCCAGCACCCGGGCGGACCGGTTGGCGATGATGGCCAGCTCGGCGCGGGTGTAGTACTCCAGCCGGTGGGTGAGCCCGAAGCGGTCGTGCAGGGGCTTGGAGATGAGCCCGGCCCGGGTGGTGGCGCCGACCAGGGTGAAGGGCCTCAGGTCGACCTTGAGGGTCTGGGCCGAGGGCCCCTGGCCGATGAGGATGTCCAGCTTGCGGTCCTCCATGGCCGAGTAGAGCATCTCCTCGATGGCGGCGGGCATCCGGTGGATCTCGTCGATGAACAGGAACTCGCCCTCGTCCAGGTTGGTGAGGATGGCTGCCAGGTCGCCCTTCTTTTCCAGGGCCGGGGCCTGGATCACCTTGCAGGGGGCGCCCATCTCGTTGGCCAGGACGTGGGCCAGGGTGGTCTTGCCCAGGCCCGGGGGGCCGAACAGGAGCACGTGGTCCAGGACTTCCCTGCGCCCCTGGGCCGCGCGCAGGGCGATCTCGAGCCTGGCCTTGACCTTCTCCTGGCCGATGTACTCCGGAAGGCTCTGGGGCCGGAGGGAATATTCGAAAGTCTCATCCCGTTCCGCCGGATCGAGGTCGGGGTTGCGTCGCTGTTCCATGGGCCCATTTCCTCATGCTGACCATGCCCATGTCCACTATCTTCCCTTATACTGCCGGTAGCCGTGGAACGCCGCGGCCTCCCCATCGGAGACTCCGTGCCAGAAAGGGCTTCCATTTCCATCCGGGATCGCCACGGATTCGAAAGATCCGTTCCCGCCCATGCGACCATGGTCCTCGGCCGCCAGGCCCAGTGCGACATCGTCCTTCCGGACGGCATGGTCAGCCGGAACCACCTCCGGGTCCACCGGGCCGACGACGGCTGGTGGGTGGAGGACCTGGGCTCCTCCCACGGGACCTTCCACGATGACGAGCGCTTCACCCGCATGCGCTGGGAGCCGGGCAGCACCATCCGGCTGGCCGACGGCGCCTACTTCCTGACCCTGAAGGCCGAGGAACCGGCCACCGCGTCGGAGATCAACCTGCAGGCCATCCTCCAGACCGCCACCCTGCTGACCGGGGAAGTGGAGCTGGACGACCTGCTGGAGCAGACCATCGACCGCCTCCTGGGGCTTTCCGGCACGGACCGCGGCTTCATCATGCTGCCCGAGCAGGGCGACCTGGTGGTCAAGGTCCAGCGCAACCTGGCCGGCGTCGGCGCCCACCTGGCGGAGGACATCCAGCTTTCCCTGTCCAGCGTCAAGCAGGTGTTCGAGCAGGGCGATCCGGTGTGGATCCACAACGCGGCGTCCAGCGAGCAGGGCCAGATCACCCAGTCGATCGCCGACATGAAGCTCCAGACCATCCTCTGCCTGCCCATGCTGGTCCAGGGCAAGTGCATCGGGGTGCTCTACCTGGACAGCCGGCGGGTGGTCACCGAGCCGGTGGACCGGCTCACCTTCGAGGCCATCGTCTCGCTCTGCGCCATCGCCATCGAGCGCACCCGGCTGGCGGAGGCCAGCCTGCGCAACCAGGTGCTGGGCACGGTCGGCCAGGTGGCCAGTTCCATCGTCCACGATTTCAAGAACGGCCTGTTCGTGATCGCCGGCCACGCCCAGCTGCTGGGGCTGACCAGCACCGACGCCAACACCCAGCACCACCTGGCCCAGATCCTGGGCGCCACCGAGCGCCTGGGCCAGCTGAGCCTGGACATCCTCGACTACGCCAAGGTCCGGGAGCCCAAGCGGGAGCTGGTCGATCTGACCCGGTTCCTGGAAGCCCAGGTGGAACCGCTGCAGCCCCGGGCCCAGGAGTCGGAGGTGTCCCTGGTCTGCGCAGGCCCGCCCTGCCAGGCGTTCCTGGACCGGCACCGCTTCAACCGGGTCATCGAGAACCTCCTGGGCAACGCCCTGGACTCCCTGGCCGGCCGGGACGGCGGCAAGGTCGCCCTGAACTGGACCCCCGGCGACGACGGCGGGGTGGCGATCCAGGTGAGCGACAACGGCAAGGGCATACCGCGCAAGATCCGCCAGCGGATCTTCGAACCGTTCTTCAGCTACGGCAAGGCCAGGGGCACCGGCCTGGGGATGGCCACGGTCCAGCGGATCGTCGCCGAGCATGGCGGCGCCATCGACCTGGTCAGCGAAGAGGGGCAGGGCACCACCGTCACCGTGCGCCTGCCCGGCCCGCCGCCCCCGGGCGGACCCGACGACACCGGCGGATTCCAGCTCAGGGCCGGGTCATGAGGGTCGGCCAGGGGTTCGACGTGCACCGCTTCGTCCCGGTCCCCGACGGCAAGCCGCTGGTGCTCATGGGCTGCATCGTGCCCCATGACCGCGGCCTGGTCGGGCACAGCGACGCGGACGTGATGCTCCACGCGCTCATGGACGCCCTGCTGGGCGCTGCGGGCCTGGGCGACATCGGCCAGCACTTCCCCGACACCGACCCGGCCTACCGGGGCGCCGATTCCGCCCGGCTGCTGGAAGCGGTGATGGCCAGCGTGCGCGCCAAGGGCTGGGAGGTGGTCAACGCCGACGTCTGCCTCATCGGCGAGCGGCCCAGGATCGGCCCGCACCGCGAAGCCATGCGCCAGCGCATCGCCCCCATCCTGGGGGTGGACCCGGAGGACCTGAACGTGAAGGCCACCACCACCGAAAAGCTGGGCTTCACCGGGCGCGGCGAGGGACTGGCGGCCCAGGCCGTGGCGCTGCTGCGCAAGGCCTGACCGCCGGCGCGGATGGAGGCTTTTTCAACCTTCCGCGGGGTGCTGCTCCAGCCAGCCGGCGGCCAGTTCCCCCAAGGGGCCGGGCTGGTTGAGGGCCGGGTCCTCCAGCACCGCCTCCATGAGCACGTGCTGCAGCTGGCCCAGCCAGGGCCCGCCGGGGCGGCCCGCCAGCGCCATGAGGGCCCGGCCGTCCAGGGCCAGGGCCTGGACGGCCAGGGGCGGATGCTGGGCGGCCAGGGCGGCGAGCCGGGCCAGCATGGCCTGGTGGGCGGCCAGATAGGGCTCCTCGCCGAAGCCCTTGCCGGAATTGTCGGCGAAGCGGAAGCTGGCCCAGCGGTCCAGGGCCAGGTCATCCTCCCGCAGCAGCTTCAGGAAGCGGCGGCAGGCGGCGTCGCCCCAGCCGGGGCCGGGGTGGGTGCCGTGGTGGCGCACCAGGGCCGTCACCTGGCGGGCCAGGGCATGGCTGGCGCGCAGCCGGGTGAGGATGGTCTGGGCGATGGTCACGGAGATGGCCTCGTGGCCGTGGAAATGGGCTTCGCCCCTGGGGTCGACGGTCCTGGCCGGGGGCTTGCCGGAATCGTGGAGCAGGGCGGCCCAGCGCAGGTCCGGCTCCGGGGGCGCCCGCCGGGTCACCTCCAGCACGTGCTCCCAGACCGGGTAGCGGTGGTGTCGGTTCTGGCCGCAGCCGATCATCGGGCGCAGTTCGGGCAGCCAGAGATCCAGCAGGCCGGTTTCCGCCAGGGACGCCAGCCCCCGCTCCGGCTCGGGCCCGCAGAGCAGCTTGGTCAGCTCGACCAGGACCCGTTCCACCGCCACCTTGCCCGCCACCGCCAGGCGCTGGGGGATGGCGGCGAAGGTCCCGGGTTCGATGGCGAAGCCCAGCTGGGCCTGGAACCGGCAGGCCCGCAGGCAGCGCAGGCCGTCCTCCCCGAAGCGCAGCAGGGGGTCGCCCACCGCCCGGATCAGCCGGGCCTCCAGGTCCCGGCGGCCGCCGTGGGGGTCCACCAGGAACGCCTGCCAGTCCGGATGCGCCATGGCGGCGGCGGGCAGGGCCATGGCGTTGATGGTGAAGTCCCGGCGGGCCAGGTCCTGCTCCAGCGGCACGCCAAGGGTGACGGAATCCGGCCGGCGCCCGTCCAGGTAGTCGCCGTCCCCCCTGAAGGTGGTGATTTCAAAGGAGACGCCCGCCTCCATCAAGGTGACGGTGCCGTGCTGGAGCCCGGTGGGGATCGCCCGCAGCCCGGCCGCCGCGGCCCGTTCCATCACCGCCTCGGGCAGCAGGGCCGTGGCCAGGTCCCAGTCTCCGCCCGGCCGGCCCAGCAGCCGGTCCCGCACCGTGCCGCCCACCACGGCCAGTTCCGAATCCGGCCCCAGGGCCTGGGTGATGCGCTGGAGGGCTGGATCCATCGGGCTCCTTCGGTGCCTGGCCGGCGGGACCGGCCGCGCCGGCAGATGTCCATCCTAGCCCCAAGCCCAGTCCGTGCGTTGCCTTGAATGGAAAAATAAATTGTTAATTAGAAAAGCCGGCCTATCTTGAAGGTCAGTTCCCGGAACGCCCGGACTGAAGCGAGTGGATGAGATGAAGGCAGAGATTCAGGAAGTTCTGAAGCACATGATTCGGCGGGCCTCGGTCGACCCGGTGTTCTGGCGCGCCTGCGTGAAGAATCCCAACCGGGCCTTCCTGGAAAGTTCCAGTCTGGAACTGTCCCCCGAAGAACGGGCCGCCTTCAACCGCGCCCTGGTTGAAGGGATCCCCTGGTTCGCCCCGTCCGAACCCGAGGAAGAGGGCACCGGATTCTGGGGCTAGGGGGGAGCAGGGCCTTTCCTCGGCTAGTGCAAGTAAGGAGCATATGCTGTGCAAGGAACGAACAGCATGGGTGCCCAGCATGTCCACGATCCTCAAGACCCCCGAATCCCAATTCCAGAATTGCCCCATCGCCGACTGGACCGGCTGGGTGGCGCAGATTGCCTGGAAGTGCATGACCCGGAAGGAGCCCTGCCGAAAAACCAGGCTTCCTGGCGGTAGCATCAGTGCGGCAGGTGCCTCGGCGCCTCGCCCACCCTCGCCTTCAGGGCCGACTTGCGTTCGGCCACGATCTCGGCGGCGATCCGCTCCACCTGCAGGGTCAGCCAGTCGCTGGTGGGGCTGCCGGGGCGGTAGTCGGCCGGGCCGAAATGGTCGATCCGGCCGTCCCGGCGCAGCCGGTCCACCTGCCTCAGGCTGGCCGGGTTGGCCGGGTCGTAGACGGCGTAGCCGATGCCCTGGTTGTGGCGCATGACCGCGAAGGCGGGCACGTCCGAGGGGCCGTCGGCGATGTAGATCATGTGCTCGAAGGGCACCCGGCGGTCCTCCTGGCGCATGGTGGCGTTCACCTGGATGCTGGGGTTGGTGTTGCTGCCCTTGTTGATCTCGAACAGGGCCCGGGTCTTGCTGGTGTTGTCGTAGGCCACGGCGATCTGGGCCACGCCGTGGACCGGGAACAGCGGCTCGCCCAGGTCGGAGGGGGCGTCCAGGTCCACGGTGGGGTCGGCGTCGAAGCCCGGGGGCGGGGGCGACTCCAGGAACTCCGAGGCCCAGACCCCGTTCACGTAGGGGTTGATGGCGGAGCCGAGGATCATCGCCTTCAGCCCGGTGGAGACGATGTAGTGCTCCAGGCGGATCTCGAAGCGCTGGACGTCCGGGTCCTGGTCCAGGTGCTCGCGGATGGCCCGGAAGAAATCGGGCAGGCCGGGATGGAACCGGATCCGGGCCCCCAGCTCCCGCAGCCGGGCGTTGGTCAGCCCCGGCATGCGCCCGTGCTGGACGTAGGTGAGCAGGTGGTTCAGGTAGGCGGTGTCCGGGTGGACGGTGACGCCCTGGCGGGCGAAGTAGGCCGGCAGGGCGTTCACTTCCCGCCAGAAGGAGGCGTCGTCGACGTTGTAGGTCTCGAAGATGGGGTCCTGCATGTAGCCGGGGATGAGGGTCTTGTCGAAATCCCAGACCAGGGCGATGACGTTCTGCGGATGAAGGGGGGTGGACACGGCGCTCCCGGAATCGGTGAAGGGTGATGAGGAGATTCTACGGCCCTTTTGCGGCCAGAATGGACAGATGGCAAGACACTACTTCGACGCCAACGCCACGACGCCTCCACTGCCCCGGGTGGTGGCGGCCGTGGCCAAGGCCATGGCCGAGTCCTGGGGCAATCCCACCAGCACCCACCGGGAAGGCCAGCGGGCCCGGCACCTGCTGGAGGAGGCGCGCCGCGCCCTGGCCGCGGGCCTGGGGGTGCCGCCGGCCGAGCTGGTGTTCTGCGCCAGCGCCACCGAGGCCCTGCACCTGCTCATCCGCGGGCTGCAGCCGGCGCTCGGGCACCTGCCCGCCCTGGTGTTCCCCGGGGAGCACAGCGCCTGCCTCAATCCGCTGTCCGGCTGGAGCGCGGTGCGCTGGATGGACGCCGATCCGGCCGGCGCCGCCACGGTGGTGCAGATGGCCGCCAGCAACGAGACCGGGATCCTGTACCCGATGCCGGCGCCGCCCTCCGCCGTGCGGGTCAAGGACGCCGCCCAGGCCTGGGGCAAGGTGCCGGTGACCCTCGCCGATTGCGACGCGGCGGTGTTCTCCGGGCACAAGATCGGCGGCCCCAGGGGCGCGGCCCTGCTCTGGATGCGGCCGGGGCTGCCCTGGACGGCGGTCATGGAGGGGCCCCAGGAGCGCCGCCGGCGCGGCGGCACCGAGGACCTGCCGGCCATCCTCGGACTGGCCGAGGCGGCCGCGGAGCTGCCCTCCCGCCTGGCCGGCAACGCCGGACTGGCGCCGCTCCGGGACGCCCTGGAGGCGGAGGTGCTGTCCTGGTCCACGGACTATCTGGCCATCGGCCGGAGCCTGCCCCGGCTGCCCAACACCAGCGCGCTGCTGCTGCGCGGCCACAGCGGGGAGAGCGTGCAGATCGCCCTGGACCTGGCCGGCTTCGCCGTGTCCACCGGCTCGGCCTGCCACAGCGGGGCGACCAAGCCCAGCCACGCCATCACCACGATGGGCTTCACCGAGCAGGAGGCGCGCTCGGTGCTGCGGATCTCGATGCTGCCGGGCACCGGGCCCGCGGCGGTGGAGGCCCTGGCGGCGGCCCTGAAGAAGATCCTGAAAAGGCAGCTAAGCTAGGAGGATGGAACCTGTCGCCTGGCCCTATCCGATCGTCCGTCTCAAACCCGGCAAGGAATCGCTCCTGTCCAAGGGGCACCCCTGGGTCTATTCGGGCGCCCTGGCCGAGCCGCCCACGGCGCCGGTGGTGCGGCTGGCGGACGCCAATGGCCAGGTCCTGGGAGTGGGCACCGCCTCCGCCAGCAATGCGCTGGCGGTGCGGCTGTTCCTCCGGTCCGAGCAGCCGCTGGACGAGGCCTTCTTCCAGGCCCGCCTGGGGCGGGCGCTGGAGGGCAGGCGCATGCTCGGGCTGGACGGGCCGGAGGCGGGCTGCCGCTGGGTGTTCGGCGAAGGCGATCTCCTGCCCGGCCTGGTGGTGGACCGCTACGGCCCGGCCCTGGTGCTGCAGGTGGGCACCGCCGGGCTGGAGGCCCTGCGCGGACTCTGGTGGCCCGCGCTGGCGGAGCTGGCCAAGGCCGCGGGCGTCACCGTGTTCGTGGAACGCAGCCAGGGGGGCCGGAAGGACGAGGGCCTGGACCCGGTGAACCGGCTGCTCAAGGGCTCCCTGGCCGGCCCCGTGGTCATCCGCGAAGGGGCGGCGAAGCTGTCCGTGGACCTGCTCAAGGGCCAGAAGACCGGCTTCTTCCTGGACCAGCGCGAGCACCGGCTCACCCTGGGCCGGATCTCCGGCGGCGCGCGGGTGCTCAACGCCTTCGGCTACACCGGGGGCTTCTCCATCCATGCCGGGCTGGGCGGGGCCGTCCGGGTGGCCACCCTGGACATCTCCGGGGCGGCGCTGGACCAGGCCGAGCGGGACTGGGCCGGCAACGGGCTGGATCCGGACCGCCATGAGCGGCTCCAGGGCGATGCGTTCGAACTCATGCGCCAGCTGGAACCGGAGTCCTACGACCGGGTGGTGGTGGACCCGCCCGCCTTCGCCAAGCAGCGCAAGGATGTCGACAAGGCGTTCAAGGCCTACAAGGACCTGTTCCGTCTGGGCGCCCGGGCCACCGCCCCCGGCGGCGTGCTGGGCTGCTTTTCCTGTTCCCAGCACCTGGACCGGACCCGGTTCCAGGAGGCGGTGTGGACCGCCATGCTGGAATCGGGCCGGGAAACCCAGGTGCTCGGCCACCTGGGCCAGCCCATGGACCATCCCTACGCCCTCAACCACCCGGAAGGCAGCTACCTCAAGGGGCTTTGGCTGCGGCTGATCTGACCCGGTCCTCGGCCCACAGGGTGTCGGCCCAGGTGCGCAGCGGCCAGAGCCGCTCCCAGATCTTGCCCAGGACCGGCGGCTCGAGACTGAAGCCGGCCTGCAGCTGGTAGCTGGCATCCTCCTGGGTGTGGATGGCCGCCCGGCCCCCGTGGCTGGTGTCCTCGAAGGAATCCTCGATGGCCAGGGTGTTGACGCACTCCCCATAGAGGAACGAGGCGAAGCCCAGCTTGGGGGTGATGGTCAGCCATGGGCGGACCGAGGCCTTGCCGTTCATGTTCGAGCGGTTTTCCGGCAGGCCCCGGACCACCAGCGTATCGATCACCTCCGGGGCCGGCGCGTTCACCTCGACCCCGTGCCAGCTCCATCGGGCGGAGAAGGCGCCGCTCCAGCCCCAGCGCCCTTCGGCGTCGAGCCCCTCCAGGGCGCTGCCGGTGTCCTGGTCATCGAGGTCCAGTCCGGCGGAGAGGTCCAGGGAGAGGGACATGGGCACGCCGTAGACCGCGAACCCCAGTTCCGGATCGGTCAGCTGAATGGGGCCGAACTTCTGGCTCCACGGCCGGCCGGCGTGGAAGTCGGTGGCCAGGCGCAGGCTTTCGTCCAGATGGACCGCCAGGCCGGCCGATATCCCGCCGGCGTTGATGCTGGCCGAAAGCGCCAGCTCCGCGCCCAGGCGGGCCGCCACCTGGAGATCGAGCTTCCCGTAGCCGCCGTCCAGGAGATGCTCGGTGACCGCGATGGCGACCAGGTCCACGCCGCCGGCCGCCTCCGGGCCGGACTGGGCCGGGCCGCACCGGTAGCGCCGGCGCAGCTCGGCCAGGTTCCCGGAAAGGTGGACGCAGGCGGCGCCGAACACTTCCTGGAACAGGTCCGGAGTCCCGGCCGGGGCGCACTGGAGCAGCAGTCCCTCCCGGGTCCGGCGGACCCGCTCGATCCGGCTGAAGGTTCCGGAACGGGCCTGCACCAGCACGTCGCCGGGACCGGGTTCCACCATGGGCTCCGGTCCGGTTCCGGCCAGGGCCAGAAGGCCGGCGCCGCGGATGGGCAGGCAGTCCGACTGGAAGATGAACTGTCCCGCCGGGGTTACGCCGGAAATGCCATAGGGGTACACGGCGCCGGCGAAGATTCCTGGCGCCAGGGCGAACATGGCGGTATGCGCGCCGTCGCAGGGAAAGGCCAGCAGGGCGTAGTCGATGGCGCTGGCGCCGGCGGCCAGCGCCTTCACCGGCGGCTCCAGGACGAGATCGGACAGGCCGTCCCCGGTCAGGTCGGCGCGCTCTCCCTGGTGCAGGGTGAAGGTCCGGGGCGGACCCGGGGCGCCGGCGTCATGGAAGGCGACGCTGAAGGTGACGCAGGCGGGGGAGACCGCCAGGAACCGCAGCTGGCCGTACCTGATGCTGCCCGGGACTTCGAAACCCCCGAGCGGCGGCGTTCCGGGACCGGCCTGGGAGGCCAGGCGCGAAAGCCGGATGGGCAGCACCTGGCCGGCCGTGAGGTGGCCCTGGGCGAGCCCGGGATCCGTGACCAGCAGGGCGCCGCCGTGGTAGGCGGGTTCGACGGCCGGCTGGCCGGGGGTGGCGGCGATGGCCGGGGTTGCGAGGCAGGCCAGAGCCAATACGGCCGGCGGATGGAACCATCTTCGGGTGGGCACGGGACCTCCTGGGAAAGGGGTGTGCGAATGGATCGGCGGGGTGGACCTGGACCTCCGGCCCGGACGGGGAATCGGAGTACGGGCCCTGGGCCGGGCCGCTCGTTCCCTGAACAACTCTTGAGATCACTGCTAATTAGATGCCCATTCCCGGGTTTTCGTCATGCTTCGGCTGACATTCGCGAAATTAGGTAAAAATAGGTATTTCTTACCTCTTGACTTGATTAATTCAATCCCTAACTTTTGACCGTTATCTCCTTTTCTCGGGGCATCGCCTACGGGATTCATGACTGGGTTGCCGGCTGGCAGCTCTGAGGGAAGGGCGCGGGCCTTTCCGTCACCGGATCATTCAATCGGGTCGAGATCTAGCAGGAGCGAGCATGATCCTCATCACCGGAGCAACAGGCAATATCGGCAAGGAAATCGTCCAGGACCTCCTGGCCCGTGGCGTGGATTTCAAGGTCATGGTCCGGAAGGAGGAATCCCGGAAGCTCATGGAATCCAGGGGCGTCAAGTGCGTGCTCGGGGATTTCAGCCACCCCGGCAGCCTCGCCGTCGCCCTGAAGGGGGTGCGGCAGGTCTTCCTCCTCACCACCCCGCAGCCCGACCTCGTGAAGATCGAAGGCAGCTTCCTGAACGAGGCCAGGAGGGCCGGGGTCGACCGGCTGGTGCGGGTTTCGGCCGTGGGCGCCCAGCCCTGGGCCGCGTCCCCGCTGATCAGGGCCCACGGGCAGTGCGAGGCCCAACTGGAGACCAGCGGACTGTCCTGGACCATCCTGAGGCCGAACATGTTCATGCAGAACCTCGCCCCGATGTACGGCGAGCAGGTGGCCCGGACCAGCACCCTGTTCGCCCCCGCGGGCGAGGCCCGCATCCCCTGGGTGGATACCCGGGACATCGCCGCCCTGGCCTGCACCGTCCTGACCGAGGTGGGCCACGAAGGCCTGGTCTACGAAATCACCGGACCGGAGGCGTGCACCTACTCGGAGGTGGCGGAACGCCTGAGCGCCCAGCTGGGCCGGACCATCAAGTACGTGGACGTGCCCGATGACGCGGCCTACAACTCGATGACCGGGATGGGGATGTCGCCGTGGTTCGCGCACTCCCTCATCACCCTCTTCCACATGTTCCGGGCCAACGGCAGCACCGCGCTGGCGCTGGGCACGCTCGGACGGATCACCGGCCGGACTCCCCGCACCCTGGACAACTATCTCAAGGAAAACATCGGCGTCTTCCAGGGAACCCGGGCCGGCGCCCCGGTCCGTTCCTCATGACCCCAGCCCGGAGGCAGACCATGGACAAGAGAATGCATTCGCGCGTTTCCGTCGAGCCCCAGTGCAAGGCCCGGTTCCTGCTGGGCGGGCAGCTCTACGACAACATCACCGTTTCCAACCTGGGCCGGGACGGCTGCTGCCTCACGGGCCCCATGCAGACCTTGAGCACCTTGAGCGACAAGGCCATGCTGGATCGCTGGGAGCTGATCCATCCCGCCCTGCCCAAGTACGCGATCAAGGCCAAGGTGGTGTGGGTCAGCCAGCGCAACCGGGACACGGCCGGCGTCATCACCACCGGGATCCAGTTCCTGGACGCCCCGGCCAAGTACGTGAAGGACGTCAGCAACTTCGTGACCACCCTCACCTCGCACTGACGGTCCGGCCGCGCCGGCCCGCCGCCCATCGCGTCAGGTGATGGGCGGCAGCCGCGCGTCCAGCAGGTGGGAGGTCTTGACGTTCTTCATGGCCTTGAGCATCGAGAACTTGAGGTCGGGGATGGTCTCCCGCAGCTGCTCCACCAGGGCCTTGATCTGGGCCCGCCTGGATTCCAGCACCGACGCGCCGCACAGGGGGCATCCGCAGGGCACGATGGGGTAGCCCTTGAGCCAGGCGAAACGGCGCAGGTCCTCCTCCTCGCAGGTGCCCAGCGGGCGGATCACCGTGTTGTCGCCGTCGTCGCTGTGCAGCATGAGCGGCATGGTGGCGAGCCGGCCGCCGAAGAACTGGTTGAGCAGCAGGGTCTCGATCAGGTCGTCCAGGTGGTGGCCCAGGGCGATCTTGTTGTAGCCGCGTTCCCGGGCGTGGGAATAGAGCACGCCCCGGCGGAGCCGCGAGCACATGGCGCACGGGGTGACTTCGGGCCGCTTGCGGACCATGGTGTCGATCGGCGCCGGCAGGATCACATGGGGGATGCCCTTGGCTTCGCAGACTTCGGCGATGCGGTCCGGGTTGAAGCGGGGGAAGCCGGGATCGATGGTCGCGCCGAACAGCTGGAAATCGATGGGCGCGCGCCGGCGCAGCGATTCCAGCACGTCCAGGAGCGCCCAGGAGTCCTTGCCGCCGCTCAGGCCCACCAGGATGCGGTCGCCTTCCTGCACCAGGCCGAATTCGTGGATGCAGACACCCACCCGCCTGCGGATCCGCTCTTCGAGCTTGGGCAGGGCGAGGAGCTCTTCCGGGGTCGGCGGCAGGGCGATGCTGGGCAGGGCGCAGGGGTTGCTCAACGCCTTCAGTCCAGCGCCGCGCACCGCTTCCGCTGGCCGGAGTCGAGCTGGTCCTGGACGCTCCGGGTGTATTCCGGGCAGGTGCAGCTCGGGCACGAGTTGCTGTGGCTTTCCACGCAGAGGTCGGCCAGGGTGATGGTGTCCATGAAATGGGTGATCTGGCTGGAAAGCTGCTTCCAGAGGAGCTCGTTCATCTTCACATCGGCGCGCAGGGCCGACTGGGCCATCGCCGGATCCTCCTTGGCCGCGGCGTAGAAGCCGCTGTCCGTGAGCCGGAGCACATCGCCGACCGTGACCTGGTTGCAGGGGCGGGTGATGATGTAGCCGCCCTTGGGCCCGCGCACGCTGGCCACGATCCCGGACTTCTTGAGGCGGTTGAAGATCTGCTCCAGGAAAGGCAGACTCAGCTCCTGCCTCTGGGCGATGAGATGGAGGGGCACCGGCTGTCCGTGGCTGTGGTGGGCCAGATCGAACAGCGCCTGCATGGAATACCGGCCGCGCGCGGAAATCTTCAAGGGGTCCATCCTGTCGTAACAGTTTTAATATAATGTTCCTGATTGATTCGGTCAAGAATTTGCATTTTCCGGACTGCCCGGGCGGATTTATTTTCGCCGGGAGCAAACCTGGGTACTGCCCGGCGCACTTCTAGTGGGTCCATCAGTGTGTGGGAGGAGCGAACATGCCGCGAGGCCATGAGAAACCGTCCGGGTTGAGGTCGGGGACCCTGGGGAGCGGGCCGGTTCCGGCGGTCCGCCGGCCCGCGGCCGAAGCGGACCGGGCCGCCATCGAGCGGGACGTGGCCGCCTTCGCCTCGGCCTGGTTCGCGGGCGACGCCCCGGCCATGGCCCGGTGCCTGCATCCGGATTTCGTGAACCGGCTGATGGCGGTCCATGGCGGCCCGGACCCCGGGGAGGTGGTGCGGGGCGTGGTGGGGCTGCAGGGCGGCTTCGGCAGCAAGACCGCGCCGGCCCGGCGCAGCCTGGAGGTGCGGGTGCTGGACGTGCGCTGCCGCTCGGCCAGCGCGGTGGCGGTGCTGGGGGACTGGGTGCTGCACGTCCACCTGGCCCTGGCGGCCGGACGCTGGAGCATCGTCAACGCCATGTGGGAGATGGCCTGGCACTGACCGAGTGTAGGTTGCCAGAAACATCTGCAGCAATCTGGTGCATCCGGTCTCATGGTGTAGAGCTGAGGTCTGCTTTGTTTTTCTCGGCGGACCTCGGCTGCCTCGGCGCCTCGGCGATAA
>Ga0316217_10004747_pt1 | contig 14469 bp, 14 predicted proteins | sample 1anoAmetaG_FD_203633 | JGI IMG/M metagenome (GOLD analysis project Ga0316217, IMG submission 203633) | Freshwater microbial communities from Trout Bog Lake, Wisconsin, USA - 1anoA | ecosystem: Environmental > Aquatic > Freshwater > Lake > Hypolimnion/Profundal zone | place: USA: Wisconsin... | reverse complement strand
CCCCAGGCGGTCAGTCGCGGCTTTTTGCATTAACTCCAGCGCCGCCAGTTTGGCCCGGGCCAGCCGGTTGGGCGCAATGTCCGTGGCCAGCATGGATTTGGAGGTATCCACCGCCACGACGATGTCCAAGCCGCGCTGTTCAACGGTTTGCAGGTCAAAGCCGCGCTGCGGGCGGGCGATGGCGAGGATCGCCATCACCACCGCCGCGAGCACCAGAAGGAAGCGAAACTTGCGTCGCCCGGGCGAGAGGCCCACGGTGAGCGACAGCAACAGCCGCGCCTCGACAAATTGGGTCAGCAACCGCTGCCGGGCGCGGTTGCCCCACCAGAAAAACAGCGCCAGCACCGGTGGCACCAGCAACAAGAGCCAGAGTACTTGTGAATATTCGAATCTCATGGGAGCCTCCGGAAAGCGGTTTGGCCCAGGACCAATTCAAGCAGCAGCAGCGCCAGCCCGGCCGCCACGAACCACGGAAACAGTTCCTTGTACTCCGTGTATTTATTGATCACCGCCTCGGTCTTTTCCAACTTGTCAATTTCAGCGTAAATTTGCCGAAACTTCTCCGCGTTGTCGGCCCGATAATAGCGGCCGCCAGTGATTTGGGCAATCTGCTGCAAGGTGTCTTCGTCGGGCAAATAGCCCGGCGGCAGGCCCATTTGCTGGACAATTTCGCGGTTGCCCAGCCCGATGGTGTAGATTTTCACGCCAAGCGCCTGGGCCGCCTGGGCCGCCGTGATCGGATCCACCTTGCCGGAATTGTTGCCGCCGTCGGTCATCAGCACGATAATCTTGCTCTTGGCTTTCAGGTTGCGCAAGCGGTTCAGCGCGGTGGTGAGGCCGTCGCCGATGGCCGTGGCATCCGAGTTGATGGTGCCAATGCCCAGCCGACTGACATCCTCCAGCAGATAGTCATGATCCAGCGTCAGCGGCGTGGCGATATACGCCTGGACCGCGAAGACCACCAAGCCGATGCGGTCGTTCGGACGCCCTTCGATGAACTTTTCCAGGACCGGCTTGGCCATGTCTATGCGGCTGACCTGGCGGCCATTCACAATGTAATCGCCGGTCTTCATGCTGCCCGACAAATCCAGCGCCGTCACGATGTCAATGCCGCTGGCCTTGATCTCGGTGGTGCTTTTGGTCAGGCGCGGCTGCGCCAGCGCCACGATGAACACACCCAGCACCACCCAGCGCAGCGACATCAGGAAGCCGCCCGGACGCGACCGGGTGATGTTTTGCAGGCCGCGCACCAGTTGCACCGAGGAATACACGAAGGCCGGCGGCACGCCGCGCCGCCCCTTGAGCCACGCCAGCGGCGGCAGCAACAGCAATAGCAGCAGCAGATAGGGATGAGCGAAAATCATTGTTTTTACGAGTTGCGATGGGCGCTGGGTTCGGGCGCGGCCGCCGGCGCCGGTGCCGCTTCAGCCGCCGGGGGCGGTTCGGTTTCCTCGACCAACCGCAGGGCCGCGCCGTGCAAATCGAGCAATTCCTTCTCCCCCGGCTCATATTTGGCGAACTTCACCAAGTCGCAATTGGCCAGGAAATGGCCCAAGCTGTCTTTCTGTTCGGGCAAGAGCAGCTTGGTGCCGGCCAGTTCGCGCAGAAATTCCTCGGTGGTCCGCTCCGGGGCATGAAAATCAAACCGCTCCTCAAGGTAGGTGCGCGCGGTATCACTCACCGCGACGACAAAGGGCTTGGGCTGGGCGATCAGGGTCAAGGCCGCCTGCAGCTTTTGGCGGGCGCGCACATGCGCGGGAATCGGCGGCGGCAACACCCGGTTGCGCCCGCGGTTCTGCCACCAGTGCCAGAGCCACAGCGCCGCCACCGCGACGACCGCGACGACGATCAACCACCCGACCCATGCCGAACTGCTGGTGATCTCAATCGGCGGCTTGATGTCGCGGATGTCCGGCATGGCGGGCGCCACGCTGCTGGTATTGGTCACAATCATGACTGGTGGAAAAACCTCGCGGCCCTGGGCACCGGCCGGTGTCGAGTCCGGATCTTGGAATTCGGATTCATCCGCGCAGCCTCCGTTTCTCGCGCGTCTCGAAGAATTTCGCCAGGCTCGCGCCGTAATCCTGATCCGTGCGCAACTGGATGGCGTCAATGCCGGCGCGGCGGAACAGCCGCAGCAGTTGTTCCTGTTCCCGGGCCTGACGCACGGCAAAGGCCTGCCGCTTGCGCGCGTCGCCGGTGTTCACCTCCACAATCTCGCCCGTCTCGGCATCCTGGAAAATCAGGCGGCCCAAGTCCGGCAATTCGAATTCGCGCGGGTCGGAAATCTGCACCGCCACCAGGTCGTGTTTGCGGTTTGCCTGCCGCAACCTGGTGAAGGCCGCTTGGGCCAGCGAGTCCAGCAACAGCAGCTGCGGGCGGACCCCTGGGCGCAACGCCGCCGCCCGGTCGTCCGGCCCGGGGCCTTCCGCCGGGACCGTCCATTGGGAACGCGCGGGCGGGCGGTCCGGGCCGCCTGGGGCCGGCGAACCGAGAAAATCCGAGACGATCACGGTGATGGCCTTGTGCGCCTGCACGCGCAGGAAAAACTCCAGGGCTTGGTTCAAGTCCGTGCCGCGCCGCTTGGGCTCGTAATACAACACCTCGCGGATCACGCGCAGGACGTGGCCGCGGCCCTTGCGCGGCGGGATGAATTTTTCCACTTCGTCGCTGAACAAGATCAGCCCCACCTTGTCGTTGTTGCGAATGGCCGAGAACGCCAGCACGGAGGCGATTTCGGCCGCCAGCTCGCGCTTGGACTGTCCGTGCGAGCCAAACAAGCCCGAGCCGCTCACATCCACCACCAGCATGAGCGTCAGTTCGCGCTCTTCGACGAACTTTTTGATGAACGGATGGTTCATCCGCGCGGTGACATTCCAGTCAATCGCGCGCACGTCGTCACCCGGCTGGTACTCGCGCACCTCATCGAAGTTCATGCCCTGACCCTTGAAGACCGAATGATAAGCGCCCGCGAGCGTCTCGGTGACGATGCGGTTGGTGCGCAGCTCGATCTGGCGGATTTTCTTGAGGATTTCGCGCGGGATCATGGTCGGCGGGTTACGGGCTGCGGGCTGCGGACAACCCGGCTCGCGTGAAGTTTATTCTGCATGGGAATCACGGCACCGGCAGTTCATCAAAGATCTTCTGGATGATGATTTCGCTGGTTTTTTCCTCGGCTTCGGCTTCGTAGGTGACGGCCACGCGGTGGCGCAACACATCCATGCCGATGCTCTTGACGTCCTGCGGGGTCACATACCCGCGGCCTTTGAGGAACGCATACGCCTTGGCCGCCAGCGTCAGGGCGATGGTGGCGCGCGGCGAGGCGCCCAACTGGATGAAATCCTTCACGGCGATCTTGTAATGGTCCGGCTCGCGGGTGGCGCAAACCAGATCCACGATGTAATCTTTCACCTTGTCGTCCACGTAAATGTCGTTGATGACCTCGCGGGCCTTGAGAATGTCCTTGGGGTCCACCACCGCGCTGGCCGTGGGGGTGCCGGAGGTTTTGGCCATGACTTCGAGAATCTGCCGCTCCTCGGCGCGGGTCGGGTAGCCGATCTTCAACTTCAGCATGAAGCGGTCCACCTGCGCCTCGGGCAGCGGATAGGTGCCCTCCTGCTCGATGGGGTTTTGGGTGGCGAGCACCAGGAACGGCTCGTCCAGCTTGTAGGTCTGGTCGCCGATGGTCACCTGCTTCTCCTGCATGGCTTCCAGCAGGGCGCTCTGCACCTTGGCGGGGGCGCGGTTGATCTCGTCCGCCAGGATCAGGTTGGCAAACACCGGCCCTTTGCGGGTGGTGAAACCGCCGGATTGCGGGTTGTAAATCTGCGTGCCGATGATGTCGGCCGGCAACATGTCGGGCGTGAATTGCAGCCGCGAGAACTTCACGTGCATGGTGTTGGCCAGCGACTTGACCGCCAGCGTCTTGGCCAGGCCGGGCACGCCTTCCAGCAGCACGTGACCGTTGGCCAACAGGCCGATGACCAGCCGCTCGGTCAGATAACTCTGGCCGATGATGACCTTGCCCAATTCGTTGAATAGCGGGTGCGTGAACGCGCTCGCTTGTTTGACTGCTTCATTAATGGCGTTGATTCCTGTGCTCATGTTGTTTCACTGTTTACGGAACGGATCTCTGACAAAAAACCGACAAAAAAGTCGCCGGCGCGTTCAAGCAAAATTGCCTTCCGGCGCGCGCCCGTCTCCGGGCGCCGCCACCGGATGGATCAAAACGGCGGCCCATTGGGGACACCGCTGACAGTGGGCGCGGCCGCGCCCCGGGCAAGGCGGGCATCGCTCATGCCCCCGGCAAGACGTCCACTTGTTTCAGGTTCAACCAGCCGATTTTACCCGCGCCGCCGGCGACCTGCACCCATTGATCATGGTGGTCCAGCACGCGCAACTCCGCGCCGTCATGCGCCGTGAATACGCTCTGGGCATCGTCGAAGGGCCCGCTGCGCGCGGTCGCCTCCGCCGTCGTCACCACGGCCACGGACGACTCAAAATGATTCGCCGCCTGCACGCCCAGCACCGCGCCGGCGAACAGCGTGAGCACCACGGCGGCGCGCGTGATCCCCTGCAATCGCGGCCCCAGCTCCGGCCGGAGCTGGCGGACCCCGAGCAGCGCCAGGGTGCCCCAGAACAACACCGCCGCCAGCACCGTGCCTTCGTTCAGCGTCAGCGAACCGAACCAGGCGGCCCAGCGGCTTTCGCGATAGGCCGCGCCCTGGACCTGCCCGCGCACAAACGCCAGATTCGCCCGCAACTCCGCGTCGCGCGGCGCGCGCAATGCCGCCCGACGATAGGCGGCGATGGCCTTGCCGGGGTGGCCGGCTTTGAATTCCGCATTGCCGCAGTTGAACAGGAGCGCCGGCGACTGGCCGGCGGTCGCGATGATTTTTTCGTACGCGGCCGCCGCCTCGGCGAATTGACCGCGACCATAAAGCTCGTTGGCCGCCGTGAACTCCGCGGTGGCCGCCGCCGCGAAAACGGTTCCGGCGCAGCCGCAGGCCAGCAGGAGGGCGACGAGCCAGCCTGCCACCCGCCGCCGCTGTGGTTGCCGTCGAAAAATCATTACGCGGTGGTTCATGGCTTCAACTCCTGCAACTGGCCAATGAGTTTTTCGAACTGCGCCGCCACGGAATTTAATTCCGCGCTGCCGCGCACGGGCGCGTACCGCGCCTGATTGCAGAGCTGAAACTGCTCGCGCAACGCCTCGCGCAGGGCCGGCGCTGCGCCGCGCAGCAGGGCGTGTTCATCCACCACGTTTTCGGTGATGGCCGACGCCGGGCAATCCAAGCGTTCGCCCAGTTGTTCCTGTAATAGCCGGAAGAGCGTGGCAAAGAACTCATCCGGCTGGTTCGCGGCGGCCAAGCGCTTCAAATCCTGCAGGCCGCCGGCCACCAGTTGCGCCACGGCGAGCCGGCGGCGCAGGCGGGGATTGTTGGCCAGGTTATCCGTGCGCCGCCGCCAGACCAACGCGGCCAGAAAGGCCAGCACCGGCAGGCCCTGCACGGCCAGAAAGGCCGGCTGCACCAACAGCGGCGCGCTGGCGGGCGACAGGGTGCCCAGCGTTTGCTTGATGGGCAGCACATCCTGCGGCGACTGATTCTCCGGCGCGGCGTTCCTGGCCCCGGCCAGGGTGGGCGTCGGCGAAGCGCCGGCCGGTTTGACCGTCAGCGGCACGGCGGGCTGCGTGAGCGTGTGGTATTGATGGTCGTCTGGGTTGAAAAACGAGAAGGACAAGGCCGGCAACTCATGCACGTCCGCATTTTCCGGCGAGACAATCTGCTCAAAGGTTTTCGTGCCTTGAAAGCCGAACGCGTCGCCCGGCTCCAGCTTGGTCGTGGGCGGATACATCTTGAAATCCCGCCACGCTTCCTGCGGGGGCAGCGTCACCGCGTCCAACGCGCCTTTCCCGGAGATTTGCACGCGCACCGTGATGGGATCGCCCACCGTGACCGTGGTCGGCCCGGCGGTGGCCGTCATCCCATATTCGCCTACAGCGCCGGTGAAATTGGCGGGTTTGTTCTGCTCCGGCAAGGGCAGCGATTCAATTTTGATCGGGTCGGTGGCCAGCGTGAGCTGCTTCTGTTCGCCTTGGTTGAAAAAGCGGAAAAACGGATCGCCTCCTTGATTGGCCGCCGGCAGCGCCACCACCACGCTCGCCGTGAAGGGGCCCAGCGTCAGTGCCCCGGCGCGAATCGCCGTCAGGGGCAACGCCAGGGGCACGACCAGGTAATTGCGATTGCCGATGCGCACGTGGCGGCGCAGGCCCTGCTCCTCCTCGGTCTTGCCGGCATTGAAGCCATCGGTCGGCGCACTCGTAAGCTGAAAACCATTGGCGCCTTGCACATCATCGCGCAGGTAAAGCTCAAGCTGGGCGATCATCGGTTCCCCCACATAAACTTGGCTTTTAGGCGCCTGCAACTTGAGAAACGCCGGCTCGCGACCGCCCCCCCCGTCGGCCGTCGAGGGCGCATTGACCCTGAGAACCACCAGCTTGATCGGGGCGCTGTCCAACTGCTGGCCCCCCACCCGGGCGCGCAGTCCGGGAATCGTGAAATCGCCCGCCCGTTGCGCCGTGACAATATAATTATACGTGATGCTGGAACTGGTCTGGCCATTAATGAAGCTGAACGAGCTGGAGGGACCGACGTATTGGAACTGCAAACCGGCGATGGCCGGCAGGGTCGGCGCATCGTCCGGCTGGACGCCGTCGAACTTCAGCGACAGCGTGGCTTGCTCGCCCAGCGGCATGGTGTCACGGTCCAGCGCCGCGCTAAACGACGCCGCGAAGGCCGCCCCGCTGAACAGCGCGACGGCGGCGATCAAGAGCCGGATTTTAGCAAGCCATTGCATGGTCTCGTTTTCGTCATCTCTGACAAGCGAAAGCTTTAAATGTTCACCATTTTCTGGGGCGGGGAAAGGCCAAACTTCACGCTTCTTTCCCGCGCCCGAACATGGTTTCATGCGGCATGGTTCCGTGCGTGCTGTTTGAGGATGAGCACCTGCTGGCGGTCAACAAGCCCGCCGGCTGGAACACGCATGCCCCCTCGCCCTACGCGGGCGAGGGCATTTATGACTGGCTCAAAAACCGCGAGCCGCACTGGGGTACCCTGGCCATCCTCCATCGCCTCGACAAGGAAACCAGCGGCGTGATGGTCTTTGGCAAAACGCCGCTGGCCAACCATTCGCTCACCGCCCAATTCACGCAGCGCCGGGTCCGCAAAAAATATCTGCTGCTGACCAACCAGGACGCGCCCCGCAAGGAGTTCACCGTCCGCAGCACGCTGCTCCGCGCGGGCGAAAAATATGTGAGCCGCCCCGGCGGCCAGCCGGCGGAAACCCGCTTCACCCCCATATTGGATGCCCAGTTCGGCGTCGGAAACGCCGGCTTGAACCTGATCGGCGCCGAGCCGCTGACCGGACGCACCCATCAGATTCGGGTGCATGCGGCGGAAAGCGGGTTTCCGATCCTGGGCGACCGGCTTTACGGCGGCGCACCGGCGGCGCGGGTATATCTGCACGCCACCGAAATCACCCTGGCCCACCCGGCCACCGGCGCCCCGGTGAAGTTTTCGGCGCCGCCGAATTTCGAGGCTGATCCGCGCCTGGCCTTGCGTCGCGCCATGATCGAACCGGAGGCCACAGACGCCTTTCGCCTGCTGCACGGCGCCGGCGACGGCTGGCCGGGATGGTGGGTGGACCAGCTCGGCGATTTCCTGCTCTCCCAATCCGCCGCCGAACTCACCCAGGCCCAACGGGAAGAACTGGTGCGGCTGGGCAACCTCATCTCCGCGCGGGGCGCCTATCACAAGGTGCTTTCACGCCAAGTCCGCCGCGCCACGGTGGCCGAAGCCTCACCCCAGCCGGTCTTGGGCGAATGCGCCCCGGAACCGCTGGTGATCTCTGAGAACGGCCTGCGCTTCGAACTGAGTTTCCGCGAGGGCTACTCCGTAGGTTTGTTTCTGGATCAGCGCGAGAACCGCCGCCGCTGGCTGACCGGCCACATCGCCGCCGGCTTCTCCCTGCCGCGCCGCGCCACCGCGCCGGCCGAAATCCTGAATGTATTCGCCTACACCTGCGGTTTCTCCGTCTGCGCCGCCAAAGCCGGCGCGCGCGTCACCAGCCTGGACCTCTCAAAAAAATACCTGGAATGGGGCCGGCGCAATTTTGCCCGCAACGGCCTGGACCCGGCGGCGCACGATTTCATCTATGGCGATGCCTTTGAATGGTTGCGGCGGCTGGCCAAAAAAGGACGCGCCTTCGACGCCGTGATTCTGGACCCGCCCACCTTTTCGCAATCCCGGGAACACGGCGTCTTCCGGGTGGAGAAAGAATTTGGCGACCTCATCGGTGCCGCGCTCACCCTGCTCAAACCCCAGGGTGTATTGCTGGCCTCCACCAACGCAGCCGGGTGGCCAGCCGAGTCCTTTGTGGCTGTCCTGACTTCCACTGCGGCTGCCCAGAAACGGCACATTCAGAGGTTACACTACGTGCCGCAACCAGCGGATTTCCCTGTCAGCCGGGCGGAGCCGGCGTATTTAAAGACCGCCTGGGTCCAACTTGACTGACCTTCGGAATACCCTTTTTTGGGCACCAGTGTCCCGTTTAAGAATCGCGCTGCCCACTTTCAAGACAAGGCTAATTGCAGACCGTGGCCGAGTCCGAGGACGGGGGTGAATTGGCGACAGATTGAATGGCGTTTTCTGTAGTAGGATGTTATAGACAAGCCACTTAATGCCAAAAAACTCCGACTGTCAAAATTCAATACTTTCCCCTAGACATTGGCATCAAGGGTGCTATACAACTGAATTGCGTGGTTGCGGCCGGCAATCAAGTGAACATAAAGCAATCATCCATAACCCGCCAGCCGCAGTGTTCAGCCACCGATGTAGAAAAAACAGTAATATGAAACAGAACAAGACTAACCGTAAAGCGGGCTTCACGCTGGTGGAAATTATGATCGTTGTGGCCATCATCGGCCTCCTCGCGGCCATTGCCATTCCGAATTTCGTGAAAGCACGCGCCACCTCGCAGGCCAACGCCTGTATCAACAACATGCGCCAGATTGACGCCGCCGTAAATGAATGGGCGCTGGAGAATCACAAGACCACCGGTACTCAGCCCAGCCTGACCACCGACCTGACGCCGTACATCAAGCTGAACTCTGCCAGTTCGATCCCGGGTTGCCCGGCGGGCGGCACTTACACCGTGGGCACAGTCGGCGCCGCGCCCCAGGTGACCTGCAGCTTGGGCAACAGTGTGACGCCTGGTCACTACGAGCCCTGATTTGATTTGAACGTCGCATAACCCCGGCGCCTCCGCGCCGGGGTTTTTTGCATTATGTCGGCCTTTCGGCTGGCTGGTGAATTATGGCATTTAAACTGCTGCAAAGTCTGATTAGCGGTTCCAACAGGCAATTCGTGAACACGTTAGTCCTATATTATAATCCGCCTGTTGGTGGTTCACGCCGTGGTAGTAACATATGAAAACCACCCGAACAAAGATCGGTTTGGGCGGCTTCACGCTGGTGGAAATAATGATTGTGGTTGCGATTATCGGTTTGCTCTGCGCAATCGCAATTCCCAATCTCGTGAAGGCACGCGCCACCTCGCAGGCCAACGCCTGCATCAACAACCTGCGTCAAATTGACGGGGCCATCCAGGAATTTGCCATTGAAAGCGGCAAAACGGTTGGCAGCACTCTCAATTACCCGGGTGACTTAACGCCCTACCTGAAGCTGAACTCCAGCGGTTCAGTGCCCGCCTGTCCGGCGGGCGGCACCTACAGCGTTAACCCGGTGGGCTCTACGCCCTCGGTGCTCTGTTCGCTGGGCAACAGCGTCACGCCCGCTCACCTGTGGTGAGGCGTTAGACGCTTCGATTCACGGCGCAAGGCCCCCGGCCTTGCGCCTTTTTATTCTGAGCCAGTGGTTGACTCGACCGGCCTTTTCCGTTACGAAATTCACGTGAACCAGCATTCCTGCCCGACATGACGACGATTGTGCGAATGGAAAAACTGCGGGTGGAATACCGCAGTCGTGAAATGCGCCAAGCCACCAAAGTGGCGCTCTGCGGGTTGGACTTGGAAGTGGGGGCCGGCGAGGTGTTCGGGTTTCTGGGCCCCAACGGCGCCGGCAAGACCACCACCATGAATGTTTTGCTGGGTTTTGTGCCCCCCACCAGCGGCACGGCTTCGCTCTTTGGGATTGACGTGCGCCAACCGATTGCCCGCCAGCGCATCGGCTACCTGCCGGAACTGACCTATTATTATAAATTCCTCACCGCCGAGGAATTGCTCCGGTTCTACGCCCGCATTTTCGGTCTCTCCCGCGCGGACGCCAATCGGCGCATTCCCGAACTGTTGAAACTGGTCGAACTGGAACCCGCCGCCAAACGCCCGATCAAATCCTATTCCAAAGGCATGCAGCAACGCGTGGGACTGGCTCAAGCCCTCATCAATAATCCGGACCTGCTGGTCTTGGACGAACCGACCAGCGGGCTCGATCCCTTGGGCCGCATGAAAGTCCGCGAAATCATCCAACGCCTCAAAAATGAGGGGAAAACCGTGTTTTTTTCCTCGCACGAGCTCGGGGAAGTCGAATCCGTCTGCGACCGGGTGGCCATCATTCACCAAGGGGAACTGAAGGCCGTCGGCCGGGTGGCCGAGATCACGGGCCGGCACACCAATTTGGAACAGGCCTTTTTGGCCATCGTCGGCTACCCCCTTCAACCCGCGCCATGAACAACATCTCCGCCGTTGCCGGCATCGTCATCAAGGAACTCTACCGCCGCAAGGATTTCTACGTGTTGTTCATCGTCACCATTTTGATCTGCCTGGTCATGGCCTCGATCAACATTTACAACGACGCCCACATCGTGCGCTACTTGAAAGAGATCTGCCTGGATTTGATCTGGGTCTCGACCCTGGTGATCGCCGTCACCACCACCGCGCGTCAAATCCCGGCGGAGCGCGAAAACCGCACACTGCTGCCCTTGCTGGCCAAGCCGCTGACCCGGGTGCAACTGCTGCTGGGGAAATTCCTCGGCTGCTGGCTGGCCTGCGGGTTGGCCTTGCTCTGTTTTTACATTTTCTTTGGCGCGCTGGCGGCCAGCCGCGAACATCATTGGTCGGTGCTGAATTACTTCCAGGCGGGCATCCTGCACTGGTTCCTGCTGGGCATCGTTGTCGCCTTCGCCCTGCTGGGCTCCCTGATCTTCGCCGCCCCCTCCTCCAATGCCACCATTTGCTTCGTGATCATCGGCGGCATCCTCTTCGTGGGCCGCAACCTGGACCGCGTGGCCCTCGGCTTGGGCGCCGTGGGTCGCAATCTGGTGCTGGCCCTCTATTTCGCCCTGCCGCACCTGGAGTTTTACGATCTGCGCGATCTGGTCGTCCACAACTGGCCGACCGTGCCCTGGACCTATTTCTGCCTGGCCCTGTTGTATGCGGCCCTCTACATGGCCGTGTTTCTCATCGCCGCCTGTTTGGTTTTTCGCCGAAAGGCGGTAAATTGAACCATGCTGTCGCCGCGCACGTTTTCCTGGCTGCTGGTCGCCCTGCTGGTGGCCTGCTTTGGCCTCGCCGCGCGCCTGGAACCGCAGTTCCAATTCATGCGGCTGGACGCCGCGCGCGAAGCGTGGGTGCTGGACCTGCACTCCGACCTGCGTCCGCTCTACCTCAGCCGCGCCACCGGCGATTTTTTCAACGTCGCGCTGGGCGATAGCCGGCGCATGTTTGCCAATGAGTTCTTCGTCAAGGCCGACGAGTATTACCACAGCGGTTATTATCCCTCCATTTTTGACGACAATACCGCCTTCAAAACCGCGCACATGGCCGCCGATACCGGGGCGGTCGCCGACAAAAACCGGGGGGACGAACACGGTTTCCTGGGCCCCACGCGCAACTGGATTGACGCCTTCGGCCGGCATTTTTTCCCCAACCGGCACACGCATTTGGATGAAGGCGGCGCCGACGACCTGAGCGGCAGCGACGACGTGCGCGAGATTTTGCCCTGGCTCAAGCTCTCCTCCGATTTGGATCCGGATAATGTTCAAACCTACACCGTCACGGCCTTCTGGCTGCGAAAGCGCATGAACAACGTCCCGGAAGCCGAGGCCGTCCTGCACGAAGGGCTGCGCAACTGCCCCGGCAGCTATGAAATCCTCTTCGAGCTGGGGTGCCTCGATTACGAAAGCCATCACGACCGGGAGCGGGCGCGCAACGTGTGGGAGGAAGGGGTCCGCCAGTGGCGCAAAGCCTATCCGCATCTCAGCCCCGAGGAACAAAAAGACAGCCAGTACGTCATGGAGGCGCTGACCACGCACCTGGCCAAACTGGAGCAAGACAACGGCAATTTGCAGCAGGCCGTGCAATGGTTGCAAGAGGCGCTGCCGGTGTCCGAAGTGCCGGCCGTGATCCAGACCAACATCAACGAACTGAAATACAAAATCGGATTGGAGTTCCTGCCGCAGCTTAAGCCGCTCTATTGATCGCGCACCGTGTCGCCGATTTGCGCGTCACCGGACACAATGTCCGCCACAATGCTGGTATCCTGCTGCGGTCCCACCACCTTGACCTCGGCCGTTTTGAGTCCGCCCCGGTACAAAAACAAGTGCTGCTCGAGCTTGGGCAGCCGGTTATTCGGAAAATTCAGGACCACAAAGCGGCCGACGGCATTGACCGCCAGCACTTTGGCCGTGAGCGATTCATCCGGCGTCACGATCGCCGCATTTTGGCGGCCGTCCGGCACGGTCTTGGTGGCGGGGGTTTGGTCATGGTGGTGCCACGGCAGATGGCGCTGGGTCCACGCGCATCCCGAAAACGAGAGGGCCAGCACCAGCAGCGAGATCGGCATTAATTTTTTCATGCGTCGGACTTTGAGCCAATTGGTTGAAACCGGGGAAATTGTAGGATTTCCTGATGGCCGCTCAATCAAAATCTGGCGAATTCCCCATCAGGAAACAAACCGGGGCGGGAACACGGGGCCCAAGTGGTGCTGGGTCAGCAACTCGCCAAATCGGACCAGCGCGCGCTTCTCATCCTCGCCCAGGTGAAAATGGATGTGCCATTCAAAATAATCGCGCCGGAAATCCTCGTCAAATTCCGCGCGCGTTTCGATAATCTCATCGAGCGTTTCCAGGCCCAACCGCCGGGCCTGCCGGAGTTCGCGGCGCAGTTCCCGATTGTCCACGCCGCGCCGCAGCGCCCAGACGGCATAGACGAAGGGCAGTCGCGTCAGTTCAAACCAGGCCGCGCCCAAATCGAAAATTTCGCGCCCGTGCGGCGTGCGCTGGTATTCAATCGCCCGGTCGCCGATCAGGAGCACAAAATCATGGTCCGGCGCGGCGGCGTAGCTTTCCAGCGGCTTGAATTCAGGCCGCAGGCCGCGCTCGGCCAACAACACCTTGAGCAGATTCACACTTGTCAGCGACGCGGTGTCACAGAAGATTTCCCGGGCGTGGGCCAGCGGCTTGCGGTGCGCCAGCACCACGCTATACACCTCGCCCAGCGACGCAATGGCCACGCCGTCCAAGATGTCGTAGCGATCCTTCAACAGCGTCTCGGTGACGCTGACCAGGGCGGCGTCCAACTCGTCGCGCGCGAGCAGCTCGGCGAGTTTGGACGGGGTGGCCAAGATCAGTTCGCTCTCGATGCCGCGCGTCAGCGGCACGGCATTGAGATACGGGACCGAGCCGATCCGAAATTTTTTGGTGTCTTCCAAGAGGTCGAATTTTACAAAATGTTTTGCGGCCAGACCAGTGCGAACCGCTCCACTCAGTGTGCCCGCACGCAACGGAAGCCGGTCGCGTTCTGCGCCTCATCCGGGGTGGAAAACCCTAGATCCTGGTTGCGATCGGCGCAACGCAGCGAATAGGCGTACGCTTCCCAGCAACCGCCCCGCTGGGTCCGCACGCTCCCGGACGCCGGCCCCCGCGGATCGGTGCCGCCCGCATACGGGACGCCGTACCAGTCCCAACACCACTGGCAGACATCCCCCGCCATGTCAAAAAGGCCATAGCCGTTCGGCGCGAAATAGCCCACGGGGCTGGTGAAAGGTGCGATTCCGTTTGCATCAAAAAGAGCGTTAAAGCCATCCGGACCCAAATCGTACGCGTAAGAGTTCGTGGCACCGAAATAGTCGGCCTGACTGCCACTGATGGTATTGCCCAAGGGAAATCGCCTTCCGCTCAACCCGCCGCGCGCGGCTTTTTCCCATTCCGCTTCAGTCGGCAGCCGGTAGCCGGTGGCGGACCAATTGGCATAGACGGCCTCCGTTTCGCCGTTGGTATAAACGTAGCTCAGGCCGGCGTCGGTGTAATAAACCGGCGTCAAGCCGGCCTGCTGGGAACGGGCGTTGCACCACTTCACCGCATCATACCAGTCCACCGTCTGCACCGGTTGGTTCGCCGCCGCCCCCTTGGCGGAGCCGGGATTCACAAAGCCGTAACCCGCATTGGCCGCCCA
>Ga0316217_10004746_pt1 | contig 14469 bp, 14 predicted proteins | sample 1anoAmetaG_FD_203633 | JGI IMG/M metagenome (GOLD analysis project Ga0316217, IMG submission 203633) | Freshwater microbial communities from Trout Bog Lake, Wisconsin, USA - 1anoA | ecosystem: Environmental > Aquatic > Freshwater > Lake > Hypolimnion/Profundal zone | place: USA: Wisconsin... | reverse complement strand
GCCGATAAAAAATCGGAATTCGGGGCTTGAACCGGCTTTTTATTCATGGCATAACACAGGACAAAATTATGGCTGACAAACCAATTGACCAACGGGTAAAGGACATCATCGTCGAACAACTGGGCGTAAAGGCGGATCAAGTGACGCCGGAAGCCAAGTTCATCGAGGATCTCGGCGCGGACTCGCTCGACACTGTCGAGCTGATCATGGCGCTGGAAGAGGAATTCGGCGTCGAAGTGCCGGACGAACAGGCCGAAAAGCTCCTGACCGTCGGCGACGTCACCAAATACATCGAAGACAACCAAAAATAGTTGCGACTTTACGCACTTCGGGGCAGTTTGGCTGGACTAGCTCAAACTGCCCTTTTTGATTTATGGCAAGCAACCCATCAGATCGCCGCGTGGTCATCACCGGCCTCGGCGTCGTCACGCCGATTGGACATCAACTGGACGTGTTCTGGAACAACCTGCTCGCAGGCCAGTGCGGCATTGACCGGATCACCGCGTTCGACGCGGCGCCGTTCGACACGCAGATCGCCGGGCAGGTGAAGGATTTTGACCTCGCGCCCGCGTTCCCGTCTCCGAAGGAAATCCGCCGCACGGACCGCTACTCGCAATTCGGCATTTTCGCCGCGTGGAGCGCGCTGAAGGATTCCGGCCTCGACCTAGACCAGGAAAACCGCGACGAAATCGGCGTCATCCTCGGCTCCGGCATCGGCGGCCTCGCAACAACCATCGAACAGCATAAAATCCTGCTCGACCGCGGGCCGGGCCGGCTCTCGCCGTTCATGATTCCCATGCTCATCAGCAACATGGCCTCCGGCCTGTTCTCGATGTATAACAATTTGCGCGGCCCGAATTTCGCCACCTGTTCCGCCTGCGCGACCGCGAACCACGCCATCGGCGAGGCCTGGCGGGCCATCAAGATGGGCGACTCGCCGGTGATGTTTGCAGGCGGCGCGGAAGCGGCCATCGTGTCCGTCGGCATCGGCGGCTTTTGCGCGATGCGCGCCATGAGCACGCGCAACGACGATCCCAAGCACGCCTCGCGGCCGTTCGACAAGGACCGCGACGGCTTCGTCATGGGCGAAGGCGCGGGCGTCGTCGTGCTGGAGGAACTGGAACACGCGAAGCAGCGCGGCGCGAAAATTTATTGCGAAGTCTCCGGTTACGGAAATTGCGCCGACGCCTATCACCTGACCGCACCGGCGCCCGACGGCGAAGGCGCGGCGCGCTGCATGAAGATGGCCCTCCGCAACGGCGGCCTGAACCTTGAGGACATTTCCTACATCAATGCCCACGGCACCTCCACGCCGCAGGGCGACGTCTGCGAAACGCAGGCCATCAAGACCGTTTTTGGCGAACACGCGCGGAAGCTCGCCGTCAGCTCCACCAAGGGCGCGACCGGCCACATGCTCGGCGCGGCGGGCGCGGTGGAAATGACCGCGTGCGCGCTCGCCATCAAAAACGGCGTCGTGCCGCCCACCATCAATTACCAGACGCCCGACCCGGAATGTGATCTGGATTACGTTCCCAACACCGCGCGCGAAATGAAGGTGAACGCCATCATCAACAACTCCTTCGGCTTCGGCGGCCACAACGCGACCATCGCGGCTAAGAAGTTTAACGGATGAAATGAATGAACAGCCTACAAATTCTTCGCCAAAGGATTTAAGTAGGCGCACTGTAATAATTATTCTTTCAGCGGTCGGCGTAATTTTAAGCGTTATTTGCTTTGCGGTTGGCGCTTGGCCGTTAGCAATTGGTTTTTTGTTTTTGCCTGTATTTTTCTTCATCGCTGCATTCTTTTCCAACTTACTTGGTTTGATTTTTGTGGGAATTCCTTTTCTTTTGCTCGGCCGTTTATGCAGCCGCATTCTCCCTAAAGGTTTTGTTGCTTTTGCCACAACCCAAAAACTACATCCGATTGCTGTAATTCTCATCTTTCTCGGATTATTTGGAATACTGTTGATTGTGTTTAGAAGTTTGATCGGAGTAGTCGGAGGTTTGGCGGTTGTTGGGTTTCTTTGGGGCTTGCCGTGGTTGGCCAACTGGTCAAGACGAAGAAAAACCGAGAAGCCGCCAATCAATCCGCCACATGAATCTGGCAACTAATGAATTTTCTTTCCCTAAGTGAACAAAAACGCGAAGGAAAAATCCTCGCGCCGGAGCAGATTTAGGAATTCATCTGCTAATCTCCGGCATCTCAACACACAGTTCATTCAGACGCGGCGACAAAATCAATTCTGCTCCGACTCCGTCGTCACGGGCGCTGCTTCGCCCTTGAGCGCGCCCATCAGCGCGTGCCACGAGAGGATGGCGCACTTCACCCGCGCCGGATATTTGTGGACGCCCGCGAACACCGCCAGCTTGCCGACGTCGCCGTTCACCGTGCCGGTCGTGACCATTTCGCGCACCCGCTCGAAGGTTTTTTCCGCCTCGGCCCTGGTTTTGCCCTTGATGTTGTCGGTCAGCAACGACGCCGAAGCCTTCGAGATGCAGCAGCCCGAACCGACAAAGCTCGCGTCCTTGATCACGTCGCCTTCGAGCGTCAGAAACAGTTTCAGGTTGTCGCCGCACAGCGGGTTGTGGCCCTGCGCCGAGCAGGTCGCCGCCGGCATCTCGTGGAAATTGCGCGGCTGCTTGCAGTGGTCAAGAATGACCTGCTGATAGAGGTCGTTTATGTCGTCGAACATACAAATTTAATAAGGAAACCATGAAACCAGGAAAAAGAATTCCTGCTTTCCTGCTTTCCTAATTCATTTCCCCAGCAAATGCGGGTTCGCTTCCAGCCGGTCCCACACGAGCTTGTCCATCAGCTCGCGCGCCGGCTCGCATTTGATGCGCTCGATGATCTCGCCGGCGAAGGCGTGAATCAACATCTGCCGCGCCGTGGCCGCGCCGATGCCGCGGGCGCGCAGGTAGAAAATGCTCTCGGCGTTCAACTGGCCGATGGTCGCGCCGTGCGTGCATTTCACGTCGTCGGCGTAAATCTCCAGTTGCGGTTTGGTGTCGGCGGTGGCGTCGTCGGAAAGCAAAAGGTTTTTGTTAGTCTGCTTCGCGTCGGTTTTCTGCGCGACGGGATGAACGTAAATCCGGCCATGAAAAACGCCCTTCGACTTGTCGTCGAGGATGCCGTTAAAATACTCGTGGCTCGCGCAATGCGGCTGCGCGTGCTCGACGACCATGTGATGATCGGCCAGTTGCTCGCCGCGCGTCAGGTAAAGCCCGTTCAAAATACATTCCAGCCCTTCGCCCGCGAGCTTGGTGCGGATGTTGTTGCGCGACAATTTTCCGCCGAGCGCGAACGAGTGAATGGTCACATTGCTCGCGCGGCCGAACTCGCCGTGGATGGCCGCGATGTGAAACGCATTCTGCGCCTCGTCCTGCAATTTCAGATGCTCGACGAACGCATTGTCGCCTGCGAAAATTTCCGTCACCGCGTTGGTGAAATACGCCGTGTTCGTGGTCGCAAGGTAGCTTTCCACAATCGTCACGCGGCTGTTCGCGCCGGCGACAATCAAATTGCGCGGCTGAATCGTGTCACCGGCTTCGCCGGCCGAGCAGATGTAAACCAACTGGATCGGCGTTTTCACGTCCGCGCCATCCGGCACCTGCACAAATGCGCCGTCGAGGAAAAACGCCTGGTTCAGCGCGGTGAACGCGTTGTTCGTCGCCGGCGTGCAGCGGCCCAGATATTTTTCAACCAGCGTGGTGTCGGAATGCAGCGCCGCCGCCAAGCTGCCGGCCTTCACACCCGCCGGAAGTTTTTCGACGGACGAAAGCTTGGGCGAATAATGTCCGTTCACGAACACCAGCCGCGTGCCCGCGAGCTTGGTGAAGGCGAATTCATTCAGCGCCTTGGTTTCTGCGCCATTGACGGCGGGCACCTCAAACATCGGCTGGAACGGCAACTTCGCGAGCGGCGCGACGTTGGTGAAACGCCAGTCCTCGTCGTGCAGCGTCGGAAAACCGAGTTCGGCGAATCGCGCGAGGCCGGCCTTGCGCAGCGGCAGCAGCGATGATTTCGCGCCGGACTCGAAACGGCCGAATTTTTCGAGGAACGGCCCGGTCGCATCGGCGGATTTTTTTTGCAGCGTTTGTGTCATGGTAAATTTCAATCTTCCAAATCGGACTCCAATTTTTCACGCATTTCGCCTTTGCGCAATTGAAAACTGCCGGCAAAACGGGTGGTTTTGAAAATTTTCCCCAACATTCGGCCTAAAAATCTCGCCGGTCGGCGCGGCTCTGATATTTTTACCGCATGGTGAAACTGGTTTTATTCGACATTGACGGCACGCTCGTCCACACGGGACACGCCGGCACGCAGGCGTTCGCCAAGACGTTTGCCACGGAATTCAAGCTGCATCACGGCTCGGAAAAGATGAAATTCGCCGGCCGCACCGACGTCAGCCTCGTCCGCGAATTTTTCCGCATCCACGGACTGCCGGAGACGCCGGAACATTTTGCGCAGTTTTTCGAGCGCTACGTTTTCTGGCTCGACCAGATTCTCGCGCGCAGCCACACGCAAATTTGTCCCGGTGTCTGGGAGCTGATTCACAATTTGCACGCACTGCCGCAACCGCCGGTGCTCGGCCTGCTCACCGGCAACATCCGGCTCGGCGCGGAAATCAAGCTGCGCCACTTCGGCCTGTGGAACCAGTTCGAGTTTGGTGGTTTCGCCGACGATCACGAGGAGCGCGACCACATCGCCGCCGCCGCGCTGGAACGCGGTCGCCGAGTGCTGGGGAAACATTTGCAACCGCAGGAAATCGTCGTCATCGGCGACACGCCGTTCGATGTGCGCTGCGGAAAATTCATCGGCGCAAAAACGCTGGCGGTCGCCACCGGTGGCGCGAAGCTGGACGAATTGAAACCGCTCAAGCCCGACTGGGCGGTGGCGGATTTGACGCACATCACCGCGCGGGAAATTTGTGGACGGTAAAGCGGTTTTATGCAGCCCTTCCGGATTTAAAAACTTTCAAAGTTATTCCGCGCCGCCGTCCAGCTTGACGCCGAACTTGCGCTCAAATTCCGCAATGCGTTTCAGCAAATCGGGCAGCCGTCGCAGCGCAATGACCTGGCGCTTGAAATCCTTGTCCGGCTGCGCGGGCGCGCCAAGCCAAGTGGCTTTGTCGGGAATGTCGGTCATCACGCCGGCCTGCGCGCCGACGGTGGCCTGATTGCCGATTTTCAAATGGCCGCCGATGCCGACCTGTCCCGCGAGCACGACGTAATTGCCCAGCTTGGTGCTGCCGGCGATGCCGACTTGCGCGATAACGATGCAATGTTCGCCAATCTCCACGTTGTGCGCGATCTGCACCAGATTATCAATTTTTGTGCCCTTGCCGATGATTGTCGGGCCGAGCGCGCCGCGGTCAATCGTCACGTTCGCGCCGATCTCCACGTCGTCGCCGATGATGACGCTGCCGATCTGCGGCACCTTGCGATGAAACCCGCCGTCCAGCACATAGCCGTAGCCGTCCGAGCCGATGACCGTGCCGGCGTGAATGCGGACGCGCTTGCCGATTTCGGTGCGCGGATAAACCGTGACGTTAGGAAATAAATTCACGTCGTCCGCGAGCGTGGAATCGTCGCCGATAAAATTTCCGGCCTGCAAAACGCAGCGCGCGCCGATCTTCACGCGTTCGCCCACGGTGCAATGCGGGCCGATGTGCGCGCTCGGGTCCACCGACGCGCTGGCCGCGACGACGGACAGCGGATGGATGCCGGCGGGTTTTGCCGGTTCAGGAAAAAACAGCGCCAGCGCCTTGGCAAACGCGATGCGGGCGTTCGGCACAAGGATGAGAATTTTTCTGGCCGAACCAAAGCGCTGGTCGGCGATGATGGCGGTGGCCGCGCTGTTTTCGGCCCGCGCGAAAAATTCCTCGTTTTCCGCGAAGGTGAGGTCGCCGGGCTGCGCGCGGGCGGCGGGCGCGAAGCTGTTCAGAACGGCATTGCCGTCGCCGACGACTTCGCCTTGGAGCTGTTTTGCGATTTCAGAAACTGTGGGCATTTGCTGCGGATCACTATAAACGCCCGTAAATCCAGTTCAATCTCAACTTTCCAGATGGTCTGCGCTTGATGGCCACCCGGCGCTAAAGAAAGCTTAACTCGCCTTCACCTGCGTCACCAATGCGTTGAGCGAAGCCTTGGCGTCACCGAATAGCATCCGCGTGTTGTCCTTGTAGAACAAATGATTTTCGATGCCGGCAAAACCGGCGGCCATGGAGCGTTTCATCACAATGACCGTCTTGCAATGGTCGGCGTCAATGATCGGCATGCCGTAAATCGGACTGGATTTGTCCTCGCGCGCGGCGGGATTGACGACGTCGTTCGCGCCGATGACCAGACAAACGTCCACGCGGTCCATCGAGGGATTAATGGCTTCCATTTCGACGAGCTGGTCGTAGGGAACATTCGCCTCGGCGAGCAAAACATTCATGTGGCCGGGCATGCGGCCGGCGACCGGATGAATCGCAAACTGCACCTCGACGCCGCGTTTGCCGAGCTCGTCGGAAAGTTCGCGCACGGAATGTTGCGCCTGCGCCACCGCCATACCGTAGCCGGGAACCACGACGACGCGCTGCGCATAAGCCAGCAGCAGCGCCACTTCGTCGGCTTGAATCGGTTTGACGGTTCCAGCAACCCCGCCGGCCGCCGCCGCGCTACCGCCGCTGGAGCCGAACGCGCCGAACAAAACATTTGTGACCGGGCGGTTCATCGCCTTGCACATGAGCAGCGTGAGCAACGTGCCCGAGGAACCGACCAGCGTGCCGGCGACGACCATCGCGAGGTTGTTGATCGCAAATCCGTCGGCCGCGACCGCCAGACCGGTGAAAGAATTCAGCAGCGAAATCACGACCGGCATGTCGGCACCGCCGATGGGCATGACCATCGCCACGCCAAAAAACAAGGCGAGCGCAAACATCACGATGAAGGCGAGCGTGGCGTTGTCGTTGGTGGCGTTGAACGTCAACCAGCCACACAAGCCAAGAATCACCAGTAAAATCAGGCCGTTGAGAATGTTTTGGCCGGGGAAGGTCATAGGCTTCTCAAATTTCCCCTCCAACTTCAAATAGGCAATCGCGCTGCCAGAAAACGACAATGAACCTATGAGCGTGGCGAACAGCATCGGGATGATAATGAAAATCAAATTGGCATGTGTCTGTGAAATGTCGGTCTTTACGATTTCAATTGTCTTGGCGTCCTTGATGAATTCCAGGCTCGCCACCAGCGCCGCCGCACCGCCGCCGAGGCCGTTGAACATCGCCACCATCTGCGGCATCGCGGTCATTTTCACCCGATACGCGCCGACTGCGCCGATGATGAGGCCGATGACCGTGCCGATGACGATGAGTGTGTAATTAAAACTCCAACCCTGCGTCCAGACGGAGTTGCCGTCGGTCTTGTGGAGCACCAGCAGCGCGATGAACATGCCCGCCGCCGCGACGAGATTGCCGGTCCGCGCGGTTTTCGGCGAACTCAGAAACTTGATGCCGAGGATGAATAAAACCGAAACGCCGATGATGATGAGAGCGATGGTGGAACTCATGTTATTTCTTTTTCTTGAACATTTGCAGCATCCGGTCGGTGACCATGAAGCCGCCGAAGACGTTGGCCGAGCCGAAAATGACCGCGATAAATCCGAGCGCCTGCGCGAGGTGCGTGTCCGCGTCCGCCAGCACCAGAATGCCGCCGAACAAAATAATGCCGTGGATCGCGTTGGTGCCGGACATCAGCGGCGTGTGCAGCATCGAAGGCACTTTGGAGATGACCTCGAAGCCGACAAAGACGGCGAGGATGAAAATAAACAGGACGTTGGTATCCATAAAATTTAGCTGGGTTTCGGGAGGAGTTTTTCGTTCACGATTTTGCCGCCGTGGGTGACGAGGCAGCCCTTGATGATTTCGTCGTCGAGTTTGAGGACAAAAGTTTTTTCCTTCTTGTCCCAGAATTCTTCGACCAGCGCCACGAGGTTCGCCGCATAAACCTGGCTGGCGTGCAGCGGCGCACGTCCGGGCAGATTCGCGATGCCGATGATCTTCACGCCGTTGCGGTCAATCACTTCATTGTATTTCACGCCTTCGACGTTGCCGCCGCTTTCGACGGCCATGTCAATCACCACGCTGCCGGGTTTCATGGCGTTGAGCATTTCCGCAGTGACGAGGACCGGCGCCTTGCGTCCGAAAACTTGCGCGGTGGTGATGACCACGTCGGAATCGCCGCAGGTTTTCTTCATCGCCTCGCGCTGCTTTTGAATCTGCTCCTCGGTCAGCGCCTTCGCGTAGCCGTCCTTGGTCTGGCCGGTTTCGCCGATGTCAATTTTGAGGAACTGCGCGCCGAGCGATTTCACCTGTTCCTCGACGACCGGGCGTGTGTCGTAAGCGGTGACTTTTGCGCCGAGCCGTTGCGCGGTGGCAATCGCCTGTAAGCCCGCGACGCCGACGCCGATGATGAAAACCTTGGACGGCAGAATCGTGCCCGCCGCCGTGGTCATCATCGGGAAAATCTTGTTGGAATAACGCGCGGCCAAAACCACCGCCTCGTAACCGCCGAGATTGGCCTGCGACGAAAGCACGTCCATTTTCTGCGCGCGCGTGGTGCGCGGCACAAATTCCATGCTGATGGCGCTCACGCCGTGTTCGGCAAATTTATTGACCAGTTCCTTTTCGTTGAACGGATCCAGCAGACTGGCGTGAATGCAGCCTTGCTTGAGCCAGGAAATTTCCTCGACCGGCGGCTTGCGCAGGCGCAACACGATGTCGCCGGAACCGATGAGCGCCTTGCGGTCAGTGGAAAGGGTCGCGCCGGCCTTGGTGTAAAGTTCGTCGGGAAATCCGGCGGCAAGGCCGAGGCCGGCCTCCACTTCGACCTGCGCGCCGAGTTTGGCGAGCTTGGCGACACTGTCGGGCGTGAGCGGCGTGCGGGTCTCGCCCGGATTAGTTTCTCTGGGTGCGGTAATTTTCATTTCCGTAAATCGTGGCCACAGGGTATCACCCGCCGCAAGACGAGACACCCGTATATTGTCTTTTATTACATCTTTATTGTCCTGTTCAGCAACCGGACAGCGCGGCTTAAAATGTCTTCTCCCCAACCTTCCCGGCAGAATCAAGCCGTCAATGCCGCCGGATTTTTATTCCAGCCAAAAAGTTTTTTGGCCTTGATGACCTCAAAAATGGGCGGCGGAATGAGCCGGCTCAAGCCTTCGTCGCCGGAATGGATTTTGGCCAAAACCTCGCCGGAATAAATTTTCAACGCCTCGGCATCGTAGTTGGCGATGTTGACGACGAATTTATTTTCCACCAGGTGCGCGTAGAGGTGCCGGAGATGCGGCGCGACCTCCATATTTTCGACGGTGGTGAGCTTGCCGGTTTTTCGGTCGAGCGAGGGATAGACGAAAAGCTTCGCGCCGTTTTTGAAAAGCTGGCCGAGTGATTCCATCAGGCCGCCGGGCAAATCGGTGTAAAATTTCTCGTCCATCACGTCGCGCAGGCGCACCAGGCCGATGGGCAGGCCGATGGGTTTCTGCGTGTGGCGCGAGAGATAGGTGACGAGCCGGTGGTAGCGGAGAAAATTGGAGATGAGCACGGGCTTGCCGAGCGCGCCGAGCGTGTCCACACGATCCAGAAAATCACGGTGGTCAATGGCGTCGCCGACCTGCAACTGACGCAATGTCATCTCGAACATGGCGACTGGCGCTTCGCCCTGGAGCGCGGGTTCCGTGATGAATTGCTCCTGCGCGCGGTCCATCATGTCGAGCATCGGATTCGTGAGCGGACGGAAGCTGCCGCGTTCGAGCAGCACGGGCTTTTTGTAAAGCAGTTCGCCGGGGATGACGGTTTCGCCGTCGGCGGTGAACATTGCGGCTTCGGTGAGCCATTGCTGGACGAGCTGGAGCGCCATGAGCCGGTTGTCCAAACCGGGAAAGGCCGGGCCGGAAAATTTGATCATGTCCACCTCGACGCGCTGGGTGTTGAGGCCGTCGAGCAGCGTGCCGATCAGCGCCTCCGGGTCGGAATGCTGGTAGAACGCGGCGTGGATGAGATTGACGCCGATGAGGCCGACGGCTTCCTGCTGACGGAGCGTTTCCACGTCGAGCAGCCGCACATGGATGATTATGGTGGAAGCCTCTTCGCGCGGACGGGTTTGAAACTTGATGCCGAGCCAGCCCTGGCCCTCGTCCTGGCCAGGCTTGGCGACTTGCTTGGTCGCAACGGTGTCGGCATAAACGAAAAACGTGCATTTGTCGCCGCGCGTCTTGTCGAGCCGCTGGATGAGCAGGTCATACTCCAGGTCCAGCATGGATTGCAGTCGCTTGCGGCTGACGTAGCGATCGGCCGCACCGTAAATCGCGTCGCTCACCGCCATGTCGTAGGCGGAAATGGTCTTGGCCACGGTGCCCGACGCCTTGCCGACATGGAAGAACCAGCGCGCGACTTCCTGACCCGCGCCAATTTCGGCGAACGTGCCGTATTTTTTTGCGTCGAGATTGATCTGCAACGCCTTCTGGCCGGTATTTAATTTTTCCTTGTTCATGTTTCCCTTGCCCACGTCAAAATACACAAATCAGCGCTGCTGTCCAACGTCCGATGTGTTTCGACTTTCCGCACCGCCGGCTTGCGCTATACTGTCACCATGTATCGAACGCAGGACTTGCACGTTAAGGAAATTGTTCCGCTGCTTCCGCCGCGCGCCATCAAGGCGCAGTCGCCGACGGGTGACGCCGCGAACGCCACCGTCGCGCGCAGCCGCGAGCGCATCATCCGCATTTTGCGGCAGGAAGACCCGCGCCTGCTCGTCGTCATCGGGCCGTGCTCGATTCACGACGAAAAATCCGCGCTGGAATATGCGAGTCGGTTGAGCAAGCTGCAAAAGGAATTTGTCGGCCAGATGGAAATCGTCATGCGCGTCTATTTTGAAAAACCGCGCACGACCATCGGCTGGAAAGGACTCATCAATGACCCGCACATGGACGGCTCGCAGGACATCGAGACCGGTTTGAAAATCGCGCGGAAGCTATTGCTCGAAATCACCGCCATGGGTCTGCCGGCGGCCACGGAATTTCTCGACCCGATCGTGCCGCAATACATCGCGGACCTGATATCGTGGGCGGCCATCGGCGCGCGCACGACGGAATCGCAGACGCATCGTGAAATGGCGAGCGGCCTTTCGATGCCGGTCGGCTTGAAAAATTCCACGGACGGCAGCTTGCAGGTGGCGATTGACGCGATGGGCGCGACGCGGCATCCGCACAGTTTTCTGGGCATGAACGAGGATGGCATCACCAGCATCGTCCGCACGAACGGCAACCCGGACGCGCACATCGTCCTGCGCGGCGGCCGCGCGATGACGAACTACGACGCGGCGAGCATCGCGGCAGCGGAACAGAAATTGATTGCCGAAAAGCTGCCGCCGGTGCTGATGGTGGATTGCAGCCACGCGAACTCGGAAAAGAAATTCGCCAAGCAGGAGGATGTCTGGCGCAGCGTGATCCAGCAGCGCGTCGAAGGCACGAAATCACTCATCGGCATGATGGTGGAAAGCCATTTGAACGAAGGCAACCAGCCGATTCCAAAAAATCTGGCGGATTTGAAATACGGCGTGTCCATCACCGATTCGTGCATCGGCTGGGAAACCACGGAGCGGATGCTGCGCTGGGGTTACGAAACCTTGTCGAAAGCGGCGACGTCCGCCATTTCAGCCGCGTAAATTTTACCTGCAAATCACGGCCAAGACCACGCGTAAGGAAAACGCAGCCGGTAAAACTGTTGCGGGCCGGAAGTCGGCACGAAAACTGATTGCGCCGTGTTGGTGCTGGCAACGCTGGCGGCGGCGGCCCAGTTCGCCTGCGCCAGATTCGTCACGCCATCCACAAACCCGTTCAATCCGGCTGGATAATTGACAACGTCCAGCCGGTTGCTGCCGCTGACCGGGGCGATTTTGCCGACCTTCACCGGCGAGATGATTTGCTGGGCGACATCGGCAATCACGGCATGGAACTGTGCGGTCGGGTCGGTCTGATCCCAAAAAACGTAATTGGTGCCCGGACCATTTAGGACAGGCGTTGAATTGCTGTAAAGATCCGAAATTGCGTCAATGCTCAATCCATTCTGGAGGGTGTTGGTCAAACCATAGTAGGCGGAGTTCGTCAATACGTTGTTCAGCAGGGTGAAAAAGTCCGGAACATAAATGGTAAGGCCCGGACACAAGGCCCTTGCCTGATTGATGGTGTTGGAAAACTGGACGTTGTAATTCACGCACCCGTTGTGCATCACATTTATTTGGACAAGGTAATTGAACTGCGGAACCGTTGAAATATCCACGGCATTCGGCAGAATCAGGGTGCGAACACCCTTGGCATACAGTTTGGTGATGATTTGCAGATGATTGGTCTGTGAAAGGCTATTGTCGCTGACCCAGGCGTTTGAATCATCCTGATTATCTGCGGCATCCCATGTATCCGCGTTGCAAACCCAGACGATGAACAGATCATTTGTGACATCTGCTGGCGGGTTAAAGTTGTTCACGTCTGTCAGCGTTTCAGCGCTGTTATGGTCAAAGTAGGAATCGTTGTTTTTGGTGATGTCAAAATTCAGTCCCTGCCGCTGCGCCAACACCTCCACCCAGACCCGGCCATTGGAGTCGCGCTGGCCATAATAATCGGGCGGACCCGGGGAATATTGATCCACTGTGGCAGAAAGGGCGTCGCCAAAAACATAGAGCGAGGAAAATGCGGCGCGGGCGGGCAGAGCCGCCGCCACCAGCAGACAAAGTCCCAGTGTGAAGAGATGCAAATTTTTCACAACCCCATCCTACTTCAACCGGGAATAAAGTAAAGCGGCAGGGGATTTGCTTGCTCTGGAGCGTCGCCCGTGAGTAACTACGGTGCAAATTCAGTGCTGGGAACGGATGAACCGAATCTTGAATCAACGCCATCTTGAAAAACTGCTGGCCATCGTGCTTTTGAGCATGTCGGCGCGGCACACCTTGGCGAACGGCTTCAGCCTGCCGGACCAGGATGCCTTTGCGACGGCGCGCGGCGAGGCGTTTGTGGCCACGGCGGACAATGCCTCGGCCGTCTATTACAACCCGGCGGGCATCGCGCAGCTTACGAACAACAATGTGCGCGGCGGCCTGAACAGCGTCTATTACGAGCCGACCTACCAGCCGCCCAACAGTGGTCGGACTTACTACAGCTCGGCCAACTTCGCCTACCTGCCGCAGTTGTTCTACACCTACACTTGCTCGGGCGCGCCGTTGAGCTTTGGCCTCGGTGTTTATGCGCCCTACGGCGGCAACATGAGCTGGCCGCAGAACACTGGCTTCCGTTCGGTGGCCATCAGCGGCTCGCTGAAATACATCACCATCAATCCGGTCGTGGCGGTGAAGCTGTTGCCCAGCCTTTCGGTTGGCGGCGGCGCGATGTTCAATTATGGAAACATCAGCATGTATCAAGGTCTGCTCCGAAATCCAAAACCATTTACCAATTATTTCAATTTCACGGGCAATGGCTGGAGCGTGGGTTACAACGTGGGCATCCTCTGGCAGCCGCTGACGCAACTTTCCTTCGGGGCCACCTTCCGCAGCTCGGCCAGTTTGAATTTCCAGGGCAGCACGGATTTCCAACTGCAACCGCGACCCTATTATCGGCCGACGCAGCGGGATGCGTCGGCCAGCTTCACCTTTCCGCTGACCACGGTTTTTGGTGTTTCCTACCGGCCCACACCCAAATGGAACCTCGAATTCGATGCGAACTACACGGGCTGGCAGAGTTTTGGCACCGTCACCATCGAGCAGTCCCCGCCGCCGGTGCAAAGACCCTTTTCACAAAATATACCGGTCAACCTGGACTGGCAGGCGAGCTGGATGTATGAGTTCGGCGTGACGCGGTATTTCGACAACGGCTGGCATGTGAGCGGCGGCTATGTGTTCAACGAGAACTCGGTGCCGGACACCTATTACACGCCGCTGGCGGCCGACTTGAACCGGAATTTCTTCAGCCTAGGAACCGGGTTCAGTGGAAAACGATTCAATTTTGACATCGCCTACCAACTGGGCTGCGCTTTCAAGCATGACGTGAGCGGCAGCAGCCCATCAACCAAACCCGGAAATTTTGCCAACCAGAATGGAGACGGCACCTACGGTTTCAGCAGCTCGGCCATCATCGCGACGGTGGGAATGAATTTTTAATCCGGCAAAAGCCGTTCAACCATGCCGCCCCGAACCAGCCAACTAACTGTTTGCCGGCGCGGCTCCGGCGGCGTAGCATTCTGCGGCTGACAAAATAAGAAGGCATCACCAGCATGACCAACATTGCTCCCTTCGCCAGCGTGGCTGACGCCCAGTCGCATTTTGCTTCCGTCGGCGCGAACCGGATTCATTACGTCAGCCTCGGCAAAGGCAGCCGCACCTTTGTCTTCGTTCATGGCTGGGCCTGCCATCACGGTTTCTGGCGCGAGCAGGTTCC
>Ga0316217_10004745_pt1 | contig 14472 bp, 13 predicted proteins | sample 1anoAmetaG_FD_203633 | JGI IMG/M metagenome (GOLD analysis project Ga0316217, IMG submission 203633) | Freshwater microbial communities from Trout Bog Lake, Wisconsin, USA - 1anoA | ecosystem: Environmental > Aquatic > Freshwater > Lake > Hypolimnion/Profundal zone | place: USA: Wisconsin... | reverse complement strand
TAAGTATTGGTTGCTAGCCGAATAGGATATCATTCTGCGCCAATAAGCATAGACTATATTGATAAGTTAAAGCTGATTAATATTGCTGGATAGCTGACGAATATTAGTTAAGAATCATCTAATTCCCAAAAAGAAGTACAGCTATTTCCTCACCTTGAAGAATTAGTCACTGTATTCTCCCTCCATGATGATCTCGTTATCTTTGCGGTAGATCTTAATCCCCTCTATCTATATTCCGAACCCGATAAACTTGCAGCTCATCTTCTCGCTCATCAGGCTATAAAACTTCTACAATCGGAAATTGGCGATTTCTTTGTCTTCTAAGCAGTCAAGGTGGATATGAAGGATGTTCTCCCTCTTCTAAATGGTACCTTTCACTCTTTGGACCTTGTTCTGCTGCATCTATGGCAGATAGTTCATTTTGTACTCCAGTAACTCGTTATTGTAGCTTATGTAACAGAGCTTCTTTACATTGCTGTCGTAGGCCTGCAGTTTCCTATACTCACTAAATTGGTTCAAGTTGCTCTGGTAATTGGCTAGTAATTGACTAGGTTGGCGTGGCATATTGACAAAGATGACGTCTTTTGGCTTTATGCTGTGGATTACTCTAAGCGAAGATTGGAACTCTGTCCTGTGAAAACTTTTGGAACTCAAGTTAAGTTTTTATGGCCTGATGACACTGTTAGTTTCCTCAGGTGGTAAAGAAAACTAAATATTCATGACTTCGATCTTTGATTGCTTTTTGCTCATCATCATTTCCTCAAAGTTTTCAGTGGTCAGGTTGTTATTGTATTCGTAAATGGTTTGTCTGACAGGTCTTACATCTTCTCCTGCGTGGTGCCTCAAACCAAACTAGGTGATCTATTCATCTTTTTCTCTTTTGCTCATATTGAACTTGGGAATGCCTGACTGTATAGCAATATACTTGTTGGTTAGATTCCTTTGATGTTTATTCTCTGAATTCCCAAGTTAATCTTAAGACTCCTCATTATTTTATTAGGCGATTTAGTTCTAAGGTTAAGCTTACATGGATACTTCTTCTATCTTTTCCTCTGCTTATATCTTTGAATCTAGCTTTGAGGCACTTAACTTTGTTGCGCTTCTTAGCAGCTTTTATTCATCTTATTCGAAGATTCTCATCGTTTTTAGGTTGTTTCCGATCTCACTTTTGTCAACATGGGCGCTATAAGATTATGAACCAATGTAATAAACCTGTGCGTTCTTGGCAGTAGAAAGAATTCCTGTAATTGAGTTAATACTGCATACATTTAGCCTGTTTTCAAGTTTGATGGATTGCTGGAAATATTCATTAACCTTCTACAAAACTAGCTTAAATTCGTTGGTGAAATACTCAGATTGACTTTTCACAAGCTCAAGAAATCTCTTTGAAAGATGAACAGCTCCGATCTTTTCAATATTCATGCCTTATTGTAATTCTTCAACAATTTTCCTCAATATGAAGAGTACTTCTGCAATCAGCTAATTTGGATAGCAGGCTAAAACCAGTTTTTGGTCATGATCAGAATTGAAAGATTTGGGTTTGTTAGGGTCTATGTAGTTCTGCCTGTAAAAGTTTAAGACGACATGCTTTATTTCTTGGTAGATATCTTTTTGCTTAATACTGAAATTATGAGGATAAGCATCAGTTATTAGTAAATGAGTGGTTTGGCTTGTGATGCTATCAAAATCTAAGCCTCCAATATGGTGCAAGGAGTAGTTGTTGTACTAAACTAGGTACATAATGTTGATGAGGCCAAAAGAAATTCTCCAGTAAAGACTACCCAAACTACCACCTGCCAAATAGCAACAAAACTGAATGCTTTTCAATGGCTATTTCAATGCGATGTTAGATTACTCAACCTTCTTTTTTTCCTTTGAAAAGAGCTAAAGCTACTTTTTTTGGAAAGGCTTTAGGAGCTGCATTTCTTCGAAATACGAATAGATTCTGTTAAATATCTTTTTATTATAGGTCGGGAGGCGAAGATTTAGTATTTCCTCATGGATATTGAGCGGACAATATCTCATTATGGGCTGAGTAGTGTAAAATATTTTAGGGCTGAGTCCTAATTCTGAGATCAAAAACGGATAAGCTCCAGAGTACTCCAACGTCGAGTGAGAAATCAATACCAACTGAACATTTTTTAATTCGGCTGCGGCTTGTCGATATTTACTGAAATCGAATGAGTGATTGATGCCACAATCTAATAAGATGGTGAATTGCTCGTCGAGAATAAGGAAAAAGCACACTGCACCATCTTAGTGCAGAGAAAGAAGCTTTTTGAAAAGAAGCTTCATTCAATTATCAATTATAATCCAAGACAATTTGCATATATGGGGGTGAATTTAAGAACAACCGCAATTAAGCCCACTTTATACTTCTTCAATTCATTTAAAGGTGTTGAATCATATCATTTGCTCTTTATTGACATACTATTGAGTAATAAAGTAGTAGCTAAGGCATTATAACTTCCCGCCCCTTAGATTTCTGTTTTTTACAAGTCAGATTGGGTGCCTCCTTTCTTCTCACAATCAACAATAGCGCTTACAACATCGCGGCCAATATACTAAATGTCATTAGGATGTTTGGTCTTTACGGCCTTGTAAAGCTATTTGAGTCTTTGCAGGGCCTTAGTGTACTGATTACTGTTCATCTATATCCTAGCAGTAATCAAATCAATGATAAGCCTGGACTAGAAGTTATCTTTTGCTTTCAGGTCGCTTTCTTTTATTTTGCCTATTTCAGTCTTAGCCTCTTAAAAGCGGCCCTTTTCATAGAATATTTGAATTTTTTTAGCCTTGATTAACAAGTTCTAGCTTTCTCCACACTATTTGAGGGCTAAATCAAATTGTTTATTCTACATATGAGTATTTATAATATTTTCTCTCTCAATATCGTTAATGACTGTTTGATTAACATTGGAATTTGAGGATTTGATTACTCTTTAAGAGACTTTCAATGATTACTCTTTACCCCCAATGATTCTACATAAACAAGATTGAGATTTCAGATACATTTTGCTAACTCCACGACATATCTAATAGATTTTAAGCAAAGCAGGCTACTTTCCAATGAATCTTTCTTAAACCTTCCGATAATAAATCCTTGCAAGCTACCCATAATCAATATCGTATTCAAAACCTTCAGCTTTGCTGCTTAGCTTAAAAGAACTCATAATATTAAAAATAACATCTCCTCTCTTTTTAAGCTATTCGTTTGCATCTTTGAATATGAAAAAGCCTTTATTCTACTAAGTACTCATTTTGGTATAGTCATATGGAAAATTTACTGTGAAAAGATAAGTACTTTTTTTATTTTATTTTCTCAATTATTTGAATTTGTCATTTGCACACTTTTTATCTGTAAAGCCTCGCATAAAGACAGAAAAGAAAAAATAATTTTAAGTCCCTTCCATTTTTTTAAGCAACTCACTTTCTTTGCTTTAAAGTACTGCGACGATCCAAATATTGTCTTTTCTTGCGATTTCGGGCTTATCAAAATTTTTAATAATTGCAGAATGTAGGGCATGAATCGGAAATATGAAATAGGCTAAAGCTTTGGGGTCATCAGACTAAAGTAAAACTTTGTTTAGATGTTCCAAGATAAACTTGCTTTTGAATGCATAGTTTAATAACATAAGATTAAGCTTAGGTTAGTTCGTTTTTACTGCCTCGAGATCTTTTTTCATTTGAACCAGGAGCTCTTTTTCTCCAGCTTCAGTACAAGATTAGTCCATGAGGCTGAAGAAATAACTTTGAAACTTTTTCTTATCACTTGATTTCTAGTTATACTTGCTTATGTAGAAGTTGTACAGCAGGAAGTATCTTGTTATCAAAGAATCGCTACAGTTTTTACTTGCTGGGAGGATCAAAGAAAGATCTGTACTGCTTGAGGTTTTACGAGCAGACCAAGTTATATTGATATCTTATTCCCCACTTTTTTTGTTAATCAACCCTTTGAGCTTTTGAAGGTCAGGCAGCACAAGAGTAGGATCTTCAGATTATGATTGAGTCGGCAAGCTTGGCACTGTTTATGAGCTTTCACATAAGCTACCCATATTGAATAATTAATAAAAATACAACAAATTGAGCAATTTTAGCCTATGAATAAAGATATATCATTAGTGTCCTTTTCCAAAGTTTCAGACTAGACTTACTAGCCCTTTAAGATTGCCAGAATAAAATTTGAATTAAACGGGTTAAGAAGCTTTATTTAAAAAGGTCCCAGTAGGGCAAAAAGAAATTGATACGGTAAGAAGGATTAAATAAAGAATCAGATATCTTTTTTCGAACCTTCGGCAGATTATTTCCTCACTTGATTCAGATATTTGGTTTTCTTATTTTACAAAGTATATAAATGAGAAAAACCTTCCATAGTTTCCTTTTATTGTTCTTTTTAGTTCTCCTACCACTCGCGTTTTCTTCAAGTGTAAATTCTGCAACTAACTCTATTCCAAATGATAAAAACTCTTCCAAACCCCCTCCTCAAGCGAATAGCGATAAGCCTTATCCTCAAAACAAAAGTTCTGACCAGAACAATATTAAGAGTGGTTAACTTTCTTTCGTATCAAACTTACTTACAAACGCTTACCAGCAATTGGTTTCAGGACAACCTTCTCCTCAAAATTCCCAAAGCACAAACGGAGATAAATAATCTCTTATTGAGAAACTAAAGTCCCTGCAAAAAGACCGCAAATAGCAACCCAATAATCAAAACAATACAAGCAACTCATCAAACATTGACAATGGCAAGAATAATAAGATAAATGGCACTCAAAATGTGATTCATGCTGGGGACGATAATTAAATCAATGGTTTTTCGAACAAAGTGAATGGAAGTAGGAACAGCATTTCAGGTAAATAAATTTTAATTTAGGCCAGAATGATTATGTAGTGGGTGATGACAACATCGTAATGGATTCACCTCTTCCGATGGATATAACTAGCATTCTTTCTGCTTTCCAAGCGAAAAATTCAAATTCAAAAGGAAACGCTGAAAATGCACAAAAAAATCAAAATAAGCAAGATCCAGAAAAAAAAGAAGATAAAAATCCCAATAATGCAAAGCCGCAAGATAAAGGTAATTCCCAAATAAATCAATCCAACCCAAATTCAAGCAACTAAACAACAAAGAAAACAGATAATGACTTAATCAAATCCATTGCAGCCAAAACATTCAATCTGAATGTAGATAGCCAAAGTATCAATTAATAGTCAACACCCATTCCAGCTAAAAAGTAATCAGTTGAAACAAAACCTTCTACCCCATCTATATCTCAAAATCCCAAAAAAACAAACGTCTCTCTTGGAGAAAAATATGAATTCAAATTGTTGGCTTTGAGTATAATCTTTATCATGTTTTTTGTGATTTGATACTTTAATCTTATTTAGAAAATAGCTTAGTCAAAGTGAGATAAATATCAGGGAACAATGTGTTATTTTTCACCAAACTACAATTAGCAATCAAGTCCTTTTAGTGCCACAAATACGAATAGTTACTGATTCCAATAGCTTTCTGGCATTTTACTCGTGGAAACGAACTTGCCATCGATAAACCAGATTATTTATCTTTAGTTAGTGTCAACAATGATTTTAAGTACTCCAACTCTTTCCTTTATTTGAGGTAAAGGTGTATTGTTCCAAACACCGTTTTAACAAAGGTTAGACTGATGATTGGCCAAACTGGTCCACAAAGCGATAGAATTATCTTGATCGATGTCTCCACTCATTTTTTCTTTCCTTCTTTCCTCACTCAACACTCCCATCACAACCTCATCATTTTCTTGTCCGTAATAGACTATTTTTATGCTTACAAACCATCTTCCTGAAGGAAAACTTTCTTTACTAACAGCTTGGTATCTCCGAGGCTCTTTGTCGACTCTTCTTATCTTCCTTCCTGCTAATTGGAAGTGATTGAGATAGGGATGTTTTGGATCAAAATCAAAGTGAAACTACTTTTATGCTGCATAGGGAGAAGAAAAACCATTTTCATGGTTTTGTGAAAACAAAGGTAATTTGCCGGTTGTACTGATTATTTCCTCTAAAAGATTTACAACTTGATTAATATCAATTCTTTCTAAGGGTTTGACTTCCACCATCTTTTTAATCAAGTAATTTAAATCACTATTTTGAATCAGTCCCAAAGTTTCTGGAGAAGGATACTGATCTCTAGTAATGCTTGGTCTCATAGTTTCTCCTAAATACTCTAAGTTTCTGATTCTTTATGCAGTAAGCAGCTAGATGAAGATTATTCCCAGAGACCATATATCAGAAGCAAATGAGTTCACCCCTTAAAAAGTTTATTTTGCTTGATAGTCCAAGCTGCCTAAAGTTTATCTAGTTCTCAGTAATGAAAAACCGGGGGCTGTAAGATCTGATAAAAAGCATTCATTCTAAATGAGGAAAATGTTCTAAGGTTTGATATTTTTATGAGGTATTTTGTAATTTGTGTGCAAATTTTGGACAGTCTTGGCAATTTATTTCATGATTTGGACAGTTGAAATTAATGTTCTTTGCTCTAGTTTTTTTGCTAAGCTTCCCTTATCGTAATACTCCATTGATACCCCAAATCGAACTTCATCTATGACTATTATATCCTTTGATTTGATAACAGATTTTATTTAAGATTTGTTAAATGCATTAAATCTCTTTAATGTATCTTGAATGCTATTGTCAATGACTTCGTAAATTTTGATCGCAATTAGATAATTATCAATTGTTTTGCAGAGCCTGGTTTTCCCGAATCTCCCTTTCCCAAGCTTCTCTACGGTAGAATAGGAGCCGATATTCTCATTGCCCATAAATATTGTCTCGAAGAGATAGAAAGTAATTATTTAATAAATCAAAAACTTTCTTCATAATTGAGAGTGAATTTAGAGTTTGTTAAAAATAAATCAAAGTAAATTAAAGGACTTAGTTTTCTATCATAGAAAACTTAGGCCTTAAATTTCAAAGCTTGTTCAGTATAAAAAAAGGCATATTAAAATTTAATTCAAAGAAATTCAAGCTTTGTATGCTTTCTTTTGCTTATAAAAAGTTGTTTTAGAGAAGTAAATCACTTAAAAATGATAAAATCAATGCTATAAAGTTATTTTATTAAGAATTATGAAGTTATTGACCCTAGTTTTACTTATAGCAGCTTTCGCCAGAATAGCTAGTTCTCAAAATTATGGGTGGTACGATGGAGTACAATGCCACCCAGCTTGCAACTAGTGTTATTATGGAAACAATCCATATTATTGTTCCAACTGTGCCGGAAACCATCTCAATAACTATTGGAATTACCCATTTGACAATTGCTACTGTCCAGATCAATATGTTGAACTTGGTCAAGCCTATTGCCAGCCATGCTAACATCAGTGTTATACTTGCAGCTCTTCGACCACATATTGCACATCTTGTTCAACAATCCAAAGAGTAGGAGTACCATCTTGTCAATGCGGTAATGGCTACTATGACGTGGGAGTCCCAAATTGTGCAGTTTGCTCCTACCAATGTACAACTTGTGTTTCTTCTGCAACCAACTGTCTTACATGTCCTACAACCCGCACAGGCGCACCCAGTTGTAGCTGCTCAGCTGGATATTACTAGACTGGAACAACGACCTGTCCCACCTGTCATTATTCTTGCGCTACATGCAACGCAGGAACTTCAGCAGATTGTCTATCTTGTAACTCAGCCTACCAACGCTACCTTTCCGGAACCTCATGCTTATGTAACGCTCCTTACTATGATAACGGCAGCAGTAGCGCTTGCCAAACCTGCCATATAAGCTGCTCAAGTTGTGTGGCTTATTCTGTTTGCACTTCCTGTAATGCTTCTAATTTGCGCTACCTCAGCAATACCACTACTACTTGTGTTTGTCAAGATAGATTTTATGATTCTGGAGCACAAATCTGTAGCTCCTGCCATCCTACCTGCTACAGATGTAGCAGTAGTACTTCAACCAGTTGCACAGCTTGCAATTCAACAGCTTTTAGAATAATTTCGGGTACAACTTGTATATGCATGAACGGATACTACCAAACATTATCAACTCAGGAGTTATGCACAGTTTGCTCCTATTCCTGCCTTACATGCATCACGTTAGCCACAACGTGTCTTACTTGTAACTCCACACTCAACAGAGTCATATCAGGCAATACCTGTCTTTGTAACGCTGGGTACTTCTAAAACTCAACTCTACTCTGTGATACTTGCCACCCCTCATGTGCTACTTGTTCCAATAAAACAGCCTGTATCACCTGTATTGCATCCCAGGGAACAACTTTAAACTCTTCAACGCTCTGCTCTTGCATATCTACGCAGTATTATACAGGTTCAGTCTGTGCCTCATGCAACTATAAATGCTTAACTTGCTATGGCTCATCAACCAATTGTACAAGTTGCCAAGCTGGATCCTATCGGATCTATAAAAGCAATCTTTGCAACTGTCAATCTTATTACTATGATAGCGGGTCAGTCACTTGCACAGCCTGTGCCTACAGCTGCTTGACCTGCAACGGAATAGCGAAAACCAATTGTCTCACGTGTTTAGCATCTACTCTAAGAACTTTTTCTGCTAGCTCCTGCAACTGCCCAACAAAATACTACGATGATGGAATAAACGCTAACTGTAGCCCTTGTAACTACAAATGCCTAACTTGCACCAATTCAAGTGGGTGCTTAACCTGTTCTGCTGCCAACTATAGGAGTTTAAATGCAACCACAGGATACTGTTAATGCTTTAGCAATTACTTCTAATCCAACCTAGTCTGCTACGCCTGCATATCTACTTGCCTTACTTGCAGTAACAACTTAACCTGCAATAGCTGCAACTCAGCACTTCAACTTACATTGAATGCTGCTAATTTGTGTATTTGTGTGGACGGCTATTACAATTCGAGTAATGTTTGTCTTGCTTGCAGTTCAGTCTGCCAAACTTGTGCCGCAGCAAGTACTTGCTTAAGTTGCAAAGCAGGGCTTAATAGGATCTTCAACTCTACAGCATCAACCTGTGACTGCCAAACAGGATATGTGCTTAACACTTCTTCTAACCTTTGTGTGGGATGCCAGTACAGTTGCCAAGTCTGTGTGACAAACTTCACCAATCAATGTTCCTCATGCAATGCTTCAAATTTTCGTACTTTGAATGCTTCAATAAAGCAATGCCCTTGCAATGTCGGATATTATGATAACAATGCAGCTTTATGTCTCCCCTGCTCTTATACATGCTACACTTGCAGTGTTTCTGCATCTAATTGCACAGCCTGCACAACAGGATCTAATAGGGTGCTTAATTCTACATATGGGACATGTCCTTGTGCTCAGCATTACTATGACACCATAGTAGTTTATGTGCAAAATGTAACCTGCGCATCTTGTCCCTATTTTTGCTCATCTTGTACTAACTCCAGTGCCTGCCTAACTTGTAATTCTACAAATCACCGGATTATTGACTCATTTAATGTAAACTGCACTTGCTCTTCAGGCTACTATGACGATGGGACCAATGAATTATGTGCTACTTGTCCTTATCAATGCTAAACTTGCACCAATTCATCAGTTTGCTTGACCTGTAATAGCTCAAAGTTTAGGATCACTCCTTCCTCATTGTGCCCATGCAATACTAGATACTATGATACAGGTCTATCTGCTCAGCTCTGTGTTGCTTGTCACTATAGTTGCAAAACCTGTACAGATGGCACCAAATGTGTTACTTGCTAGACCAATTATAACAGACTCTACAACTCAACCACTAAGTATTGCTCTTGTTTGGGGAGATACTATGATCCTGGAAGCTAAATCTGCCAATCCTGCACATATTCTTGTTTAACTTGTAGTGGTGGTCCTCTCAACTGCCTAACGTGCAATACGACATCTCTCAGAACTCTCAATACGACAGCCAAAACGTGTCCTTGCAACAATGGCTACTACGATGGAGCAATTTAGCCTTGCTATCCTTGCAACTATACTTGTAGTACATGTGGCAATAACCTTTCGTGCATAACTTGCAACATTACTAGATTTCGGGCAATCAACGCGGCTAATGGCCTCTGTATCTGCATCACAGGATATTATGACAATAATTCAACGTAGCTATGCGTCCAATGCAATTTGACTTGTCTGACTTGCCTCAACAGTACTACCTGCCTGACTTGCGACGCAAACAGGAATCGAGTGTCCAACACTACAAAAAACTATGCAAATGTTTCAGATCCCTTTTGTCCTTGCATTTATGGGTATTATAGCTTAGGAGTTAGTAGTAGTTGCGCTGCTTGCCACTTTTCTTGTGCAGCTTGTAATGGTCCCAACATAATAAACTGCCTTTACTGTGATTCCAATTCAAAAAGAACGCTTAATGCTTCAACATGCACCTGTAACACAGGTTACTATGATACAAATCTAACGATGAACTGTCCACTGTGCAATGTCGCTTGCACCAGCTGCTGGAATGCCTTAACAACTACTTGCTTTACCTGTAATCCTGCATATTTCATGATGGTGGGCAAAAATACCTGCTACAGTATTTGTCCCACTTATTACTTTAACAATGTTTCAGCCAAAGTTTGTAGTAGCTGTAGCACTCACTGTTTGAGTTGCATCAATGGAACCAATTGCACAAAATGCTAAGCACCAACATTTTTATACAATCTCACATGTAATAACAATTGTCCCTTGGGCTATTATGGAAATACTACCCTGAATCAATGCATTTTATGTCGTTAAGGGTGTGCTAATTGTTCAACAGGGTCAAACTGTTTCAAATGCATGAATAGTTCCTATTATGTCGATACAGCAACAACCCTTTGCTTCCTCTGTAGCACCAAATGCGTTACTTGCTTTGGCCCTAATCTTAATCAATGCCTCAATTGTACTTATCCTCAGTATCTGAATAATCAAAGCACATGTGTCAACATTTCTTGCCCTTATGGCCAATATATCGATACTTTTAAAGGATGTGTCAATTGCAGTTCCTTGTTCGCGAACAGTCTTACTTGCAGTATTGATTAGGCGTTTCTTTGCATGTAAACCACTCAATTGAAGAATGGAAAGTGTGTGGTCTGTGATCAAGTTCTAGGATATGCTCTTGATTACACTGGCAAATGTAATGAGATTTGTGGAGACGGAATCTTAATAAAGTACCCATGTGACGATGGAAACAATCATAATGGAGACGGCTGTACAGCCAATTGCCAAGTTGAAGATGGCTGGACCTGTAAAAATATATCGAATCGTTCTAGCTGTTCGCTTAACTCTCCAGTAACTATGACTCTCAAAACACTACAAAAATATCCAAAGTAAAATAAGCTGCTTGTTACTCTGAAAGTATCAATTCCTCTTTATTTGGACAAAAGCAATTTCTTTTTGGCCATTGTTGACTTTGATCCTAGCTACTATTCAATCGAACTTTTACCTCAAAGTACATCAGATCTCACCGAAGTTTCAGTCATATTTTAGTATATTCAATCAATCCAATCAAAAGCCTTACAAGTCTCTTATCAGAACAGCAGAAGACTACAAGAAAAGTATAATACTATAAGCTTTTATGAAGAAAGAGTCTTAACTTCGATAACCTTTTAAACAGATGTTGTAATTGCAGCTTTCCCTCCTGCCATCTACATTGATACTCATACAACCACCTTTTACTAGAAATGTATAACAGCAATTTGTTACTTGTCAATAGTCTTCGTTTGTCTAAACTTGATCATTGTTCCTCAACGTTATGCAGTTCATTCTTTGACTAATTCTTGGATAATCCCGTACTTTTATATAGCATTTTTCCAATCAACTGCATATACTAACTAATGGATATCTTCTACGTTAACTAACGTTAGATATCAATCTTTGTTTGGAGGTATTAACTTCGGTCAATGTTGCTATAATGATACCTTCCAAAACATCACAAGCCAAATCTTCACCAATACAGGTTTTATTTTCGCAGGCTTAGCTCTTGCTTGGGCACTGTTTTTCCTGTCTAAATTGATAGATAAATGCAGGCAAGAAAAACAAGAATCAAAGTTAACTTCAATGCTTAAGTATTATCTACTTACTCTTCACTTGACTGTTTATCTCCAACTAGCCTACTCTTCAATGTATGCTCTGTCAAAATACCAACTCAGCAATAGAATAGATGCAGCAAATATCACCATTTCGTTGTTTATAGCTTTTTCTGTTGCTTTTCTTGCAGTAATGATTTGGTACATCACAGCTAAAAACAAGTTTGTTGGGACTTAAGATGAAATCTAGTCCAAAGCTGCAACCAGACAATCAGCTACTGTCTAAAACTCTAATAACACCTAAGAGCCTGATTTTAGCCCAGTAATCAATCTCAACTAAATCAAATAAAAAACCAGATATGATGACTCAAAGTTTTACATTTCTAATAATTTAAAAGCTTCAAAGACCCAATTTAAACCATCAGAATAGATATAGAGTTAAACTAAATCTCAAACATCTGAAGAGGAAGAAATGGGCAACGATGAATCATTGTTGCCTTATGACTATTGCTTTATCTATAAAAATAAGGACAAACGGTCCAAATACTATCTTCCTCTGCTTGTAACTAAATTATTTATAATTTCCTTTGTAAATGTTGCATTTCAAAAGACTCCATTTCAGCTCATGATACTAACTGCGGCAATAAACTTCATCTTTCTACTGTGGTTAGTAATAGTCAGGCCATTTAACTCAACCTTTACCAATGCAAGAAATATCATTATCTAACTCTTAATTACCTTAGCCAATGGGCTTTTCTGTCTTTACCTATACTTTGCAAATAACCAGGTTTACATCATTACTCTCTAAACATGCATTATAGTCAACATCATTATTGTTCTTGCACTTTCTATCATTTTTAGTTTGGTTTAGCATTACAGAATATGGATTTACAAACTTTGGAAAACTTGTGACGGCTGCTGTTTGTACTTTAAGCTTAAAGGCAAATCTCAAAAAGTGATGGATGAAAGTGCTCCTCAGCGAGAGCAAATCTAAGTGCAGCCCGTGTCCTAAACACACATAATGTAATCAGAATCAGACGTCTTTTATACCCGTTTCCTCAAGAAGCAAGCCCTGAATAAGCAATTCAAGAACTAAAGAATGGGGAGAAGCGCATTCGAAAAGGATTTATATGATTGATCATCTTAATAACATATTTTTAGCAAATAAGTAAAGATAAAAGATAAGAATTATCAAGTATCCCCGAATTATTAACAATTCGGAATATAGACCTGACTAATAACCACAGTTTTACCACTCAGCAACTCAATCGTTATGGATTAGTTTTTTAAGCTCAGAGACCGAATTTGGAATTAAATGACTGTTGGGGTAAAAGGAGGCAACATACAAATAGTATTTTCCCATTTTTGAAGTTGAATGCTTTACTTATCGTAGTTTATTATTAAGCTTAGATTGAAAAGAATCTCCTCAGAAAGGTTTTAGAGCTACAGTTAAATATTGAATATTGGACCCAATCCTAAAATCTTTGAGTTTATTTCAATTTTACCGTTAGCCTTAGAGTTTCCTTAGCTGTATTTCTAGCGCAGGGTCCTCCATTTTAATAATTTAAGGTTTTTTTAGAAATGTCTGTAGAGTAAAGCCTAATCAGAGTCGTTGTCATTCCAAAAAGTCAGAAAATGAGGAGTTTTTTTGGGTATTGGTATGTTTTAAAACTACTACTTTAGCACCTTGTTTGAACCATATTTTTAGTTGATTTTAAACTGCCTGTGCAAAATCAAAACCTAAAATCCTGCATTTTAGTACAAAAGTATTAAACAGCATTCTTATCTAGCAAAACTGCCCCAAATGACATTGTACAAATTAAACTAGGTGACATAAGTATAATTGAGTTATTTTTCGTTGTAAAACCTAACTTAGTTCTAAAAAGCCAAAATAGTCATCTTTTGCCCTTTCACTCTTAAAAACTAAGCTTTTATAGGCTGACTTCCCATCTTCATGGTGTATTTCTTTGCCATTAGCTTAAAGTTAGAACTTGACATCGCATAATGGGTTACAGTTTGATCAGCTCCAACTAAGAGTAAATCCGGAAAACTCAATGAAGCACTTATAATTCGGGTACTGTTTTTCACAATTTAGGCTGGCTAGTCTAAATCTTTGTTCAAGTAAATGCAAATATCTCCTTCTCTTCCTATCACAATGATGATGTATTTGTCAAATAGGCTTCCGTGTGCCAAGATTATTGCTGGCACAACAGGAATAATCCTCTAGCTAATTATTGAATGACCATAGTTATCTAAAACGTAGAGTCTTTGAAGCTAAGTGCCCAAAATAACATTCCCTAAATGAGTGTTTTAATTTGCACGCAATAGAGTCATTGCAGATATGGAATCTTTTTAGTTGATTCCTTCGTCAAAAACTTTTTGAATGAGCTAAATACTATCAAATTTACTTCTTTTCTTCGTTCAATTGTCTAGGCACCTATATAGTACTTTGCTGTTTCAGAAAGTACTTTTTTGTTAATCTTGAGAAGCTAGTCTT
>Ga0316217_10004744_pt1 | contig 14473 bp, 12 predicted proteins | sample 1anoAmetaG_FD_203633 | JGI IMG/M metagenome (GOLD analysis project Ga0316217, IMG submission 203633) | Freshwater microbial communities from Trout Bog Lake, Wisconsin, USA - 1anoA | ecosystem: Environmental > Aquatic > Freshwater > Lake > Hypolimnion/Profundal zone | place: USA: Wisconsin... | reverse complement strand
GCTTGAGGCGCAAGCGCGCGGCCACGTCCTTTTCTACTATACGCCCGATGGCCTCTCTCTCGACGGGGAGCGGCTGATCGCCCCGTTGCAGCCGTTGCACGTTCAGGACACCCTGGGCGAGCATGCCCGTCTCGGCGAGGCGACTCGAAGCGATCTGAGCGAAATGGATGTCGTCTTGCTTCGGCAGGATCCTCCTTTCGATCTGGCCTACGTCACCACGACGCACTTGCTCGAGCGAATTCACCCCAAAACCCTCGTTGTGAATGATCCGCAATCGGTTCGCGACGCCCCGGAGAAACTCTTCGTTCTCAACTTCCCCGAGTTGATGCCGGCGACGCTGATATCTCGAGATCGCAAGGAGATCGAGGCGTTCCGCGCCAGGCACGGACCGGTCGTCATGAAGCCGCTTTACGGCAATGGCGGCGCCGCCGTTTTCAAGGTTGACCCGCGTGACGCCAATTTTGGCTCCCTTTTCGACCTGTTCTCCGCGACCTTCCGCGAACCGTGGGTGATTCAGCGGTTTCTTCCGGCCGTTTCTGCGGGGGACAAGCGCATCATTCTTGTCGACGGCGTCGCGCTTGGAGCGGTCAATCGCGTCCCCGTGGGCGACGACATCAGATCGAACATGGTGCGGGGAGGATCCGCCAAGGAGACCGAACTCACGCCGCGCGAAATCGAGATTTGCGCGCGCATTGGCCCGGAACTCAAGCGTCGCGGACTGATTTTTGTGGGGATCGACGTGATCGACGGCCATTTGACCGAGATCAACGTAACCTCTCCCACGGGCCTGCGCGCCATCCAGCGTCTGGGTGGCCCCAATCTCGCGGCCGCGATCTGGGACTGCATCGAGGCCAAGAGGCGCATTCCAACCGTCACCCGCTTGGGCTGAGACACATCGATGGACAGTCCCGCAATCGCGGCGCGCCGACGCATGAAACCGAACGAGCCGATTGCTTTCGAGGAACGCGCAATTCTCGCGAAGCTCAAGGACGCGCGCATCGCCGCAGCGGACGACGAGACGGCGTTTCGCTCTGCAGCGGTCGCCATTTTCCGCGACGCTATGGATCGCGGACGCGCCCAGGCGAGAAAGGAATTGGAAGCTGGAGGCCGAGGTCGACTTTGCGCCGAACGACTCAGCGATCTCAGCGATCACGTTATCCGAACAATTCATGAGATGGCGAAGAGCCTCTCTCACCCGGAACTCTCGCGATCCGCCCAAGTCACCATCGTCGCGGTCGGCGGTTATGGACGCGGACTGCTGGCCCCGGGGTCGGATATCGACCTTTTGTTCCTCCTCCCCGACGGACCTGAGGCGGGCGCGAAGAAGATCGTCGAAACCATTCTCTATGTGCTTTGGGACCTTAAACTGAAGGTCGGACATGCGACCCGAAATGCGGAGGAGTGCCTGAAGCAGGCGCGGGCGGATATGACGATCCGAACGGCGCTGCTGGAAGCTCGACTTCTGGATGGCGACGCCGCCCTCTTCGAGAAGCTGCGGGCCCGCTTCGACCGGGAGGTGGTCGCCAAGAGCGCAAGCGAGTTCGTGGCCGCCAAACTGGCGGAGCGAGAGACACGGATCAAACGCGCCGGCGAATCACGTTATCTTGTCGAACCCAACGTCAAGGAGGGGAAGGGCGGGCTCCGGGACCTCAACACCTTGTTCTGGATCGCCAAATACGTTTACCGTGTCCGGGATCCCAAGGACCTCGTCGCTGCGGGCGTGTTCTCGCCACGTGAACTCGCCCTGTTCCGTCGTTGCGAGGATTTCCTCTGGTCCGTGCGCTGCTGCCTACATTTTCTGACAGGTAGATCGGAAGAACGACTGAGTTTCGACGTCCAGAGACCTATAGCCGAACAACTCGGCTACGGTCAGCGAGCCGGGCAGCACGCCGTCGAGCGATTCATGAAGCACTATTTTCTGGTCGCCAAGGATGTCGGCGACCTGACCGCGATCGTCTGCGCGGCGCTGGAAGAGCGGCAGACGAAGCCAACGCAGGGTTTGGACCGATTTCTGGGCAGACTGCGCCGCCGCCCCGCAGCCGTTGCCGACGCCGCTGATTTCCGGATCGACACCGATCGCCTGAATGTCGTGAGAACCGATGCGTTCGACCGCGATCCCATCAATCTGATCCGTCTTTATTGGGTCGCCGACCGCTCCAGCCTCGCCATCCATCCCGACGCGACTCGGTTGGTCACGCAATCTCTCAAACGGATCGACGCCGCGCTTCGCAACAACGCGGAGGCCAACCGTCTGTTCCTGGAAATCCTGACCTCACGCAGATCGCCGGAAATCGTGTTGCGGCGAATGAACGAGTCGGGTGTTCTCGGTCGCTTCATCCCCGAATTCGGAAAGGTCGTCGGGATGATGCAATTCTCGATGTATCACCACTATACGGTCGATGAACATCTGCTGCGCACCGTGGGCGTGCTGAGCCAGATCGAAGCCGGTCGACTGAAAGAGGATCATCCGCTGGTCAGCGAGATTCTGCCGGCGATCACCCACAGGACCGCCATCTACGTCGCCGCCTTCCTGCACGACATCGCCAAAGGGAGAAACGAAGATCATTCCATCGCAGGCGCGGAGGTCGCGCGTCGACTGTGTCCCCGGCTCGGTCTGTCCAGCGCCGACACCGACCGCGTGGCCTGGTTGATCGAACAACATCTGACCATGTCGAATATGGCGCAGGGACGCGATCTCTCCGATCCCCGGACGGCGGAAGCTCTGGCTGGAACCGTACAAACCATGGAGCGATTGCGGCTTTTGCTCACGCTCACGGTTTGCGACATTCGAGCGGTAGGCCCCGGGGTCTGGAATGGCTGGAAAGGCCAATTGCTGCGCAACCTTTTCTGGGAGACGGAAGTGGTCCTTGGCGGTGGCCATTCCGCCATCGACCGTAAGTCCCGCGTAGCCTCCGCCCAGGATGCCTTGCGCCGGTCCTTGCCGGGTTGGTCCGACCCGGACTTCGACGCCTATGCGGCGCGTCACTACGCGCCCTATTGGCTGAAAGTCGATCTGCCGCACCAGATCGCTCACGCAAAGCTCATGTACGCCATGGCCGCGGATGTCCGATCGCTGGCGACTGAAGTGGCGACGGACGCCTTTCGAGGCGTTACCGAAGTGACGGTCATCGCGCCCGACCATCCCCGTCTTCTCTCGATCGTAGCAGGGGCTTGCGCGGGGGCGGGCGGCAATATCGTCGACGCGCAGATCTTCACCACTACGGATGGCTTTGCGCTCGACACGATCTTCATCTCCCGCGCCTTCGACCAGGACGAGGACGAATTGCGCCGCGCCGGGAGGATTGCGAAAGCGATCGAGCAGGCGCTGCGGGGCGAGATCCGGGTCAGCGAAATCATCTCGGCCAAACGAACACGCGACTCGCGGTCGCGCACTTTCGCTATCGAACCCGAAGTGCTCATCGATAATGCGCTCTCGAACCGTTATACCGTTCTTCAGGTTTCCGGTCTGGACCGTCCCGGACTGCTCTATGATCTCACCGCGGCGCTGTCCAAGCTCAACCTGAATATCGGTTCCGCCCATATCGTGACGTTCGGCGAAAAAGCCGTCGACTCTTTTTACGTAACCGACCTCACGGGCGCGAAAATCACCTCGCCATCCCGGCAGGGCGCCATCCGGCGTCAATTGCATGCGATTTTCGAACCGCGCTGAACGGCGGCGTCCGACTTCCCAAGCTTGATTTTTAACCGACCAGCCCTGATATCGGGCAGGAACGAAAACGGGGTATTTTGCGACATGAACGATACGACCCAAGCGCCCAACCCGGAGCCGACTGCGGAACCTGCGACGGCCGCGCCGGAGCCGGACGCATTTGCCGTCATCGAAAAACTGAACGCCGAAAATACCGAATTGAAGGATCGCATTCTTCGCGCTCTGGCTGACACCGAAAACATGCGGAGACGTTCAGAACGGGAATCGGCGGACGCCAAAGCCTATGCCGTGACCAGCTTCGCTCGCGACCTTTTGACCGTCGCCGACAATTTGGCGCGAGCTTTGGAGAACGTTCCGGCCGACGCTCGCACGGCGGGCGACTCGGCGCTGAAAACGCTTGTCGAGGGCGTTGAATTGACCGCGCGCGAATTGCATGCAGTGCTGGGTCGGCACGGCGTCAAGAAATTGGAGCCGCAGGGCGAAAAGTTCGACCCCAATTTCCATCAAGCTATGTTCGAGGTGCCCGACGAGTCGGCTCCCGCCGGGACGGTCACGCAGGTGGTCCAGAGCGGCTGGAAGATCGGCGACCGAGTGCTGCGTCCCGCGCTGGTGGGAGTTTCCAAGGGCGGTCCCAAAACGGCGCCCAGGGCGGAATAGCCGTGTCCCGATCGTTCAGGCCCTCGTAACTCGGCGCAGGGTCAGGTTTATGCGCCCGCCCTCCGGCAAGAGCGTCGAACTGCCCGCCAAAACGCGGTCGACGCCATGAAATGCCAGACGCGCCTCTCCGCCAAAGGTGAGCGCGTCTCCGGAGTGTAATCGGCAGGAGCGGGTAGGGTCGCTGCGCTGAGATCCGCCGATTCGAAAAACCGCGGAGTCGCCGAGGGACAGCGAAAGGACCGGGACGGACAGATCCTCCTCATCCCGATCCTGATGCAAGCCCATCTTGGCGCTGGACGCGTAATAGTTGACGAGACATGCCTGCGGCGGCGGGGCGGACGGCAGGATGCTTCGCCACGCTTCCATTAGTGACGATGGGATCTCCGGCCAAGGTTGGTTTGTTTCCGGGTGCCGGGACTGGTACCGATAGCCCCGGCTATCGGAGACCCACCCCAAATCGCCGCAATTCGTCATTTTCACTGAAAACGGCTTACCGCTGCGCGGCATGCAGGGCGTAAAAAAGGGCGCGGTCCGTACAATGTCCCGCAAGGCCGCAAGCAGCGCTTGCTGGGCTTCCCGGTCGAGAAAGCCGGGCAAGTGTCTCACGCCCGGCGCAATTTGTAGTCCGTCCGCCATGCGACTCGTCGCGCTCCTCGATCCTAGACCTTTCGGTCTCTCGAGAGCCCCAGCTCCGCGATAACCTCCTCAGCGGCGGCGACGCCCGTACGATAGGCGCCGTGGGCGGTCGAGTAATAGTGCTTCGAGCAGGCCTCGCCCGCGAAGAAGAGCTTACCATCGATCGGCGCGGCAAGCCGGCTTCGCGAGTCGGATTTGCCCGGGCGCGCGAAGGAGTAGGAGCCGAGGGCGAAGGGGTCCGAGCCCCAGCGATGCATGGGCAGGCCTTTGATCCGGCTCTTGAATTTCGAACCGAAGAGCCCGCAAAGCTCATCGCGGGCAAATGCCAGGAACCCCGCCTCGCCCTCGCGCTCGAGCTCGAGGGCGCAGGACCCGCCGAAATAAGCTTCGATCAAAGGTCGACCAAAGGGCCGCAAGTGGTAGGCTGCCGTCGCCGTCCGCCCGACCGAGCCGAAGGCGCGGCTGTCGGGTTCGAATTCCTCGGCATTTTCGAGTTCCAGAAAAAGCTTGTCGGCGAGGCCTAGCGGCAGATCCTGCGCCGCCGTGATTTTGTCGTCGAGCGCCGGCCGGAACAGGCCGACAGAGCGCGCGATAATATCGCTGGGCAGGGTGACAATCGCGGCGCGCGCCGAAAGCGTTCCTATCGGCGTTTCCAGTTGCACCCCCGGACCGTCATGATCGATCCGATTTACCGGGCAATTCAATCGGAAGTTCAGCGGCGCTCCGTGGAGAGAAATGGAACGACCATAGCCCTCGACGACACGCCAATTGAGTCCGGTGTCGTCATATCTCGCCAGATCTCGCGCGGAGATGAGATGGGTTTCAGCACCGCTGTAATAGGTACTGACGGCATCGATGAGCGGGTTCCAGCGACAATCTGGATCGAGAAACGCCGAAGCCGGCTTGTCGGTTGCATCGTCGGACAGATCGTCGATCTGTCGCCGGAAGCGTTCCAGCGCAGGCCCGAAGCTTTCGAGATTCTCTCCCTCGCGGTCAACCTGCGCCAGCGGGCGCTCCCATGGCGGGCGCGTTTCGTCGATATGAAAACCCTGTTCGCGAGCAATCTCCCTCCAAGGGTTGACGTCTGCGGAATGAAGCCAGCCGCAACCCAAGTCTAGCGGAACATCGCCGGGGCCCGAAGTGGTCCAGGCCCGCCCGCCCAATCGGTCTCTCGCTTCGAGCAGCAGGTAATCAACGCCGGCGGATTGCAGTTTTCTCGACGCCGCGATACCGGCAGCGCCGCCTCCAACCACCACGACCTCAGGATCGTTCGACATGGTGCGTTTCAACGTTTCCGTCTGCGGAGCCGAACCCCGGTCACATCCGCAACACCTGCACGCCAATCAGCAGAGGATGCAGGAAAAGCATCGCGACATAGGCCATCGTGCCGGCGATCAGCGCGGTGGCGTCGGCTCCCGTGAACGAGGCGACCCGCGCCGCGCCGACATCCCCGCGGCGTTTCACCAGGATCCTATCGAAAACCGCCCACGCCAGGAAGGATCCGAACAAGACGATCCCTCCGAGATCTCCATTTACCAGCAGATGCGCCAGCGCCCAGATCTTGATGGCCACAAGCATGGGGTGTCGAAGCCAGCCTCGGATTCGCCCAGGCGTCGGGTTCATGCAGGCTAAAGCGACAAATGCGAACCACATCAACGACAACGTCAGGTGACGCATGCCTTCGGGCGGCGTCCAGACTGGGATAAGGCCGCCGGCTCGATATTTGCCGAAACCCCAGACGAGTAAAACGAAACCCAGCAAGGAAACGACCGAATGGATGCCTTTGTATCCGTTAGGCCCGAAGCTCGAAATCAGTTTGTCGCGGAGGACAGGGAAGGCTTTTGCCGAATGGGCCCCCAGAAAAATCACGATGCCAAGGATCAAAGCGTACATGGGGGGCCCATCCGACAGAGGGAGCGCGTCGCATGAAGCTTTAGCGGAAAGCGCGGTGCGATCCAACAGACCCAGATGTCGCTGGGTGGTGCCGTGGCTTGGTGTCGCGGTCTGGCGCGCGAGCGCCGGTCGATCATCCGCGAAACGCGAAAAGCCGGAAACCGAAGAAGGTCACAAACATTGCCGCGCCCGACCCCAAAGCGACAAAGAGGGGCAGGGATGATGGCGGCGTGGAGACGCCGAAAGCCGAGGCCAGACCGAGCGCGACCGCATAGACGATATAGTTCACGACTAGACCGGCCGCGCAAACCACGACATAGCGGAGGAAGGCGCGGACCAGGGGCGCGGTCGTGTCCGAAAATGTAATCATGCGATTCAGGGCGAAATTGAAGACCGTCGCCACGGCAAAAGCGGGCAATCGCGCGGTCAACGGATCCAGGCTGAAATAGCGCACCATCGCGTAGGTGATGGACGCATCGACGACATATCCCGCCGCCCCAATCGCCGCAAACGCGGGCAACTGACGCCCAAGACTGCCGGGCCGCGCAGAAAACCTGAAAGCGCCTGATGTCATTGGCGGATCCGTTCCCCCATATCCGATCCGGTTAGCCCTTCCATCTTAAGTTTTCCCTTAAGCGGTCCAGTCGACAAGCGAGTCGTAGCAAAGCTTCGCGCCGATGATGAATGTGAGCCCAAGAATGAGAGCGTAGAACCGCTCGGCGGTAACGCGCCGGACGAGCCAGACGCCGGCCAAAGTTGAAGCTACGGCGACCGGCAACATCACGACGGAAACGCCGAGGTTTCCCGTACTGAACTGACCCAGCGCGAAATAGGGTATGACTTTCAACATATTGACCGAGGCGAAAAACATCGTTCCGGTTCCGGCAAACGTGCGCGGAGCGAGCCGTTGCGGCATGACATAGACCATGAACGGCGGCCCGCCGGAATGGCTCACCATGCTCGTGAAGCCCGCCACAGCTCCCCAGAAAATACCGGGTCCGATCTTTGCGGTCGCCGGTTCGGCTTTCAACAGCCGATCTCGAACGAGCATGACGATGACAAAGCCAACGGAAATCAGACCCACGACGAATCGGACGTAACTCTCGCTGACGCGCGCGGCCAGCAGCCATCCGACGCCAATGCCCGCGATGGCGGCGGGAATCATTATTACAAGATTTCTGCGCTCATAATCCTTCCGAAAGGCCCAAATGCTCACCCAATCCTGCACGATCATGATGGGGAGGAGGATGGCCGCGCCTCGAACCGGAGACATCACCAAACTCAGCAGAGGCATGGCGAGGTTACTCAGTCCCGAGAAACCTCCCTTCGACAGCCCGATCAGAATGACTGCGCCGCTCGCGGCCGCAAAAAACATCGGATCGAAATACATCCTGCGGTCGCCTTCGCCTAATTGCTAGCCTTTGCCGACATTGCGTTCATGCGCCTCGCGCGCGATGGAGGATGCACCCGGTGACAATCCGAAGAATAGTCGGGAGGAAACCATGCCGAGCCGTTATCATGAGGTCTATGAACACTGGCGAACCCATCCGCAAGGATTTTGGGCGGAAGCCGCCAAGGAAATTGCCTGGACGAAGCCCCCCGAACGCGTCTTCGACGAGACTTTAGGGGTTTACGGCCGCTGGTTCCCCGATGCTCGCTGCAATGCCTGCTATAACGCGCTGGATCGGCACGTGGAATCGGGACGTGGCTCCCAGGACGCCCTTTGCTACGATAGCCCGGTGACCGGAACAAAGCGTCGCATAAGCTACACAGACCTGCTCCGTGAAGTGGAAACCCTGGCGGCCGTTCTGACCGACTTTGGCGTCGTCGCGGACGACCGCGTACTCATTTATATGCCAATGATCCCGGAAGCGATTGTCGGAATGCTCGCCTGCGCCCGGATAGGGGCGATTCACTCTGTGGTGTTCGGCGGCTTCGCGGCGAAAGAGCTCGCCACCCGTATCGAAGACGCGCCCCCAAATTGATCCTCACCGCCTCTTGCGGCATCGAACCCGGACGAATCGTCGAGTACAAGCCTCTGCTTGATCTGGCTATCGGCATCGCCAGACATAAAGCGGAAAATGTCATGGTGTTTCAGCGGCCGCAGATCGCGGCCAGACTCGCGCCAGGGCGCGACCACGACTGGGCGACTCTGGCGGCCGCCGCCAAGGCCGCAGGCAAGCGGGCGGCCTGCGTGGACCGAGCGGCCACAGATCCGCTCTATATCCTATACACCTCCGGCACAACCGGAGTTCCGAAGGGGGTGGTTCGCGACACCGGCGGTTATCTCGTTGCGCTCCAATGGTCCATGACCAACATCTACGGATTGAAACCGGGGGAGACCTTCTGGACCGCTTCCGATATCGGTTGGGTGGTTGGACATTCCTATATCGTCTACGGGCCGTTGCTGCAGGGCTGCACTTCGGTGCTCTACGAGGGCAAACCCGTAGGCACGCCCGACGCGGCTGCGTTCTGGCGCGTGATCGAGGAATACAAGGTTTCCGCATTCTTCACCGCCCCGACGGCGCTGCGCGCGGTTCGGAAGGAAGATCCACAGGCCAAATTGTTGAAGCGTCACGACATCGGATCCCTGCGGACCCTGTTCCTAGCCGGGGAGCGAGCGGACCCGGACACGGTGGCGTGGGCGGAAACGATTCTGCAACGCCCCGTCGTCGACCACTGGTGGCAGACGGAAACCGGCTGGGCGATCGCCGCCAATCCGGTCGGACTCGGCCTTATGCCGATCAAGCGGGGATCGCCGACAGTCCCCATGCCGGGCTATCAGGTGGACATTGTCGATGAAGCCAGCAAAACCGTCCCGACCGGCGTGATGGGATCCATCGTCATCAAACTTCCCTTGCCGCCGGGCTGCCTTCCCACTCTGTACAAGCAGGACGAGCGGATGCGGGAGAGTTATCTGGCGGAATTTCCGGGCTACTATAAAACCTCGGATGCCGGACTGAAGGACGACGACGGCTACCTGACTATCCTTGGCCGGACGGATGACATCATTAATGTCGCCGGCCATCGTCTATCTACAGGCGGCATGGAAGAGGTCGTTGCATCACACCCCGACGTCGCCGAATGCGCCGTGCTCGGCGTTAAGGACGAAATCAAGGGGGAACAGCCCTGCGGGTTCGTGGTCCTGAAGGCGGGGGTAAACCGTCCGCACATGGACATCGAAAAGGAAGTGATCGCACTCGTGCGAGATAAGATCGGGCCTGTCGCGGCATTCAAGCTCGCATTGGTGGTTCAACGCCTGCCCAAGACAAGGTCAGGCAAGATCCTGCGTGGGACGATCAAGAAAATAGCCGACCACGAGACATGGTCCATGCCCGCGACAATCGATGACCCCGTTGTTCTTGACGAGGTCGCGCATGCTCTCAAGGAGAGAGGTCTGTAGGCAGGTCGGGACCGCGACGGGCCTGACGGACGAAAACTTGTATAGACTGAGCTATGGCGATTTTGGCGCCTTCCCGCTTGTCGGCCGAGTCGGCAAGCGGTTCGATCGGCCCAAAGGCAAAGCCGTAGGGGCGGGCTTCTTGCGCGCCCCGTTCTCTCCAGTAGGCGTCGTAATTGGAAAACTTGGATTTGTCCTGAAGTCGACCCAGAACATGATGTCCGTCGGATACGGCATAGACCCGATGGATTCCCAGTTCGGCCGCGAGATGGCGAAGCGCGAACAAGAGCGCGTCCTTCGGACGCAGCCCAAACATTTCGCGCGTGGCGTCAATGACATCGCGTTTGAAAGCGGAGCTGGGACCCTGCAGGCCGCCAATCACAAATGTCGGCTCGCCATTCCGGAATTCAAAAACAAAGGCGATTCGACAGAGCTTCTGATCCTCGGGCGTCTTGGCGATGAAAAGCGCCAATTCGCCTTCGCGTTGCAGAACGGCGACCATGGAACAGGCGAGATAGATGCGATAGCAGGCGTTCTTGCGCGCCTGTATCGCAGCGATTTCGACGGGTTCGTTCGAGCAGAGTTTGCGCAGCGTTTCGTTCGAAAACGTCGACCGAAACCAGTCGTAGTGGCCTCTCAGCACGTTCAGGCGTTGGCGCGGCCATAAACCTCGCTTTAGATAGCTGCGAACGACTTTCGAAAGGATCCTCTCGACAGGTTCCGGCGCGCCGAACTCCCGATGAAAACCCCGTATCAGCCTCGTCCAGCGATACGATGCAATCGGCGCCAGCAGAGAGCGAAGAAGATAAATCCGCCGAGCTTTGTCGGGAGCATTAGCAGTCACTTATAAAAACTCGGAGGGCTGGCGCGAGAAACGACCTCGGCGCCTGAGCCGTTAGACGACTCATCTCACATTTACAAGAACGTCTCTGCTTCCCACGGACAGAGTGCGTTTCGGGACCCAGCCGCCCAAAGGAATATTCTATCTTGGCGCTGCCGACAAAATTCGATTATGCGGGGCCCAGCGGAAAATCTCGGGCTTCGGAGTGGTGCCAAATGGCAGTTGCGGCGGTCGGCGGCCCGAAAATTCTCCATGTTCTCCCGCGAGGAATGCGTTTTTCTCGATCGTCAGCCACCTCGATCGATTTGTTCGTGCACGAGATGGCGACACATAGTCGGTTCTGCGTTGAAGTGGCCGCAGAAACGCGCGGCGACAGCCTTGCTGCGCCTCGCGTGCATGAATTGCCCAGATACGACTTCGCCAACACGCTTCGCCGCGCGGAGTTTATCGCCCGGCTGGCGCGAGAGATATCGTCGCAGTTGATCGTTGTTCAGCAGCATTTGCCTTCTGCAGCGGCGATTGCACGACGCGTACACACGCCTGTGCTGTTGCAAAGGCATAACTTTCTCCGCCCGCCGAGCCGAACGCCTCTCCTCGGCCGGGTCTCCCGAGCCCGGCATGCGCAACAACTCAACGCCCTGAACGGACTGACTTTTGTCAGCGAGGCCGTTCTCGCCGAGTTCGAGCGCGACTGGCCGGAAGTTACGACCTTGCGTACAACGATTCCGAATGCGATCGATTTCGACGCTTGGTCGCCTTCGTCACAAAGGGAGCCCCTCGTCATTGCGGTTGGCCGCGCCACTCCCGACAAGGGACTTGTCGAAGCGGCTCTCGCGCTCCAATCGATTTTACCGGCGAGGCCCGAGTGGAAATCGGTATTTGTCGTTTCCGAGCCTGAACGCAACCCGGCCTATTTTGCCGAATTGTCGAGAGTTGCGTCGCCGCTCGGCGGGCAGTTGGAAATCCGTGTCAACAGACCATTCTCCGAGGTCAAGGCGCTGAATGAAATCGCGGCGATCGCCCTGATTCCGTCCCGGTGGCGGGAGCCTTTCGGCCGAACCTGCCTCGAGGCCATCGCCGGCGGTTCCGCCGTGGTTTCCTCGGGGTCCGGCGGTCTCCGGGAAATCAGCGATGCGTTCGCGATTTACGCCAAGCCGGAACCTCCCGACATCGCGGCTGCTGTTCTTCAACTCATCGACAATTCCCAAATGCGCGCGCACATGGCCGACGCGGCGCACAAGCGCGCGCTTCAACTCTTCAACCTGCCGAGGGTGGCAGGCACGCTCGACGATTTCTGCGCCGAGGTCATGACTTCAGGGATGCGGGCAAAAGACCGCGGTTAATCGCGGCAGGCCATGAGGCGCAATAGAAGATCGGGACATTCGAGGAGATTTTTGATACACGCGTGCCGACGTAATGGAAATGGCGTCGACCCAGTCCCAGCGCCTCCCCCGCCGCGCAATTCGCCAAGAAAATGGCGCGAGCGCGCGAGCGGCTTGGCATGAAACACGAGTTTTTCCAGATCGTCCAAGTCCATCTGAAAGCGATTATGACAGCGATGAAACTTCCAACCGTCCTAGGCCGCGTCCTCAAGCTGTTCAGTTCCGAGAATTCGCGAATTGTCGGACGCCTGCTGTCCGACCAGGGACGCCGTCACTGGGCGGGTTATGCATCGGCTATCGTCATGACCGTGATCGTGGCATGGACGACTTCGCTATCCGCCTACATCATGCGGGACGTTATCAATCAAATATTTGTCGCCAAGAATCTCGAGAAAATGTGGTATATCGGCAGTGGCATCGCCCTGATATACACAGTCAAGGGATTTGCCACTTACGGGCAAACGGCGATCCTTTCAAGAATAGCCAACAGTATCGTCGCAGACGTCCAAAAACGCATTTTCAACAAAATGCTAAACATGAGCGTCGGCTATTATAACGTTCGCCACTCGACCGAATTCATCGCCCGCCAGGCCTTTATTTCCGGCTCCGCCAGCCAGGCGTTGAATCTTCTCATCAATGTCCTCGCCCGCGACATCCTCACCTTGATCGGCCTGGTGGCGGTCATGTTTTCTCAGGACGCCCTCATGGCGACAATGGCGTTCGTCGTCACGCCATGGGTTGTCATCGGCGTTCGCCGTCTCGGCGGCCGAGTCAAGAAAGTCATGCTCAACGAATTTCAAGGCTTCTCCACCATCATGGAATCCCTGCAGGAGACCGTGCAAGGCGTGCGCGTCGTCAAATCCTATGCCCTGGAAGACTACATGCGCGATCGGCAAGGCGCGGCGATCGACAAGTTCCGCAAGGCCGCCAACAAGCTTTCCACCGTCGGCGCGCGCTCCAGTCCGATGACGGAGACGCTCGGCGGATTAGCGATCGCGGCCGTTGTCATTTATGGCGGACTGCAAGTCATCGAAGGCGGCAAGCAGCCCGGTAACTTCTTCTCTTTCATAACCGCCCTGATGCTAGCCTTCGAACCCGCCAAGCGCGTCGCGCGCCTCCACATCGATCTCACGTCGGCGCTCCTGGGCGTCAGCATGCTCTATGAATTTCTCGACCAGGACTCCAGCGAGGACGAGACGGGCAACGAGCCGTTGCTGCAAGTGGCGGGCGGCCGAATCGAGATGAAACATGTTCGCTTTTCCTATCGGAATGGCGAACCTGTGCTGCGAGATTTCAACCTGGTCGCAGAGCCGGGCAAGACAACAGCTCTTGTCGGTCGCTCCGGCGGCGGCAAGACCACGACGATGAATCTCATCTTGCGCTTCTATGAATGCGACGCCGGATCCATCCTGATCGATGGTCAGGATATCCGAACTGTTTCGCGCAAGTCCCTGCGCAGAAAAATCGCCTACGTGAGTCAAGAGACCTTTCTCTTCAAGGGATCGATCGGCGAAAACATCGCTCTCGGCCGTCCCGGCGCCACGCAAGCCGAGATCGAGGCGGCCGCAAAAGCCGCTCATGCTCACGACTTCATCCTCGGCTTCGATGGGGGCTACAACAGCCCGTGCGGCGAGCACGGCATGCAATTGTCGGGCGGTCAACGCCAGCGGATCGCAATCGCCCGGGCGTTCCTGAAAGACGCCCCCATCATCCTGCTGGACGAAGCAACCTCGGCATTGGATTCTGAGTCCGAGCGAGCCGTCCAGGAGGCGCTGCAGGAACTTTGCGTGGGACGAACGACCCTCGTTATCGCGCACCGGCTCAGCACCATCGTCAACGCCGACAAAATCTGCGTCATCGACGACGGCTATATTGAGGAAGAGGGCCGACACGACGAACTCATGGCCCAGCATGGCGCGTATTTTCGTCTCAACCAGACCCAGTTCCGAAATCAGCAAGACGCGATATTGGCGGCTGCCGACTGACGACTCTCA
>Ga0316217_10004743_pt1 | contig 14476 bp, 13 predicted proteins | sample 1anoAmetaG_FD_203633 | JGI IMG/M metagenome (GOLD analysis project Ga0316217, IMG submission 203633) | Freshwater microbial communities from Trout Bog Lake, Wisconsin, USA - 1anoA | ecosystem: Environmental > Aquatic > Freshwater > Lake > Hypolimnion/Profundal zone | place: USA: Wisconsin... | reverse complement strand
TTACCGCCAGGGAATTGGGTGGCTTCGACTCGGGCTGGAATTTTCATGGCGCGACGATTTCATATTCCGGTTAGTTTGCCAAGCGCGCAGTTGTTGATCGCCGGTCCGGCCGCCGCGATGGCGTGAAGAGTCGGGCGTACCCGATGACCCGGTAAAAATGCCACGTGAGCAGAGCGGCAAACATGAGTCATCTATTGGCGATGACGGAAATTACTCTCACAGTTGAACGCGACGAAGACAGCGGTGGGTATGTCGCTTCGTGGGATGACCCGCAAGGCCACGGCGGCATTGCCACACAAGACAAGGACCTGACCGAACTTCAGGCGAATATCCGCGAAGCGGTCGGCTGTCACTTTGGGCGGGCCAAAATGCCGCGCGAGATCCGCCTGCATTTTGTCAGCGATCCCGTTTTGGCCGTCGCGTGAAACTGCCCCGCGCCATGACCGGCGCGGAGACGGTCAAAGCGTTGCGCCGACTCGGCTTCACTGTCACCAATCAGGAAGGTTCGCACATCCGTCTAGCCGGCACACCATCACCACGCAAATGGGAATCAACTTGCGTGGTTTGATAAGATACCGGCGTGCTCGCTCTTGAATTATTGCTCGACGCTTACCGGCGCGGAATCTTTCCGATGGCGGTGAACGCGCAGGGCCGGCTCGGCTGGTTTTCCCCGGACCCGCGCGCGATCATTCCGCTCGATGACCGGTTTCATGTCCCGCACGGGTTGCGGCGGACGTTAAAGAAAGCGTCGTTTGAAATCACGTTCGACCGCGCCTTCCCGGCGGTCATCCGGGAATGCGCACAACGCCATGAAGGGACGTGGATTTCTCCGCAAATCCGCACCAGCTATTGCCGGCTCCACAAACTCGGCCACGCGCACAGCGTCGAGGCGTGGGCGGACGGCGAACTGGTTGGTGGTTTGTACGGCATCCACATCGGCGCGGTGTTTTTTGGCGAGAGCATGTTTCACCGGGCGACTGATGCGTCGAAGGTGGCGCTGGTCGCACTGGTCGAACGGCTCCGGCAGCGGGATTTCGTGTTGCTCGACACGCAATGGCAGACGCCGCATCTCCGGCAATTTGGCACACACGAGATTCCGCGGACGGAATACTTGCGGGTGCTGGCGCGGGCGGTGACGTTTCCGTGCGTGTTCTGATGGTGACCGGTTTTGCGCAGGCTGCCTATTCCGGGACCGGCAGCACGTTTTCCGTCGGCCGCGTGGCGGAATGGCAACCTCATTGCCCGTAAGCTGTTACACCAAAGTCACACAAGCGCCACCGGTTTGTGGCATGGCGGGTGCAGCTTGCCAGCCAGAGCAATGAATATGACAACAAATCCAAACCGAATGTTGACACTGGCCGTGTGCGCGAGCGCCGATGTGGATTACCTGAACCTGGCGGCGGCACTGATCCGGGAATTGCCGCGTGTGTTGCGCGTGCGCGTGGATCTGGACGCGCGGCGGCTGGAGATTTTATATCAGGCGGCGCCGGGCGGGGTGTTGCAGGAGATTCACACGGCGTTGCTGGCGGCCGGCCGTGAAATGCCGGCGTTGCGGGCGTATTAACCCACACAAGGAGGCCGCACGATGCTGAAAAAGATCAACCGCTTGCCAACGGAGGTGGAAATCCGGCAGCGCGCGCAGGAAATTTTTCAGGCGCGCGGCGGGCGGCCGGGCCGCGAGATTGATGACTGGTTGCAAGCGGAATACGAATTGGCGCAGTTGCCGGTCCAGCAACTCGCCAAGCTGACGGTGCCAAAATCCAAACGCGCCAAGCTCGCGGTGGCGAAAGTGGTGCAGGCGGCCCTGCTCCTGGGCACGACCGGGTTGCTGACAGTGCGCGGGTGAGCCGGCCACCGGATGGAAAAACTCCGGCACCTCTTTTTCTGGTGTAGGCCGCTTCTGCGAAGCGGCGAAATCCTTTGCGAAATCGCCGATTGCCGCAAACGACAACGGGTTTGCGTGCCCGCTTCTCGTCGGACTCGATTCGCGGACTCGGCTCCACGGAGTCGGCCTACAACAACGGCTGCGCCGGCGCTCCCGAGTTTGAATTGTATTACTTGAATTAGCGGTGGTAGGATGCGGTCCATGAAAAAGCAAGGGACGCGCGTGCGCGCAACCAACGGACCACTTGCGCAAACCATTTTGGAAGACTTGCGCCGGCAAGTCAGTGTGCTGACCGAAGGGGAGCGGTTGCCGACGGTGCGGCAATTTATGCAACGCTTCGGTGTCAGCCAGTTGGTGGTGCAACAGGCGCTGAGCCAGCTCAAGAGCGAGGGGGTCGTGTTTGCGCACGTCGGACGCGGCACGTTTGTCGCCGAGCGCGCGGCCGCGCCGGACCAGACGGTGACGACGGTGATCGTGGTTCGGTATGATTATCCGAGCGCGCGCGGCGAAAGCATCACCCGCGCCTTGAACGAACTGCTGACCGTGCCGCCGTACCGGATGTTGACGTTGACCGCCGGCGAACACACGCACGCCGTCGAGATTTTGCGCGATGCGCCGGTCGCGGCCGGTTACATTTTGCAACCGTTGACGCCGAACGTGCCGGTCCGCCTGCTGGATTTTTTGCGCCGCCGCAGCGCCGCGGTGGTGGTGGAAGGTTATCCGCTGGAAAGCGCCGACGTGGACGCCGTGGTCACTGACGAGCTGGCGACCGTCGAGATCGCGGTGCAGCACCTGACCAAACTGGGGCACCGCCACATTGCGTTGGCCAGTGGCGAGCCGGCGGTTATCAGCAATCACATTGCGCGGTTTTTCCCGGTGGTGATGCGCTGGGCGGGGTTGCCCGCCGGCCCCGAAACGCTGTTGCAAGCCGACACTAAACTCGGCGAAGGCTCGCGCGAACACATGCGCAGTTCGCTCCGGCATTACCTGACGGACAGCGGCAAGTTGCCGTTCACGGCGCTGGTGGTGCCGAGTTATGCCAGCGCGCTCGGCGCCGTGGAGGCGTTGGCGAAAGCCGGGCTGACCGTGCCGCGCGACGTGAGCGTGGTTGTGCTGGACAATCCGGACCTGGTGACACCGGCCGTGGCGCAGTTCACGATGGTGGGGCGGTGCAGCCGGCGGATTGCCCGCGATTTAGTGAAGCGCCTGCAATGGCGGCTCGATCATCCCACCGAGCCGTATGGCACCGTGTACGAGATCCCGGAACTCGTCCTGCGCGCCACAACCGCGGCTGCCGTTTGATGGCGCAGTGCGCCCGGCAAGACCACCGGCGCGGAAAAGAAGTTGAGCCTGCCAGCAATTCTTGTTAGAGAGTCCGTGTGAGCCAAGCCCAACTTGCCCAACGCGCCGCCACTTTGCTGTCGAACAAAGCGGATTCCTTGCCCCAATTGCCCGTCACCATCGGTCTCGATGGCTTCGTGGATTCCATCATCCGCGTCGTGGATAAACGTGAGTCCACGACGAAGTTCAAGCCGTTGCCGACGCTGGCCGGCTTGGGCGAACGCATCAGCCGCGCGGCCGGCATGAGCACGCAGATCGAACTGTGGGTCGAGCGCGTCAAGCTCGGCGGCAATGGCCCGATCATGGCCAACGCCATGGCCGCGTTCGGCGCGCCGACGACCTACATCGGCAACCTCGGCTACCCGCACGTCCACCCGGCGTTTGCCGAGCTGACCAAACGCGCCACCGTGATCAGCATTGCCGACCCCGGGTTTACCGACGCATTGGAATTCGACGACGGCAAGCTGATGCTCGGCAAACGCAAATCGTTGCTCGACGTGAACTGGCCGAACCTCGTCGCCCGCGTCGGGCGTGACCGGCTGCAAGCATTGTTTGCCGACTCCGCGCTGATCGGGTTGCAGAACTGGACAATGTTGCCGGAGATGAGCGATATCTGGGAGCATGTGCTCGCCGAGATCTGTCCGAAGCTGACGACGCGGCACACGTTCTTCTTCGACCTCGCCGATCCGGAATCGCGCGACCCGCACGACATCCGGCGCGCACTTGATTTGATTGGTAAATTCCAGAACCATTTCGACACCTACCTCGGCTTGAACGAAAAGGAATCATTCGAGGTGGCCGGCGTGCTGGCGTACAAGGGGGCGCGCGATGGCGAAGCCGCCGTCCGAGCGGTTGCGAAATTCATTCATGCCAAACTCAACATTGCCGGCGTCGTTGTCCACCCGCGCGCCTACGCGATCGCGGCGTCGCAAGATGGCGTTGTCAAAGTGACCGGTCCGTTCGTCGAGAAACCGTTGATCAGCACCGGCGCGGGCGATCATTTCAATGCCGGCTTCTGCCTCGGCAAGCTGTTCGGCGCCGACAACGAAACCGCGCTGCAAATCGGCGTTGGCACATCCGGCTACTACGTCCGCACCGCCAAGAGTCCGGCGGCATTGGAACTGGCCGTGTTTCTGCGCACCCTCGGAGAATCAACTGATTAAACAAATCCAAAAACTCGGGTTGTTCACACTCAGCCTCACGCTCCTCGCCACGGCGGCGCTGGCAGAGGAAATCAAGCTCGCGGACATCTTTACGGATCACATGATCCTGCAACGCGACCTGCCGGTCGCCGTCTGGGGTACCGGGCCCGCCGGTGACTCCGTCACGGTGACCTTTGCCGGCCAGCAGAAAATCGCCACGGTCGATCCGAGTGGCAAATGGCAGGTGCAGCTCGATCCACTCCAAGCCTCCGCGGACTCGCGTGACCTCACCGTCGAATCCAAGAACGTGAAAACGAATCTCACCGACGTTGTGGTGGGCGAAGTCTGGCTCGCCTCCGGTCAGTCGAACATGGAATGGCCGTTCAGCGCCACAACCGGTTCCAGTCGTGTGATCGCTACGGCCACTGACCCGCAATTGCGGCTGTTCGGCGTCGCCCACTATTTCAGCGACACGCCGGGCACCACGGTCACCGGTCAGTGGGCGGCCTGCACCTCGTCCAATGTCGGCGGATTTTCGGCAGTCGGTTATTACTTTGGCCGCAATCTCCGCCAGGCGTTGCACGTCCCGGTCGGCGTCATCCGCAGCGCGTGGGGTGGCACCCAGGCCCAGGCGTGGACCGCGCAGGCGACGCTCGCCGGCGATCCGTTGTTGAAGCAGCGCCTTGAGGAATACGCGCTGGCCATGCAGAACTACGACCCGGTCAAGGCGGAGGCCCAATATCAGGACGCGCTCGCGAAATTTAAGGTCGCCGCCGCGACGGCGCAGGCGGAAGGCAAGCCCGCTCCCAGGAGCCCCAGCAAGTCCGGCCCGCCCGGTCCCGGTCCGAACAGCCCGGCCCGGCTCTACAACGGCATGATCGCCCCGCTGGTGCCGTTCGCGTTCCGCGGTGTCATTTGGTACCAGGGCGAAGCCGATGCCAGCCGCGCGCAGGATTACCGAACCTTGTTCCCGGCCATGATCAAGAACTGGCGGCAAGTATTCAGTCACGACTTCCCGTTCCTCTTTGTTCAGATCGCGCCACACAAAGGCATGCCACCGGAAATTCGCGACGCCCAGCTCTATACATGGCCGTTATTACCGATTACGGCGACGCCGCCAATATCCATCCGCGCGACAAAGAACCCGTTGGCGCCCGGCTCGCGTTGGCCGCCCGCGCGCTCGCGTACGGTGAGAAACTCGAATATTCCGGCCCCGTCTTTGACGCGGTGAAATTCGACGGCAACAAAGCAATTCTCTCGTTCCAACACCTCGGCACAGGCCTAATGGCCAAGGGCGAGGCGCTCAAAGGCTTTACCATTACCGGCGACACGAACTATGTCTCTGCCACCGCAACGATCGACGGCCAGCACGTCATCGTGACCAGCGACCAGGTTATCAAGCCGATCGCGGTTCGTTACGGTTGGGCGAATGTGCCGGACGTGAACCTCTTCAACAAAGACGGCCTCCCGGCGACGCCGTTCCGCACCGACGAATAAGCGCACCATGAAAAAACTGACTTGGCATTTTCCGCTGCCGCGCACCCACACCGGCGTGTTGCTCGGCAACGCCACGCAAGGCTTGATGGTTTGGGGCACGGACCGGCTCTGCATTACCGTCGGCCGCGCCGGCTTCTGGGATCACCGGGACGCGACGCCGTTTACGGCGCGCATCACTTACCGGGAACTCCGCCGGTTGCTCGAAGCCAATGACGAAGCTGGGATCCGCGCCAGTTTCGGCAAAGAACCGGTTGGCATCACCTACCAGCGCCCGTGCCAAGTTGGTGGCGGCCGGCTCGAACTCAAGTTTGCGCGCGGCGTTGTGCCGCAGCTCGCAGAACTCGATATTCACACCGGCACGTTGGGCGTCACGCTCAGCAACGGCGCCCGCGTCACCATCCGGCAGGCGATGGACGCGGAGTTGGCATGGATTGAGACGACCGCGGCGTACACCGTGAAAACCATTCCGACGTGGGATTTCGTCGGCGCGGTGCTGGCACGCGACGGCGTCAAGCCGCCGGTCCGCTGGGCGACCGGGTTTTGCCAGGAATTACCGGCGGACAAACCGCTGGCGCTGGCGTGGCACAAGCGTGGCCGGCGATTGACGATTGCCACCGCGCTCGGCGCTGCTGCCCGGCCACGCGCCGAGGCGCTGGCGAAAACCGAACCGCGGCCGCAAACTTTCTGGCGGCAATACTGGCGCGACGTGCCGCGCGTGGAGTTGCCGGATCCGGTGTTGCAGCACGTCTGGGATTACGGCGTGTACAAACAAGCCGGCCTGACGACGCCCGGCGGCGTGGCTGCGACCATCCAAGGGGCGTGGATGGAGGAATACCAGTTGCCGCCCTGGTCAAACGATTACCATTTCAACATCAATGAGCAGATGATTTACTGGCCGGCGTTGGCGACGAACCGGCTCGCGCATTTCACGCCGCTCTGGGAAATGATTCGCGGCTGGCTGCCGTTACTGCGGGAGAACGCGGCGAAATTTTTTGAGGCCGCGGACGCGCTGATGTTGCCGCATGCGGTGGACGACCGGTGCGGTGTCGTCGGCAGTTTTTGGACCGGCACAATTGACCATGCCTGCACGGCGTGGATGGCGCAGATGGCGTGGTTGCATTACCGGTACGGGATGGATGAAACGGTGTTGCGCGACCTGGCGTGGCCACTGCTGACCGGCGCGTTCAACGGCTACTGGGCGATGCTTGAAGAATTTGAAGGCCGGCTCTCGTTGCCGGTCAGCGTCAGCCCGGAATACGGCGGCGCGGCGATGACGGCCTGGGGCCGCGATGCGAGCTTTCAACTGGCGGCGCTGCATTTTGTGGCGAAGACCTTGCCGGTCGCGGCCCGGCTGCTCGGCCAACCGGTTGATGACCGGTGGGCGCGCGTGACGCGCGAGGTGCCGGCCTACACGCTCATTGCCGGCAAGCGCATCGGCTTGTGGCGCGGCCAGGATTTGGCGGAGAGCCACCGGCATCATTCGCATCTCGGCGCGATTTATCCGTTCACAACGATTGATCCGTTTGACCCGGCCCACCGGGAAGTCGTCCGCGAATCGCTCCGGCATTGGCAACGCATGGGCGCCGGCCAGTGGAGCGGCTGGTGTCTGCCGTGGGCGTCAGTTTTGTGTTCGCGCTGCAACATGCCGGACGCAGCGATCACGTGGCTGCATTACTGGCACGATGTGTTCACGAACGTCGGCCACGGCACGTTGCACGACTCCGATTTCCCCGGTGCCGGCGGATTGCATCGGTCGAGCGAACTCGAACAACCGCTGACACACCCGAACGAAATCATGCAGATCGACGCAACCATGGGCGCGGTGACGGCGATTCTGGAATTGTTGGTGCAGTGCCGGGGCGACGCGATTCACGTCTTGCCAGCGTTGCCCCGCCGGTGGCGCGAGCTGAAGTTCGATGGGATCCGGACCGAAGGCGCGTTCTTGGTGGGCGCGACGGTTGCGGCCGGCCGCGTGACCGAAGTCCGCGTGACCAGCCTGGCCGGCGGGCAATTGCGGTTGGTTTGCGGTGGCCGCACCATTGACCGTCAGACGAAACCCGGCCAGAAGCTAACGCTGCGTTACGCGCGGTGACGCCACGCCGCGATCACTTGGTCGAAGAGCGCGTTTGTTTTGGCGACGACGAGTTTTTCACCGGGATGCGCCGCGTACCACGCGACGGATTCCCGGATCCCGGTGGCAAATGATTTCCGACAGACGAAGTCCGGCACAAACTTTTTGATTTTGGCGTTGTCGAACACGCCCGGCTCGGCTTTGTCACCCCGGATCCCGTTGACGAATTGTGGAAAGTGGGCGCACAGGAAATCCACCGGAATCTGCTCCACCGCCGGCAATCGCACGCCGAGCGCTGCGGCTGTTACCTCGTAAATCCGGTTCCAAGGCAAGGCCTCGTCGCTGGTGATGTGAAACGTCTCGCCAATGGCCTGGTTGTTGCCAACCAGGCCGGCGAGCCCGACGGCGAAATCCGTCGTGTGTGTCAACGTCCACGGATTCGTGCCGGCGTTCGGCACAAATACCGGCTGGCCCGCTTCAAGCCGCGCCGGGAACGTCCAGCCCGCGCTCGCGACCACGTTTGGAAACCACCGGCACCCATACGTGTGCGACGGGCGGACAATCGTGACCGGGAAATCCGGGCGCGCCGCCAACCATTGCTCCTGCGCCAGCTTCTTCTGGGCATAGTCGGAAAATGGATTGCCGAGCGGCACTGTCTCGGTGAGTGGCAGGCACCGGTGCGGTTTGGCGTACACCATCGCCGTGCTGATGAAAATGTATTGGCCAATCTTGCCGGCAAAAACCGCGTGGTCGGTTTCGATATCGGGTAAGTCGTAGCCAAGGAAATTGATAACCACGTCCGCCGTGAGCCCGGCCAGTGCCGCCCGGTCGCGCCGGTCGGCGGGGATCGCCCGGTAAGCTGCGGGAACCGGTGCGTGACCGCGCGTGACCAGACTGATTTCATGGCCGCGTTGGTGCAGCAGGGCGGCGCAATCAGTCGAGATGTTGCCGGTGCCGCCAATGAACAAAACTTTCACTTGGCCATGTTACCGCGCTTGTCAACCGGCCGGGCGTCTGGTACTGTACATATTCAGCAAGCGTGCAATTCAACGAGCCCACATTTTTGCTGCTGTTTTTGCCGGTGCTGTTGCTGGCCTACTATGCGCTGCCGTTTTGGCGGAACGGCCTGCTGTTCGCGGCCAGCCTCGTCTTTTGCCTGTGGGGCGGCAAACAAACAACCGCCGTGTTGCTCCTCGCCTGCGCCGGCAACTTCGCGCTCGGCCTGATCGTGGCGCGCCGCCGCTGGGCGCTGGTGACCGGCCTCGTGGCCAACCTGCTGCTGCTGGTCTGGTGCAAGTACGCCGATTTTCTCGGGTTGCCGCTGCCGAAATTAGCGGCGCCACCGGGCCTGTCGTTCTTTACCTTTGTTGCCATCGCCTATCTCGTGGATGTGTACCGCTGCGACGCCCCGGCGATTCGGAATCCAGTGCATGCCGGCAACTATTTTTTATTGTTCCCAAAGTTGTGGGCTGGGCCGATTGTCCGGTGTCGCGACATCAGCGCGCAACTCGCCCTCCGGACGCCGAGCCGGGAACTCTTCGCCACCGGGGTGCGCCGGTTCATTATCGGCCTCGGCAAAAAAGTGCTCGTGGCCAATACCGTCGCCGGCGTGGCCGACAAGATCTTCGGATTGCCGGCCAACACACTCCGGTGGGAACTGGCGTGGACGGGCGTCGTGGCGTACACCGTCCAAATTTACTTCGACTTTTCCGGGTACACCGACATGGCGATTGGGCTGGGCGCGCTGTTCGGGTTTGAGTTGCCGGAAAATTTCGATCATCCGTACGCGGTCACCTCGATTCGCGATTTCTGGCGGCGCTGGCACATGACGTTGTCCAGCTGGCTCCGCGATTACCTGTTTATTCCCCTCGGCGGGAGCCGCTGCGCGCCGTGGCGGTCGTATTGCAATCTGCTGATCGTGTTTTCCATCTGCGGATTGTGGCACGGCGCCAACTGGACGTTTGTCGTCTGGGGCTTGCTCCAGGGCTTTTTTCTGCTGACTGAGCGGCTGGGGTGGGGGCAAGCGCTCGAGAAGTTGCCGCGGTCCGTTGGCCACGCGTATGCGCTGCTGGCGACAATGGTGAGCTGGGTCTTCTTCCGCGCGGCGACGTTGCCGCAGGCGTTGAGTTTTCTCACGGCAATGCTGGGCTGGAATCGGCCGACCGGGCCGGCCGACAGTTTGGTGGCGATTGTGGATCCGTTGGCGCGGGTGATGTTGCTGATTGGAATTGTCGGTTCGTTCCCGGTCATTCCCTTGCGCTGGCGGCGGCGCGAGCCGCTGGCCACGGTGACGCTCACGGCGGTGTTGGCGGCAGTGCTGGTCATGGTCGCCGTGAAAACGTATACGCCGTTTATTTACCAGAAATTCTGATGATCTCACGCAAAGCAACTGACTGGATCCTGATCCTGATTTTTCTGGCGGCAATCAGCCTGCCGCTGGTTGTGCAGTTGCATGGCCGCGCCGCCGGCACGGAAGCGCATGAGAAACGCCAGTTGGCGCCGTTGCCGGCCCGGCCGCTGGGCCTGGCGGAACTATGGCAGTATCCCGGCAAGTTCGCGGCGTATTATGGCGATCATTTTGGATTGCGCGCGCGCCTGATCCGCTGGCACGCGTTGATGATGTATGGTTTGCTGAACAGTTCGCCGAGCGACAAGGTGCTGGCCGGGCGCGACGGCTGGTTTTATTACGCCGACGATTACAGCCTGGAAGATTACCGGTCGCTGACCCCGCTCACCGCGGCCGAGTTGGAACGGTGGCGGCAGGTGATGGAAGCCCGGCAAGCGTGGCTCGCCCGGCATGGCGTCCAGATGTTGCTGGTGTTTGCCTGCGACAAATACGTGATTTACCCGGAATTTATGCCGGCGGGATACGCGCGCCGGGATGGGCCATACCGGCTGGACCAACTGGTGGATTACTTGCGCAACCACTCGCGCGTGAACCTGATTTCGTTGCGCGTGCCGCTCGAAGTCGGCAAGGACACCGATCGGTTGTATCACCAGACCGACACGCACTGGAACGACCGGGGCGCGTACATCGGCTACCGGGAAATCATGGCGGCGTTGCGGTTGCCGATGTTGTTTCCGACGGACTTCAACCCGGTCGAACGCATTACCGAGGGCTGGGACTTGGCGCGCATGATGGGCTTAAATACCGACATTCAGGAAGAAGACCGGGAACTCGTCCCCACCAAACCGCGCCGGGCGTGCGTGGTCGAGCAGGACCGGCCTGATCCGCTTTGGAACAACGGCCGGGTTGTGCTGGAAGTGCCCGATCCACAGTTGCCGAAGCTGGTGATGTTCCGCGACTCATTTGGCTCGGCGCTGGTGCCGTTTTTGGCGGAACATTTCCGGCGGAGTGTTTTCTTGTGGCAATACGATTTTGATCCGGCGGTGATTTTGCGGGAGAAACCGGATTTTGTGGTCTGGCTGATGACCAGCCGGCGACTGCAATGGTTTACGCCGGTCAATCCGCCGTTGCCGTAACGCGCCGGTCTGCTACACTGACCGGCAATGAAGATCCGAACGCTCGGCGTCATTCCGGCCCGGTACGGCGCGCAACGGTTTCCCGGCAAGCCGCTGGCCCTGATTGCGGGCAAGCCGCTCGTCCAGCGCGTCTACGAACAAGCCCGGCAAGCCCGCCGTCTGGACGAGGTGATTGTCGCGACCGATGACGAACGCATCCGGCAAGCAGTCGAAAATTTTGGCGGGCGCGTGGTCCTGACTTCGCCGGCCTGTCCGTCCGGCACCGATCGGGTGGCGGAAGCGGCCCGGCACGTGCCGTGTGATTTGGTGGTGAACATTCAAGGCGATGAGCCGTTGCTGCCGCCGGCCATGATTGACCAGCTCGTGGCCGGCCTCGCCGCCGCGCCGGCCTTCCCAATGGGGACGCTGGCGCGACCGATTGAGTCGGCGGAAATCTGGGCGAATCCGAACGTGGTCAAGGTCGTGTTTGGCACGGCCGGCAACGCGTTGTATTTTTCGCGTTGTCCGGTGCCGTTCGGGCGCGATGCCGGCGGCCGGTATGTCGCCGGCCGCGCGCACAAGCACATCGGGATTTATGCGTATCGAAAAGAGTTTCTGCTGAAGTTCGTGACGTTGCCGCAGTCGGCCTTGGAACAGACGGAGAAGCTGGAGCAGTTGCGGGCGCTGGAAAACGGGTTTGCGATCAAAGTTTTGGTCACGCCGCACGATTCGGTTGGCGTGGATGTACCGGCGGATGTGAAAATTGTGGAAGAAATTTTGCGGAAGGCATCATGAAATATATATTTGTGACCGGCGGCGTGATCAGTTCTCTCGGCAAAGGATTGACGGCGGCGAGCATCGGGACGCTGTTGGAGGCCCGCGGGTTGAAGGTCACGTTGGCTAAGTTTGACCCGTACCTCAACGTGGACCCCGGCACGATGAGTCCGTTCCAACACGGCGAGGTGTACGTCACCGACGACGGCGCGGAGACCGACCTTGATCTTGGCCATTACGAGCGGTTCACGCACGCGACGCTTGGCCGGCTCAACAACCTCACCAGCGGCCGCGTCTACGCCAACATCATTGAGAAGGAACGGCGGGGCGATTACCTCGGCAAGACCGTTCAGGTCATCCCGCACGTCACCAACGAAATCAAAGACCGCATCCGCAAAATTGGCCGCAGCAGCAAAGCCGATGTGCTCATCATCGAAATCGGCGGCACCACCGGCGACATCGAAGGGCTGCCATTCCTCGAAGCCATTCGCGAATTCGCGCACGAAGCCGGTCCAAAGAACGCGTTGTTTATCCACGTCACGCTCGTCCCGTACATCCGTGTGGCCGGCGAGATCAAAACCAAACCAACCCAGCAAAGTGTCGCCAAGCTCCGCGAAATTGGTATCCAACCCCAACTCCTCGTCTGCCGCAGCGAAAAACATCTCGACGCCGGCGTCCGTGAGAAAATTGCGCTTTATTGCAATGTCCCGGTCGACTGTGTCATCGAAGAACTCGATGTGGCCCATTCCATTTACGAAGTGCCGATTGATCTCCAGAAAGAGCGCGTCGACACCCTCGTCTGCCGGCATCTTGGCCTGAAAACCAAGCCGGCCGACATGCGGGACTGGCAACAAATGCTCCGCCGGCTCATTGCCCCGCGCCACAGTTGCCGGATTGCCGTCGTCGGCAAATACATCGGTCTCCAGGACGCCTACAAGAGTCTCTACGAAGCCCTCAAACACGCCGGCGGCGCCAACAACACCGCGGTCGAAATCGTCCGCGTGGACGCCGAGTTCATCGAACGCGATGGTGCGGCCAAGCACCTGCGCACCATGGATGGGATCCTCGTCCCCGGCGGATTCGGCAACCGCGGCATCGAAGGCAAGATCGCGGCCGCCCGGTACGCCCGCGAGAAAAAGATTCCCTTCTTTGGCATCTGTCTCGGTATGCAAATTGCCGTCATCGAATTTGCCCGGCACGTCTGCCAACTCAAGGATGCCAACTCCACCGAATTCGCCGACCAGACACTCCACCCGGTTATCTGCCTGATTGACGACCAACAGCGGATTGTCAACAAAGGCGGCACGATGCGGTTGGGCGCGAAGCCCTGCCAACTCCGGTCCGGCACGCATTGTCGGCGGCTCTACCGTGCCGACCTCATCTCCGAACGCCACCGTCACCGCTACGAGTTCAACAACACCTACCGTGACCAACTCACCCGTGCCGGTCTCAAGATTGCCGGGCTTTACACTGAGAAAGACCTTGTCGAACTCATCGAAATTCCGGCGCACCCATATTTTGTCGCCTGCCAATTTCACCCCGAATTCAAAAGCCGGCCCAACGCCGCGCATCCCCTCTTTCGTGGCTTCATCGCGGCCGCGCTAACGAACGCGAAGCGCTAAATCCAATCCCGGAGGGCGGCGGACCGGCGCCGCTGACTGCGCGCGAATCGGTTTGGTTGTCCGATGCCAAACCGGCGCGATTAGTCCTTGTACGGATCTACGATGTCGCGCCCGGCCATGGCCACGCCCAACAGACGTAACGTGTGCAGGATGCGGATCGTGCCGGCATGCGCCGCCAGCACGTCAGTGAGTCGGCGATAGGCCTGGGGTGCTTCGTCGAGATCGCCGCCACGCAGCACGACGCCTTTGGTCTCCAACCACCGCCGCATCTCGTCGTGGCGCACCAAGCCCGGCTGGCGGATATGCTTGCCGCCGATTTTTGCGAAACGCCCTTTCGCTGCCGTGCGCGACATGATCCGACCGGCCCCGTGCACGGTCGAGAAGAGCGCGGCGCGGGAAGCCACCGAGTCAATCCCTTCGATGATCACCGCATCGTCCCCCATGCTGCCACCGACGAAACCCCGTTGGCCCGGGAACGCCGGGGTCGCGCCCTTGCGGACAACCCAGAACTTTTCGCCGCCGTGCTCTTCTGGCCACGCGAAATTGTGGTGGTTGTGAACTTCGTCCACAATGGTTGCCTTGAGAATCTCGCGGACAACGAACCGCGTCACATAGCTGCGTCCGGCAGCGGCATAGCGGCCCGCCAGCCACATCGCCGCGAGATAGTCCTGGCCCAGCGGCG
>Ga0316217_10004742_pt1 | contig 14481 bp, 15 predicted proteins | sample 1anoAmetaG_FD_203633 | JGI IMG/M metagenome (GOLD analysis project Ga0316217, IMG submission 203633) | Freshwater microbial communities from Trout Bog Lake, Wisconsin, USA - 1anoA | ecosystem: Environmental > Aquatic > Freshwater > Lake > Hypolimnion/Profundal zone | place: USA: Wisconsin... | reverse complement strand
TAGACAGAAGGAACTAAAGAATTAAGATGAGCTGAGAAATGCCTTAGAGGCCAAGAATCATGAAAGCCCTAAGAAGATAGATAGAAGGATCGAACACTACATTTTCAATTCCAGATCTAAGTAAAATTTGAACTTTTTGGTTCCTCGAGAAGAACAATAACCCAACAATCCTACAAAAGTCGTAGCCATAGGCCCATAGCACGTAATATACTTTTTTAAGAACCATCCTTGGCTGAAAAACTCGCAAATTTTGTTCAATACCTACCAATACCTTTGATCCGGATCACAACTATCTTAATTTAAGAAGGATATCTAATTATTGACTGCTTATTAAAATCATCCAGACGAATTCTCCTCAGCTATGGCTGCCAAATCTTTTTCTAGGCTGTACTTCTTCAAAATCGCCATTTTTGCACGCACTGACTCAAGGTAATGATTCTCCACTGCTGATTTGCCTTGCATGTGGGTGTGAATGTCCATAGATTCTACGGCTGAATCCAAGTAGTGTTCTTTATGTTTGGCCTTAGCCTAGCGCATCATAGCCTCGACCCTCAATTGTTCATGGTCACTGTTTTGCAACTTCTTATCATAGTCAATGCTTGCATCAGTTCCTTCCTTTTCCATGCGACTTCTTTTGACTTCCTCAAGATAGTTGGTATACTTTTTCGTTGTAGTTGTGATCTCTGAGTCTTATAAAGGTTTTGTCTCCTTAACTTTGTTTTTGGCTTTTAACTCTCCTATCATCAGATGCAGTTTTTACAGATTGATTTTGCCCTATTCTATGTGTTTGCGACTGTGAAGGTCAGTCCTTTTTTGTGCCACTATTCTTTTGATCAGCCCTTAAAGCTCTTCTTGTTTGGCTTAGTCAATTTTAGGAATGAAGTTTTTCTTGACGTAGTCTGAGAAATCGTTTTGACGTTGTAGCAGTGCTGTTTTGGCCTAGGGTTAAGGCTTTTTTTTGTTACTATCAACAACCAAACTGTAGAACCTACTGCGATAGGGCCTTTGGCTGGCGATTATTTCCATTTCGCTTTGTTTAAGTTCCCGCTTCTGCTGTCGATACTGCTCGTTTTCTTTCATCAACTCCTAGTATCGTTCGGTGTGTTCATTGATTTATTCAAATGACATCGGTTTGCGCTAATCCATCAACTACCGCATCCTTCTGAGCTTCTCCTTGTGCTCCTCGGCTTTTTTCTTTTAGTAGCGTTATTGTATCTATCTGTGGAGTGGTCTTTGGGATAATGATGTGAAACGCTTGTATTAGCTTTGTATTTTTTGGTTTTGCTCATTTTGGGCAGCCTTCATCTCATTATATCTCTCTATCCTGCGCCTCACTACGCTCTGATGCTCTCTTTTCTTCTCCTCTTGCTGCATCTGCCGCTCCTACATACTGCGAACTTCCATCGAATGCTTCTCCTCCCTCAGCTTCTGCATATATTAGCGATGTCTAAGCTGCTGCTCTTGCATATTTTTCACGAACTGCTCAGCCTGCTTGTTCTTTTCGATTTAAGGACTGTTGCCTTGAGAAAGGCTCATGAATTGGTCTGCCTCACTTTAATCAAGCTATTGCTTGAATTGATCAATGTTGCGTTTGACAAGTTCTTCAGTGATGTAGGAGACGAGCTATTGCTGTCTGCGGTTGGGGGTGAAGTAGTTCTGGATGTAAGTGGTGGTACATTGCGCTTATTGATTTCGTACTGCCCGTCCCAAATCCCAGCCTAGACTGAATTATGGATGGACTCGAACAAGTTCGGCAGCTCTACCTTGAGTCCTCTGCTCATCTCCTTCATGTGCACCCCCACGAAATCGTAAGATGTGTTCACGATGGCTTAGTATATGCGTTGCTAGCTGAACTTCTTCCTCGAGGAGATGGCTTAGATTATGTGGCTGCCTAGTCCTTCTTTTGATAGTTTTAGGATTTATTAGAGGCCGTCAGTGTGGAAGTTGAAGGAGGAGGTTGCTTCAGGGATGAGGGTGGGGACGAAAAATAAAGTTTATTGCTTTTCGGGCGGAGGGGAGACAGAGAGTGCTTTGACGCTATTTTTAGGACTTTTTGCAAGTTCAGGTTTGGGAGATGGTGTTTAGATTTGGTTATTAATATGCTCGTGCTATAGCAATAGCTCCATGACTAAATAATTATTAGTAATAGCTAGCCGACAAATGTTATCAAATCTTCCTCGCTTCTAAAGCATAGTTCGGCCAAGATTGCTCGTTTGGCATTGCAAAATGGGGTTGGTTATGATTTGGCAGTAGAATTCAGCTTATTTGTTGGCTTGAAGAGAGCCAAATATCTCAGGAGTCAATGAATAGTCAAATTGCAAAGGAATGATACCGATTTTACCAGTTCTGCATCACACTTGTCAACTCTTGAGTCATTTGCTCTTGGCTACTATCCCCAGCTGACGCCAGCCTACAAGTGGAATACTGAAGTCCAAACATAACTTTGGATATAAGCATAGATCTAATTAAAGATTATAAGAAAGGCACTTTGTGTTATGGGTAATTCCGCAGACAACCGACTAAACCTGCTCGCCAAAAACTGGACCCCACTCACCCCCTCGACCTATAAAAACACCATCACCGAAGAACTAATCGACGAGCATGAGCTCACTGCCCGCAATGAAGAATAGCTGACCTATAACAACAGTCTGCTCCTCAAAAGAACTGCCATCAACCATCCCAACGTTATTAAGCTAATCTACTTCTATCAGTAGCAGCCCAGCAGCAACATCTGCGACCGCAAGACATTTAAGCATAGAATATATACCGAACATGCTCTGGGCACCATCGCCTCTCTTTTGCCAGCTTCGTAGCAAGGCAAAAGTACTTGCTATTGTTGCTCAGTCATGAATGGAATTGGATGCCTTGTTGAGAAATATGGTTATTTTGGAGTCAGTCCCACCATGGTCTTTTTGGTCAATGCTGTTGGTCTATCCAGGTTGGAGCAGAAAAAAATAGCGAAGGTGTGGATCAACGAAGACATCACAAGGAACCACACAGAGGTCATCTGCAATCAGCAGGAGATGTGCTTTCACCTCTATGAGCTGTTTCAACTTATGCTCGAAAAAGGTTTTTGCAGCAAAATTTCACTTAAAGATCTAGCCCCTCTGAACAAATTCAAAGATTTTTTTGAATGCATATACTACATGCATAGAAAGATATCATCTCCTGCCCCCGCCGAACGAAAGAGAATCACATCTTAGCTCAACAACTACTAAGCAAGCAAAATGCAGAGAAACATCGTATTTGTGCGGTAGGAGCAAAAAAATAACAATTTGAACATCAAGAAAGCCAACATAGAGACTACCAATTACTCAAGTCGGTAATCTCTGCTGCACAAGGTCAATAACAGTTTTAGTAATTTTATTTAACATGGCAATTCTCCCAAATGGAGTCAGTAGCTTTAGACGGTTCGTTCAAAGACAAATCTAATAGCTAGCTCCCAGAAAGCTTTGCCTATTTTGTTCTTGAAGGGGGAGAGAATAGCGAAATAAGTAGATTTGCAGCAAAAAAGTTCACAAAGACAGCCAAAACATAAAATCAACTTTTCGTATGCTGATAATTTGGCAACACCCAAAGACAATAAGAACTTCTAATGGCTCAAAACAAACAAAGTGAACCATTCGCCGCACTAGCAACTTGCTTCTATTCACTTTCAGTCCATTTCCAAGAATAAATAACTGAAGAGTACGCTTCGCTAAGTAAATAAACCAAAAGTAATGTCTGTAGTTCCTCCAGTTTCTTACTTTAACTGCATTCCAAACATTGAGGTTGTAGAAACAACGACCAAAATCTTGGAGCCAGTGATCCTAGAAAATAAAGAGGCTGCTTAGCAGAAACAGTAGGTGTTTGGATAGCCTCATTTATCTAAATAATAATCAAAATAAAGAAAAGTGCTTTCAAGACCAAATTAGCTAACTCTCAACAACTCACTCAGCTCATAAGCAGAAGAACGCAAGCTGACTAGAGTGAAGAAATAAACCAACTTGAGGCTATAAAAATGTGTCGATCTGTAATGGAACGCACCAGAATCAGCCAAATCTCTCGGTTCCAATCGCGTAAAGCCTAGCAACTTTTAAATTTTCAACGAATATCGTTTTAGCTTTGAACCTGACAACAGAATTCCAAACTTCAACATGGACCAATCCAAAGAACTGATTGAGATATCAAGTGAGCGACTCTTAAAGGAAAAGATCTAAAGCGATCCCTCAGATTTTCATGGGGAGAGTCATCCTGAAATTGGCTAGAGTGTATAGAGCCAACAGTTTACTCATGAATCTAAGATATTGGATTACGCCCCAGTTTTAAGAACTTCCGGCCGAAAAGGCAGTTTTCCTACTCCTTAGCCTACCTTGAATACGAAACCCATTAAAGTTATGCAAAAGTTAGATCACTTTTCCAAAGGAATCGCCAACAGTATTAATTCAAGTGGGACAAAACGCTCTATTCCTGGGAAATCAGATGCAAGCTAAGATATGCCAATAGTCCATGAAAATGAAGACTACCTTCATCACTAAAGAATATATTCAGCCTATGTAGGTTATCCGCAGCAGGAAGGATTTCCCTCAATCAATCTGGATTACCCTCACTACCAAGGATTCTATTCCGCAAATCTAGATGATTATCAACCTCAGGAAAGATTCCTTTCAGCTAACCAATTGACAGTTACCGACTACGGAAGAAATAACCGAAAAGAATCAGATTATGAAAGTTGCTATAGTGACAATGATTCAATGGACGAGCGTAAGAAGATGTAGATTTTGAAAAAGATCAACAATACCTAGAAAATATTGGAGGAGAATAAGAGGAAACTGGAAAAACTGCAGCTTGAGAAAGATCTATAGGTGGAGAAGGATATGATTAAGAAGGAGATGGAGAGTTTGCTGAAGAATAATTTGATGACTGATGAAACCCATCGCATTAAGGAAAAAGTCAAACATAAAAAAGCCACTTTTGCTGAGCTCAAGGCCTAAGCCTCAAAAATACTCAATTTATGATTTATATTTGCCTAACTACTCACTTACGATTTACATTAGTTCGCATCTGTCAAATAAGGCATTCTTAACACACAATCCACAAAAGTCTATTATTACTGATTCGGTGCCCACTACATCATAGTAATACTCAAAACTTTATCTCAAGGTTTTCACTGAAAAAATTTGCTTTTTTGAAATTTCTGATAGCTTTCTTATTGATTTTTACTTAATATTACTCAGCTCAATGAAGTGTAGGAATTGCCAAACAAAAGAAGACCTTCCAGATAGATAAACAGTGGTTTGGGACCACAGCACTTAATTGCTTCAAATCTACAACATTTAAGCGACATCAACTTATTTATTAATCACCAACCTTATACAGACTACCATAGCTGATCCCAAACAATAGGAATTGTCATGCCAACAATGCTCAACTCTCCTACTAAAGCTGTCCTACGCAATCAAGAATGATAGCCAGAATAGTGAATTTGAGTTAGCTTTGTTCACATATTGCATCTTGGTTCTTGATGGAACCACTGGCGCTTATAAGAAGATAATATAAATGAAATAAAACTCCCTTCAGCTGGCAGAAAGTGTTTTGGGTTGGCAGTTGATGGGAAAGGCAAGGAAAAAGCTGACTTAGACAAACTCCTACTCAACTATTTTAAGTTACGAGAAGATAGTATAGCCCAATTGTGCTATAGCTAATAAATAGCCTATGTCTGAGATCATCCTCAGACAGACAATAAAAGAAGACACAAAACAGTACTAAGCAAAATAAAGATAATCACATCTTTTTTCCTATCAGAATGAGGTCAAAAATCTAGCATAAGAAAGTTTTGAGACAAAGAATTAATCTTAGCATACAGAATTTCAATAATAAACACTTTAGAGTTCAAGAGAAGCACAATTGGTCGATTCAAAGGAAATCTCTATAAAGCCAGCGTAAGTTAAAAGTTATGATCTCTTCGTAACAAAAATGCAAACATAAATCTAAGATCTGCATAGAAGCCATTTGCTCCATGAATATCACTGGCAATAGTAGGAAATAGAGTTCATAATGTAGCAAGTGAGCTTATTTTTTGGAGAATATCAAGCTGTTTAACAAAAGAGGAGATATATGCACTTTACCTTCAAAAAATAGACTCAAGACCGAGTTTTTAAGGAAAAGTGGGATGCCCTCGGAAGGTAGATACTATTGAGCAAGGACAAAGTTGTTACAGGGAAGATTGTCAACTACTACATTTTAAGCAAAGAACAAATTTTGCCCAACAAATACCTAACAAATAAGTTATTTCTTCTCCCTAATACATCGCCCATAATCGATCTTTGTTTGGCTGACCCTTGGGTAGCAATAGCCACCACCAATTATGTTCTCTTTATTCATGCCTATCAACCAATGGATTACTTTCAGCATTAAGGAAAAGTAGCTCCAATTAAACTATGTCAGCACAAGAAAAACTCAAAACTTTTGCTGGTTTTGCACAAAGAAGGAATCTTATGCTACAAACTTTTGAGTAAAGAAGTAGTACTTCAGGCAGTCTGCCATACTTTTTTCCTGGAGCCTCACTCTATATAGTTTTTGGAAGGATCTTTGCTTTTAGCAGGCATAGACTATCATCAAAAAGAGTGCAAAAGGACAAATTGTATGAAAAGAAGAGTATACAAAATAGAAGATGAATTCAGGAAAACGATTCCCTACACGAATACTCCAGCTAAAACACAGCTCTAAAACCAGTTTTAAATCTTTAGTATTCAAGCTTAAGAAATGAATATTCCGATCACTAATTTAGTTGCAGTACCAAGCAAAGAAGTCTTTGCCTGCACCTTTCTTAATAAGTTTTTATTGTTTTCAATATATGGCCATAGATTGGTTGAGGTTTAGCTCAAATCGACCATAAAAAGGGCATTGTTTCTCCCTTTCGTATTCAACCTTTTCAACTTCGTAGTCGCAACTTAGCATACTTAAGGAGTGAGAATAGGAATAGAATTTTATGGAGGTACGCTGGGTGCTGAACTCCAAAAGTTCAAACAATAAAACATAAAAGACTTAAGTCTATTACTTGCGACTAATGCAGAATATGAGTTGTTAATCGGCTCTAACCAAAGCATAATCCAGAATAACTACTTGAAAGATTCAAATGTTGAACTAATTCGTGAGTAGAAAGGATAGGTCATATTCCTGCGTTCCGACAGCTTAGGAATCGCCTATCTAGTTGACCTTAAGCATTCTTATGAGCTCAAGTATCTTGAGATTTGAAAATAAGTAGCTACGATTGGTTATAAGTTATCTTGATTTTTATGAGGAGTAACTGTAAGATAAATTGATTAATTTTATGAGTGTTCAGGTTTGGTTTGAAAGTTCGTGCGCCAAATAGAGTTTGGAAAGAGAGAATCGAAGTCTTCGAATAGACTAAAGCAGAGAAAGCTCAAAAGCCTTTTTGATTAGGTTTAATTAGCATGTTTCTTATTGTAAGTAAACTGAGCTCTTTTTACCATCAATTGTTATAACTTATCTTACAAAAGATATGAGGACTATCATAGCTTTCATGTGTTTGCTGCTTCTAGCAAACTGTTTCGACAAACTGGTAAACCCTAATGTGTCCCAATAGGCTCAAAAGCTGTATCAAAAGCTAATTGATAACTACGACAGATACATCCTCTCAGGGCAAACTACATTCAACTACCAAGATTTTGTTAGCAAAACTGGAGTCAAACCTATGGTGCAAGGGTTCGACATGCAGAACTATTCGCCGCATAATCCTTGGTATAACTGGCAGCCCTACGATGATGGCACTGTTGACAAAGCGATCAACTGGTATCATAATTAGTCCAAGGGTGAAGGAATTGTCATCTTTTTCTGGCATTGGTTTTCTCCTTTTGGAGGGCAGCTTAGGACAAGCACTTTTTATACTAACTACACAGATTTTGATGTCAGTAAGGCTGTGGTCCAAAACACTGCAGAGTACAATGCAACGATCCGAGATTTCGATGCAATCGCTGTCCAGCTCAAGAAACTCTAAGCAAGCAAAATCCCGATTTTATGGAGACCACTGCACGAAGCCGGCGGAAAGTGGTTCTGGTGGGGAGCCAAAACAAACACAGCTGCCATTTCTCTTTACAACTTGATGTACGAAAGATTCACGAACTACCACAAAATCAACAATTTGATTTGGGTGTGGAGTTCCCCTGAAGCTTAGTGGTACCCTGGCAATCTGAAGGTAGATATCATTGGCTATGATAGCTATCCTGGAGGCTATGACTATGACTGTAGAGAGAACATTTATGTCCAGCTGAGGAAAATCGTGCAGGATAAGAAAATGATTCAGATGACAGAAAACGGCCCTATTCCCAATTTCGCAGATTGTTTCAAAGATGGTGTGAAATGGGGACTTTTCATGTCTTGGAGCGATCTAGTTTTTTCGCAAAATACAATCGAGCATATAAAGGATATCTATAGCCAGCCATATGTCAAAAAATTGGGTCAAGCAGAAGCAGACCATGGAATACTAAGTCAGTAATGATGAGTGTCAGAAATCTCTCAATATCTTATAAACATCGTCTAGAGCACTGTTATAATATTTTTATTATTTATGAGTAAAAACAGAGGCAATTTAAAGACCATACAAAGGACTCTCCTACCCAACCTGCATAATAACCACATAGAAGCGTTCAACAATACCGATATAAGATATTTCTACAAAATCAAAAGAAATCTTAAGTTGGAGGATTGGCAGCATTAGAAAGATAGTAATTCATCCGCACGCCATAAAAACAGAGATAAATATAACAATAGTATCTCTCCTAGGCTCACGATGCTTTCCAAACCCAAAGAAATCATCGATCGCAGTCATGAACCTAGTTAAATGGCAACAAAAAGACCCTCTTTTTTGAATAATTATCGTAGGAAGGAACAAACAATTAACGAGCACTTTTTCAATCAAAATCACTTTTTCTTTGTAAAATAGGATGGGTTTGAATTCACCTAGTAAGAAAACCTAGGCAAGGACATCAACGGGACTGCATTAGGCGTATTTTCTGAGCAAACTATAACTCAAAGACTATAAAACAGTCGCACAAAGAATGAGAATAGATAACCCATAGGTATTCTTATGGCAAGATAGATAGATAGTGATAATGATTTGGCTGAATAGAAGCAACTTTAGATGAAAAGACAAAGCAAAAGGACAAGAAAGCTGAGTCTTTTATCTCGCAATAGTTCCATCACTTCCACAAACAAAGTTGAGAATAGGCTCTTTGATAGGATCTATGGAGATGAGGAGTTTTTGTAGAAATACAAATTGCAACAGATGGCGCTAATGTAGAAGAACAGTGTTTACAAGCAGAAGAAGCTAACACTGGACTATAAAAACGAATGGAGAATCTGATACCAATCAACAAGCAACAAAGAGAATGATCAGTTTTGAGAAGGATAATATAGAGATATCAAAATCGTTTGATTTTATTTATATTCACCCGTTTCGACTCTGTTTGAATGGGGAGAGGGATATTCTTGAATTTGGGTTCATGGACTATCATCTTGCAAGCCTACTGAGAGTAGTCAGGTTTGGCATCTACATAACACACTCATTACACTTGCTGCGGTGCAAATTCTCCTTGTACTTGGAAGTTTGAATCTCCCTTTTTATCCAGAGCTGCCTCTTTATTGTGGGAGATGCAGTGACCAGCCTAGAAAACATCCTTGAGTTCTAGGTTTCAATTTCTTTCAGTCGCATGCTGCGGTTTAATGATGAGTAAGTCCTCAGATTGTGGCTCAAAGAGCGAAGCTATAAGCTGTCGTTGATTGAAGTGTGCGACTTGTTTATCTTCAAAATGCGTTTGACCATTCCCTCATTATCTCTGTCTATCTTCCTCTTGTTGTGGTCGAGCAAGGAAATGGGGAATCGTGGCTTGAGATTTCTGTGGGAGTCGATTGTTGTTTTTGCTGACATTATGTTCATGAGATGGCGGCGTTGGGCCTAAGTTTTTTAGATGATTTAAAGCCGAGCTTTGCAGTTTCTGAGGTTCCAAACGTTCATAGAAAATAGAAATTATAAAATAACTTCAGAACCAACCTTAGTTTGTTATTATTACAAGTAGTTGAGCCTAAATTGAATAAATAATGAGGAGATTTTGCAGAACATAGAATAAAAGTAAAAAGGATGAAACACAAGTGTGATAATAAACTCATAGAGATAAATAGTGTCGAAAATATGCTGGAGGAGCATAAAATCGAAAAGAATGACTAAAACTAACAAAAAAGTGTATGAAAGGCTATAGAAAGCAAATTGTAATGAATGAAAAGATATAAATATTGATTCCCATTTTTGATCTTTAAAACCAGCGAGCAAGCCAATCATATGATTCTCTTTAGCCCCTAGTTCTAAATCCTTCTTCTAAGCATAATTGCAGCAAAATTTTGGATGATAGATGAAGCATCTATTATAAATAGGTTCTTATTTACCAAATGAATGCTCACCTTATTGCCTCCCTCGAATTCCACACTCCTTAGACCATCTATGCTTTTTTGAAGAGATACGTGGGACCGCTCCACATAATCATCAAGGGTGGACTAGCTTTCATCCATTTTGTTTAGCCAGCCCACGCCAACTAGGCACTCAACAAGTATAGCAATTTCATGTTACTGGGCAACCCGCTGAGATTGTACCCCTACAATTCCGACAATATCAACAACCCACCTTCTCTAGCGGCTCTTAAAGGTTAGCCATAAAACAAACCAGAGCTTTTATAAAGACCGAAAAAAGTAAAACTCAAACTAGTTAGCTCTCTGAATTCACAATGTTAATTTAGGATTCTTTGAAGATAACAGACACAGAAAATCAAGTTTAAAGCATTACGAAGAACAACAGAAGGTAGATCATGGAGTTTGTTAACTCATATAATGTACTATTCTAAACAGCATAAGCCAGGAAGCAAGAATTGGTAACTGAGTTCGCTGATAGCTAGCAGAAGAAAAAAATTGAGGAGTTTTATGGCTTCTACAAACATTAATTGGCCAAAATCACCCAAAATTTGAAAAAAGAGTTCAAAAATTTGAGAAAACGTTGTGCTAATTACAACAAACAGCAATCCAACATAGAACTCTAGCCTTCAATCCAAATCGCCTCCCCTGTTAAGAAAAACATTGAGCACATAACCTCATTCAAAGGCCATTTGCAATATATCTCAACTTAAGGGTTCGAGGTTAAACGCATCGCAGCCCTCAATGATGAGCACTTTGCAGTTACAGAGACACACAAGCGACAGAATAGTCGACTGAAGTTCTACAAAGTAGATGATGAGTACCCTGAAACAACCTGTTAGATAAAATAAGGCGCTTATGGGTTATTGGTTTTGGATAGCCACATCCTAGTAGGCACCTTTGAGGGCAACATCGCTTTCTTCAACATCAATGATCTCAATTCACAGGAAGTCAGTGTCAAATTGCACAATAATGGGGCTATCTTTGATTTGGCGCGATTATCGAAAGATTTCGACAGCTATAAAGTGATCTCTTTGGGGCTGGACAAATGTCTAAAAATATGGAGAGTAACTCATGAGAGCTACACTTAAAACGCCTCAACCCTTTTCTTCGACTAAGCGGTGTCTCTGACCGACAATTTGAACCTAATCAGTTCTATAGATGTGCTCAACTCTTGCAAGATAGCATACTCTCGACAAAAGAGCATATTTTTGCATGATTGCTAAACTAATACCCTCGTCACTAGCCAGAATACTAACCGAGACATTTCGAAGGTGATCCGACTTGATTAGGACTGTATTGCTGCAACGAATGAGAAGTACATCAGCTTCGTCGATCTCCGAAACAACGCAAAGTCAATAAACTACAACTTACTAAAACTAGTGAGAACAGTCGCAGCCCTATCCTAATACACCACTTTCTACGGCTGCTTCGACGGAGAAGTCGGCATAATCGATCGCCGCATTGACACCAAAAACTACTGGCGAGTTGGAGCCGTCCACAAACACACGGTTTACGATATCTGCAGAATGGGTGAGATGGTGGTCACGGGGGACAAAGGTGGGCAGTTGGCGAGTTGGCTGCCCAACGAATCTCTGAGGAACACTATGGTAGCGTAGTACAGATGATTGCAATCACGTCCTTTATAATTTCTAGTGAGCTGTGTATAATCCCAAGGCATCTTCGATGGACTTGACCCTTCTTCCGAGCTCATTCAGCTGCTATTTGAGTATATCGCTGTTGCGTCTTTTTTGCTAGATCTCGAGGGCGAGAGTTTTTGTTTTTTGGCGGGACTGGTCTGCTTTCCAGGTCATCTATTACTAGAGGAGGCTCAGCTTGGAGGCCAGGTGGGATTATAGTTTGTTGTTGTTGCGATTCATCTCTTGCGCCACTATTGCGAGATACTGCTTCGTTTTCTGAATGACAGATGAGCTACATGCAGCTAAAAGATCTAGGTTTTGACATCCTGCTACAGCAACTCAGCATCAAACACCATTTTCGACATTTTCGCCATCATCCCACTAGCATTGCTACTATAAGGATTCGTAATCTACGTAGGATAGGGTTTATTGGGTGTGAAAACGCTGCTGCTGGAGAGGACATTGATCCTTTTGCGTATAGTTTTAAGCCCACTGTTGAAGATGTCTTCGGAGTAGCGTGTTTGCTGGGTAATGAGTGCCGATTTATTGCTGTATTCCATCGCAATAAAATAATAATAAGGGGGCCAAAGGTCAAAGTATTGAGCACTGTTATATAATTTTATTAAATTAATGATAATTCGGGGCAATCGCAGTGCTAGTCGCCACCAAATCGATGAGCAGAGGTTACTGCAGCTCAGGGTGTAGGATCTGCGCAGGGAAAACAGGGAACTGAGGTTGGGTATGCTGAGAGTTGAGCAGAAATTGCTACAGGCACAGTAAGGCAAAAAGAAATACAAAATGAAGTATAAGTAAGCAAGGCAGAAAATTGAAATTTTAGGGTTGGCCACCATCTACCCCAACAAATACAAAGATTCCTATGACTGCTGCATCAGCCCTCGAACTCAGACCCACACCCGAATCAAAACGACCAACTAATCAGAGATAGTGTCATTGAGGGCAGGTCTGCTCCCCAGCGAAATCGAAGACTATATCCCTACGAAGCATTACCTGCCGTAAGCTGATGATTATCAGTGCATGCCCAAGAAAAATCTTACACCTGTCACATCGTTCAAATAGTCGCAGGCCAATCGCGACGAAACCAAAATGCTGCAGAGTTTGATGTCGATCCACGAGCAGCTTGAGAAGCTATCTGCGCAGATTGAGCAGAAACATGAGCCCAGCTAAAAAATAGTGTAGCTTTAGAGAGGACTCTACACAAAGATGGAGGACGTTGTGGATAGGCTGAGCAAGATGGAGGTTCGGGAGAATGAGCGTTAAAACCAGCGAGTGGTGAGATAGAAGGAGCGGGAGGCAAAGCGCCATAGCTCCTGTTTGAAGACCGTCTAAAACATAGGTAAAGATTTGCTGCAATTCAAGGTCTATTAGTGATTTTTCTAGTATTTGCTGGAGACATACCTCGATTATTTGTCCTAGAGGACATCCATCCTAATTGACTGCTCTGAGTGCTGCGAGCAGCTCAACGGCCGATGGCAGTAGTTTTGGCACAACCTAAGAAATGTCAACTCCGTTAACATCGATTCGATTGTACCCAACCGGCAATAGCTGTTGTTTTTAGCTGAACGGCTCGATATCTAGCTTTATTGATGTAGCTCAATAAAATTAATTGGGTAGCTGGATAGAATGTTGAAGCTGAGGTATTCATTACAAATAGGTATCCTTGCGCCTAATTGGCCCAATTGCGTCAATCCGAGCATCGGCATAGACGCACACATCCAATCCTCATCCAGCTTGACAGTACTGGATCGTCCTGGCCCGGGTGCCCGTGTGGACAAGGCAGGTATAGCTAGATGGCTAGAACTAGAAGTGAAGAATAAATGGCAGATTAAGAAACATAGGCAGACTCAACCCGTAACTTGGTTGGTTTTGCATCCATTCTCCAAGCTGTCGTCTTCGCAGGTCTCTTTTCCGCTCAGACTCTTGCTCGACTGGCTCTACTTCTTGATCGGCTTGCCCTTCGCAGGCCTGCCTCTCTTTTTCCTCTGCGGGCAGGTTGGGACTGGCTTGGCGTTGGTTTGGGTGAACTGGGAGCATATTTCTTTGAGTTTGGGGTGGTAGTCTGACTTCTTGATGAGGTAGCGGTGTTTGGGCTGGTTGAGGTGCTGAGTGGGATGGGAGTTACCTCGAGATAGTCGTCGAAGGGGGTCTTGCAGACGCAGCAGAAGCTGTTGTTTTTGGAGGGCTTGGGTACAAACTATAATAAATTTAATTTATACTATTTCTGATTTTTATTCTGAAATCTACAGCAGTTTTCCATCATGGACGTTTCGGTAGGCTTCAACATTCTGGTCGTACTTCTCCTGAATAACAATCTTGCTACCTGGTCCACCTCCAAAATGAACGAAGGCGTGAAGTAGTTCCTGTC
>Ga0316217_10004740_pt1 | contig 14482 bp, 13 predicted proteins | sample 1anoAmetaG_FD_203633 | JGI IMG/M metagenome (GOLD analysis project Ga0316217, IMG submission 203633) | Freshwater microbial communities from Trout Bog Lake, Wisconsin, USA - 1anoA | ecosystem: Environmental > Aquatic > Freshwater > Lake > Hypolimnion/Profundal zone | place: USA: Wisconsin... | reverse complement strand
GACGGTAAATGTCGCAGGTCCGGTATGGGTTTGAACCTGGCGCAAGAGCGGCTGCGCCTGAAGCTCGGCCACTTGCGTCGCGACGTCCTGGGTAGGCGTCAGCGTCAGGATGCTTGACAACGGGTTCGAAGGATCGATACTGTTGACGCCCATGGAAGGCGGCTCGACCAATAGCCGGGCTCTGGACTCATAGACTGGCTTGGTGAGAAGCGTAACAATTGTCCCGACAACACCGATCACGATCGCCGTTTGGAGAATGACCAACCATCGGCGGCGCAGAATGTGGTAATAAGCCTCCAGGGACTGCCCTGCCCCGGCTTCTTCAATTTCCGATTCCAATAATCGCTCCTTGCGGAATTGCACGCAATTGAGTCGCAGTGTTCCGCACAATCTAATCTAGGTACAGTCGCGGCGCCAAACGTGCAACCGAGTTAACATGAAGTGAGAACGTCACGCTTTCGCGCCGGGCGTATTGCTCTTGCAAGCAAACGAGGTATAATATAAATCGCTATTTCTGTATTCTGTTTTAGAATGCCGCGAATCGGGAATGTTCGATTCGTAACAAGGAGTTCCGGTCGGAGTCGGGAACTTTTTGGCCGTTTGCTAAATTTGATTAGTTGTGGTAAAGTGGTTTGGGTCGACGTGCGCAACGTCGATCGCATTTTCTGTAGACTCTTCGTAGTCAGACTCGAACGCATTCTTGATATAGTCGCTATCTTTTTGCATGTATGCTTTTAAGCAGGCAGTTGCGTACTGAAAACTGACTTAAGGAGTCAAGCATGAATATCGAACAAAAGGCAGCATCACGCGGATCGGAAACATTGCAGCATGAGGGAGTGAGGCGGTTGTATTTATCCAGCGCCCCTGAATCGGCATGGAACATGCGCGATATGTCCTTGCGGATACTCGATGTAACTCTGACATCTATCGCATTGGTCCTTCTGTCGCCCCTGTTTCTGTTGCTCATAATCGCTATTCGCATAGACAGCCGGGGCGCCGCGTTCTTCAATCAGAAGCGTGTCGGGAGGGATGGGCGCGAGTTCTGGTGCTACAAGTTCCGGTCCATGCACACCGATGCCGAAGCTCAGCGGCACATTCTGCAAGAGAAGAACGAGCGCTCGGGCCCGGTCTTCAAGATGAAAAACGACCCGCGAGTGACGCGCGTCGGCAGGTTCCTTCGGCGCTCGTCGCTTGACGAGCTGCCACAGTTGTTCAACGTATTGTTCGGCGATATGAGCCTGGTAGGCCCGCGGCCGGGTCTGCCGTCCGAAGTGGCCAAATACACTGCGCATCAGCTTGGCCGCCTTGCGGTCCCGCCCGGACTGACCGGCCTGTGGCAGGTTTCGGGGCGCGCCGATATTGGGTTCGAAAGTATGATCGAACTCGATCTTCGGTATATCGAGGAACGATCGCTGTGGACCAATATCCGAATCATGGCGCAGACTATCCCGGCGGTGCTTACCGGACGAGGCGCGTACTAAGGGCGAGGCAGACTGTAGGGAGACCCACCTTCCCGCAGGGCGGGCTCCCTTCCTCCCGAAACGGGAGGAGCCAACCAGTAGAGATGCGGTACACCTGTCATTCCGCGGAGTCCGCGACGCCAGGAATCTCAAGCGCCATGTGTGTGTACCCAACCCTCGAAAGAAGATTCCGACAGAAATGAATGTGACTATTTGATGGCCTTACGCATCCTGTTTCTGGCGGACGCAGTTTTTGACGACTTGCCAGGCGGTTCCAGAGTGGTTGCTCGGGAACTTGCCTGGCAATTTGTCGATGCCGGTCACCATGTGACAATGTTGGTCGGCAGGCAAAATGAGTCAGCGCCGGCCGACGAAACCACCAACCGGGGCGTCCGCATCGTTCGATACAACGGCGCCGGCAACCCCTTTGAGTTTATTCGCAACGGTCAAATCGCTTGCCGACGGCTGCTGGCCGAGCATCATTACGATATTGTCCATACGCATTTCGCCTACGCCGCAGTCGGCCCGTTAAGAGCCATCCCCCAATCTATCCCGCGAATCCGAACATTTCACGGCCCATGGGATGAGGAAATGACTGCAGGACACGATCCCACCAAGCAGCCCGCCCTTCAGCGCGTCCAAACCAGCGCAAAGGTCGGCCTTGCTCGTAATATCGAAGCTTCCAATCTCAAATCAAGCAGCAATGTCATAGCACTTAGCGACGTGTTCGCGCAGATGCTAGCGAGCAAGTATCGGGTACCGCGGACGCGAATTCATGTCATCCCGGGAGGCGTGAACATCAACCGATTCGAGCTTGCCGACCGGAACGAACAGCGAATGCGACTGGGCTTGCCGTTAGACCGGCGCATTCTGCTGTCTGTCCGCCGATTAGCGCCAAGGATGGGCCTGGACAACTTGATCCGGGCATTGCCCGAGATCATTGTCAGACAGCCGGACGTTCTCCTGGTAATCGGGGGGAACGGCCCCGAAAAGGGCAAGCTAATCGATCTCATTAATGAATTGAGACTCCAGCAGAACGTCAAAATGGCGGGGTTTATTCCGGATGGCGACCTGGCGGGGTACTATCAGGCAGCAGATCTTTTCGTATTGCCAACTCTCGCGTTGGAGGGCTTCGGCCTGGTCACGATGGAAGCGCTTGCCTGCGGAACACCGGTGATCGGCACGCCTGTTGGAGCGATCCCCGAAACGTTGCAAAGCCTGTCGCCGCGTTTGATCGCGGATGGACTTGATCACAATTCGCTTGCTCGAGCAATTTCATCGTACTTCGCCGACGATTGGGCAAGGGCGCTCACGCCCGAAGTGCTGCGCAACTATGTACTGCAGCGCTACACGTGGGACCGCCACGCTTCGGCGGTCGAGGCGATTTACCGGCAGGCTCTGGGACTGGGAGATCAGTAGCAAGGTGGGTCTCATTTTGACGCGCAAGACCACAATCCTTTATTTGGATCACACTGCCCGCATGGGGGGCGGCGAAATTGCTATATTAAGTCTTGCTCGGGCCCTCGATGGAATGCGGTATAATCCCATTGTGATTCTAGCGTCGGATGGCCCATTGGCCGGCGAATTTGAGCGCAGCGGGATCGAAACCCACATACTTTCTCTCGATCCCAGTGTCGTCGAGACACGCAAGGACACGCTTCGACTTACCTCCGTTTTACGCATCAAGCAAGTCTGGCTGGTGCTGCTTTACGCCTTTCGATTGGCGCGCTGGACGCAGGGGCGCAACATCGACATCATCCACACCAATAGCCTGAAGTCCGATATTTACGGTGGCCTCGCAGGTCGCCTTGCGCGAATCCCGGTCATTTGGCATGTCCGCGACAACATCGGCGACCCGTATTTGCCCCAATTCGCGGCTCGGATTTTTCGGTTTCTCGCTCGCCACATCCCCAGTTTTGTGGTCGCCAATTCCGAAAGTACCTTGCGCACGCTACGAATACCTGATTCCAATCGAACCGCCGTGGCATACAGCGGCGTGACGAGCATAGTGGAGCATCCTTCCGCCGACACAGCTTGGCCTGACGCACCTGTTGTCGCGTTGATCGGCCGAATCGCCGAGTGGAAAGGTCAGCACGTCTTTATTCGGGCGGCAAGTGAAGTCCTCCGAAAATACCCGCGCACGCGCTTTTGGATTATCGGCTCCCCACTGTTTGGCGAAGAAGAATATGAGGCTTCTTTGCACACATTGGCAGGCGAACTGCAAATAGAAGAGTGCGTGGAGTTTCTTGGCTTTCGCAACGATGTGCAGAGTCTGTTAAACGATGTCTCGATTGTCGTGCATGCCAGCATCAGCCCGGAGCCCTTTGGGCAGGTTGTGGTTCAGGGTATGGCAGCCGGAAAGCCTGTGATTGCAACTAACGGTGGAGCGCTCCCCGAAATCGTGATCCCCGGTCAGACCGGCATGCTCGTGCCCATGGGAGACTCGGCTGCTCTGGCGGATGCGTTACAATGGATGTTCGCGCATCGTGCGGACGCTCGCGCGATGGCGCTGGCAGGCCACGAGCGAGTACGGACACACTTCACTATTGAGCAAACGGTGGCAAAGATGCAAACCGTTTACGACAGTTTAATGGTCGGATCGATGAGGATGCGCAATGAGCCTGGCAGCCGTTAAGACCGGATCGAAACTTGCGCTTATCCACGACGACCTCTTGCAGGCCGGAGGCGCCGAGAAGGTAGTGGCAGTTCTGCACGACCTTTACCGCGACGCCCCGATTTACACGTCCCTTTACGACCCACGAAGCACTTTGCAAGCGTTTCGCAACGCCGACATCCGAACATCCTATTTGCAGCATTGGCCCGTCGCATCAATGCGTCTGCATAAGCTTGCCCTTGCGGCCTACCCGCTGGCGTTCGAAGACTTCGATCTTTCGCATTACGATGTCGTGCTGAGCAGTTCCAGCCGCTTTGCAAAAGGGGTAATGACCCAACCGGAAACGTGCCACATCTGCTACTGCCACACCCCTGCCCGTTTCTTCTGGCGCCACCACGAGTATCTCAGCAGGAGCGCGTCCACACGCTTGCTGGCGCCGTTCATGCGCAATATGTTAAGCCGCTTGCGGACATGGGACATAAGCAGCGCCCAGCGCGTGGACTTCTTTATCGCTAACTCGCACAACGTGGCGCAACGAATTCGCAAGTACTATCGCCGCGAGCCCACAGCCGTGATTTACCCGCCCATCGAGACGCGGCTCTACCGCCCTGCCCTTCGCGAAGACGTCGGATCGCACTTCCTGGTCGTTTCCCGGTTGGTCGGATACAAGCGGATCGATCTTGCGATCGAAGCTTGCAACCGGCTGCGGCTACCTCTACGCATTGTCGGCGGTGGCCCCGAGGAAAAGTTGCTGCGCCGGATAGCCGGACCGACCATTCAGTTCTTAGGCCGGCTGTCGAATGCGCAGGTCGCAAACGAGTACGCTCGCTGCAAGGCCCTTATTTTTCCAGGCGAGGAAGATCTGGGCATGACCCCGCTGGAGTGTATGGCCAGTGGACGGCCGGTGGTCGGCTACGGTCGCGGCGGGGCGCTTGAAACCATTATCGACGGCAAGACCGGCTTATTCTTCCTCGAACAAACCGTCGACTCGCTCGCCAACGCCCTGATCGAGATCCAGTCAATGAGCGTTATGCCCGACATGCTGGCCGCGCACGCTAGCCGATTCGACATTGCGGTTTTTCGGGAACAGATCAGCAGGTTCGTAGATTGGGCGGTAGAAGAGCACAAGAATCGCATAGTCCACGGCACAATGGAAGACCGGCATGAATTCCGCTTTCGCGCCGCCACCCCAGCCGCTCCCGTCGATCTCATCGAGGGCCAGGAGTGGACAGGGCGGTAGAAGGCCCACCTGATAGGCGGCCCACCTTCCCGCAGGGCGGGCTCCCTTCCTCCCGAAACGGGAGGAGCCAACCGTAACTAATTGCTCAGACTTAACCTTAAAGCAGCGCGTAGCGCAATAGAACCATTGCCATCGGTAAGCCATTCTTATGGTGCAGCCGGTGGTCCAAAGAGGCCTCCGCCAACCATCCAACCAACCGGTTGGCTCCTCCCGTTTCGGGAGGAAGGGAGCCCGCCCTGCGGGAAGGTGGGTCTCCTGCTTAAACAGGATATTATCATGACCAGTGAATCTAACTCTGAATTACAATCTGCTTCGCAATCGCAGCATCATCGTCGCCATCACCGATCGCGGCATTCGTTCAACAAGTCCAACGCGGAGATCGCGGGCGAGTGGATTCGGGATAATGGCGGGGCGATCGGCCTTGTCACGGCTCTGGCCCTCGGGCTGCTTGCGGAGATGCCGTGGATAGCGCGTAGCGGGCGGGCTCATCTGCTTCAGTTTATTGTGGTCGGCCTTTTCGGCTTTCTTGCGGTGCTCGGGCTTCCAAGGCGGCTCAAGACATGGAATCTGGCTCAGGGCGCATCGCCCTGGATACTGGGCATACTGGTTTGGTCGGTATTTCTGCTTGTCTTCCCCCCGTCGCGCGGTTACGGGGTCTCCCAAATCCTCCAGCCGTTTGCGATTGGCGAGTTCTTGCGCCTGCTGTTTTGTTTTGGCATCTACTATGCAGCCGCCTACTGGCTTCGCCGCACGGAGGTTCCCTCGGTGGCGTTCGGCCTCTTGGGGCTTGGGGCGCTGGTGGCGCTCTACGGTTTCGTAACTTACAGTTCAGAATCATCGGTCGACGCGCAGATGACCAGCATCTTTGGCAACCATGAGCAGGCAGGAACTTACATCATGCTGTTGTTCCTGATTCCGCTCGCGCTTGCGATATCCGCACAGACCGATGTGAAGTCGCGCACGGCCGGGCAGATATTCACACTCATCCTGGGAGCTTCTTTAATGGTTGCGCGGACCCGTTCCGCCTGGCTTGGCACTCTTATGGGAGTGATCGTGCTGTTGGCTCTTAACCTGCGATACAGTCCGGTAAAGTTGACCGCGGCTACGAAGTATCTGCTCATCGGGCCGTTGCTGATTATGGTGATCGGCTTTGGCGCCCTGGCATGCAGCGGCGAGATCGGCCCGCTCTTAACCAAACGCGCGAGTTCGTTTTCTGCCTGGACAGGTGACGCATCCTTCAGCCAGCGTCTCCATCGCTGGCAGGCCGCTTGCTTCATGACGCATATGAAGCCGATCACAGGCTGGGGTCTGGGAGCGTTCCCCGTGATCCAGGAGCGCTTCACGCAAGAGGGCGACACGCCGGACCAGGTGCTCAAGCATGGCACAGGGCACACCAACCTGGCACACAACTACTATGTGCAGTGGGCCTCGGAAACCGGCTGCGTCGGCCTGTTCCTATATGTCGGCGCATTGTGCGCGGGCCTGTTCTGTCTTCTCCCGGTTGCGGGCCGCCAGACAGGGACCTCCCTTACTCTGCTCCTGGGCATGATCGCGGCCCTGGCCGCCGCCGCCATCGACATGCTCGGTGCGCCGTCGTACACATTCCCCGGCGCCTCGGCCCTGCCCTGGCTCTGGATGGGCCTGGGCGTCACGCTGGCGCGTCCGCCGCGGTCTAACCATAGGAGCAGCAGCGAACCGGATACGGAAGGCGAGGAGGCTGTTCTAGGCACACCGGCCTGGGTGCATTATGCGGCGGCAGGCGCGGGGATAGTGGCCGTGGCGATCGTGCTTTGGGCAGGGCGAGGGTGAGGTGCGTTGGGAAACCTAACCCCCTAACCCCCTTCCCTAAGAAGGAAGGGGGAACCGGAGTCCGACCCTCACATTATCACCCCCTGCCTTCCTAGTAGCCTGTCCTGAGCTTGCCGAAGGAAAGGGGGGCCGGGGGGCTAGGTTTCTGGCCGGCGCAAGCGAAAGTCCTGGATGGGTAAGTTCAACAAAGACTGGCCGGAAATCCGAACAGCGCTTGACCGGTGGGTTGCGTTTCTGAACAAAGCTCGCGATCTGGACAAAGCGACGCTGCCGAAGCAACTAGCAGGCGAATCCGCACTCACAAAAGCGGTGGCGGAATTGGAACGGATGGGCATGGATACTCAGGAGAGGGCCATATACGAAGGAGAGGTAAGAAAACTTATGGTCGACACAATCCAACTAAGGGATGCAGAGAATCGTGGCGTGCAACAAGGCTTACAGCAAGGCGTGCAACAAGGCTTACAGCAAGGCGTGCAACAAGGCCTACAGCAAGGCGTGCAGCACACCGTTCTTCGACTCCTAAAGCGCCGGTTTGGAGAACCTCCGGCAGACATTACGGCCAAGCTGCAAGAACTCAGGCAAGAGGCGCTTGACGATCTTGTTCTGGATCTATTCGATTTCACGTCTTATGCCGACGTTGAGCGTTGGTTCGCGCGGAATTAGCCAAGCATCGCGGCCGTTTCCTCATACGGTATAATTGCAGCAGAGGTTGCTCATGACACTTACAATCGATTTGACATCCGAACAGGAGGCTGCGCTCAGGTATAAGGCGGGGCTGGCGGGCGTTGATCTATCGGTATATGCGGGCCGCGTGCTCGCCGAAGTGAGTCTGGCGGAGCAACATGATTCCGAGGAAGCGCCAAGCCTGCTGGAGAGCCTAACGGCGCTGGGCGTTGTCGGGGTTGTCGACGGCGCCCCCGGTCCAGGAGACGGGCGCTACTGACCACGGACGCCTGCCTCACTGAATCGTTCCATTTGCTTGGTCGCGCCGGAGGGGCACGGGCGCAAATAGCGCTTTGGACCATGGTTCGTTCTGGGAAGCGCGCTCGATGTGTTTCCGTAGCGTATGAGGGAGAGGTTAGAAAACTTATGTCGATACAATTCAACTACAGGATGCAGAGAAGCGCGGCTTACAGCAAGGCGTGCAGCACACATTGCTTCGACAACTAAGGCGCCGCTTTGGCGAGCCCCGCAAAGATAACGGCCAAGTTACAAGAACCCAGGCAAGAGGCGCTTGACGACCTTGCGCTGGATTTATTCGATTTCACGTCCTATGCCGACGTTGAGCGTTGGATCGCACGAAATTAGCAAAGTGTCCACGGCAGTTACTGAACGCCGTCTAACCAATGAGCATGTTCAATTTGAAGACTGAGATCTGTAGAGAAGAATGCGGACTGTTCCTGTACGTAGGTGCATTCTTTGCGGGCCTGGGCGTCACCCTGGCGCGTCCGCCACGGTCTAACCACAGAAGCGGCGATACCGATATGGACGGCGATACAGAGGCTGTTGCGGGCACGCCTGCCTGGGTGCATTTTGCGGCGGCAGGCGTGGGGGTGGTGGCCGTGGCGATCGTGCTGTGGGCGGGGCGAGGGTGATAGGGATTGGCACAGAAATTAGCGTTGGCATTGGGTCGCCCGCAGCGCCCCAACATCCTCACCACTATTGCAGCAGCTAAAGGAACATCAAGAATGCGTTTGCACGATTTGCTGTCTTTGCTCGATGAACCACTGAACAGGAGGAGAAAGCTTCTAACAATCAGGCGGATTGCGAAGAGCTTCCTTGCCAGGCGTTTTAGTCATGTACCGATTCCGGTGGACTTTGTCAACCACTCTCAGCTAATGCTTGGCCAGGACATCTCAGCATACTCGAGTGCGCGCACCAACTACTTCACCGGTCTAGACGATTTTGAGGATATGGCGTTCCTGCTGCACGCACTACGCCCAGCAGACTTGTTCATCGACGTTGGCGCTAACGCCGGGGCATACACAGTTCTTGCCGGAGCCGCGATCGGGGCCAGATGTCAATCGTTCGAGCCAGTTCCGAGCACATTCAAGCATCTACTAGCAAACATTCAACTCAATGGACTCGCCGACCAAGTCGATGCTCAAAACATCGGGCTAGGACATTCGACTGGCACATTGCTGATTACATCCGATACCGGGCAGCAAGACCATGTCGTAGGTGAAAACGAACCAATACCAGCGAATGTAATTGAGGTTTCGATAACGAGCCTTGACGAAGCAAGCGCCGGCACAAGCCCGATGCTTATCAAGATAGATGTAGAAGGCTTTGAGACGAACGTAATATTGGGAGCCGATCGCCTTCTTCGTAGCACCAGTCCTCTCGCCCTGATTATGGAACTCATAGGACATGGCAGGAAGTATGGGTTCGACGACGAGCAATTGCATCGGAAAATGCTGGGCTATGGCTTCGAGGCATTTGCCTACAAACCTTTCACACGCGAGATCATCGCCCTGACGGGAAAGAACAACGAATGCATGAACACCATCTATCTTAAGGAGCCGTCAGCGTTCATCGAGCGGGTAAAGAGTGCGCCAAAGTTTACGGTAAACGGCCAGGCCATCTAGCAGATAGCTTACCTAATTGTGAGAGCCAGGGTATTGGGTGTATTGGTATTGCTTACCGCGCATTGCGCGGATCGGGAGTTATGATCCATGTTCAGGGTGTGGTTTACGACAACGGGTGGGGCGAATGACCGAGAAAACCCGGAGACGATGGCGACATTAATGTCGCAGTTGGAACACTGTCCATACGCAAGGTACAGACCCGCAACATCCGCCGATAATGCAGATGCGATCATCTTTATTGAGCCGAACAATCATAAGCTTTGGAATTACCCGAAGACATTGATTCATAACGAATTGATCGTAAGATTCGGTGAGAAATGCTTCGCCCACGATTATTCGGACGGCGGAGTTGTGTTTCTTCCCGGTGCTTACGTTTGCACTCCTAGCAAGGATTTCGATATCAATCGAGCGCGCGCGTCGGGTTATTATAATAACATAGGTGTTTATAACGCCGCTGTCACAGCCGCAGGAATGGATCGCGCTAGAAAGGACAACATCCAATTTCTATTCTCATTTAGGGGTGCACTGTCGCATCCCGTTCGCTTGAATCTGCTAAAGCAAGACTATTCCGAAGTCAAAACGTCCCTTCACAGCATCGACAGGTGGTTTAATCATACTGAGGCAGAAAAGAACGATTATGTCCAGGAAATACTTCGAAGCAAATTTGTTTTGGCGCCGAGAGGAATAGGAACGGCATCGATCCGGCTTTTTGAGATTATGCAACTCGGGCGTGCACCTGTTATCATCTCCGACGACTGGGTTCAACCTGTCGGCCCGGCGTGGAACGACTTCTCGATCAGAGTCGCTCAGGATAAGATTGCCGATTTGCCGCGCGTTCTTTTGGAACGGGAAGAAGAATGGGCACAAATGGGAGAACTAGCGCGCCAAGCGTGGGAGCAATACTATTCCCCCGAAAGTGTGCAATTTCGACTGATCGAATACGTAGAGGACATTATGAACGCCCGTCCAGCATCGCATGACGAACGCATATATCAAAGAGAGTGGCTGGGGCTGGCGTTTGCGTGGCGTCAGAAATGGACTGTCCCGCAAAGATTGTATTACAAAATGTCTGGAATGGCCGGTAGGCGCAAATAGTTTCCCTGTGATTGTATAATGATACACTGTATTCTGCAGCGTCATATCGATCGGACTTCGCCATACTATGAAAGAAAAAATTGGATAAAACCGAAGGAGCCCAACCACCCCAGGGCGTCGAAGAGCGCGAAGCTGTATTTTGGGATGAGCAGACCAGCGAGATATCGGATGCCGATCTGGCAACAGCAATTGTCATGACCGGCCCGCGAGTCGATTGCATTATGAGCCTATTAGGCGACCTTTCGGGCAAAAAAGTACTCGATGTTGGCTGCGGAACAGGCATCTGGTCCGTGTTCTTGGCGGCCGCAGGAGCAGAAGTTTGGGCGATTGACATTTCGCCGCATAGCGTTGAATTAGCAGGCCGGCGAGCAGAGCTCCATGGCCTGGGCGAGAGAGTCCATGCCGCAGTGATGTCGGCCATGGATCTGGAATTCCCGGCCGATTTTTTCGATTTGGCTCACGGTCAGGACATCCTACACCACCTCGACGTGGATCGCTTTGGCCGGGAGGTTCAGCGCGTGCTCGCACTAGGCGGGCGCGCGGTATTCAGCGAGAACTGTGCGAACAACCCCGTTCTGATGTTTGCCCGAAACCACATATGCGGTCGATGGGGCATTCCGAAATGGAGTTCGGATGATGAATATCCGCTCACGAAGGCCAAGCTCGCAGAGTTCTCGAAAACATTTCAATCATGCGAGGTGCAGCATCCCGAATTTCTCTGTTTTCATTATCTGGATGCCAAGCTGTTTCATTACAAAAACAAGTTCGTAAATCGGGCGTGTCGTGGTATGGATCGCGCAATCTACCGATTCTTGCCGGTCTTCAGGTCGCTATCCTACAGGCAGGTAATCTGTTGCCGCAAGTAGTAGGCGAAGGCTTAGGCCCGTTCAAGTGTGGGAAGACGATGACGGTAAGTCCGCAATCCAAATTCGAAGAGTACAGTACGCTTTCTATGTGGCGGGGTGTTGCAAGCCTCGCCGTTCTTTTCTACCATACCGCTTTCACGCTCTTTGCTTCGGCCCCCGCAGGATACGGCCTATTCTACGCCGCTTGCAGGCAGGGATATCTCGGTGTCCAGCTTTTCTTCGTCATTAGCGGATACTGCATCGCCAACTCCGCCTGCGCCATCATTAGGCGCAACCAGGGTTTGAGAACGTTTCTTCGTGCCCGATTCCGCCGAATCTATCCACCGTGCTGGGCTTCGCTTATTGGGATTGCCTTGCTGAGTTTGATCGCCCGATTCCTCGCTGTTCGTGGAATTCTCCGCGCTAGCAACCTGGCTGCGGCGGACATGTTTCACAAGCCAGTGCTCTACTATCTGGCTAATTTCTCAATGGGTCAGTACATACTTCGTCAGCCATTCATGTCAAATGTTTGTTGGAGCTTGTGTTATGAAGTAGCATTCTACGGCATCATCGGTCTGTTTCTCGTGGCTAACAGGCGCTGGATAACCGAACATGTTTTGCTTAGCGGGTCGCACGTTATCACATTGGGATCTTTGGCTGTGCTAACTGTTATCCCAAATCTGCGGCATTACCCATGGGACTTATGGCCCCAGTTCGGCCTTGGCATCGTAACTTACGACTTTTTGAGACATCCCGATACGTACAGGTCTAAAATCTGGGGGATCGCGATCATTCTGGCGACATCTGCATTCGTTGTTCTGCGCTCGTTTCCGATTGGACCGTTACACCAACCTAGCCGGTTAACTTTTGCCGTTAGTCTGGCATTCGCGATCCTGTTAGTCGTCCTCTATGCATATGATAATTGGCTCAGCGGGCGGTTTGCCGTCAGGGCTCTGTCGACCGTGGGCCTCTTTTCATATAGCCTCTACCTCACTCATTTCTCCGCGTTGGGCTTAGTACGCCAGGCATTGAATGTCGTGCACCACAGGCATCTATCACCTATGCTGCCACTTGTTCTCTCTCTGGCGATAAGCGTCGCAATCGGAGCCATATTTTATCATTTCTTCGAGCGGCCGTTTGTGAACACTAAGCACAAGGCACCCACAGTTTTACCGCCATCGGCGGAACATTTTATTAAAGGCGAAAAGGACTTGTCGAATGTTACAAGCCGGACCTAGCGGGCAAAGCAGGCTGAAGATCTTGCACCTCGTGAACAACGTCGAGAACCGCGGCAACGGAATCGTCAATTATACGATCGACCTAGCCATTCAGCAACAATCGGAAGGCCACATTGTTTCCATCGCGTCCGCCGGCGGTGCCTGGGTCGAGTTTCTAGGTAAACATGGAGTTCGGCATATCGAACTGCCGCAGAAAGGGGCGCAGGCGGCTAAAGCTCTGATACTGCTAATGCGACTTCTTCAAGAAGAGCGCCAAGATGTCGTTCACGCTCAAATGGTCACAGGAGCGCTTCTTGCGCGAGCGGGAAACCTACTTGTAAAGACACCGCTTATTACTACTGTTCACAACACGCAAGACAAGCACGCCTACTTCATGAGCGTTGGCGACTGTGTGATTGCAGTTAGTGAGGCCGTTCGAGTAGAAATGATATCGCGCGGAATAAAAGCATCCAAGCTATGGACCGTTCGCAACGGAACAATAGGCTCCATTCGGTTCCAGCTTCCTGCCGTCCATCAGCCCATTACCCTTCGTCATCCGGCCATTCTGACCGCAGCGGGTCTGTATCAACGTAAGGGTATTTCAGACTTGCTGCACGCTATCCGGCTTCTCAGAAATCGAATTCCTGGCGTCACCCTATACATTGCCGGCGGCGGGCCCGATCGGTTGACCTTCGAGAATTTGGCAGAGGATCTTGGGGTAGCCGACGGCGTCGTATTCTTGGGGTTTCGCAGCGACGTGCGACAGCTCTTGTTGCAAGCAGACGTTTTCACACTGGCTTCTCACATGGAGCCGTTTGGTTTAGTCTTAACCGAAGCCAGGGAGGCGCAGGTCCCCATTGTCGCAACTCGGGTCGGCGGTATTCCGGAGGCTCTAAACGGTGGACGAGCAGCCATTCTTGTCGAACCGCACGATCCGCCGGGGCTGGCAAGCGCGTTCGAGATTATCTTGTCCGACTCGTCTGTCAGAGATCGCCTCGTAGCGGCAGGTTCGGAACACCTGGCCGACGTGTCTGTGGCAAGAATGACCAACGAGACGCTTGAAGTATATCGAGCAGCAATTGACTATTGCAACGAGCATAAACTCCATGGTGCCTAGTCGGTATCGCGGAGCACACCCGCTACTCAGTCGCGGGTGGCGGCGTCCGCGGCTTGCACTCTTGCCGCGGAACGTCATATAAACGGATCTTCGGCATGTAATCGTCCTCCGCAAAAATGAGGTAGTCCCCTTCGGCTCTCTGGAACACCGAGATTCCATCATGCATGTCGCACCCTTCGAAGATTCCCGTGTCCGGCGTCGTCGTAATCGATCCCAGATAAGAACCAGTGGCTGCGTCGTAAGTCCAGATGCGGCACCAGTATCGCTGCATCAAGAAGATCCTGTCCCCGGCAACAGCCAGGCAGATAAAGCCCGGGTCGTCGCTCGGCTTGCCTGACGGCACGGTGATTCGCCAACGCAAGGTGCGAGCGGGCGTCGACCAATGGTCGTACCGAATAACTTCCGTGCCGATCGTTCCACCGTGGATGGATCTAGGAGACCGTATTGTTTCACCAGACAAATACATCGTATCGTCACCACCAACGTAACTGAGGCGG
>Ga0316217_10004739_pt1 | contig 14483 bp, 13 predicted proteins | sample 1anoAmetaG_FD_203633 | JGI IMG/M metagenome (GOLD analysis project Ga0316217, IMG submission 203633) | Freshwater microbial communities from Trout Bog Lake, Wisconsin, USA - 1anoA | ecosystem: Environmental > Aquatic > Freshwater > Lake > Hypolimnion/Profundal zone | place: USA: Wisconsin... | reverse complement strand
AGGCGGGCGTATTTGCGGCATTCCGCCCCGGCAGGGGCCAAAGAAAGTAGCCCACGGCAAGCCGTCGCAGACGGCGCTGCCGTGGGTTACGATAGATTAAAGTTACGTTTTAGCCCCGGCAGGGGCGATAGAAGGAGTCTTGAGGTGGTACACTTACGTCGCTCCACCTTCACATCATCTTTTCAACCAAGAATCGCGATCCAATCCTGATGCCGGGGATTCGGCCACGGCTTTTCAAATATATGGGCGGTATCATTCGCGGCTTGAATTGAGTATGACGAGCGATTTGTGTTCGAATGCTGCCGCTCGGTCTTGGCTTGCTTACGCCCCTGCCGGGGCTGAAATGAAACTTAACCCTTCGGACCCATGGCTGCGCCATGGGCTATATTCTTTAGACCCCTGCCGGGGCAAGAATACGCGAGTGCCGCTGTTACCTATGCCCCGCCGAATCAGTTATGCACCCGTGTGCGGAAGATTCTGCGGTTGTGCCCTGGATTGGCCGCATGGTTTGGTAATATTGCCCGGGACAGGTTTCACCGCTACGATTAACGACCGGTACGAGGTGGGGTTAGTAGTCCTCCGTTGCCCAGCGCTCGGGGAGAATTTGAAAGGGACAGGCCATGCAAATCCAACCCTATATCTTTTTCGATGGCCGCTGCGATGAGGCCATCGAGTTCTACCACCAGGCGGTGGGTGCAGAAGTGACGATGCTCCTGCGTTTCAAGGACAGCCCGGAGCCCCACCAACCCGGCGTGCACCCGCCCGGCACCGAGAACAAGGTGATGCACGCGAATTTGCGCATTGGCAAAAACACCGTGCTTGTTTCCGATGGCCGCTGCCAGGGCAAGACCGAGTTTCAGGGGTTCGCACTCTCGCTGACGGTCGCCAGCACCGCCGAGGCCAGCCGACTGTTCGCCGCGCTCGCCGACGGCGGCCAGGTACAGATGCCGCTGGGAAAGACCTTCTTCTCGCCGAGCTTTGGTATGCTTGCCGACCGCTTCGGGGTCATGTGGATGATTTATGTGGCGGCCTAGGAACCACACGGTTTCGGCCGTAAGGCCACAGCCTGGCCCTTGGATGCCAGAATGGGAAGGAGTCGGCGATGAGCACAGTGCGTGTCCTGGTCGGCACCCGCAAGGGGGCGTTCCTCCTTACCGCCGACGGCCAGCGCGAAAAGTGGTCCATCGCCGGCCCGTATTTCGGGGGGTGGGAACTCTACCATCTCAAGGGCTCGCCGGCGGATCCGAACCGGCTGTATGCCGCGCAATCGAGCAGTTGGTTTGGGCAGCAGATCCAGCGGTCCAACGATGGCGGCAAGACGTGGGCGCCGGTGGGGAACAAGTTTGTTTATGACGGGGTGCCGGGCACGCACCAATGGTATGACGGCAAGCCGCACCCGTGGGAATTCAAGCGGGTCTGGCATCTGGAACCATCGCTGACGGATCCGGATGTGGTTTACGCCGGGGTGGAAGATGCCGCGTTGTTCCGCACCACCGATGGCGGGCAGAGTTGGCAGGAACTCCCCGGCCTGCGCGGGCACGGTTCCGGGCAGCGGTGGCAGCCGGGGGCGGGAGGTATGTGCCTGCACACGATTCTGCAGGATCCGGCCAATCCCGCGCGCCTGTTCATTGCCATTTCGGCGGCGGGGGCGTTCCGAACCGATGATGGCGGCCGGACATGGAAGCCGATCAACCGCGGGCTGGTTTCCCCCTATATTCCGGAGCCGACGGCCGAGGTGGGCCATTGCGTACACCGCCTTGCGCTGCACCCCACGCGCCCCAACGTGCTGTTTATGCAAAAGCACTGGGATGTGATGCGCAGCGATGATGCCGGCGAATCCTGGCACGAGGTCAGCGGCAACCTGCCCAGCGACTTCGGGTTCCCGATTGATGTCCACGCCCACGAGCCCGAGACGATTTACGTGGTGCCGATCAAGAGCGACTCGGAGCACTACCCGCCTGACGGGAAGCTGCGTGTGTATCGCAGCCGCACCGGCGGCAACGAGTGGGAGGCCCTGACGAAGGGCCTGCCGCAGCGCGATTGCTATGTCAACGTGCTGCGCGACGCAATGGCGGTCGATGGGCTCGATAGTTGCGGCATTTATTTTGGCACCACCGGCGGGCAGGTCTACGCGTCGGCGGATGCCGGGGACACCTGGGCCCCGATCGTGCGCGACCTTCCGGCGGTGCTTTCGGTGGAGGTGCAAACGCTGCCATGATTCGCGTGCTGCTGCCCCAACATCTGCGGACCCTGGCGGGCATCGCCGACGAGGTGAAACTGGCCGTGGCCGGCTCGGTGACCCAGCGCACGGTCCTCGATGCGCTCGAGGCCCAATACCCCATGCTGCGCGGCACCATCCGCGACCACGTGACGCAGCAACGCCGGCCGATGGTGCGCTTCTTTGCCTGTGAACAGGATGTATCGCACACGTCGCCCGATGCGCCACTGCCGGTGGCGGTCGCGTCCGGTGTCCAACCGCTGCTCGTGGTTGGGGCGATTGCGGGCGGGTAAGCGGGGATGGTCGAATGGCGATTTTCGATGTCGATTTACAGTTCATGGCAAAGAACCGCGGAGCACGCAGAGATCGCGGAGTGGAACGCGGCGGAAAGCCGCGAAAACGCTGGTAGTTCTCTGCGTGCGCGGCGTTCTCTGCGGCAAAGAATGGTTTTTTGAAGCCGCGCGTTCGCTGGTCCAAGCCCCCAACGTCGTGTCAACCTGGAGTGTCGCGCACTTTGCGGCGCCCGGTGAGGTAGACCATCAGGATGGTCAGGTCGCTGGGGGTGAGGCCTTCGAGGCGGCTGGCCTGGCCGATGGTCTGCGGACGGAATTTGACCAGGGCCTGGCGGGCTTCTTTGCGCAGCTCGGGTATGCCTTCGAAATTGAAGCTGGCGGGGATGGTTTTGGCGTCGAGTTCCGCCATGCGCTCCGCTGCGCGTTTTTCGCGTTCGATATAGCCGGAATATTTGGCTTCGATTTCGATTTGGTCGAGGAGGGCAGGAGAATATGCTGAATGCTGAAGGCTGAAGGCTGAAAGTGGGGTAGTTTGCAGGAGGGTGTGCCAGGAAACATCCGGGCGGCGCAGCATGTCATAGGCCGTGGTGCCGCCTTCGAGTTTGGTGGTCTTCAGGAGCGTGATGGCCTCGGCCATCGCAGACAGTCTTGTTTGCAGGCGGTGGTGACGGGCGGGAGAGGCCAGGCCGATCTGGTGGCCCAGCGGCGTCAGACGCTGATCGGTGTTGTCGGAGCGCAACGTGAGGCGGAATTCGGCGCGGCTGGTGAACATGCGATAAGGCTCGGTCGGCGTCTTGGTGACCAGGTCGTCGATCATCACGCCGATATAGGCCTGGTCGCGGGCCAGGATGATGCGGTCGGCGCCCTGGATCTTCCGCGCCGCGTTAATGCCCGCCATGAGTCCCTGCCCGGCGGCTTCCTCGTAGCCGCTGGTACCGTTGAGCTGCCCGGCGAAAAACAGGCCTTGGACCAGGCGCGTCTCGAGCGTGGCATCCACCTGGTGGGTGGGCGAAAAATCGTACTCCACGGCATAGCCCCATTGGAGGATCCGGGCGTGCTCCAGTCCGGCAATGCTGCGGATAATCTGCTCCTGCACATCGGCCGGCAGGCTGGTGGAGATGCCATTGCAGTAAATTTCGTTGGTGGCCAGGCCCTCGGGTTCCAGGAAAATCTGGTGCTGCTCCTTGTCGGCAAAGCGCACCACCTTGTCTTCGATGCTCGGACAATACCGCGGCCCACGCCCTTGAATCTGCCCGGAATACATCGGCGCCCGATGCAGATTCGCCCGGATCAGATCGTGCACCTTCTGGTTTGTGTACGTGATGTGACAGGGCACCTGCGGCAGATTGGGGAATTGGGTAATCGGACCATCGGGTGATTGGGCCAGGGGCGAGTCTGGCGTGCCTGTCAGGTCGCTGAAGGGGACCGGCGGATCATCGCCAGGTTGGATGGCCAGGCCGGACCAGTCGATGGACTCTTTGGCCAGGCGCGGCGGCGTGCCGGTCTTCAGGCGGCCGAGTTCAAAACCCAGATCGCGCAGGCAGGCCGAAAGGCCCGGCGCGGATTGCTCGCCCACCCGGCCGCCTGCGGTCTGCTGGGGGCCGGTGTGCATGAGGCCCCGCAGAAAGGTACCGGTGGTGGCGATGACGCAGCGGCAGGCGATGGCCTGGCCGGATTCCAGGATGATGCCGGTGACATGCGGCAATGCTGATTGCTGAATGCTGAATCCTGAAATGTCGGGTGGCTTGTCGGTTACGATGCGGTCTACGATGCCGGTGATGATGGTGAGGTTGGGGCAGTTTTCGCGCAGCAGACGCTGGACCATGGTGGCGTATTGGTATTTGTCGGCCTGGGCACGCGGGGATTGCACCGCCGGGCCTTTGGAGCGGTTAAGCATGCGGAACTGGATGCCCGTGGCATCGATGGCGTGGGCCATCAGGCCGCCGAGAGCATCGATCTCCCGGACCATCTGCCCCTTGGCTAGGCCGCCGATCGCCGGATTGCAGGACATGCGGCCAATGGCCAGCGGGTCCATGGTGACCATGGCGACGGTGCCCCGATCACCCAGCATGTGCGAAGCCGCCCATGCGGCTTCGGCGCCGGCATGGCCGCCACCGATCACGACGACATCAAAGTTACTTCTTAATCCCATACATCTCCCCCGTCGCCGGCAGTATCTGGATGGAATTGATGCGTGGCTTGGGGCCGCTGACCGTGCCGTTGTCATCGGAGACCGGGGTCTCGGCGATCTTGTCGAGCACGTCCAGGCCTTCGAAGGTCTGGCCGAAAACAGTGTATTGCCGGTCCAGATTGGCCGACGAATCGCCGCGTTGATGGATGATGAAGAACTGGCTGCCAGCCGAATCCGGGTCGTTGGTGCGGGCCATGGAGAGCGTGCCGCGATTGTGCGGGCGCTCGTTGAATTCGCGGTGCACGGCATAGCCCGGCCCGCCGCCGCCGGCGCCTTGCTCCAGCGAATCGCCGCCTTGGATCATGAACTTCTTGATGATGCGGTGAAAGCTCGAACCGTCATAAAAGCCGCCCTGGGCCAGGTGGATGAAATTTTCCACGGTAACCGGCGCCACGTCATAAGCGAAGGTGGCCTTCATGATGCCCTTGTCGGAAGTGATGACGGTATATTGCAGCGGTTCGATGTGGATGCAGACCGCCCCGGTCAGGCTCTCGATAATCTTCTGCTGCTGGTCCTTGGGCATGCTTTCGAGCTGCGGGCGAATCTTATCAAGCTGATACGAAATGTTCCGCTGGCCGAAGCCTGGGTTGGTGCTGGTGGTGATCACCAATGGCTGGGCAGTGCGCCAGGTCAGGATCCAGGTGCCTTCCTTGCGGATCTGCGGGAAAAAGGCCGCCACATCCACCACGCCCTTGGATAGATCCACCCCGTGCACGGCGGTGGCTTCCACGGCTTTGCCGTCAAATGTGTAGAGGGCAAATTCCGGCTGGCCGGCCTGATCCACCAAGTCGTTGACTTGGGCCGGGCTAAAGATATCCGGCAGCCGGGCGGCGTCGGTGGGGCCCAGGGCGTCGATTGTCTTGGCGGTGGCGGCGGTGGGTTGTGTCTGGATGAACCGGATGTTCACCGGCTGATCCGGCCGCACATAAGATTTGACGGGCACCAGGGCGAAGATAATGGTAAGGACGGCGGCAACAGCGTTTGGCATGAAAATAATACTCCTTTTGCGACTTTTTAAGCAGGCACGCTTATCGGCTCGGGTCCCCCGCGACCTCCGCGGTGGACCCGTGGCACCCTAACCAACTCAGAAGGGTTCTTCGGAGGTGGAATGATAGAGCAGAAATCCAAAATGGCAAAGCGATGGTATAATCGCAATGGTATAATCGCAATTAAGGAGGAGTCCCATGAATCGTACGATCATTGAAGATTATGCCCGCGGCGGCCCCGTGCTGGCGGCGGAAATTTACGGGTTAACGCCGGCCGATTTTTGTGCCACGCCCATCCCCGGCACCTGGAGCATCGGCCAGATTGTGTTGCATTTGATGGATAGCGACCTGATTGGTGCGGATCGCATGAAACGGATCATCGCCGAGGATAACCCCGCGCTGATTGGGTTTGATGAGTCCGCCTTTGCGAAGAAGTTGTTTTACAACGATATGGATCCGTTTACGGCCGCCGATATCTTCCAGAAAAATCGCGCGTTGATGGCCGCTATCCTGCGGCGCCTGCCGGATGCCGCCTTTGCACGCCGCGGCACGCACAACCAGGTTGGTCCGGTGACCCTGGCAGAACTGGTGGAAAAGTACGCCGGGCATCTGCCGCATCATCTGACGTTCCTGCGGCAGAAGAAGCAGTTGCTGGGGAAAGCCTAAGCAAATGACGCATAACGAATGACGAATGGCGAATCAAAGCGCAATGACCAATGTTCAATGGAGCCATCGGGTGATCGGGCCATCGAGCCATTGTATCCTTCACGCCGTCATTTGATCATTGGGCAGCAGAATGTAACGTTCCGGCAGCGGGTTCAGATTTTTGGTGAATAATGCGGGCGAAGCGGTCCAAGGGCAAAAGTGGGGGAGCGGTTGGTTTCCCGCCCCGGGGCGGGGCGCGGGGCAAGGCCCCACGCGTGCGGCGCGAGTTTTCGGCGGGGTTTATTTTATTCCGCCAAACGGCGGCGGGGCGGGTATATCTGTTGCTGGACTATGGCCGCCATTGGGACTACGCCAAGGGCCACGTGGAGGACGGGGAAAGCAACTGGCAGGCGGCGGTGCGCGAACTGCGCGAGGAAACCGGGATTCGCAAGGTCGACCGGGTGGGCAAGTTCCAGATGGCGATGGATTACACGTTCTTTTCGCCCAAGAAAGGCCGCGTGTCCAAAACCGTCACCTATTTCCTGGGCAAGACCACCGGCGACGCGGTGAAACTTTCCGACGAACATGAGGGCTTTGCCTGGCTGGAGTATGAGGCCGCCATGGCGCGACTGACATTTGCCAACGCGCGGACGATCTTGGCGGCAGCGGAGAAATACGTCAGCCGGAATGACGAATGACTAATGACGAATGATGAATCAAATTCCAATGACCAATATTCAATGCTCAAAACCCAAGCGCGCAAATCCCCGTTTCGTCATTCGCTCATTTGAGCCTTGGTCATTGATTCGTCATTCGTCATTTTCTTGGTCCCTTCGTTTCTCCCAGGAACCGCACGCGGCCGGCATCGGGGTCGGCCGGCGGGGGGGAGAGTGATACGCGGTTATATTCCAGCAGGGTGCCCTTGGAAACTTCCAGCCGCACAATGGCGACGTTGTAATTGATCATGGACTGCAACTCTTCGAGCTCGGCATTGGCCCGGCGCTGCTGGGCGTCGAGGCGGAGCTGCAGAAATTCCGGCGTCAGCCGTTCGCCGACTTCCTGCCGGGCCTGGATGGCCAGCAGTTCGTCGCCGGCGGCCTTGCGCGACGACACCCGGGCCTGAACTTCCTGGTAGGTGGTCAGCATTTCACGCAATTCCGTGCGCACATCCAGAATGATCTTCTGTGCCTGTTGCAGCATCGTGGTCAACGCCTGCCGTCGTTCCAAGTTGCGCCGTTTGACGACCGCTTCGGCCTGGCGGTTGCCCAGGGGAATTTCAAATTTCAGGCCCGCGCCAAAATCCATGTACTTGTTGGCATCAATGGTGTTGGCAAACGCCGAGGCAAAGTCCTTGCTCAAGGCGGTCGCCTGCGTGGACATGGTCAGGTCGAACTTGGGCAGCAGATCGTTCTTGGCCACGTCCAGCACGATGTCGGCCTTTTCAATCGTCAGACGGGCTTCCTGCATCTCGCCGCGCTGGCGCAGGGCGATATCCAGTTGCTCGGCTACATTGAGGCTGATCGGCTCGGCCACCGGCTTGTCGGTGGGGTTGATGAGCAGATTGCCGCGCAGGTCCAGGGCCGGGTCGTTGATCAGCGCCTTGAGCTTGTCGGAGGCGTTGCGCACATTGGTGCGCGCCCGGATCAGGTCGGCGTTGCGCGATTCGAGCGCCGCCTTGGTCTGGGCCACATTCACTTCCGTCGCGTCGATGTTCAGCCGCTGCTGCACCTGGGCATACGTTTCCTTGGTGGCCTGAAGCAGGCGGATTTGAATATCGACAATCGCCCGGGCCTGGACCAGCGCCAGGTACGCCTCTTCGACATCGTCGAGGCTGGTGATGACCTGGCGGCGGAATACGTTAAGCGCAATGCGGCTGTCGCGCTGGGCCAGGTAAATACTGGCCCGGTTGTACGACTCGCCAAAGCCGCGCAGGAGCGGCTGGCTCAGTGCCAGGCCGATATCGGCGGTATGCGAGGGGTCCGGGCTGACCGGCAACGTCGTGTTCTGAATGTCCTGGTAGTTATCCCCGGTGGTGGCCTGGATGGTGCCGCCACTGGCCAGCGACTTTTTGATACCCACCGTGTTCTGGAACGTCGTTTCATGGCTGAACGAGGCGGTGGTGACGTTGGGTTCGTCGACCAGGCTCCACTGGCTTTGCCCAAAGAGCACCGGATCAAACGCGGCGATCGCTTCGGTGATCTGCGCCTCGCGAATACCCGGATTGTAGGCTTCCACCTTGATCGCCAGGCTGTGATGCAACGCCCGGGTAATGGCCTCCTCCAGCGACAGATTAACCACCGGCTCGTCGAGCCCGCCAAAGGTGGCCGGGTCGCCGGGACCGCCCTGGGTGGAGGCCTGGCTGGCCGCCACTTCCGGCACGCCGGGTGTGGGCGAACCGGCCGGCATTATGGCGGCGGTGCCATTGGGTCCGGGCGAATCGACGCGCGCATATTCATGCACGCCCTGGTTGACCGGCTTGGTATCCACCGGCAGTTCATTAAGCGAGCCATCGGCGATGCCCCGATTGAGCACCGAGCTGGCATAGTTGGTCCAGTTGTTTTCGAATGCGTCGCGCTGCACGGCCGATTCGCACCCGGCCGCGGCCCAGAGCGCCGCGGCACACGCGGCCGAGAGGGCTGTGGCAATCCAAGGTTTGATTGACTGGCGGCCCGCAGTGCGCGGGGCGCCGGACTGAGCATCTCTGTTATCCAAGGGCATAGTGTTCCTTCCATCAAAGCCACCCACGAAGCAGGGGAGATTATAGATGAGGAGAGGCAAATGGGGAATGGGGCGGGGCAAATGAACGCCAAGGGGGGGGCATAACTGATTCGGCCGGGCATAGGTAACAGCGGGACTGGCGTATTCTTGCCCCGGCAGGGGCCTAAAGAATATAGCCCATGGCGCAGCCGTGGGTCCGAAGGGTTAAGTTTCATGTTAGCCCCGGCAGGGGCGCAAGCAAGCCAAGACCGCGCGGCGTCAATCGTAACCCACGGCCGCGCCGTCTGCGCCGGCTTGCCGTGGGCTACTTTCTTTGGCCCCTGCCGGGGGTGCCGCAGCTACGCCCGCCTTATCTGTTATGCACCCCGTCAAGAGGGCTTTCGGCCCGGTTTAGCGCCGACGCACCGCGCGGTGTCGGGTGCCACGGGTTCGTCGCGCAGGCCGCGGGGTACGCGTGCCGGAGCACGTGCGAACCTGACCCCGCGCTACACGATGCGTGCCGCCATCCCCTTGCCCGTCAGCAGTTGCTTGATTTCTTCGCCCTTGGCCCCTTGAATCTCGAGGGTCCGCCCCTGCACGCTGCCGCCGGCGCCAAGTTTGGTCTTCAATTCCGCGCACAAGGCCGGCAGGTCGTTGGCCGGATGCTCCAGCCCGCTGATTACCGTGACCATCTTGCCGCCCTTGCGTTTTTCCAGGCGAATGCTGGCCCGCTGATCTTTGGGCGGGTCGCTGTTGGCCGGAGTGAGTTCATAGCCGCCCGCCGGTTTGCCGAAGTGCTTGCCGCCAGGTCGTTCCCCCATTTTGTGTTTGGGCGGCAGCCTGGGGCAGGAACAATCGGCCACGGCTTGGCCGCAGCGTTCGCATTTAATGGGTCGTTCGAACGGTGTGCCGGAAAAGAGGCGGGACATGGCGGCTCCTATTTCACGCGTTCGACATTGATGGGCGGATGAATCGGCGGAGGCTCGGTGCCACCTTGCACCGGCGGCGGTTGACCGGGTAATCCAGTGGCCCCACGGCGGTGGGCATCGGCCATAAAAAAGAGCATAAACGCCGTCCAAGTCGGGAACATGTCGATAAACGGCACCAGTTCCAGGCCAAACGCGGCGATGAGTTCCCAGCGGAAGCCCAGGATTACCAGCAGAATAACCGTGACGATGAAATCTTCGGCCCAGTCAAACGGGGAAACCCCGCCCTCAAAAAACAGCGGCCAAAAGAAGTAATGCAGGCTATCGGCCAGCAGCGCCACCACCAGGGCGATGAGTTGGCGCCGGCGCGACAGTTGGCCGGTACGCAGCAGGGCTGGGGGGTGAGGTTGGGTCATAGGCGTTCAGTCTCCCGGCTCCAGCACCGCCATGAACGCCTCCTGCGGAATTTCCACCCGGCCGACCTGCTTCATGCGCTTCTTGCCTTCTTTTTGCTTCTCCAGCAGCTTGCGTTTGCGGCTGATGTCGCCGCCGTAGCACTTGCTGGTCACATCCTTGCGCAACGCGCTGATGCTTTCGCGTGCGATCACCCGGCTGCCCACCGCCGCCTGCAAGGCCACTTCAAACAGGTGCCGGCTGATCTCCTGTTTGAGTTTCTTGATGATCGCCCGCCCGCGGCTCTCGGCCTTGGACTTGTGCACGATCAGCGACAGGGCGCTGATCTTGTCGCCGGCCACCAGGATGTCCATCTTCACCAGGTCGTCTTCATGAAAGCCGATGAAATCGTAATCCAGCGTGCCGTAGCCCTGGGTGGCGGTTTTCAGGCGGTCGAAGAAATCAAAAATTACCTCGGCCAGCGGCATTTCGTATTCCAAAATGACGCGGTCGGCGGTGATGAATTCGGTCTTCTTGTACAGGCCGCGGCGGTCGATGCACAACTGCGTCACATCGCCGATATTCTTGGCTGGAATGATGATGCTGGCCTTGATCATCGGCTCGCGGATGCCCACGTACTTGCTCTGGTCGGGCAGCTCGCTGGCCGAATCGATGGTCTTGATCGTGCCGTCGGACAGCACCACTTCGTAGGGCACGGTGGGCGCAGTCTGAATGACTTCGATTTTATGTTCGCGCTCCAGGCGTTCCTGCACAATTTCCATGTGCAGCAGGCCCAGGAAGCCGCAGCGGAAGCCGAAGCCCAGGGCGTCGGAACTTTCCGGCTCGAAGGTAAACGAGGAGTCGTTGAGGCGCAGTTTTTCCAGCGCCTCGCGCAACTGGGTGTACTCGGTATTCTGGCCGGGGTAAAAATCGCAGAAGACCATCTGCTTGGGCTCGCGATAGCCGGGCAACTGCTCGGCGGCGGGGTTGACGGCATCGGTGATGGTATCGCCAATGTTGATGTCGTGGATGGTCTTGATATTGGCCACGACGAAGCCTACTTCGCCCGCCCCGATTTCATCAACGTGCTGGGCCTTGGGCATAAACTTGCCCAGGTCGTTGATGGTGTAAATCGTGTTGATGCCCATCATGCGGATCTTCTGGCCGATCTTCAGCAGCCCGCGCATAACACGCACATAGACCACCACGCCGCGGTAGTCATCGTATTTGCTGTCGAAGATCAGGGCCTGGAGCGGGGCCAGGCGATCGATGTTGGGGGCGGGAAGTTTGTTGATGATCGCCTCGAACAACTTGTCCACGCCCACGCCGGTCTTGGCGGAAATAGGGATGCAATCCAGGGCGTCGATGCCCAGGATCTGCTCCATTTCCTCGGCCACGGCATCGGTGCGGGCCGAGGCCAGGTCCACCTTGTTGATCACGGGAATGATTTCCAGGCCCGCCTCGATCGCGGCAAAGGCGTTGGCGACGGTCTGGGCCTGGACGCCCTGGGTGGCATCGCACAGCAGCAGGGCGCCTTCGCAAGCCTGGAGGCTCTTGGCCACTTCATAATGAAAGTCCACATGGCCGGGGGTGTCGATCAGGTTGAGCATGTACTTGATGCCGTTGAGGGTGTAGTTGACGGTGACGGCCGAGGCCTTGATGGTAATGCCGCGCTCCCGTTCCAGGTCCATGTCGTCCAGGAACTGGGCCTGCATGTCGCGTTCGGTAATGGCGCCGGAGCGCTCCAGCAAACGGTCCGCCAGGGTGCTCTTGCCGTGGTCGATGTGGGCAATGATACAGAAGTTACGAATGGGGAGTTCCGCCATTGGCGTCTAAAACCTCGTCGAATGGTTAAATGCGAAATTTCGAACACATCATCGTAGTCGATTTGGGGCAAAAACCCAAAATGGATCGGAGCCAATTTAATGCCGGAGTGCGCCCGTTTTTCCGGGGAAGGGGCAAATAGTAGTATGGCGGTGACTTCATAGTCTCATGTTTAACGGGGAAGGGGCCCCGTTAAGCATGCGGCGGGCCCAGAGCATTGGCCGACCTTCGCGGAGCGCGCCGCCATGCCCAGCGGGGCCCCGACCCCGCTGGCACCCTCGTTCCCCGGAAAAAGAGGCGTACAATCGCTGCGTCAATGAAGCGTAATCCTACCACCCCGCCCGGTGCAAAAACGCACGCGGGCGGCTGTTATGCCGCCCGCGGTGTTCTCTCTGCCTTCCCAGGCTTTACCTTCTACCTTACCAGGCGATTTATCCGACGGATGCGGGCGCGACGTCCGCGCTCCCAATTCAGTTGGCCCGCGGGTGGGCCGCATCGTAAACATCTTTGAGTCGCGTGGTGCTCAGGTGCGTGTAGACCTGCGTGGTGCTGAGGCTTTGGTGCCCCAGCAGTTCCTGCACGCTGCGCAGATCCGCCCCGTGGTTGAGCATGTGCGTGGCAAAGCTGTGCCGCAGGGTGTGGGGGCTGATATCCGGATCGAGCTGGGCCTCGATGAGGTATTTATCGAGTTTGCGCCGCACCGAGCGAGTGCTCAGGCGTTTGCCGTGCTTGTTGACGAACAAGGGGCCGCCCGGCTGCTGATCCTTGGCAATCGCGACGCGCAGGGTCATGTACTTCTGGAGGGCGGTCATGGCGCTTTGCCCCATGGGTGCCAGGCGTTCCTTCCGGCCCTTGCCGCGCACGCGGATGACGGCGCCGGTAAAGTCGACATCTTCAAAATTCAGGCCGATCAGCTCGCTCACGCGGATGCCCGTGGAATACATGGCTTCGAGCATCGCCTTGTCGCGGGCGCCCAGCACCTCGGTATCCTTGGGGGTGGTCAGCAACTTGGTGATCTGCTCTTCGGTCATGAAACGCGGCAGACGCTTATCCTGCTTGGGCGTGCGGATGGTGAGCATGGGGTTGTTGGTCGTCAATTCGCGCTTGTTGGCAAACTTGAAGAAGCTGCGCAGGGTCGCCAGTTTGCGGGCCATGGTGGCCTTGGAGTAATTGTTCTCCCGCATGAACTGGAGGTAGCTGCGGACATCCTCGGCATTGGAAGCCAGCAGCAGGGCTTCGGCATGCTCGGGCGAGGTGTCAACCTTGACGGGCGCTTCGAGCACCGCGACGGCCGTGGCCGCCTCGGTGGCCAGGGCATTAACGCCGGCGACATCCGTGATGTCGTCGGGCATGATCTCCCCGGGAATGCCCAGCAGAAACTGGCAGAATTGGCGCAGGTCCGCACCATAGCAGCGGCTGGTATAGCCGGAGAAGTGCCGTTCAAACTGCAGGTAATTCAGGAATTGTTGGACGCGCTGGGGGGGCGCAACGTGATCCATAAAACGAGCCTCGTGACCTTCAAGTTATCGCCGGGTGATTCCTTCACGCGCAACGATATCCGTCCGGCCTGTCTGGGCGATCCTCAGGTGGCGTCCGCCGCCTTATTCATATTTCCATTCGCCTGCTGCTTGGTTTGCAGGAGGGATTGCAGTTCTCCGGCCATGCGATGGCCCATCTGGTGGCTCAGAACCGCCGCGTCGAACCAATTCAGGTCGCACTTGGGGTCCTCGGCCTTTTCGATGAGCGCCTGGAGCAATGCCGGCTCTTCGCCCGGCTGGTAACGAAAGAGGTGATAATGACCCTTCTTCAGGAGCGTAAGCTGCCGCATCTCGGTAGCCATGTTCACCTCAAACATTATCGGCCAGTTGCCCGGACTCTCTCCACATCCATGAGCCTGCGGACCATGGCGTGGCAGACGAATCTGGCATACGAATCTATGTCGGCTAAATAACGCTGCTCCTGAAGGGCCGACTGATAATCTGTTCGACCTTTCGTGAAATCGTGGAGTTCCATGAGGACCGTCTGGTTGGTGGAGTTGAAAATCGCAGCAATTTCCGTGGCCGGTTGCGACGGGTGGACATTGGGATCCGGGAGCATGGCGCCATTGATCTGGCGGGTGCCGGCGGGGGGCGGCCCGGCCAGGTCGTCCTGGGTATAAAGCTGGAACGCCATGCCAACCGTGGGGGGGTTGTATGGATCGAACGCGGTGATTGCCGGCACCAGCAGGGCATCGGCCCCGATCAAATCGGCGACCTTCTGGGCCGCCTGGGGGGAGTTGATGGTGCGCAAATGCAATTGGGCCATCGCGGC
>Ga0316217_10004738_pt1 | contig 14486 bp, 7 predicted proteins | sample 1anoAmetaG_FD_203633 | JGI IMG/M metagenome (GOLD analysis project Ga0316217, IMG submission 203633) | Freshwater microbial communities from Trout Bog Lake, Wisconsin, USA - 1anoA | ecosystem: Environmental > Aquatic > Freshwater > Lake > Hypolimnion/Profundal zone | place: USA: Wisconsin... | reverse complement strand
TTATGAAATATGAAATCTAATACCAAAATGCCAATATGGCAACATTTGAAATACTTATTCCATAATCGCAAACATGCATGATAAAGAGAAGCGGTTTGGCCTACTCACTATGGATACAAGCCGAACTCCAATCATCAAAAAAACTGCTTATACTTGAGCCAAAACAATCCCTTTCTCTATTATCTCTTGTAGGTAACTCTCAATCACATAGTAATTATTGGATTTTTAACTAGCTCATACCCTCACCAAACTCAACGCACTGTTTCTAACTAGCACCTTATAAGATGGTAGTTAAACTAGCATCAATTAAAATCATAGCTACTCGGAAATGCTAGTTTTGATATATTACTTGAACGAACTATGGCACGGATGGAAGGAAAGCTCTCCATACGCTTAGGTGTATTAATGATGGTTTGCTGAAGAGTTTGAGGAGGAACTTTTTTACTCACAAGAAAGCGAGCTTGGTTTAATTGTATTTATAATAAACCGGTTTGCTAACACTAATAATTAGACTAACAATAAATGCTTTATATTTTATTCCATTTAAAACCCCAAATATGAATAGCTGTGAAGCTTGGTTGTGTGGGAATTTTTAAGGCTGAAGTTAAATAAAACCAAGCAAAAGATTGGAATAATCATAGCCATCTAATATATTAGTTATGTAAAATCTTACATAGGAAAAGATGTAATTGTAGAAAGGGCCTGAGTCGGCAAGAAGTGATAGAATGCAACCAAATGAGGTGAGTTTCATTTAGAGCAGGTCAAATGATTTTGAAAGGGTGAGACAACTATTAATAGAATCAAAAAGTTTATTAAAGGAAGCAATTCCATAAATCCAAAACAGCCAAATCAAATAGCTTTTTAGAAGCTACCTGCGCAAAGGCTCCTTCATGCTCGAATCCTAGGCCTACTTTATTTAGATTATTCATTCCCAAGTCGAAACTCTTTTAGTAGACTACCGCCAACAAATACACTGCTACTTCGATCGAGTCACAGATCGAGAGCTCGCACAAAAATAGTATCTCATTTTTGTGGACAAACTACTCTCTGATGAAAATAATAGCATGATCATATTAAACATTTAGCCCATTGAGAGCACCTAAAATCAATAGTAACTTGGTTATTTCTAAGAAATCAACCATATTTAAGATGAACGCCTCAGGTCTTCCCAAAATACAAGCTTAAAGCAAAAGATCAAAGTGTTTTTATTGATTGTTTCGGGCCTAAAGTTTAAAAACGACTTTAAAATCAGGAAAAAACAACAAAACCAAAATCATCATGAAGACGTCCTAGCTTACACCTCTCCTGTTCTCAAATTCAACAAGCAATATATCGCATATGCCCAGTTCGAAAGCTAGACCTAGAGCAACAGTCTTTACACAATACATTTCAAAGAGGCCTGGACCATCAACTCGCGTTGGGAGCACCAACTACAGCAGGTAGCAGTAATGGAAAAAGTTAAAAACACTGCAATCAGCTTCCTGTCCACAAAAAGTACGCAGGAAACCGATGATCAAGCCAAAAAATTTGCCATCCTCTCATCAATAAAGTACTTTATCAAGGCCAACTGCCACATTAACCAAAGCAGTGGCTTTTCAAGCTTGGACTAGGAAGCAATATTCCCTTTATTATGGTTGCTGCGGAGAGAATTTCTACGCGTCCTGAATTAGCCAAACTATTAAGCTATATATGATTAGCTACAGCCCTGCTAACCATATAAAGCTCATTTCAACCTTGAGGCCAAATACTTTCTGTACTTCTTCAAATCTATTTACCAGTAGCACGCAGATACCAAATACTAACAATATAAGTTATATAAGATTGTCGCATTTGGCTAGCTTTTCCCCAGCAGGCTTATTCTAAATTATTCCAGACGAAAAGTTAGTGAGCTCTACCAGTTCTATCTTAAGGTGGGGTATTTTCATTGTTTGAAATATGTGACAGATACAAGCGAAACCAGAATGCAAGTACTGGTCCATTTTTTGAGGACTAACCTTAAATTACAGAATCAATAATAAGCTCTTGCTATTCTCAGGTAAGCTGTGAATTTTAGCAATCAATATCCGCATCTCTATTAGTGTGATGAGCATATTACCGAATTCTTGAGAGACAGCAAAAAAGTTTCAGCTACTGAGTACTTCAACATCAGAACCAAGTACCTTAAAGCTTGGCTCAAAAGTCTGAAGAATAACCCGCCTCCGCAGTTTCACTCCTACACAGCTCTGAAACAAAGGATCTAATCACAAATTTTAGGGTTTTTGGATGATCTGATTTATAAGTGCAAAGATTTTGGGAACCAATAGCCATAAATAGTGCATAATTAAGAGGTTCTGGAGATCTTTTTAAGTCTAGATGTTTGGAACGTAAATTAGCTGCTTTTCAAACCCTCAAAATACTTACTTATGATGGCTAAGATAAAATAGCTCATCAGGGCATCCAACCACGCTTTCGATTTCAAAACCATCTTACAATAATTCATTAAAATAACAGAATAATCGATTAGCAAATACTGCATTATTTAAGTGATTCAGGCATTACTGCTTGAACCTTGCAGCTAATTCGATAAGTAGTAGCTAAAAAAGCTATTCAAAGTAGCACCAGCCTGCAATCTCCCACTCAAAGCCTTATTTGCAAGGCTGTTGCAAACTGCATAGAACATAGATATCTCCCACTTTTTACAGATTTGTAGAACTTACTTATCCACTCCCACCAATAACATTATAATCGAGCAACAAAACCTATTAGTTGAGCTATCTGGGTTAGCCTAGCTGTAGCAAAGCTCAAGTAAGCAATAGCTGCTGGCGAGTATCTTTGAAGCCGTCCTCTAAAATGTGAAGTTTACAAATTTGAATTACAGAGTATACAAAAAACGATACGTGGAGATGAGTAGGAGTATAAAAGTAAGAAAACTTAAGTTCAAGTTGCTATCACATATATTTTGCCAGGTCAAATCAATAAGAAACAAAACAAATTACCAGTTTTTCGACACTCTGTACTAACTATATTTAGTCCATAGGGATTCCTAATAGCAAAAACTGCTCATAGACAGCTACATCGAGTTGCAGGCTAGCCTGAGCGATTAGCAACTTGTGGAGATAATTTGGTGCTCTCTACAATTCGATCTGGAATTTCTTTCCTTGTTTCTTTTCCAAAAGAACTACGTAGAATGCCAGCGTATCGTAATATCTCAATTGAACAAAGATGATTGCAACTGCCGCTAACTTGAAAGAATGTTCATGTTGATGAAAGAGAATAATACCCAAATCAGGGATATCCTCCTCCATTTAAATGTACCCATTAACGTAGCCATCATTGACTGCAATAATAGATACAACAACTTTAAAACGAAGGTGCTGAAGACAATCAAAATCTTCGAGAGTCCTAGAATAGGCTTGTAGAAGTAAAAGAAAGAGCTAAAGTTGCACTTAAAAGGAGTAGAAAGTATCAAGCTTGCTTAACTCTACAAACTAAGTCCCAGCCTGTCCAAAATATGCTAGTAGTGTGAGGGCATCAGTGCCATCAATTAGTATGCGTTCTGGAGGAAGGAAAAAGTTACAGATTCGAACAGCTTGTACAAATAGTACTTATATGTGCGGAATTTAGTAAAGTTGCAGTTGAGTAAGCTGTAGGATAGAACATTGTCCCTGATCTAATTCGAACATTACTTCGGCCAAAGCAACGCAGAATAATTGGCATACTGCTGCTCAGGAAACCAACAACAGTTGCTGAAGACATACAAATAGAAGTGCAAAGTCACATATATCCAGTAACTAGAGCTTATTTGTGACCATAAAGTATCCGAGAGTGAGGCAATCAACGCTAGGTTAGTTCAAAATCTTACGAAGTTAAGAATTTACCTGCAAAAAATCGATAGTTTTGACCGCTAGCTCAAGGTATGGGAATTAATGAGCTGTGTTAGCTAAATCGAGTAAGCTTTATATACCTGAATGAAGTTAAATGATCGACTTTTCTCTTTGAAGCTTATTAATAATAGTATCCTATTAAAAGTAACGCAATCGTAGGCAAATTCAGAATTAGATTGTTGTCCGCTCTCACTTCTAAGGCTAACCTTCTTTTATATCCAATGGATCGTATCCCTCGATTGACTGAATTCAGTCAGTGAATACACCGTCGGTGTACAACCATCAATGTTTAAACTTTCTGAGGTTGATAGAGTAGTGGCCAATGGAGTGGGTTTGGGCAAGGAGCCAGGTAGGTACAGTTTCAAAAGGGAGTTATGGATTGGACCGTAAGTATAACTAATGGAATCACTTAAAAAGCTTAGTTACTCAAGCTCCCTGAATTATTGGATTGAATTAGTAAACTTTGAAGAATGTAAACATGCAAAAGTCGATATGTCAAGCGATATGTGTAAAAACTTTGACACTATGAATGTGACATCGTTGAATTTCTATTATTGCTCCTATGTGCAGCTTGATTTATGTATGTGATGAGTAAGTAAGCTAAAAGAGAACAGAAGGGCGTACATACCAGCCTTGGCGCTACAAAAACTCAAAATGACTTTTAACACTTCTAGGGTATGAGTTACCAGAATTTGGTTTGAGGAGGCCGTTTTAATAGGGAAGTATTTCTTTTTATTAGTTTAATGTTGTTTTAAGCTTGATTTGCATAATATTTTTTACCCAGTTTTGTACAAAATACAATAATTTGAACCAGCATTTTCAATAGAATTCTAGGTACGGGATGAAATAGTAGGAAATTCAAAGAAGACTCTTTGATAAAGTAATAACAATCGAACGGCGATTAAAGATCCTATGTAGACTTTTTTCAGTACCATCCAACAAGACTCATTTATTTCATCAGGCATTCATCAAAGCGATTAGGGATGGCTGTCTTAATTTTAGTCATAGGATGTAGCGAGTACATTTGATCAGATAAGAGAATCTAAGCAGCCAGATAGCTTTCTAACAATCATCAAAAAAGTAGATTAGGCTCAGCAAAGTGGTCATTTATTCCTTAGAATACTCTATTGAAAGAAGATGCATGTTCTGGGTGAATATTTCGAGTGGGCCATCAAACTATACCACACTCACTTTGCAAAGAGTTCCGCTTTATAATTCGTGAAATAGCTGTTGATAAGTCAACTTTGAATAAAACAGGAGCCTTATCTATTTTATTTTCAATCTGCAGAGGAAAATATATTAATCATATTGAGAATGACTGTAAGCGTCAGGGCTATAGCAGGCTTATGTGGTGGTTAAGACTCCTATTTTTTTTTTCATTATATCTTGGTCGATGAATACAACATTAGGTATTGACATCAGTAAAATCTAGACTCTATTTCTTTGTCCTTGAACCGTTCAAAAAACATTCAAGACTCAATATAGTCTCAGGTATTTGCTTTTTGCCTATGCTGAGACATTCTTAAAGATAAGTCAGGGAAATCCTTAGTCTATGTGCTTCAAAATTTAAAAAATATCAATTCTATAAATAATTAAGCTATTGATAGGAAGCAAAGCCTGAAAATAGTGATAATTTTTATTGATGAAGCATCGGCGATTGAAACTTTGTTTTTAATATTTAAGTCAAGCAAAAGAGAGGTGAAAACATTGCTTTCTCTGAAAACTAGATTGGAATACTCTGAATTAGGCAGTTTTAGTCCCAACTGTATTAACTCATATATTAAGATATCTTGTCCTGACTCCAGTAACACTTGGATATTATAAACTGTAAAGCTATTTGAATTTCTGAAAAACTTTCTTATTTATTAATTTGCCTACACTGCCTTGGTTTTTGCTGTTCCCACTCTTTGTTAACCTTAATCAGTTAACTATTTAGATATACCTTTGTAATTCCAATTTTCTCTTGAACAACATTACCCGAGATTTTTAACTCTTTTTTACCAAACTCCACACAGCCTGCTACAATCACTGAAATTTACCCTCCCTTCAGCCATATTGCTAATATTGCATTTCTCGTTTTTTCAGAAGAAAGTTAGAGTTTTGTTGCCAAAATATCCAAAAACTAACAGCTAGCTTCTGAACGATTAAAAAGTGGATATTATTGAGAAAAAACTTGTTTGGTAGCAATCCCAGTGTTCTTTCTTTTGAATTAAGTGAAATTTAGATCATTTGGGGGCCTCAAATCTTTCGGACTTTAAAAAGATGTATCCGAAAATGCAGGTATATTAAATTGGTAAAGATGACTGCAAACTATGACCTTGTGATAGTTGGAGCAGGTTGTGTGGGAGTCGCCGCCGCCTATTACGCTCTCAAAAGTAACCAAACCGTTGCCTTGATTGAAAGCAGCGACATTTACAGTGACTAGAGATATTGGAGTTCAAGCTATAGTGCCCGCCAAAATAGGCTCCAATACAACGAAGAGTACCTTACAAGATTCGTGGTTGAGTCAAACAAAGAATGGAGAAGTGTGGAAGAGTAGCTTGGCAAACAAGGCAAGCTTCTCCTACAAGAAGGATCTATCTGGTTCGGAGACAAGAACGTCAACACTAGCTAGGGAAACATCAAAGCTGCAAATGGTGTGATCACTGTCATCAACGGTAACCTCGCAGAAAATGATGAAAGAATTGAGTCGCTGTACATGTAAAAAATCATGCAGGGATCTCCCTAATACATGAGTGCGTTTAAGCCTATTCTAAATGGCCAGCTAGGAAGCAAATAATCTGAATGGGATAAATGGTCAGCCCTTTATCAGCCAGACGGTGGGTCAATCAATATGAAAGAATCCTACTTGGCCTTTTTAGATTATATTCAGACTCGAGCTTAAAAAGCTACAATTTACAATAAAACCCAAATACTTAGCCACAGTACAAACAGCTCAGGATTTAAACACTCCTTCGTTGTTAAAGGCAGTTCCCAATCAACAGTCAACGCTCAAAAAGTTTTGATCTGTGCGGGTGTTTTTACTCCTCATTTCCTGAAAGACGTTATGGGTTTCCCTCATCTGGTTGACAACAACTTCAAAAATGGACAAGCCAACGCCTAGTATGCAATTCAAGAATATGTGGCATCTTATATTCACGTTAATTAGGATTCTATGCCGCTTTGGTCGAAAATGCCTAACTACTATAATTTCCTAGTGGAAAACTCTGGCTCTGATACCTCAACTGCTCAATACAGCGGTTACGGATTTAGATATCATGAATGGGATACTTTGTAAATTGGAGACAAGCAATTCATCAAATTAGGAACAATGGCAAACCAAGGCTTTTCAAGCTAACAGTAAGAAAGATAATATTTGACTAACGCTACTTTCAAAGAAGTTTCTAGTTAGGACTTTCGAGCTAAGGCTGCAATTGCATATGCAAGCAACAGGCTCAATGGTGTGGATCCTGAACATGAATAGAACAGACATTTCCCCTGCCCTATCATCTTCTTTACCGGAAGATAGACACTCCTCGATTATCTTCAAAGAAATGATGAGAGCGTGGTTGTTCAAAGTGGAGGATGGATCGGTAAATACTTCCCCCTCTTGGCTAAAACCGCGATACAGATGCTCGTGGAGACCTAAGCCATCAAAACATTGAGAAGCGACAGCAAATCCATAATTGGGAACTTCATCAATAGAACCAGATTCCCTATTAAGCCATACATTAATGACTATTTAGCAAAGCATAGGCATGCCTATCCTGCTGGAACTCCAGGCGAGTTCTAAACTGTAATCGTCGGCGCAGGCTGCTCGGGTCTTTACTCAGCTTTTAGACTTCATAGCTAAGGTCGTAAAAACATTGGAGTGTTCTAGATGTCGGATCGTATCAGTGGGAGATTAAAATCATTCTCATTCTCAAACACAACAGCACCTTTTGAGCTAGGAGGAATGAGATATATAACGTATAAGCATATTCTTCTCAATAAAGTTATCACTGATCTTGGAATTCCCAGCATATCCTTCCCTATGAATGGAGATCCTATCCAAAACTATATGAGAAGAGCCTATCTCAGAAATGACTATTATCAAATGAGCGAATGGGATAGCAACCAAAAGAACGATCACAGATTGGTCACTGCATACAGAATGAAGGGACATATCGTTGGTATGACTGCTTTTCAGATCATCTCTTTCTCGTTATACTTGATCCTCACTTCCCCTGAAAATTTCGGTGCAGTGGTCGAGTCGTTCCTTTCAAAAACTCCACAGGACATCTAAGAGGAAAGAGCTATATTAAGTGCAACTGGGCAAGTTGTCCATGCTTAAGAAGCTTACTATAAGAACTGGTAGAACTTTATTACTCACTCTGAGGATGACGCACTGAACTATAACATCAACCTGACTCTTAAGCAATGGAATTAGCTCAAACCTGTTCTTGTCAACAGATTCCCCCACGAAGCTAAAACAAGAGCTGTTTACGAAGGTCAGGAAAAAGTTCCGCTTGATTAGGTTTACCCTCTTTACAAATTCGGCTTCCAAAACGTCATCGAAGCTCAATTTGGACACGAGGCTTATCAATTCGTTGCTGAGCAAAACGGGTACTTCAGTAATACTTCCAATGCTTCATATCTCGACCAAGTGATGGCTTATTTGTTGGACTTTGGAGATGTGACTTACAATACCTTAGCAGGTGGCTTTGACAACATTAACTATGGTATGGTAAACGAAATCCTTAAGAAAGATTAAGGCATACAAGTAAATGGTGGAGGGCTCTTCTTAGGACATAAATTAGTTGATATCGAAAAAGCATGTAATGGAAAATATTTGCTTACTTTCCACTTCCAAAGCTAATACTCTCCTTACGAAGGTCACCACGCATAGAAAGAGCATTTCAAGAAGCACTTACATTCAGGAGTTCACAAAAAGAAAATCATCAACTTAAAGCATAACAAAATTGGTGTTCCTGTGCCTCTGCCTGATAAAAAGGGGTATTGTTCGGTACAATTCTTGGCAGAAAAGGTTATCTTGGGAATGCCAAAGAGAGCCATTCAACTTCTTTACAATTAAATCGACCTATTGCAATAACCAATCACGAACTATGACGCCTTATATTAACGAGATCGTGCAACATACTAGGCAATCTTTAATTGTAATCAGCTTACCACTCAAGGTAGCCTGCTTAGCTCTGGAGGGTTTCCTCCTTTGGATTCTGTTCAGAAATCAAGAAAAACTTATCTCTTATAAAAACAAAGGCTTCACTTCTAAAAAAATGGGCCTGCTCTTTGCCAATAATAAATAGATTAATTGAACTAACTAGCTACGACTGATTTCCTCAATAACCAATTGAAATCTGCCTTATAACAAGTCGACTTAGACTATGAGACTAAAAAAAGGACATTATTCGATGATGCACCTATTAAGCCCGCTAACCTCAATAAGCTAGCTGAAAGTACACAAACTATGCCAGCCATGAAAATATGTCTTAACTTCACTGTGAATTGGTGGGATCCTTCTCAAAGGATTAACAGAGAATATCAAAAGATATACAAAAATACTAACCTCGTGAACTCTGTAGAAGAAATGAGAGGGGTTTCGATTACTGATTTACCTGTGAGGCAAACTCTATACTTCGGTCAAGGTCCTGATAATCTGCTTTTAGGTTCATACAACGACATGATTACTACCTAGTTCTGGACTGCACTCCACAACAATTTCGGCGAATAATGGACTCCAGTAGAATCCATACAGAAGAAGATTAGAGAAGGCTAGCAGAAGAAAATCATTACTTATCCTCCCAACCAAGATATTAGTCCTGCTAAGAAGGTTTTAGTCAAGGAAATCCTCAAACAGCTCAGCTTGATTCACAACGTGCCAATCAAAGAGGAATGGCTCAAGGAGTGCATTTACCAGTTCTGGGGTAATGATCCTTTCGGAGCTGGCTACCACAACTTCTATTCAGGCTACTATATTCCGACAATTATGCAGAGTATCCGTAAACCTTGGGTAAAAGAAAGCATTTACTTTGTGGGAGAGGCGTACTCGAATGAAACTGGATGGGTTGAAGGAGCTTTCCAAACTGCGTAAAGACTACTAGTTGATGAACTCGGCCTTCCCAAGCTGCTTCCCAATTATTACGCTGGCTATTGAATGATTATCAGATAGATCATTTAAATCAATCTTTGATTATCAATTTATTGAAATGAGCTGGAGCCAAGCAACCTAGCTTTAATAAGTTTGTTGAGAGATTATATTCCAAAAATTGCTAAGATATGAACTTTGATGGGCTAAAATCTACTAATAATTGCAATAAATAAGCTTGAATTCACCATATGGCTAAGTTATTTCATTTCTAACTGCAATTTGCCTGAATCTCTTCTTATTCCTTTCGCTTTTTTTATGCCATTTCTATTTCTCTATGTGTTCTCAGCAGCTACAAATAGAAATAGTCTATTTCGAAGTCAATCTCAACTTTCGTGATTTACTGGATTTGGTTCTAAGCTGCCTCGCAGTTTTGGCTATAAAAGCTTATTTTCTAATTCAGTCCATACTCTTGGTTGAGCTCATCCACATATTTTATCAGGCGCTCAGTTATCTATCTATTGAAGTATAAGCCTAAACTTAAACCATTCTTGCTTGAGCTAGTTTGAATGCCTATGACGTAGTATTATTTATTGGAACCACATGCCAAAATAGGTCCTCCACTACAGCCTTTGCGTATTTGGTTTGAAAAAGAAACCATGTGATCGTAGACCCTGTGTAAATAGCCGTTGAATTCTTATCTTCGTTTGAAAGTTCTAAATCCTTCAGCTTGCGTCTCAAAAGCCCTTGGGTAGCCAAATGTTTTAATAGGTATCTTAGAGCTGTAAGTAAAGTATTAAAATCTATCTGGCGACTAGAGTTGTTTGACCTTGAAATAAAATTATCTTTATATAGGCTTTTAAAGCAAATATACGCATAACTCTTATAATTGCACTGCTCTCTACTTTATCTTAGCCCAGTCTAACCTTTTTACGATCAACTTATTCTTTGATCTGTAAATGTTGCCGTGAAACTTGCTGGATGGAACATTAGGAGCCACTATGATATGATGAGGATCAACAGTTGAACACTAATAGATATTATGAGCACTCGTAACTAGTATTCTCCTAGAAATTAGGAAGGCAGTTCCGGCAATGCGCAAAGTAATCTTAGTTTGATTCTAATTGAGCCAATTGCATTGTAAATAGCAAACTGCTTTGGAAAGCAGGTGAGCATTGTCGTTTGTCTTATTTAATAATGGTTGCAGCTACTTCTCTATCGATTTCCGCATGCGTTGGTCTTCCTCAGCCTCTAACATTTTCAAAATAAGTCTAGATGAGTGGAATGTCTTAATAAAAAGATTAGTAGAAGTTACTAGAAAAGGTGGATCGAGTTGCGAATGGGGCAGCTGAGGCAGCTTCGTTTATATCTTATTTCATAAATTAACAACGGTCTCTAGAGCAATTGTCATTAAGAGCATATAAATCAGAGTTATTTTGTATTTGCTCTATCGTCTTTCAGTTGCTTGGAACTTACAATATGAGTTTTTCAAACCATCGCTTGTGGAGTTATATTGCTTCTCTACTCCTACTTTGTTCTAAATTTTTTTCAAGGATGCCAATTTACTACGAAATGTTGTTGTCTGCCTTGTCCATTTGACGGTTATCATTTTTGAGTGTTAGAGGCTGGAAGTCATTGGGATTGAGGAAATCTGGCTAGGTCTCAGGGGTAGTGTTTTCAGGATAAGACAGTGATACTATAAACTCCTGTTTAAGGAATTTATTCTAGGAAATTTAAGCATTTGAAGGTTGCTATTTTTCTTGATTACCTTACCACAACATGTCAAGTTGCTGGGGGGTGATGCGACGCAGCCCACAATTACATTTGCATCTTTAGCCTTAGCTGAACAGCTTATTCAGGATGAATAAGCTTGATTGGGGGCCATTTATTTTGTTAGTACTCTATTAGGCATGGTCTTTTTCGGATTCCAGCTATTTTTACAAATTTTATCTTTTGATCTAATCATCGATGTAGCTGCCCAGCTCACAGTCTTCTATCTAGGATTGGTTGCTAAGCGAGTATTAAGGAAACTATTATTTCTAATCATCATTCTCATGCGTGCTTTAAGAATACTGTCGAGCGTGCCACTAGTAAAAGCTTTAGTCAAAAGAAGACTGAGATCCCTCATCTTAGTCTGTTCCGAGACTACTAACATTTTATTAATCCTAGCTTTATCCGACCTACAATAGTTACTATTAAAAATATATCCCTTTGGGTAGGTTATTCTCTATTTAAATTTCTTTCAAAAATTTGTGCAATAGTCTAACCACTTCTTTCCCAAAGTAAAGGCCAAGGTTATATTTGTTACGTTCTCCGCCGTGCGTGTGAATTAGGACTATTTTATAATCACCATTTTTGTTTTTGATGAAGCCAGCGCATCCGCTGCAGCCAATCCAAGTGCAATTGGTGTATTTGATTATGTTCTAATGAATTCCTTATTCGTATAGTTTCCCGAATTAAGTGGTTCTTGTTATGTAAGAGTTCTCTAATACTGGGTTTTGGCTGTCCAAGCAGATCGCTGGATAGCCAATAGTTAGTATAGGCTCGCGTGTCTAGTCTTCCAAAATGTTGCCAAATTTGGCGAACTGGCTTTCATCTAGAAGTCCTTCAAGAGGTATCAGGGCTAATTATTCTTTTGTTGGTTCCCTTTTGTAGTTATGTGAGAGTTGCGAGAACTTAAAGAATTGCCTGTGTTTCGAGCGGTAGGCTTTTAAATCCTTAGAATATTTTTGACGAGTAACATTGGGTACAAACAGGGTATGCGTACAGCATCCATGTTCCTCGCAAACTATGTTATGGGTGCAAGTGGAGATGATTTGCCGGCTGATGGCGAACGCTGAGCCGTAGCCAACTGCTACAAGTTTATCTCGGTTATACCAAAGCGAGTAGAGAACACCAACTATTCTTTATGGCCCCATTAGGTAGAATTAATATATTTAAAATGAAAACCGTGGGTTTTTAGGCAAAACTTTTTTCTGATTCAAAGCTCCTCCATTCCAATTGGTTTATCTGTATTTAGATAAGAATGGTATAAATAGTATCTATTCATACTGTCCCGTCAATCGTGTCATTGAACTAGCAATCTAGGTCTATGGCTGTGCTATTCTCGATTGACCTTAGCATCATCACCTCTATTGGTAGATGTAGATTAGATGAGGAAGAATAACATCAAGAGATAATATCTATATTAGTAGTGCTTTAATAGTTTGAAAGCTTTATGCTTGTTAAGTTGTTATCTGGAACTACATCTCGTAGAGGGCAGTTGATATCTGGAAAGACAGGCTAACCAAAATAAAGATGACATCCTGGAATAGAAATAAAGTGGACAGCATTCTTAAATACTTAATTTTAAGTTACTTTTTAAATAAAAACTTTCGTTAAAATATAAAATTCAAAAAAAGCCAGTTTGCTGTCCAAGAAAACTGGTTTTGACAAAATAACACTGCCATGATGAAGTGATCTAATTGGTTCGTATGATAGTATGGTTTTTTGGAGCATAGGAACATACTGGCAGTTGATTTAAATAATGGCAGTTTCATTTTATTTCCCCAGGACAATATTAAACTCTGGTTATAAAATTGTAATAAGAATCTTTTTATAAACTACAAATTAAATCCGTCCAAGCAACCGGAGTTGGTATCTTAAGTTACCATTCTGCCTGACACCAGAGCAACAAGAATATTTGCTCTGAGCCTTCCGTGGAAGGGACCTTGATTCTGTAGGCTCAGGGTTCCCAATTACCTCAGCCTGCCACTTCGAATTCGATCTCAAGGTAATCAGGTTGGTGCGAAGATATAGACTTAGCATAGATAGTGGCAGTATCTTTAAAGAGCTGTTTTTGTTATCTTTTTGGGTTAGAGACATGGATAGATGAAGGCACAAAAAACTCAAAATAAACAATTATCTAATCTTCCGTTGATTGCTTAGCTATTAACAATTAAGTAATCAAATATCAATAAGGTTATTAGATGACTTTGGAAGGATAAACGAATAAATATGAAGTTCAACTCATAGTTCTGCGGTGCTAACCTAAAGAGAATTGCGTTTTGGACGGGCTGGGGATTGGTGAGGGGTTGCAGTTTGTGTTTTAAGTCGACAAATAAACTATTTCAGTTATAAACTTATCTTCCTATTCCGATGGTGGCACACGCTCCCTCTAATTCGCTTCCCCTTAGAACCCAACATCCCACTCCTCCTACTCATTCATGCTGAATTATGAATAGGCTGAGTAGGATTTATTAATATTTTAAACTCCTTATTAAAGAATTTAAGGCTATTCTCCTTTGTTTTGTTCCTAATCAAAATCACTCTATGATAATCCTTCATATCTCTTATCTTAGCAGCTGATAGATCCCTACTAATCCTAGTTTTCACTAGTACCTATTTGGTTTTCTGCGTGAATTTCCTGCACTTATTTCCAAAAGTTATGAAGGTCTATAATTTCCCTCAGCTATTAGTGCATATATTCCTTCCTCTCAAAGTTGTTCTCGTTTTATATCTCTCTCAAGGACTTGTCCATGCTAACGCCTATCCCTCCGTTGAAGCAAACACCAACGTTG
>Ga0316217_10004737_pt1 | contig 14487 bp, 5 predicted proteins | sample 1anoAmetaG_FD_203633 | JGI IMG/M metagenome (GOLD analysis project Ga0316217, IMG submission 203633) | Freshwater microbial communities from Trout Bog Lake, Wisconsin, USA - 1anoA | ecosystem: Environmental > Aquatic > Freshwater > Lake > Hypolimnion/Profundal zone | place: USA: Wisconsin... | reverse complement strand
TATCGAAATCTGTCTCAGAAATGAAATTTCCATTTTATGATTCAATTGTCTGCACTCCGAGGTCAAGAAGATTCTTGGTAATTTTGTGTTTTCTACAAAAAGTCAAAGGATTTTGATTTTCATAAGTTTTGACTATCAAGTTTTGGTTTTTATAGTACAAGTAGGGGTTTTATTAATAGCTTTCTTTAGCTGAGTCTTATTCTGAAGGTTCTCCAAACTTTTGTTCAATTTTTTAACGTTTGTAAAAGTAGCACAGAAAACTTAAAGCCAAGATTATATTAGCTATTTTCAACAGCCTAATATAGTTTTTTTGGTCGTAATTGATCTAATTCCCCCATATAAAATGACTAACTGCAAAAGATAGAACAGTAAAGTAGAGTAAGCCGAAACAAGCCTAATACAAAAAAGATAAACATTCTGCAGTTTCATGAGAAATCGAAGATCTTCTAAATAAGTTGTATTTGTCGATCCAGTACTGGCTGATAAAGACCAGGATTAAGATAGGGGTGGCTACTGGGATGAGAATACTATAAAAAGCTGCGAGTATTATATGAACGAAGTAGAAAATATACTTTTGCCAATACCTAAATTCATGCAACTCATGCATTTTGTTTACATCTTTTTGAAAGCCTTCGACTTACAGTCCCTAGGAACTTTTACAACTATCAACTAGTAAAGGGATGAAGAACTCCAATAAATTATTCAAAATTCCATTGACTCCAACTACTCCTAACATTTTTAATATCAACCCTGCGTCCCCTAGCTTGCTGGTGGGATAAATCATGTATATAACTCCACTTAGAAGGACTACTATACAGAGTTGAGAAGCGAAAGTGGAGTAAAACAAGTCTAGCTTCTTTTACCTTATTGTTTTGTATCTTTCTTTGTTACTCAAATGTATAATAAAGCCGGTTAAACTCTTGTTCACCACAATCGTTGTTATTACCGAAGCTAATAAAAAAATGTATGTTTTGATCCCTTTCTGTCCACTCTCTTTCGCACTAATCTTCCATTTTTCGAGGCCTAACAATGCCATAAAAGTCAAAAATATTAACATTGCAAGCAGAGTTTTATTAATACTACCAGAAGTTTAGGCTTCACTGCTTTAGTACCAATCTACCTGTATAGGATATAATCTATTGATCTCACTCTGAATCCTTTCATTAAAGTAAGCTTTCGTTTTTCTCTAATATTAATCGAACTTGTTTTCTTTGTTGTAGCTGCCAACAGCCTGAGTAAAAGTAACTTTGCCATTAAAGTTAGCAAGGTAAAAGATCGGGTCTTTGGAAGTTGTAAAATATTTGCATATTTAAATGTAGTTTTTGTTTATTTGCATTTGGATTTCCTTTGAATCTTTGTGCAAGGCCCTTTATCTCTATATCACTTCAAGTATTGAAGGATTGTAGGAAAGATTTACTGAGAGTAGATTATTTACAGAGTCTCTCTCACTCTCATTGGTTACTGTTTTCATAAAACTTTAAAGATCAAGCTTTTGTTCTTGAATAGAGGCAAACTAATTACTTTTTTCATCTCTTACGAATTGAGTGACTTTATAGCTTTTTACGAAAGTATTTTAGGGAGGCTGATGGTCATTCACCATAAAATTAAATATCCCTCTAACTTAGTTATCCAGTTTGACCAAAAGGACAAAAGATACAAGAGTAAAAAGAATGCATAAAATGTCAATGTATAGAAATTTTTACTGATCAGCAGAGCTTTTTAAATTCACTCCTGATAGACTAAAGCTACACTTCTACTTGATTGCTTTAGACAAGTGCAAATTCGAACAATACCTACCTTCAATACTCAGCAAGATTGTGTAGAAATCACAAACGATGAAACGAATTACAAGTAGCGCTATGATCATTTTTATGAAAAGAAAGTAGATGATTGTTTAAGGAGGAAGAAGATTAGGCATTTCGTTTTGCTTACGGAAACTTGTCGAGTAGCTCATTGGGATTTAATAGGTTGCCACCAAGTTGTTACAGCAGGGGCAAACAGGCACAATTTCTTCTTTACCTTAATTGAAGATTTTGCCAACTTTGAAACCAAACTTCGAAGCTTGTCTGTGGATGATTGACTCTTTCCGATTCGCTGGAACGTTATACATCCTATCAAGCCTTTCAGTTGTCCATTAAACTGTTACCTACTCTTAATTTTTGATGTTAGCAACTTAATCTGGCTTCATTTCGATGTTGTAACCTTGAAACAGATTATCCTTGTTCATCAAAATAAGATTTATATTTAAATTTGAAATCAAATTATTAATTATTTTGACCATCTAAATCAAGGAAATGAATTTTTAGAGGTAGTTCATAGTCATTTGTTAAATTAATGAAAAGATATCGCTTTTTATCAGTAAATGATGATGATAAATAAAATTTACATCATAAGAGAAGTACTTCGCTATCATCTTATTCTAGGCTGATTGATTTTTATCCATTTATCGGCTGCAAAATCTTTTTTAGATTGCTTATAGTTCTAGCTGCAAGCTAGCTTTTAAAGATTTTCAATTATTTTGATATGGCTCTTTTTATCATTTACTGAAACTATTCTTGTACGTCATTTTATATTAAAATTGCTACAATTTAGTGCTCATTCTGAATTGCTTTCATACTAGAACTTTAATTATCCTTTTATAAGCACTATTACTGCGTCTATTTTTTTTAAGAGCTTATTTCATCGAAAAATCTACTTATTGTAAGACAAGCCCGGTTCTCATTTATTATTTGTTATTAATACTACTTAAAGGCTGATCTAAACGTCTAAAACAGATGAATTTTATTTTCTTCTTCATTCTAACTTTACCCGTTTTGGATTAACGGTTTAGACTAAATTAACAGTGGAAGCTAAAGAGTTTAGCAATCATTATCGAATATGTACTATTTCGACTCTACCTATTCTAGTGATATTTAAGATTGGGAAGAGCTTTCGTGCTGCTAGTGCTCTATATTCTCAATTAACGCACTATCTTCTAAAATCTAAATCTCATCTCTCGGCTCTATGATAAGCTTGATCTTATGCTGGTCTTTCTCTTTTTCACGTACTTGAGAAATGAATCCCTATAAATCATTATTATCTTATAGTGTAATGTTATCTCCCAGAGAGTCTTCATAAGTAAAGGCAAAGGAGTGTGGGCATGAACCAAATTTGTTCCTGACTATGTTTTGTAGCTAATTGAAGGTCTTTATCTTCTATGCATTTTGGAAAATGAAAGTTTTCTTGCCGAAACTTACCTTGAACATTCTTAGCAGCTATTTAGAATATTAATGTTACTATCTTATATTAAATTTCGTCATTTTCATCATCAAACAATCAATTTTTTTCAAGGATTCTGACGGTTCTGTAATACAGGTTGAAGTTTATGTCCGATAAGAACTGCTTGAGCACCTTCCAGTAACTTGTATGATAGGGCAAGTATTCATAGAACTAAGGGGCTATTTCTCTTATCTTTTTTAAGTTCCACCAAGGACAGTTAGGAAAGTCATGGTGCTCAACATGATAACCTAACATTAGGTTCGGGATGTTCCACCAGCCGATATAGTCATAAGTCTATTGACCTTCGATGAACTAATAATGCTCTGCGATGATATGAACTGCAGCTGGGTGAGGCCCTATTGAGCTTAGACCAGCAACCAGAGTAAAGATGAAGGCATTCAACCCCCAATAATGGTAAATCAAGTAGTCTGTGGTAAAAATTGCAAGATAGTTCACAACTTCATCTAGTCTAATGCTAGGGTTGTGCATGAAGATAGGTCTCAAAGCATAGAAAAATTCAATAGTGACGTAGAAAAAGTATTTGTACCATTTGAAGTCTGCTGAGAGCTTTGATTACCAAGGAAGAGGTAGGTCTGGGTCTCTTTTGAGCTCATTCAGGAAGTTATGGTGGTCTGAGTGATATCTACCAAAGGAAATCGCGCTCGGAATTCCCATCGGGATATTGCACATCACAGCCAAAATTTTGTTCACAGTCATGTTTGGATGTCCGCACCAATGCATGAAATCATGAACACAGCAATGAAGAGTATGGTTGAGGAAGCCTCCAACTAAGTAAGCATCTAAAATGAGAATCCACATGGGTTGGTCCTAAATGATTATCAAGCTTACTTTGGCCCAGTAGCAGTTGAGCATGCAGAGTGCAATCACTCCTAAAGCGATGAGGATGGTGTATGGTTTGTCATCAACCAGAAGTTGAGCTACTTCTGGGTGCTTTTTCAAAATTTGTCTTCTCCTAACAAGGTGAGATTCCTCTCCCTTGACGTAATTGAACTAGGTTTTGAATTTTTTGGGGGTCCTATAGGCGTCCTCTAAGGTAACAGGTGGTTTTTTTCCAGATATCAGGTAGCTGTTTTCCGAGATCTTGACAGGCTGACTTTTTGAAGCTGACATCTCAACAACTAATTTATAATAAAAAATATTCAAAAAGAAAAGATAAAGGCTCATTCTACTTCGTTCTACTCTTTCATAAAAGATAATGGGGCACTAAAAAATGCACTTAGACTTTAGTAAATAATGCAAAAGGTGCTGGAAATCAACTTTGAAATAGGCATTTTAATTAAACTTTAATTCAGATGCTAGTTACAATATTTGAAACATCTTCAAAAATTGTTTGCATAAGCCCACAAGCAATATCAAGTGTCCAAGTTGACTTTTATCAGCTAATTTTGAAGAGGCAACCTCACAACTTACATAGTTATTCTTAGGCACTTATTACTATCAAGTAATCTTTGTAAGCAATCATTTTTAATACTTGATAAAATTAATTATCATTTCTTCTTGGTTTTTAAACTGGGTGGCAGTTTCTTCTTTTGTAACGGGTTTTTTTCAGTAGTATTGTCTCTGGCCTATCTACCTTCTACACTCCTTTTGTTATCTTTCGAGTCTCTTGCATCTTTTTCCTTAGTTGCCACAATCTAATTTTCATCCCCAGAGTAATCAGAATCTTCTGAGTTTTTGCCAGAGTCGTCAAGCCGAGGGTTCCTTGCAATACTCTACAATTCTTCTGTTACTTTTTTGACTTTTGCTTGAGTAGGCTCATAATAGTCCTACAAAGATTGACAAAAGGCATGTCCAATGTCCTTATAAATACCGACGTTAAAGTGATAAAATTAGTATTTTCCGAAGTCTGAGCCACAGAAAGAAACTTCAAGAGTAAAACAATTGATAATATTCAACTATTTCCAGAGGGCAATCTTAATAAACCAACTTTTACCCTAGCAGCACCTTATCTGTCTTTCTGTACCTCAAAGCAGCAGTCTTTAAATTGAAAAACTGGACAATTGTTTCTCATAAGCATAGGAAAAACCTGTTCCTTCTTTGTCCCATCTTTTGTTGCACAACCGTCTAAATCAACATAGATCTACATATGAAAATATTTTTCTTGCGATTATGCCCATGTATATCACAACATAATGCAAGCTCTCTTTCAGCTTTGACGGATTTAATGAGCTAAATAAGGAGATTTTTACTTGCTTGGTGAAATAAATCGTGGGATGTGCCTTTTTACTTGGTTCAATGTACTGCCTATTAAGGTCTGCACCTGATAGATTGCAACGATAGTTGCCAACGATTACTCCATCAATATTAAGCATGGGAACTATTTTGAATACAAAGTTTTCTCTCAAATTTCTAGCCAAAGCGCTGTTCCCCAAAAGAAAGTCAATTATGTACTAAATGATGTAACTACTCATTGTTTCGCCCGGGTGAACCCGTGAAGTCAAAAAAATTGCTCTCTTTTATTTGTTTCCGTCGCCAATAGTTAAATAGTCGCAACTAAGTATTCTGTAACTTACTTATTTCCTGACTCAGTTAAGCACAGAAATTTTCTTTGGAATCTATGCTTTTTTACTGGGTCGTTTTCTAAGTTTTTGAGGAATCTTTGCAAGCGAGTATAAGAGTAAGGATAACAATGCGCAATATAAACTGAATCATAGTCATCTAAGTAAAAGATGTCTTACGTTCGAACTTCAAAGTAAAAGATAAGCTGCTATAGTAACCTCCGAATTTTCTCTTCATATTGTTTGTGTAGTAGCAAATGTCGCCTCCCTATCTAATCCATCCCACGCCTTTGTTCAATGCATTTTTCTCAGAGTAGATTAAAGGCTTCATGCCTACATTGTACAAACTGTCAGGCTTAAGGAGATTGATGATATTGAAGCGATACTAAACATTTTTTCTTGTGTTTGCCACCGAGAAAAAGTACCATTGGGTGTGCCCATTCGTATTGTAATCAGTTGCCAGCACCAGATTATATTAAAACTATGACCTTTTTAGTACTATTGCTACTTTTGAATAACTCTGCGTAAGTTACCGCATTCGAACCGCGACTAAAATACCAAATTGTTGTCCTCTTTCGATTTCGGGATGTAGTATGGCAACATATCTATTTAGTAACTTGAAGGGTCAACATCTTTAGTGTAGGGAGAAGGATCTTTACTATCATAGACTATTTGGTTGATGAAGGTTTAGGCATAGACGATAGATTAGACCTCTCTCCTCAATGATTATTCAAGTATATTGTGTTTGGGGAGATGCACAGTTTCATATGTATCATTAGGGGCGTTGAGTTAGGGTTGCGTTGGGAGAAAGACATTGTCTGAGATGCTAGATGAGCAATAAAATACCTCTTGAAAGTGAATTATTCCTTCTGCGATCTATATATTGAATAAGTTACTTTTTGTAAAGTTTCTTGTTGATTCCGAAAAAGTCATCATCGTTATTATGTTTCTCCATCTATAAATTTAAAATTTATAATGTAATCAATAAGCTCAAGAAAATGGAAAAGCTGAATAATTTGGATTTCACTCCAAAACATTCAGAAATCGATAGAATTCATGATTTTACTGTTTTAATATTCGTGGAATATTTAGAATAATCAAAGGCTTTTGTATTGCTCAATAAATTTATAACATGAGTAACGAGGAGCATTCACCTGGATTGTTAGTTGCCCAAAAGTCCGTCACAGAGAACAAACAAACCACCAGCATCAGAAAAATCACTATTTAATCAATAACTCCTGTCATAGAAAAGTACCTTAAGCTAATTTTAGAGTTGAGTAACACATCGCTTACCTCACCCAATAAACTACTCAGCTCAGAAACCAAAATTCTAATCTCATTGCAGCCCAAGCAAACCAAAAGATTCTTTAAAACCAAATTAATCAAATCAACTCCGCTTTGGAGAATCTTTAGCTCAAAATAGAAACTTATAATCGAGATAAAGAGAAAAAATTAACCTCCCATGGAATTCAATTTCAGCACTTAGCTTAAGAAATCAGAGCTATCAAGACTGACAATGCCTTACAAGCTTCACGAGTGGACTAAATCGTAAAAATGCAGAAACTTAGAATCATAATAACGAAACATATTTAAATGTAATTGAGAAGAGTAAGCAATAACAAATTGAAGCTGTCGAGGTTTTAAAAACTAGCATAGAAAACTACTACGAACAAGAATTAAGTACAACTATGATTACTAAGTCAAAATAGGTAGAGTGAATGAAGAAGCAGAGAGTCTTCAAGGAAAAATAGCTATTCTTTAGGAGAAACGTTATTACGATCAAGAATAAGTTAAAAGGCTTGCAAATATTGTGGAGTTGTATTAGTCTGAGAGAGATGAGATGAAAAGACTGTTTTAAAGAACTTCTTTTTTGTAAAGCAACGTTGTGATGGCCTAGTAGCATTAGAAAGATAAGAAAATGACAAATATTCACATGGAATTAGTAAAGTCCGATATTCGAAAAATGCTTGATGAGGCTTTGACTCCAGATATACGCAGATTTTTGCCAGTTTTGATTAAAAAGCTAGATGAACTCAATGCTTTTGAGTCAAAACTGTAGAAACTCAATAACAATCTCTAAAATTCTAAGATTTAGCTAGAAAAACAATCAAAAAAGGTTCATTAGTAACTTTCTGAGAAGCTTATTTCTATCGAAAAGTTCACTACAGCAAATTTTCAATAGGTGAGAACCAAAATGGAAGATGAAATTGCAAAAATTTAGCAAAAAAACTGTCAAACTGAAAACCTTTTTAAGTAAAAATTCTCAAACATTTAATAGTAGGTAAATTTCAATAAAAAAATAGCCTAGATTAATTTACAATAAACAAACTCCAAGCTATAGAAAGACATTAAAAGTTATATGGTAGTTTGGGGAGACACCTTCATCTAAGAAAAAAAGGATGTTTTTTACTCAATAATGCAAAGACAAAGGCCTCGATAAAAAGTTGAGTAATAAAAGAAGGTTTTCGAGTTAGTCTATCAGATATAGCCTTTGGTTATAAAGGTAAAGGAACAATTATAAACCTTCACAAGGTAAGCAAAAGAATAAAAGAAAGATTTCTACTAAAAGCTATGCTTGTTTAGCAACCAAATAGTTAAATTGAAGTCAGATTTAAGCATTGAAACCAGTTAGCATAAAAAGAGTTTTGATTATTTCAATTCCAAACTAAAGAATAGTGAACAGCTGCAAAAGCAAATATCTCTAATGCTTTCTAAACTAACTGAAACTTCACTCATCCTCTATGCTTTATCTATCGAAAAGAACTTTTTGGACCGTTAATCCTAAGTGTATGTAACTTATAATGACGGGATACTCATTTAAATATAGGACTCTGTGCTAAAGTACAGAAGAAAATAGTATAATCCTGAAATACTCAAAAGAGCAGTTGTTACAGAAATAGTTAAAATGATTGATAATGTGATAGTTAACGAACCTTTTATGAAGTGGAACTAGACTTAAATGAAGCCTTCACATTTTAATACGTAAGTTAATCATGCTTATCTCAAAATATACGAGGAAAACAAGGAAAAAATTCTAAAATACCAAAACCCAGCTTTTTCAGGCGAAAAGAAGGCTTTTCATCAGAATAACTCAAAAATAGGTAGAAGCAAATTTTTATCTTTGAAAGACACACTTTCCAAAACAATAGATATCGAAAGTAATTAGTCTAAACAGTTTGCTATGACTGCACGCTATGAGAATAAATAAGAAAATCCTGTTTTAACAGCTAACCAGGCTACCAATTTCAAAAACATACGCCTCAAGAAGTTAGATAAGAAAGAGTGATCTGCCGTGCTTGTTTATCTGAGTTATTTTTACTAGGTTTGAGAAAGATGTGAGGATTAAGATTATTTCTTCCGAAATTTACAAAAATTAAGAGTTACTAGCATTATGTTAATCATTTATACTTCAAATTGGATTTTATTTCTTAAAGCTCTATTTGAATTATTACAAATATCCAGGAGGAAAGTTCAGAGTTATCTTTACTTTCAGACCTTTCTCCTCAGCTAAGCAGATCTCTTTGGCCAAAGTTTAACGTTCCGTTTTTGTCCCACTGTTGTGCTTGAGTTTCATATGCAAGTTCAATGAAACATCTGAGCCATAATTTTTCATACACTTCTCAAAAGGACATTGAAAGCTTTTTTCTATCATATCGGAAGTTCTTCTGATTTTCTTCTTACTTTTTTGAGTCCAAATAGTCATCCAATCTCTCTCAGCATCCTAGAGTTCTTGAACTTCTTTAACGAGAATCTTGTTTCCTTCAGAGTACTCTTTAATTTTCGAGATCATAATTTCATTGAGAAGATAAACTTTCCAAAACTACTGATAGTAGCATAATTTTTTGTCGTATTTCGGGTAAACTAACTAATTGAATTTATACTTGGATCAGTGGAATGACTCTTTTTCATGACAATCTACTAAACCATGGACCGATCTTCCTCTTGCAGCACGCTTCTTATTGATTATAGCTTTTCGTTTATTACTTCCTCCAGCTTGGCAAGTTCTTCATCGGCTAGCTCGTCTTAATTCATTAAAAATAACGTTAAATTACAAATACTCAATTTGTCTTCAAATCAAATATGCAAATATTCCTCCTTTTTATTTGTCTTAGGATCATACCTCCAAATAAAAAAATTTGTCTAATTCTGTTCTCTATTCTTTATTTCTCATAATATCTTGTTAGAAAACGTAAAAGATATATTTTGAAATTGGTATTTTCTCACATTATTAAAATCACCAAAAATATAGATGATTCGTTATCTTTTAACGATTCTCCTTTTTGCAGAAGCAACAAATAACTGCGACCCTTGTTATAGTCAACAAGCCAACTAAAACTGTCCCGCTGACTAGTATGGCAAAGATTCGTATACTTTACATATGGCTGTGCATCCACATCTTGATGCGTTTTGGATTTTCGACTTCTAAAGCTATTATGACCCTAAACCTTCTCAAGGTGATGTTCATGGATATTTCATGTCAAATAGGTTCACCTCAGTGAAAGACATATTTAGAATCACGAAAGAAGTCCTCTGGTAAAGCAAGAATCTTAGAGAAAAGGTAAGCAACAAAACTCAGCAAGCCCATAGATCTTTCTTCAACAGCTAAATCGGATTCTTTAAGCGTTGGTATACTTAACAAACTGCTGAAGATAAGCAAAAGGTTAAATCAATCTTAAAAACAAAATATTGGTAAATACTTGGAGGAGGCTATGTTTAGCACGATTAAGGATGTGCTTACTATGACGACATTATATAGAACTTCCAATTAGGATTGCACTTTCTCAAAGAGTAATTTGACTACTATCCAAAAGTAGCTGTTTCTGCTGATTCTTTCGGTCACTCTCAAACCACTTTGGCAATATTAGCACATTTGGGCATCTAAGGTTTCTTTGTTGAAAGGTCTGATTAGCATATCTTGCTACAAAATAAAACATAATTCATTTGGAGAGCACAGTCAGCCAACGGAAAGGTCTACGGAGCTTTGCCAACACATATTCGTTGGGCTATTCATGGATTTTAGGACCAGTTTATTGGCTAAAATACTAATTAAGCTTTTTGCCAAACCAAGGAAGGCTATATGAACAACTTGCGCAACGAAAATAACTTTCTAAAAAGGATTCTAAAAAGTAATCATATAATGCGATATTTTGGACACGATTTCCAGAAATTTGACAACTATTCTTACTCAGTCATCTAAAACATGATGAAAAAGTTTTCAATGTAAAAATGCAACAGAGTAACAGCTCTATATGGCAATCCTACTGAATACTTCATGACTTTAATGGGCTAAGTCTTTGGTAAAAAAGTGAAACCAGTAGTAACAAGAAGTGAAGACATTTTTCCGATATGGGATTATGATAGTGGCCTTTATTGGACCGGCTATTATACCACAGACGCTTTCCATAAAAAGAATTATAGAGACCTAGGTCGTTTCTTGCACGGAATCCGCAAATTATTCGTCAACATGTATGTTGATCAGCCTAATACAGACCGCAACAAGCACTATTATCAATTGCTGGAGTAATTAGCCGAGCAAGTTAGCTATCTACAGCATCATGATGGAATCTCAGGGACCAGCAAATACACTGTAATGGATAAACTGTAAATCAAGAATCAAGAACTCTACGAAAATGTTAATAAAGGCATTTTGAAAGATATCTTTGCTGAGGAGTATCCTATAGGTACCAACGCTCCATTATTTGATTGTCATCTTGGGCAGATCTGCAAAATACCTGAAACCCACTCCGGTGACATTTATCTTAAGATTATCAACACAGATGGAAGTTCTTTGAGAGACCCTGTTGTTGTTTAGTTGCCGCCTGGAAAATATTACTAACCTGACTGCGAACACGAAATCAATTGCTTCTGCTTTGAAGCTTTCTGCCCCTGTAAATTATACCTTTATAAACCTCTTTATACTTTCACTTCAATCAGGCTTAAAAAAGTAGATTCCTTCACTCAAAAACAGAATAAGCTGACAAAATTTGCTTCAAATTAAGAGTACAGCTTTAATTTAACGCATTTTACTATCAAGGTCAATAATTCTCCTTACTCAATTGGCTATAAACGAGTCACAGCAAGAGGAACTCCAAGAAATTACGATCATTTATCGAGATATGGTGGTCAAGGGCCGAGGCAATTTAATATAAGACCAGGTAAATATGCTCTTGGTAATGATCCCAACCAAATAAAAGAGTTTTCAACAATCAAAAAAGTTTCGAAACTGTAGAGTTAAAAGGCTATTTTTTTCATAGTCTAATGGAAAAGATACCATATGAAAACTTTTGTAACTATCTTAAAATAATCTAAAAACCAATTCAAAGTTTAAACTATTGCCTCAACTTAAGGATATTATCTTTCAGATCTCTACTTTTAAGTAATTACTCCAATCAAGAATAAAAATCAATTCATTACAGATTCTAACGGTTGGCTGACAGTTAAAAGAGAGCTTTTCAAACACGAAGACTATCAAGCTTTCTTTAGTAAGGAAAAATATGATGATCTTGATGGAAACAGCTATCCTGCAACCGCCTTTGCTTATATTGAGGATGCAAATGACAAAGTTTCGGTCAATTTGGACAGGCCACAAGGAGTTGTTGCCTATCACCCGGGAACTCTTTGGATTAACTTTGACCGTCTCTCCTAAGACGATGGCAAATGGGTTTACGAAAACGCCTACAGAAGTTAATACCAAAAGTATACTCACACAATCTCAGTCCAGAACAAAAACTACAATTAACGGAGAATTCAAAGACAATATGATCAATACCTATTTATTCAAGGGAATGCCATAAGCCCTAATTAAAGAGTTCAAGATAATGAAGTTGATGTGACTAAAAGAAACGAATGGAATCAAATCAGCAACTTAGACAATCTCAAGTTTACTATTAGGCCTTTTAATGATAGCACTACCATAGTCAGAATTCACAATCTTCATGACACAGAAACTTCCACAATTGGATTGTTTGCCGGTAAATTTTCACCTCTTTTAACTACGTATTATGCTAGGCCTGTTTCGTTTGAAGATGTATGGTAAACTTCTTTAGGTGGGAACATGCCTTACAGTAAATTCGTCAATGATAAATGGAATTGGAATAGTGTTATAAATCTAACAGAAGAAAACAGTATTTTTAACAAAGTTTTCAGAGAAAACATTACCCTTAGGCCACTTTAAATCAGAACTTTTGCCTTCAAAAAGCTAAAGTTCATTCAGAATTGCCAGAAAGTTTCGGATGTCCATTATAACAATCAATAGATTCCATACACTCTCTCTACTACAAAATAGCAACCTACAAGAGAACCCATAACTTTAAGCATTTAGTCATAAGTGATCAAATATAACCGGGATGCAAACCATTGTGACGGCAATTCTCCAGTGCTGTAAAAGGCAAGTAAATATAGAAATATGCAGATGTAAATGTCAATAACGACAAAAGACCTCCTTCGCAGCAATCTTTCTAATCGAGACCTGTCAGCCAAACTGAGCCTGTCAATGGAAAGAAAGATCCTGTTACATCCTATGTTCCCAAACCAGCTACCCAACCAGTTGCTAAACCAAAACCTTAATAGCCAAAATTAAAAGCAGAAGAAAAACCTGCTAAAACGTCAAAGCCGTCATCGAGTTTTCTAACATATCCTCAGCTCCAAGAAAAGGTGAATTCGCGGTTACCTCTGACTCCATCTTAAAAAGAGCTGTAATAGTGTACTTAATTTAGTTATTTTTCAAACAAGTTAGCAGAAATCCGCACAAAAAGACATAAGATATCCCCTGTTCAATGATAAATGTCCATAGTAAAGTTTGAAAATATCATAAGTAATCAATTAAAGCCACAATTTGGCAAACTATCAATCAATTATGAAAAATTCTAATTTATTGAAATTTTGGGTTTCATATTTAATGGAACCTCTGAGAATTCTAGACTAACAAACAAAATATGCTTGTTTTTCTTATACATGGGAGAAACCCAAACCAGCTTATTCTTCGTATTCAGGAAAGTTAAATAAGCTTACTTCATTTATGTTAGCTCTCGATAGAGATCTACCAAAAAGAAAGCAGTTATAGTTTGAAAACAGCTTTCCTAACATTTAGTTTAAATGTTTATCTTGCTGATTATACGTTCAATTCCATATTTTTATTCAATCAATACTTCGTATCGAAGAAAGTGACTAAACCGTTTCCTATATTGCCCAGGAACTCATGGAACTCTTACTCAGTATTGAACTTGTTTCGCTGGTTTAAGGCTGTGTTGTAATTTCGGACATGCTTCCATAGCTTCTGATCGAAGTGGTGACGAAGAGGAGGGATAACGTATATAGTTCCTGCGACCAAACCAAAGACTTTCAGGATTTTGCCCATCTCTGCATCAATAAACATTTACCTCAATGACCAAGTTGATTATATAATTACTAGCTAAAGAAAATAACAGAAGTATAATCTCATAATACAATCATGAGAGTAAAATGCTATTCTGGACAGTTCTTTACTCATTAATTATAGCATTTTTTTTCGCTTCTCACTTTTTTATCTCGAATCTATCTGCTTAAAGTTTCAGGAGGAATTTGAGACTTTTCAATATTACTCATAGATCTCGGAACTTGGCCATAATTTTACAGGATTGAGCTAGAGGGTTGAAAATTACTCAGCAGATACGGTACAAAAGGAATATATCGATAGAACAAAGGCCTTGAATCACTCCACATATTAATTATA
>Ga0316217_10004736_pt1 | contig 14489 bp, 11 predicted proteins | sample 1anoAmetaG_FD_203633 | JGI IMG/M metagenome (GOLD analysis project Ga0316217, IMG submission 203633) | Freshwater microbial communities from Trout Bog Lake, Wisconsin, USA - 1anoA | ecosystem: Environmental > Aquatic > Freshwater > Lake > Hypolimnion/Profundal zone | place: USA: Wisconsin... | reverse complement strand
GCGGGCCCATGCTCGCCCTTGGCCGCTTCTGGCAGGTCCTTCCGGGCATAGCAGGAAGGGACCTCAAGAAGGCCGAGTCCCTCTTCACCGAGTACATAAGCGCCTTTGGCGCGGGCAAGGATCCCAACAAGGACGCCTGGTACTATCGCGGGGCGCTCTACAAGGACCAGGGCAAGAAGGCCGAGGCCAGGGCCGACCTCCAGAAGGCGGCAGGGCTGGGCCACAAGGACGCAGCCAAGCTGCTGGCCGATCTCGGCTAGGCGGGGGGACGCGGGGATAGTACATTCCTTCAGATGGGATCCATCCGCGTCCTGTCCCCCGAGACCGCGAGGCTCATCGCGGCGGGCGAGGTCATCGACAGGCCTGCCTCCGCCCTCCGCGAGCTCCTGGACAACGCCATAGACTCGGGCGCTGCCGAGATCTCGGCCCGCATCGAGGATGGAGGCATAGGCCTCATCCGCGTGGCCGACGACGGGGCGGGGATGGACAGGGCGGACCTCGAGCTGGCCATCTTCCCCCACGCGACCTCCAAGATCTCGACAGCCGACGACCTCCTCACGGCCACCTCTCTGGGCTTCCGTGGCGAGGCCCTCGCCTCGATAGCGGCCGCCGCCGTGCTCGAGATAAGCTCCAAGGACGAGCACTCCGCCTCCGCGCATCGCCTCATCGCGAGGCCTGGCTCGCAGCCGCAGATCTCCTCCTGCGCGGGCACGCGGGGCACGACCGTGTCGGTCTCGGCCCTGTTCAAGGACTTTCCCGCGCGGCGGCAGTTCCTCAAGCGGCCCCAGGCCGAGGCTGCCCTCTGCAGGGTGGTCTTCGAGGACAAGGCCCTCGCCCACCCTTCCCTGGGCTTCCGCTTCGAGTCGGGCTCAGGCAAGCCCGAGCTGCTGCGCCCATCCTCGCGGCTCGAGCGCGTGGCCGCGCTGCACGCCGAGCTGCCGCGCGAGCTTCTCCACTCGGTCCGCTTCGCGGGGGCAGGCTTCGAGGGCGAGGTGATCCTGGGCGGGCCAGCCTACTCGCGGCCCGACCGCCGCCTCATGCAGGCCTTCGTCAACCGCAGGCGAGTCCAGGACTGGTCCCTCCTGGGCTCCCTCGACTACAGCTTCGCGGGCTACCTGCCCGGCGGGCTTCACCCCCTGGCCTTCCTCTTTCTCGAGATAGATCCTTCCCTCGCCGACTTCAACATCCACCCCGCCAAGAAGGAAGTCCGCTTCAAGGATCCAGACTCGCCCCGGCGCGCGATGAACTCGGCGGTGCAGGCCTTCCTGCGAGAGCTCGCTCGCCGCGATCCCGCCCAGGCTATGCCCGACCCCTCCCTCGAGCTGGAGCTCGAGCTGCGGCCCGCGAGCCACCCCTCCGCGAGCCCTACCTCCGCGGCCGCCCCTTCCGCGCCGGCCTGGCAGAGGGAGGCGCGGGAGAGGCCCAGCTGGGCAGACTTCGACGCGGTGCGCGAGAGGTCGAGCTCAGGCGCCGCGCCCCCCGTGCCCTCCCCCCAGCCCGCGCGGGACTTCCGCTACCTCGGCTCGGCCCTCGGCCCCTTCCTCGTCTTCGAGCGCGGGGGCGCCCTCTGGTTCCTCGACCAGCACGCGGCCCACGAGCGGCTCATCTTCGACGAGCTCATGGACAGGGAGGCCCAGAGCCAGAACCTCCTCGTGCCCGATCCAATCAATATTGAGGACGAGGCCGAGGACGCGCGGATCGCCGCGGCCCTGCCGGGCCTCGAGGCCGCGGGCTTCGCCCTCGAGCGCGGCGTGGGCACATGGCTTGTCGTGGCCGCCCCGCCCGAGCTCTCGAGCGCCGCGGCCGAGGCGGTGCGCGAGCTGGCGCGGGGCGATGGCGACGCAAGGCGCGCGGCCAAGGCCCTGGCCGCCTGCCGCGCCGCGGTGAAGGACGGCGACGAGCTGGACGAGGCTGCGGCCGAGGAGCTCATCGCCCGCGCGCTCGAGCTCCCCGAGCCGCGCTGCCCCCACGGCCGCCCCATCTGGTCGCGCATAACGCGTGAGCAGCTCTACCGCCTCGTGCGCAGGGAAGTGTAGCCGCGCCGCCAAGGCTCCCGGACATGGTGGGGACGGGCATTTCCCCAAAAAGCTACTTATCCATGTAGTACCGCGCCTCCCGGATCCGCTGGCAAATGCGGCGGACAAGGTACCCTTTTCCAACGGGCGGAAATATATTCAATAAATGTTATATTGTGAATTTATTGAATATATCCCCGGAATAAAGCAGAGCTCGAGGAGGATCCCGTGAGCAGAATCGCGAGCACCATAGCGGCGGCCCTCCTGCTGGCCCTCATCGCTGCCTCCTGCGCGAGCGCGCCCAAGGAGCTGCCGCCCGAGAGCAGGCTGGTCGTCGCCCTGGCTGGCATCGAGAACGCGCCGCCCTCCAATAAGTCTTGGGACGAGGAGCTCGTTTCCGAGCTGCTCAAGACCAAGCGCTTCCGCGTGATTGAGCGGGCCAAGCTGGACGCCCTCCTCGCCGAGAACGAGCTCACGCTCTCAAGTCTGGGAGACACGGGTGCTGACCAGAAGATGCTAAGCGTCACCGGCGCCGACGCCATACTCTTCGCGAAGGTGACCGACATCCGCGAGTACTCGGGCAGGTGGGACGACGCGGTGACTGGATGGTGGGGGGATGTCTCCCTGGGCATCGAGGCCAAGGTAGCCGCAAGGCTCGTGTCCGTGGCTAACGGCGAAGTCCTCGCGGCGGGCGAGGTAGCGGGCAAGGCTGAGGCGGGCAAGTTCCTGGGCGCCATGGGGCCGAGTGTCGTGGACAAGAGCAGGGCAGACCTGACAAGTGAGGCGATAGCCGCCTCGCTCGAGGCGCTCGCGCAGAAAATATCCAGGGACGCTCCGCCCAGGAAGTGATGTGCTTGTAGATGGTGTTCCTTCGCAATAAACGCTTCAAGAAAGGTGGTTCGCTTGAAAAAGACAGTGTGGCTCATCCCGACTGGATGAGCGTCGGCGACAGGGAATCGGTCCGCAGGGGCTTCCGCGGCGCCCGCGACAAGGACGGCCCGGATCTCCTCCCCATCCGCGCGGCCCAGGGCAGCGGTCTGGAGCCAGGCAAGTACGGCGCAAAGGCGAAGCTGGGCTACATATCGTATGGAGGAAAAGAGATCCAGGTTCGCGACCCCAAGGCCGAGATCTTCCTGGGCTCAGGAGTCGGGACTGCCTTCAAGGGAGATCTCCCCCTGGGCGCCATACCAGCAGGCTACGACAGCGACGGCAGCACCCTGTACATGATAAGTGCCCAAAAGGACGGGACACAGGCCCTCTGCAATTACAGCGATGCCCGCGGGGAGGCCTACATACCCTACGGCGGCGACGAGATAAAGGTCGCGAGCTTCGAGGTGCTCTGCTAGGACCTGGGCAAGAACTGTGGGGAGTCGATGGCCGTCGTGCCGCCCCCGCCGCCGCCCGCGAGGGCATCCACATCCAACCGCAACATAGCCTTCGGCCCCGAGCCTTGTCCATCTTGTCCGGCTTGCTCCCGTTGAGCGCGAACTCGATCTGGGCATCCCGTAGCTGGAAGTGCGCGTTCGTCTCGTTCCAGCCACTGCTGCCTCCCCCGCCGCCCACTCAGCCTGAATACCCACAGAGCTTGACTTCCTTATGTTTATACATTAAACTGTTAATGTGGTAAACATACAAGGAGGATACGCATGGCCGAGCAGTGGGATGCGATAGTCATAGGTTCGGGCATCGGGGGACTGGCCACAGCGGGCCTCCTCGCGCGCTGCGCGGGCAAGCGAGTCCTCGTGCTCGAGAAGCACTCGGAGCCGGGCGGTCTCACCCATGTCTTTCGCCGCGACGGCGCCACCTGGGATGTCGGGCTTCACTATGTGGGCGAGATGGAGAAGGGAAGCATGCCCCGCTCCCTCATGGACTTCCTCTCAGGAGAAAGCCTCGAGTGGAACCGCATGCCCGAGGATTTCGATCGCTTCGTCTACCCTGGCTTCTCCCTCGCCGTCCCCTCCAACCCCGCGGAGTACGAGAGGCGCGTGATAGCCGCCTTCCCCGAGGAGGAGAAGGCGATTAGGCGATACTTCAGGGACCTGCGAAAGACGGGCGCGTGGAATGTCCTTGGCTTCACTGCCAACATGACGCCGCGACCCGTGGCAGCGCTGCTGGGGCTTGTGCGGCGCATGAGCGGGAAGACGGCATTAATGACCACCGGTGAGTATCTGGACAGGCATTTCCGATCAGGGCTCCTGAAGGCCCTTCTCGCGAGCCAGTGGGGCGACTACGGCCTGCCCCCCTCGAAGAGCGCCTTCGCAATACACGCGCAGATAGCCACCCACTACTTCAAGGGCGCCTGGTTCCCCGAGGGCGGCTCCGGCAGGATAGCACGCACCTTCGAAAAGGGCATCGAGGCCGCGGGCGGCTCTGTGCGCGTCTGCCAGGAGGTAAGGTCCATAATCGTCGAGCAGGGAAAGGCAGTCGGTGTCGTGGCTGTGGACGCGCGGGGCGCGGAGCCCAGGCAGGTCGAGCACAGGGCTCCTGTCATCGTCTCAGACGTAGGCGCGCGACAGACCTTCGAGCGCCTCCTGCCTGCGCAGGGGAAGACGGGGCGCAAGACTGCCCGCATTCGGGAGCTCATCTCCAGCCTCAGGGCAGGGGGCAGCGCGGTCAACCTCTATATCCGGCTTAAGGAGCCTGCATCCACCCTGGGAATACAGGGCGAGAACTACTGGATTAACAGCGACCTCCGCCACGACGACCTGGCAGGGCAGGCCAAGGAATTATTGGAAGGCAGGCCGAGCCACATCTACCTCTCCTTCCCCTCGGCCAAGTCGGGGGAGACAGGGAGGCACACGGCCGAGATCATAGCCCACATGGACGACAGCGCCTTCGCCGCATGGAAGGACAGGCCCCACGGAAACCGCGGCGGCGACTACTCTTCGCTCAAGGACAGGATAGCCGCAGGCCTCATAGACCTGGCGGAGACAGCCCTGCCGGGCTTCAGGTCCCTCGTGGACTACAGCGAGCTCTCGACCCCCTTGAGCGTCGAGCATTTCACCTCCCACGAAGGCGGCAAGTTCTACGGCCTGCCCGCGACCCCCGAACGCTACAGGAGCAGGCTCCTTGGGCCAGTGACGCCCATCGCGGGCCTCTACCTCTCGGGCTCCGACGCAGGCTGCCTCGGCATTGTTGGAGCCTTGATGGGCGGCGTGGGCGCAGCCGCCAACATACTGGGAAGCTCGGGCTTCCCCAGGATCATGGCCAGCGTGAAGGCCTTTGAAAAGCGCGCTTCCGTGGCGCAGGCGACGGAGACCCGCGGCGGCGACAAGAGAAGGGCCAGCCTTGTCTCCAAGACCAGGCTGGGCCCGAAGGTCTGGGAGCTCACCTGGCGTGTCGAGAGCAGCATCGACTTCGCGCCGGGACAGTACCTGCGCCTGCGCGTGTCGGACTGGGAGTGGCGCGACTATTCGATAGCATCAGCCAAGGGACAGGACCTCGTCCTCCTCGTCAGCACCAGGACGGGGGGCAGGGGCTCGGCCTATGCCGAGAGGATCCAGCCAGGAGAGGAAACCCTGATTGAGGCTCCCCTGGGCCAGTTCCGCCTCCTCGACAATGAAAGGAAGAAGGTATTCATAGCGACGGGCACGGGCCTGGCGCCCTTCCTCCCCATGTTCACCCAGCTGCGCGGGCGCAGGGAGGAGGCTCGCAGCGAGCTCATCTTCGGCTGCGCGACCAACGAGGAGAACCTCTGCCTGCGCTACAAGGACCTCATGCCCGCCGCCACCCTCGCCTGCGTGAGCAGGGAGCTCCCCGCACGGGGAGCCAGGCAGGGCAGGGTGACGGGAGCCCTCTCGGGCCGCGACTTCGACCCGGCTTCCACCGATTTCTACATAAGCGGCTCCGCGGCGATGGTCGCGGACTGCCGGAGCCTCCTCGAGGCCGCAGGGGCCAGGCACATCCACACCGAGGCCTACTGATGAAGCAGGCAGGCTTCAAGCAGACCGAACTCTACCTCCTCCACGAGATAGTCATACGCCTGGATCGCCTCGCGCGGGAGAGCATCCTCGAGCCCGAGGGCATCACCTACGCCGAGTTCCTCGTGCTTATGGCGACGAGGGAGCTGCCCTCCCCCAGCCAGGAAGAGGTGGGCGCCTTCATAGACATGAGCAAGTCCCTGGTGAGCCAGCGCGTCTCCCCCCTCATGAAGAAGGGCCTCCTGCGCCAGGAGGAGGACGCCGAGAACAGGCGGCGCGTCAGGCTCGCGCTAAGCCCTAAGGGGCTCCAGGTGGTGGAGAGGATCTACGGAACCATGGAGGAGTCCACCGAGCCCCTCTTCGCGGCCCTGGGCAAGATGAGGCCCGCCTTCAGGCAGAGCCTTGCCACTATGGCCGAGGAGCTGTCGAAGGAGGAGGGCGTGGCGCGGCCTGAATGATGGAGACAATGGCATTGACCAATCCATCGATGGAGAGGCCCGCCTCATCGAGCCTTGCCCAATTGCCATCCGACACCGCGAGGCTGCCGCATGCGCTGCGGTAGTAGTCCCTCGAGCAGCCACCTGTCCTCGAGACCGGAATCACCAGTGCCTTGTTAGCGGCTGCTACGGATATTTCGTGAAGCGTCCCCGGCCCGCCCTCCAGGCTTATGTAGATTCCGGCCAAGCGCCCCAGGATCTCGCGCCTCTCCTCCATGGAAGAGCCGCCATATATGGTCACGCCATAATCCCATTGCCCCGAGCCAAGGGGAAGGATGTGATAGACATTGGGCTTTATCGAAAGCCCGAGGCAGGCCTTGAAAAAAGCTCTTCCGACAGCCGGAGCGATCCCTGACACCCCGCCGGTCAACACTATCGCATGGGGGATCGAGGCCAAGGCCGTCCCAAGCCGGATGCAGATCTCCTCAGAATCTAATCCGAGGATCCTCGAGCTGCCCAGTATCCCGATGCGCAGACCTTGCGGAAAACCCCTATCCAATTCCAAGAGCCGCGCACCCAGGCTTTGCACTATTATTTCCGCATCGCCAGTATTGAGGCCTTGATCCTGTCCACGATGGTCGCGACCTTCTCCCGGCTGCGCCTGACGAAGGCGCGGAAGGCGAGGCGGGCAAGGAGCCAGAAGCCGCCCGCGCCGACGATTGCGCCCGCAGAAATCACCAAGGCGCTCACAGGCAGGCTGAAGCTGCCAATCCCTGCGAGCAGCATGGCCAGCAGGGCTACCTTTATCCCGGCGAGGGCGCCAATGCCGCTCGAGCCAGCGAAAAGCAGGGCTGCCATGGAGCCCAGCCTGGCCTTAGCCTCGATCTCCGTCCCCTCCCCACCCTGCCGCACGCTGAGCTTCAGGGGAAAGCCGTCGAGCAGGGATTTAAGGACGCTCCGCGACCAGGCAAGCGTCTCACCTTTCACGAGGCTTGACTGCGAGAGATTGGTGAGCCCAGGCAGGGATTGGTTCAGCGCCTCCAGTTCTTCCTGGGTCAAGGCCTGGGGGAGAACATTGAGGCACGTGAAGGAGGTCTCGCCGCCCAACAGCAGCCCTGCCCTGCTTCTCTTCCGGCCCTCCACAATGCCCTCGACAGCCCTGCGGACGTGCTCGACAGATATCCCGGTTTCCCTAGCGATATCCTGGATCTCGGAGAGCAAGAGGCCGCCCTTGCCGTCGCGCTGCTCCTGTTGCTCGATATCGAGAGCGGCCTGGATTATTAGAGCAACCTCGCGGTCGGAATAGCGCCTGGGTTCATCGGACATGAGGGCATTCTCCTGCAATTGAAACCCGTGGTCAAGGAAGAAGGAATTGTCGCGAGAGCCTCATAGCGGCCTCGCGCAGGCTCACCCAGCAACAAAGGGGACGTAGTCAATCTCCAGGAAATCAGCGACCTCTGGCTTCCAACGCTCCTCCACGAAGCGCAGGTGTATCGCATGGATATTGTAGGCCTCGTAGTCCTCCTGCGAGGCAAACTCCATCGAGAAGCCGAAACCGTAGGTGTTCTTGCGGCTTACCTGGCGGAGGCGCTCGAAGTTCCGAACTGTCGGAATAGTGGCCAGGTCCAGCGCCGCTTTCAGGAAGGAAGCCTCCAACTCGGAGCCTGGGGAGTGCCTCAGCCTGAACGTGACCGTATGACGAATCATTTCTGTCCTCCCATGGCTTCGACAAGCTCCTTAAGCGCCTTCAGGATCGGATTCTCGCCTGCTTCATCCCCCGCTGCCCCTGGATCGAGCACCGGCCGCGGGTCGTCTTGAATGATCTCGAGAAGGGTCCTGCCGTTCTTCTCTTCGAGCCGGTAGGTCATGAAGAAATAGTTCTCCGGGCTGTCGCTCAAGTCCGGACGGGGCGCAAACAGCGAGTACTTGAGCAGGGAATTGGGAAGGAACTCGATCACCCTGCCCTTCTGCTCGAAGAGCTGTCCATTCCACTCGGCGGCAAAGCGGATGGGCGTGCCGGGTTCCCAGGTAGTGGAAAGCAGAGAGCCATACTGCCAGAGCTTGACCAGGTCCGGGTCTGTCAGGGCCTTCCAGATCTTGGCTGCGGCTGCGCTGATCTCAATTCTCGAGGTGGAAGTCTTCACGGTCCTCTCCTTGGTGGCTGCCTGACATCATACTACTAATGGGCTATTTTATTACAGCATCGAGGATTCCTCGCCTAGCCTGAACTGGCAATTGACTTGATTTTATGTCACCATAAACTATACTAAATTGGAAGAATTGAGAGATTCGATAAGAAGGGGAGCCCTGCTCTCTGCTCCCGCATATACCGCCTTGGCCCAAAGCTTGCTCATTGCGGGGGAAACCGTGGATTCTGAGAATAAGAAAACCATTCTCCTTGTGGAGGATGAGTTCCTTCTCGCGATGACCGAACAACGGGCCCTCGAGGATTATGGCTATGCCGTGCAGAACGCGAGCACCGGCGAGAAGGCAGTGGAGATCATCAACAAGGCCAACTCAATCGACCTGATCCTCATGGATATCAATCTAGGCAACGGCATGGACGGGACCCAGGCCGCCGGCCAAATACTAAAAGATCATGATATCCCCATAGTCTTTGTCTCTTCACATAGCGAACGCGAGGTGGTGACGAAGACCGAGAGCATAACATCCTATGGCTATGTGCTGAAATCCTCTTCGATCACCGTTCTTGATGCCTCCATCAAGATGGCTTTCAAATTGTTCGAGGCCAACCGAAGCATCAAGATCATCAACGACAAATTGGTGGCCACAGTCGATGCGCTTCCAGATCTATTGTTCGAGGTGGGACTGGACGGCTACTATTATCACGTCTACTCCCCCCATTCCGAAAAGCTCTATAAGCCGGCATCGGACCTGGTCGGGAAAAAGATAGCCGAAGTCCTGCCCAGGGAAAGCTCCGACATAATGATGTCCGCGATCATGGAAGCGCACCAGACTGGCCTGTCCATAGGCAAACAGTATGCATTGATCATCCAAGAGGTCATGCGGTGGTTCGAGCTCTCCGTATCCAGAATCGCGAGCTATCCAGACATGCCACACTTCATCCTGCTTGCGCGGGACATCACGACACGGAAGAACATCGAGGAAGAGCTCAAGGAAAGCGCGTTTCGGCTTTCACGGGCAGAAAAGATCGCGAGGATCGGGAATTGGAAACTCAATCTCGACACGAATGTGATCATCGGCTCCCCCGGAGCAAGCTATATCTATGGCCTCACTGAGAATGAGCTAAGCTTCGACGCCATCCACGAGATGGTGCTGCCTGAATACCGGGACAAGTCCGATGCGGCGATCAAGAGCCTCATCAGCTCAGGCGCTCCATACAACCTCATATCCAAGATCAAGAGAAGATCGGATGGGAAAACAATAGACGTTCACTCGATGGCTGATTATTACAGGGAAACAAATACCATCCTGGGAGTGATCGAGGACATAACCGAACAAAAAAAACTCGAGGAAAGGCTGCTGACCTCCAATGAGATGTTCCAGAAGGTCCTCGATTCGATTCCCCAATTCATAGCATGGAAGGATAGGGAATCTGTCTTCCTGGGATGCAATGAGAATTACGCGAGGATGGCGGGCCTTGCAGACTCCAAATCCATCATAGGAAAGACCGACTGGGATTTGCCGTGGCGGGAGGCGGAGACAGAAAAGTTCCTGCATGATGACAGGTCAGTTATGGCGATGGACAAGCCTATATATCACATGCAGGAGCCCGCGTTTGACGCGGACGGTAAAAAAAGGATACTGGACACGAGTAAGGTCCCGCTGCATGACATAGATGGAAAGGTCTATGGAATCCTTATAGCCTTCGAGGACATCACCGACCGGATGAAGAACGAAAGGCTGCTCTATGAGAACAAGAACATGCTGCGGCATATACTGGACACAATCCCTCAATCGGTCTTCTGGAAGGACACAAACAGCGTATTCCTCGGCTGCAATGAAAGCTTCGCAAGGACAATGGGCCTGAGGAATGCCGAGGAGATCGACGGGAAGAATGATTTCGACATCACCGCGCTTCGAGTCAACGCAGAGAGGTTCATCGCGGACGACAGACTCGTCATCAGCACAAAGAGCGCCCACGCGCATATCATCGAGCAAGTCGGCAAGAACCACAAAAACGCGATATGGGTGGATACAACCAAGCTGCCGCTCCTGGACAATGACAACAAGGTCTACGGAGTCCTTGGGGTCTTTGATGACTTCACCGAACGGAAGCGCACGGAGGATCTCCTGAGGGGAGAACAGCAAAGGCTCCATGATGTTCTCACCGTGACAAATACCGGAATCTGGGAATGGAACATACAGACAGGCGAGGTAGTGATCGACGAGGTAGCCGCAGGACTTCTCGGCTATGGACTGCGCGAGCTGGAGCCCATCACCTTTGATACATGGCTGGCCCTCAAGCATCCCGATGACAGGAAGCAGGCACATGAGCTCCTCCAGAAGATTGTCCGCGGCGAGCTAGAATCCTATGAGTTCGACTCCAGGATGAGGCACAAGAGCGGAAACTGGGTATGGATACACGGCCGGGGGAAGATAGCTGAACGGGATGGCGGCGGTACGCCCATCAGGATGTTCGGCACCCATATAGATATCAGCGAACGTAAGAAAATCGAAGAAGCGCTAAAAGCCAGCGAGGAGAAATTCCGGGCAATAACCGAGAGGTCGAGCGAAGGCACCCTTCTGATAGACGAAGTCGGGGACATTGTCGTGTGGAACCCCGCGATGGAGAGGCTTTCCGGCATCTCGGCAGCAGAGGCGCTGGGGCATCCCATGTGGGAGATCCAGCCCAGGATGGTTAACTCCACAGATCGGGCAAGGCTGACCGCCAACACCATCAGGCAAGTGTTCTCCAAGGCCCTTGAGACCGGCCAGTCAAGCAGATTCAACAGATCCATTGAAGCCAACATCGAAACCGTCCACCTCGAGCGAAAGACAATCCTGCAGAACAGCTTCTGCTTCAAGACCAGCAGGGGTTATCAAATCGGCGTCGTCATTAACGACATAACCGAGTTCAAGCGGGCCGAGCGCGAGATAAATAAGCTCCTCGCCGAGAAGGAAACCGTGCTCAAGGAGGTCCACCACCGGATAAAGAACAACATGAACACGATCCACAGCCTCCTTTCACTCCAGGCACTCTCGCTGAAGGATCCAGCGGCCAAGAACATCCTGATAGAAGCGTGCAACCAAGTCAGAAGCATGACCATATTGTACGATAGGCTCACCTACTCCATCGATTTCACAAATTTGCCCATCAGGGCCTATCTGCAGCCCTTGATCGAGGAAATCATCCACAGCTTCCCCAATGGTCAGCTGATTGAGATCAGGCAGGACATCGAGGAATTAACGCTGAGCGCCAAGACCCTTCAAACCTTGGGAATCATAGCGAATGAGGTGATCACCAACAGCATGAAATACGCATTTTGCGACAACAGAAAGGGCGCAATCACCATCAAGGCCGGCAGCAGCGGCGGGATATTCACATTAAGCATCCATGATAGCGGTGCAGGAATTCCTGAAGCCATTGACTTTGGCCACTCGCCCGGCTTTGGGCTAGCGCTTATCGAAAAGCTGAGCAGGCAGATCGATGCCGCCATACGGATCGAGCGGTCGGGCGGGACCAGGGTTGTGATTGAAATGCCTCTAGCGCGGCAATAGCCGGCTGATTGCAATCGTGAGTCCTTCACCTTCAAATGGGCTACCTCGCGGGGCGTAAGGCTCCGTACCTCCCGCCCCGCTGACCTGGCTGCCTACGCGATGGTGAAGGTCTTCTCGAGCCGCCCCTCGTGGAGATCCTTCCTGCCCTGGGAGCTGCGGAGGACCACGACATAGTTGCCGGGCTTGAGGTCGGGGGGGACCTGGGCAATCACAAGGCTGGGAGTGATGGAGGCATACTGGACTGCCTTGGTCTCGGCGCCGTCGATGAAGAAGAGGCCTTCGGCAGCGACGCTCCTGTCGAACTTGAGCCTCTGGCCCTCGACCCTCACGAACTCGCCGGGCGCCGCTCCGGCCGCCGACTCGGACTTGACGCCAATCACCGCGTTTATGAAGGGGGCGTTGCGGTCGTAGCGGGGACCGCGCTCGACCACGACCTTGGAGCAGACTGCCGCCTCGAAGTCCCTGTCCACCCTGAAATGGATGCTGAGTGTGTGTGAGCCGTCGGCGGATCCGGGGCTGAAGGCCTGGTCGAGGGAGTCAAGCTTGCCCGCAGCGCAGACATAGAGGGCGCCGAAGCCCAGCTTCACGAATTTCCCATCGGCAAGCAGCTTGACAAGCTCGGTGTTCATGAGCTCCTGGCCTGCCGCTATGTCGGGCTTGGTGAGGGTGCTGTGTGCCCCGGCCATGATGTCTACGAACTGCTCGGGCTCGACAATGCCTGAGTGCTCGGTGTGGACGAGATAGGGGCTGTCGCTTGACGGGAGGCTGTTCTTCTGGGGCGTGTAGTGCAATGACACTTTTTTCTCCTTTCGGCCTGCGAGCCCTTCGTCGCGCCGAGGGCTCGCGGGCCAGTCTGGCGATGATGGGTGGAGCTCCTCTTCCGGAAGGTAGCATGCTCAATATCTCAGGCGCCGGCGAGAAAGAAAACAAATAGTCACCTAGATTATCACCCGATCGCAGTCCGGGCCCGCAGGTGGCGAGATCGGGCATTAATCTGGTGGGAGCTTGAGGACATCCAGCTCGCCTGGGCACGATTATGTATACCCGGGAATGCCCTAGGCCAAGCCGAGCAACTCGAGATCCGAGGATCGCGCTGGCCATGAGTAGGAATCAGCAAGGATTCTTCCCGTATCCTTATGGGATGTGCGAGACGTCCAATAAGGATAATTTTGGCGAACAATAAGGATATGTGGCCACAATGCTAGGGCTGGCAGCGCTGGGCTTGTCGACTTCGCGGCGCAGCCTGCCTCGCCGGGGGCAGGGAAGGACGGTCTTGACGAACCTGGCGGCCGGAGTAAGATTGGACAATGAAAAACGCAGTCTTGTCCTTCGTAATTGTCGCCCTCGTCTCAGCGGCTCTTTTCGCCCAAGCACCCAAAAGCGTCGACCAGATACCTGTCTATCCCGGGGCCACGCTGGTGTCCGAGGAGCAGGCCCCCACGCAGGCCGAGCTAGCCTCCGGCAAGGCGCCGGCCTGGGTATTCAGCCTGGAGCGCGTGAGCTCGTCCGCCGCCTCGGTGGAGCAGGTGGCCCAGTTCTACGCGAAGAGGCTGGGCGCCGCCCTCGAGCAGGAGGGAGGCGCCGACCCCAATGAGCTGGCCCCGGGCCAGCTCTCGACAGTGGGATCCTCGGTTGAGTACTGGGACCAGGGCTTCATAGACGATGGCCCGGACGCCATAAAGGCGGCCTTTGGCAGGCGCGCGCGCGCGCCGGGGAGCGATGGCTGGCTGAGCGGCGCCTCCTTCGCCTGGGCCTACAAGGACGCCGAGAAGGACCCCTATGCCTTCAGCCTTGCCATCGCCGACAGGAGCGTCAGCGACGGGGATCCCCCAAAGTACCTCCAGCGCACCGAGATACGCCTCTCCGTCCACATGATGAACCAGGACAGGATGGCGGCATCCCTGGCCGATATGCAGAAGGGCGGGCGGGGCACGGCGGCGGCGACGAGCGAGCAGTACCAGAAGGACCAGCAGGCCTGGGGCGAGGAGATGCAGAAGCGCATCGCCGCGAGCGATGCCGAGCAGTCCAGGCTTAATGCCGAGGCGGACAAGCTGCGCGCCGAGCTGGCCACGGCGCCCAGCGAGAAGCGCCTCGGCGTGGCCCTCTACCCCGGCGCCACGTACCAGCCCGGGCTTTCTGCGGACAGGAGCCTGCCCCTGAGCGGCGGCGCCCGGCTGTATGTCTTCGAGGCCCCGGCCAAGCCGGAGGCGGTGGCCCAGTTCTACGTGAAGAAGACGGGCAACGCCATAGCCTTCGCGGCGGGCACAGCGATCATCATTCCCATCAACTTCGTCAAGGGCGCGCAGAAGGGGGACAAGCCGCAGGTGAAGGACAGCCTCACGATAGGCGGCCCCACCGAGACGGGGACCTCGGTCATCATGATCCTGAAGCTGCCCGCGGACTGGACGGGCCAG
>Ga0316217_10004735_pt1 | contig 14490 bp, 14 predicted proteins | sample 1anoAmetaG_FD_203633 | JGI IMG/M metagenome (GOLD analysis project Ga0316217, IMG submission 203633) | Freshwater microbial communities from Trout Bog Lake, Wisconsin, USA - 1anoA | ecosystem: Environmental > Aquatic > Freshwater > Lake > Hypolimnion/Profundal zone | place: USA: Wisconsin... | reverse complement strand
AACTGCCTCCCGGAGGGAGGCAACGAGAATAGCCGAGGGCAAGCGAAGCGCAGCCCTGGGATAAGCCAAACCAAATGCCCTGCGTCCCGTAGGGGCGCTGCGAAACGCTGCGATTGCAGGCCTTCTCAACGAGGAATAGCGAGTGGGGAACAGAACCGGGCGCCCCACCCTCGCCGCGTCGAGTCTCGATACGAAATGAACAGGTGCACTGCCTCCCGGAGGGAGGCAACGAGAATAGCCGAGGGCAAGCGAAGCGCAGCCCTGGGATAAGCCAAACCAAATGCCCTGCGTCCCGTAGGGGCGCTGCGAAACACGGCGATTGCAGGCCTTCTCCAAGAGGTTTAACGATTGGGAACAAAGCCGGGTACCCCACCTTCGGCGCGTCTTTGTTTTTGCGCCAAAGGTGGGATACCCCTATCTACAGTCCTTTACTGCTCTTTATAGTTTTTCCCTGATCCCTGATCCCTGATCCCTACTCCCTACTTCCCTGCCTTTACATCCCAGTCGAAGCCGATCTGCGAAATCAGTTCGTTCAGCTTTTCGACGGCGGTCTTCTTCTGCTGTTCGAGATCGGCGGTCTGCTTGCGCGTGGACTGCAACAGGTCTTCGGCGCGATTCAGTTCGTCGACAAAGCGCCTGGCGGCATCGTTGCCCTTCAGCGCGGTCAGGTTCTCGCGATCGCGCGCCTCGTCCGCCGATGCGGTGCTTTCGACGGCCTTCGATTCCGCGATGCGGCGATCCAACTCCGCCATCGCGGCATAGGCGTCGAGCACCGGCTTCAACTTGTCTACCGCGTCGGGCACGCGCTTGATCAGATCGAGCAGATAGACCGACTGGTTGTAATAGGGATTCAGGGCGACCGTCGTACTGACCGGGCCGCGCTCCCGCACCTCCAGCTTGGCGGTGGAGTGCGCGGGGACCGGCAGCTTGAAGCGGTAGAGGTTAGGCGAGGTCTCGGCGGCCTTCAGATCGCCGTCGAGCGACCAGTCGCTGCTGCCGCGCGGATGCTCGATGAGCACGTCGCGGTCCAGGTCGGCGGAGTTGGTGGCCGAGTAAGTAATCGAGGCGACGTTCATATAGGTCTCGACGACCGAGCCCTGGCGAATCTGCACATGATGCAAGGTGCGCTGGTTGTCGCGGGCCGCGACCTTCACGCGCACCGCCTGATCGGCGGCGTAGGAGAGCAGGCGGCGCTCGCCGGGATGGATGGGATCGAGCAATCCCTCGCCGGCAAACTCGCCGCTCTCAAAGATGGAGAAGCTGCCCGAGTCGAGCGTCAGCTTGGACTTGTTCTCCAGCCAGACGGCGCGCAGCGGGTTGCTTTCCTTCTCGCTCCACAGAGTCACGTGCTGGGCGGGCAGTTCCTGCTGCAGGATGGGCACCATGGCCGACTCGTTCTTGTGGATGGTGACCGGCTGGGTCAACGCGTACTCGAAGAAGTCGTCAAAAGCACTCGTCGTCACGTCGCCTTCTTTGATTGCATCGGTCGGCCGATCCACGCCGCCGCCGCTCATTTCATCGGCGGCAGACGTGACTGCAACGGTGTTGGCGCTGTTGCTGGAAGCCACTCTCCCATAAACGCTGCCAGAGCCCATGCTGCCGCCAGATCCCACCCCGGCCATGCCATATGCCACCGAGGGCGCCTTCATCCTGGCTTCCATCTTTGCCATGCGGCGGGGCGCGAGCAGTTCCGCCTGCGCCTCTGGCGGCGCGGCCTTCTCCTCCTCCGCCGCCTCATGCGTCTGCGGCGTCAACTGCGCCTCGGTAGAAATCGGAATCTCCGGCCGCCGGGTGTAGAGCGGCTGCGAGAGCGGCTGGATGAAGCTCTGCGGCGCTCCGGCCACCAGCGAGAGCTGCACGTTGTCCCAGTCCGCGCCCACGGTGTTGTCCACCACCGCCCAGCCCTGCATGATGGCCGAGCCATTGGGCGTGCGCGGGAAGACCAGCCGGTAAGTCGACTTCCACACCGGAACCTCGCTGATATAACTCACCCGCAGCTCGCGCTGGCCCGTTCCCAGCGAATCCAGAGTCAGGTGGCGCAACCCGGTCGTGTGGGTGGTCGAGAGCAGTTCGAGATAGCGGTCGAGCTGGCCCTGGAGGTTGGCTTCGAGCGGGCGCACGCTCAAGGCCGGGGTGACCTCGATGACCCGCACCGCGCCGGAAGCGGCGATCAGGGTGAGATAGAACTTGTCAATCGTGGTGTCGGTCTCGCCCCCGGAAACCTTCTCCGTGTGCGTCTCGATGGACATGAGCCGCCCGGTGATCGCCCCGCCGGGGCCTCCGGTCACTTCGACCCGCTGCCCGCGTAACGCCTGGAACAGCTCGGTCGAGCTGGGGTCGTCGGTCATCCCCAGAGAGAGCGACTTGAGCTGCTCGGCCAGCGGCGTGGTCGAGTTGTAATTCACTCCGCCGATGCGCCCGCCGCCCTGATCGAGAACCGTCAAAGACTGCAACACGTCGTTCAACTGCGGCGAGGTAAAGTCGATGGCCACGCGCTGATTGCCGGTCACTGTGCCGGCGTGCTCAAAGTAGCCCACGCCGTTCTTGTAGAGCACTACCTTGCGGACCGGCAAGTCCTTCACCACCTGCGGCCCCTGCGGTGCGGCCAACTTTTCCTTCGGCAGGGCGGGCTTTGCCTTGACAGCGGCCGGAGTTTGCGCGGCCATTGAGATCGTGAAAGCGGCAAGACAGAGAACGGCGAGTACACGACGCATGGGAGTCTCCTCGAACCAACATCGGGAATGCTACTCTCTTGGACCCCGGCGGACGGGAAATGGTTCCCAAGGGAGCAGTTAGCGGATGTGGTTCACGTCCTGAGAACGGGGCGGGAGGGGTTTCTTGCAGGCGATTGTTTGCGGCGGGTTTATTGGCTGATTAAGAGCATGGGCCTTCCACCCTTGCGCCAGAAAAAAAGCGCAAGGATGGGGCACGGCGCTTTCGCGGCGAACGAACAGGTGGCTCGCCGGCCTTGGTTGGGTTGAGAGGTTGCGTTACTTTCCTTCGCCAGTCTGCATGGTGAGGTAGCGCTCGTAGCCCAGTTCCTCGATCTGGTGCGTCTGGGCTTCCAGCCAGTCCACGTGCTCTTCCTCGTCCTTGAGCAGGGCGACAAACAGATCCCGCGAGCCGTTGTCCTTCTCTCCGGTGGCGATGAGCACCGCTTCGTTGTACATGGCCACCGCTTCCACTTCCAGATGCAGGTCGTTCTGAATCATGGCCTGCACGTTCTTGCCGATGGAGAGCGCCAGAGGCTCCATGCTGGGCGTCCCGTCCAGAAACAGAATCCGCTCCATGATCGTCTCGGCGTGCTTCATCTCGTCGATCGACTGCTTCTTGATGTACTTGGCAAGTTTGCTGTACCCCCAGTTCTCGCACATTTCCGCGTGAACGAAGTACTGGTTGATGGCGGTGAGCTCCTCGCGAAGCGCACGATTCAATTGCTCGATGACCTTCGGATTGCCCTTCATGGCCAGGATTCTACAAAACCGCGGCTAAATTGAAAACCGGAAAATGCGAAGTGCCGCAATCCCCGTTCCCTGACCCCTGATCCCTGATCCCTGATCCCTGATCCCTATTCCCTGCCTTCGAGTGACTTTAGTCGCTGCCCCGCCCCCCAGCCTCGTCCTACTCTCAAGTCATTCCAGTTGCTTCACCCCGGAGGGGGATTCGCCATGTTTTGCTACCAATGTGAACAGACTTCGCAAGGCCAGGGATGCCAGGTAATCGGCGTCTGCGGCAAGGACGAGAACACCGCCACGCTCCAGGACCTGCTGATCCATGCCGTCAAGGGCATCAGCCAATATGCGCACCGCGCCGGGCTTCTGGGCGCCAGCGACGCCGAGATCGACGCCTTCACCATCGAGGCCATCTTCGCCACCCTCACCAACGTCAACTTCGACGAAGACCGCATGGCCGAGCTGGTCTATAAGGCCGCCCAGGTCCGCGACCAGGCGCGCGCTTTGTATGAGCAAGCCGCCAGCAAGGCAGGCGTTGTCGCCCAGCCGTTGACCGGCCCCGCCGCCTGGCAGCCCGCGCCCACCCGCGAAGCCCTCTTGGCCCAAGGCCGCGAACAGCTCATTCCCGCCGCCTTCCTCGGCCAGGGCAAGGAGCTGAAGAACCTCGAAGAGCTGGTGGTCTACGGCCTGAAGGGTGTCGCCGCCTACGCCTTCCACGCCATGGCTCTGGGCTCCAGCGCTCCGGCCAGCTATGCAACCATCCACGAGATTCTGAGCGCGCTGACCGAGCCGCATACCGCCGAGGAACTGCTCGGCCTCTCGCTCAAGGTGGGCGAACTGAACTACGCCGTGCTCGAACAGCTCGACAGCGCCCACACCGAGACCTTCGGCGCGCCCACACCCGCCTCGGTCCGCCTGCACCCGCTCAAGGGCAAGGCCATCCTGGTCTCCGGCCACGACCTGCACGACCTCTATCAGTTGTTGCTCCAGACCGAGGGCCTGGGCATCAACATCTACACCCACGGCGAGATGCTGCCCGCGCACGGCTACCCCAAGCTCAAGGCCTTCAAGCACCTGGCCGGCAACTACGGCGGCGCATGGATCGACCAGGCCGACGACTTCGATGTCTTTCCCGGCGCGGTCTTGATGACCTCGAACTGCATCCAGCAGCCCAAGCCGAGCTACAAGGCCCGCCTGTTCACCGCTGGCCCGGTGGCCTGGCCCGGCGTCCAGCACATCCAGGGCACCGATTACGCCCCGGTGATCGCCGCGGCGCTGGCCGCTCCCGGCTTTGCCGAAGACGGCCCGGCCGAGTCCATCACCACCGGCTTCGGACACAACGCGGTTCTCGGCGTGGCCGGCACGGTCATCGACGCCGTCAAGGCAGGCGCGCTCAAGCGCTTCTTCCTCATCGGCGGCTGCGACGGCGCTCGCTCCGGCCGCAGCTACTACACCGAACTGGCCGAGCAGGTTCCCCAGGACTGCGTCATCCTCACCCTGGCCTGCGGCAAGTACCGCTTCAACAAGCAGGACTTCGGCACCCTGGGCGGCCTGCCCCGCCTGCTCGATCTGGGCCAGTGCAATGACGCCTACTCGGCGTTGAAGATCGCCCAGGCGCTGGCCGCCGCCTTCGAATGCGGCGTCAACGATCTGCCGCTTTCGCTGGTGCTGAGCTGGTATGAACAGAAAGCGGTTGCGATTCTTCTTACACTGTTGTGGATGGGCATTCGCAATATCCGCATCGGGCCGACGCTTCCTGCGTTCCTGTCGCCCGCGGTGCTGGAGTTGCTGCACACCCACTACAACCTGATGCCCACCACCACGGCAGAGGCCGATCTGGCCGCCATGCTGGGATAACTCAACCTTGCTCGCACGTTGGAGCAGAAAGGTCAGGTGGCGACTTCCATTGCCGGGCCCCCTGGCGGCAGCACTCCTGCCGCTTGCAATGGAAAAGCGCCGCCTGATGCGTAGCCAAGATCCCGCCCTCGCCGCGTTTTTTGCTTTTCCGGCCAGGGTCGGATCGCAAGATCCTGTCTTCCGGGGAGATCGATGCGGCGCCACCGTTTCGATTCACCCCAGCAACAGAACAGATTTGAGTGGCGGCCTCCCCCACCTCGAGCCCCGGCGAGAGATTCTTCTCGCCGGGGCTCGCCGCGTCTGCCTGCATCCCCGCTCCGAAGGCGCAAAATGGAGAGTTGGGCAGCGCGGCCCACCGGCGGCGCAACTTCATTCGGGAGACATTCTTTATGAGCGAAAAACAGATCAAGGTCGTGGCCTTCAACGGCAGCGCCCGCAAGGGCGGAAATACCGCCATCTTGCTGGGATACGTGCTGAAAGAGCTGGAGAGCGAAGGCATCGCAACCGAACTGGTCGAGCTGAGCGGGGCCAACATTCACGGCTGTCTGGGCTGCCGCACCTGCTCGGCGCGCAAGGACCGCAAATGCTCGCAGACCGGCGACATGGGCAACGAGCTGATCGAGAAGATCGACCAGGCCGACGGCATCCTGCTCGGCTCGCCTACCTATTTCGCCGACATCTCGCCGGAGATCAAGGCGCTGATGGACCGCGCCGGGTATGTCTCCATGGCCAACGGCGGCATGTTGCGCCGCAAGGTCGGGGCCGCGGTGGTCGCGGTGCGCCGGGCGGGCGCGATCCACGCCTTCGATTCGCTCAACCACTACTTTCTGATCAGCGAGATGACGATCCCCGGCTCGTCCTACTGGAACATCGGCATCGGCCGCGAGGCGGGCGACGTGGAGCGCGACGAAGAGGGCATCCGCACCATGAAGACCCTAGGCCGCAACATGGCCTGGCTGCTCAAAAAGGTCGCAGACTAACGACCCTTCTCTTAAGATCGCAGCAGAAAAACGCTGTCATCCTGAGCGAACGTAAATCGACAGCCCCACCCCAGCCCAACAAGCTGTCATCCTGAGCACCGGACTCGTAGCGCCGAGTTTGGGCAGGAATGAACTCAGCGCATTGCCTCCCGAAGCCCGATGCCTCCCGGAGGGAGGCATCGAGAATAGCCCAGGGCAAGCGAAGCGCAGCCCTGGGAACAGCCGCAAACAATGTCCTGCGCCCCGTAGGTGCGCTGTGAAACACCGCGATTGCGGCCCGTTCATTAGGAGCGAGCGGTATTCGACAACCCCACCCCAGCCCAACGAGCTGTCATCCTGAGCGAACGGGGCCTCAGACGCTTTTCAGTCTGGGGGTGGTGAGTCGAAGGATCTGCGGCTGCTCTTCGGGAATTTTCCCAGGAACTTCGGACACACCACCCGAGCGCGATGAGCAATACGAATCATACTGTTCGCCCGTGTCGGATGAGACTATCCTGAATAGAGGAGCCGCCCTTCATGAGGAGGCTCCCATCAGGGTAGTCGAGGCGGATTCCTGTGACCTGCCCTGCCTGTCTCAGAGCGCTGCATCCCCGCGCCGCTGAGGGTTTTCCGCCAAGCCGGAAGGGACGCGTCTGCGACCTCGCACGGCAACTCGCAGACCGAGCGCCCTCCCTTGAATGAGGAGATACCCATGGAACCGACCAAAACCGATCCCACCATCGAAAACGATGTTCTGCATCTAGGACACGGCAGCACGCTATCCCCGGAAGAGATCGCCAAGGCCGTGGCGCACCACAAGCGCCACCATAGCGGCGACCAGCCCCAGCAGGCCGCGGCCAAGGCCAGCGGCGGCAAGAAGGGCAAACAAGGCAAATAGCTGCTTCGGGAATCGGGCTGGTCAACAGTAGCCTGGCGCCCCATCCATGGCGCGTACTTGTTGCTCGCGCCATGGGTGGGAAAGCACCGCCCCCAACCAGCCGGGCCGGGCAAACCGCTTGCCCCCGGCTCAGCCCGCGATCTTCTGCAACTGGGCCAGGTGGTTCAGGTCGTGGCCGGCCCATGTGGCGACGATGTCTCCAAACGTCATCGCACCCCGCTCGGGGTGTGTCACCGGCCGGTTGGCCGCGGCCGGAAGCGCCGCTTCGATCAGTTTCAAATTCCACCCGCGCAGCGCGGAAAACACGTCGAGCGCCTGGCACGCGGAGATGCCGCCATACGTTGCGGCCCACTTGTCCTGATCGAAGGGCTGGATGACATGATTTTCTTCAGCCAGCGTCTGGCGCAGCCGGAAGCTGAAGGCCAGTTCGCAGTCGGCCAGGTGGCAGACAATCTCCGCCGGGCTCCACTTGCCGGGAGCCGGCCTTAGCGCGGCCTTTTCCGGGCCGATGGCGTCCAGCAAGGACGCAAGCCGCGCTTCGGTGGAAGCCAGAATCGCCTCGACGGGCCGGCCGTCGAGATAGCCTTCGTAGGGATTCAGCGTGCTCATGCTCAGCTCTCCTGATCCTGATGATTTGACTTCGCTCCATCTTCTCAGTTCCCGCCGCCAAGCTCAATGCGGCCTTGTTCTTTTCATCGTTTCAAGTTCCCGGCCGACGCTGGCAAGGACGTCGCCCCATTCGCCCGGCTTGGTTTGCCGGAAGAGCCGGGCGCTGGGGTACCAGTCGCTCGAATCGCCGCGCAGCCCCCACCGCCAGTCCACCGTGTTGGGCAGCAGAATCCAGACCGGCTTGCCCAGGGTTCCCGCCAGATGCGCCACCGCCGTGTCCACCGTAATCACCAAATCCAGCCTCGCCACCACGGCAGCCAGCTCGGCAAAATCCGGCAGATCGGCGCAATCTTCCACGAACTCAAACAGGTGTCTGGAGTCCTCCCCGCCGGTGCTCTTGGGCCCCATTTGCAGGGAAGTGAACTCCACCCCCTCCATTCGCGCCAGCAAATTCCACGCTGCCAGGGGAATGGACCGCAACCGGTCCCGCTTGTTCTTGGGACTCCCCGCCCAGGAAAGCCCCACCTTCAGCTTCTCCGACAGCACAGGACCGGCCCCTGCCCTATCCAGAATGACCGGCGCCACGGGAGGCGGAATCGCCTCGGCCCCCAGCAGATAAGGGAGGCTCATCAGCGAGGTGTAGGTGGAGAACTCCGGCTTGGCGTCGTCCAGCCCCACGCACGCCGCCACGCCGGGAAACCCTTGCAGCAACCGGGTCAGCAGCGGTGGCACGTCCAGAACGATGCGCCCGCCCCGCTCGGCCACCAGCGGAATATAGCGCAGAAACTGGAGCGTATCCCCGTGGCCCTGCTCGCCAAACAGCAGAATGGTCTTGCCCGCGAGCGGCTCGCCCTGCCAGCGCGGCTGCTCAAAGCGGTAATGCTGCTTGCGGAAGCGGGGAATCTCCGTGCGCCATTCGAACTCCTTCCAGCCCTCCTTCAATCGGCCGTGAAGCAGCAGCGCGATGCCCAGGTTCCAGTGCGACTCGGCGTCCTCGGGCGTTTCGCGCACCAGTTGTTCGAGCTGTTCGACGCCCGCCGGGTCGCCGATCAGAGCCAGCAACGAGGCCAGATTCTCCCGCACCGTGCGCGTCGGGTCCAGTTGCATCGACCAGCGATAGGAAACAGCGGCCCGTTCCAACTGGCCCAGCTTTTCCTGCGCCGCGCCCCGCTCGTGGTACGCGTACGCGTGGTTGGGATTGTAGATCAGCGCCATGTCGAACAGCGCAACGGCGGTCTGCAACTCGTTGAGGCGAGCCGACAACTTGCCCATGTTGAAGTACGCGTTGGCATGGCGCGGATCGATCTCGATGGCCTTGCTATAGGCCGCGATCGCCTCCCGGTCCATCCCCGCCTTCACCAGCGCAATGCCCAAATTGTTATAGGCATCCGCGTAGCGCGGGTCCAGCGCGACGGCGCTGCGGTAGGTCTCCACCGCCTCCGCCCACTCGCCCAGCCGGCCCAGGGCGTTGCCCATCAATAGATACGTGGAGGCATGCTGGGGGTCCATCCTCGCGGCCTGGCGAAAATGAACGAGCGCGGCTTTCCAGTCCCCGGCCTCTTGCATGGCAAGGCCCCGGGAGATGTGCGCTTGGCCGCGGTCTGCTTGAACCGCCATGCATTTCCTCCATACAAAACTCAGATGAGGTCTTCCCCGACCCAGCGGACCGGGACACAGAACTCCCTGCGCGCGGTATCTCTACCATCGGCTTTTTCGAGATTTCTGTTCCCTGACCCCTGACAACTGACAACTGAAAACTGAAAACTGTCAAAGATACTGGTCCACCATCCGCTGCCAGGTCGGCCAGTCGTGGGAGTTGTGGGAGTCCCAGATGAACAGCTTGTGGGGAATGCCCTTGGCGCTCAGGATCCGGTCCAGCTCCTGGTTGTCGCCCAGGCATTGGTCGTCCCAGCCGGTCGCCAGCACATACGAATTGCGCCGGAAGCGCTCCAGGAACCAGGGGTCTTCCATGTTGGGCAGGTAGTGGGTGGGCAGGTTGTAGTAGCAGTCCGGATCGTAGTACCCGCCCAGGAAGTTCGACAGATCGAAGGCCCCGGACATCGACAGCATCCCGGTAAACACGTCGGGATGGCGCAGGGCGATGTTGGCCGCGTGGTAGCCGCCGAAGCTGCATCCCAGCGAGACCAGGTGCGAATCGCCGTTCTTGAGCCGGATCAGGGGCACAACTTCGTGGATCAGGTACTCCTCGTACTGCATCTGGCGGGCGATCCGCCAGCGCGGCCCCACGCCCCGGTTGTACCAGCTCTCCTTGTCCACCGAATCCACGCAGAAGACCTGCAACTGCCCGGCGTCGATCTTGCCCGCCAGCGCGGCGATCATGCCCCGGTCCTCAAACTCGAAGAAGCGCCCGCCGGAGGTGGGAAAGACCAGTACAGGCAAGCCGCCATGGCCGAAGATCAGCAGTTCCATCTCCCGGCCCAGCCGCCCGGAATGACCCTTGTGATATTCGCGATTCATGCTCTACCCACCGTTCCCTATTCCCGAGTTTGAAATTCGCAACCTAAAACTGGCTGTCATTCTGAGCGAACGGGGCCCCGAACGTCTTTCAGTTCGGGGGTGGTGAGCGAAGAATCTGCGGCTGTTCTTCGATGAACCTCAGACTCACCACACTAGCCCATGTTGACCCATTTGCATCGTCCCTACGGGACTCAACTTCTCTTCTTTCGCTCACCCCACGCTGAAGCGCGGGGCTAACGAACTCTGCGCCTCCGGCGCGTGCCTCAACTCGGAGCGATCTTGACCATCAACGATGACCTCGTAGCAAATGCGGGCTCGGCCCTGTTCCCTGACCCCTGCCAATTGGAGTCTCGCCGATTTCTTGATACTGTAACAGCCCCGGGGGACCGTTTTCCCAGCGCCTCCCCGCCGCATCGGCCGATATTCTATAAAGGACCGCAACCAATGAATCTGGAATCACAACCCGGTGCTCCGGCCCCCGAGAGCCTGCCGCCCGCGGCGGAGGCGACCCCGCATCCCCGCCTCAAGCTACACCGCGCCTTCCCCAGCCAGACCCTGCCCGGCCGGCGCGACCTGATCGTCTACGTTCCCCCCGGCTACGACCAACAGCCGGAGCGGGCCTACCCCGTGCTCTACCTGCAGGACGGGCAAAACCTCTTCGACGGCAAGACTTCGTTCGTCGAGGGCCGCACCTGGCAGGTGCGCGAGCAGGCCGACGCGGCCATCGAGGCCGGCGAGGTCACCCCGCTGGTCATCGTGGGCATCTACAACGGCGGCGACCGCCGGGTGGCCGAGTACACCCATGAACCCGACCTGAAGATGGGCGGCGGCGAGGCCGAGCAGTACGGCCTGATGCTGACCCGCGAGCTGATGCCCTGGATCGCCAGCCAATACCGCGTCCGTCCGGATCGCGACTCGACCGGCCTGGGCGGCTCCTCCCTGGGCGGGCTGGTCAGCCTCTTTCTCGGCCTGCGCCACGCCGAACGCTTCGGCAAGCTGGCCTTGCTCTCGCCCAGCGTCTGGTGGAACCACAAGAGCATCCTCGGCTACCTGAACGAGCGCGCCCCGCAGATCTGGGAGCGCCCCCGCCTATGGCTCGACGCCGGCGACAAAGAAGGCTTTCGCAGCTTGCAGGATGCCGAAAAGCTGAACCGCCGCCTCAAGGCCAACGGCTGGCTTACTGGCGAGACCCTGCACTTCGAAAAAGTCCACGGCGGAACCCACGACGAAGCCAGCTGGGCCAGCCGGGTGCGGCCGATGCTCCGGTTCCTCTTCCCCGCGGGGTAGGACCCGGTTGCACCAAAACTTCCCCTCGGCTCGCTACTCCTTGGCCACAACGAACCGGATGGGATCTGTCAATGAAAGGGCAGGACTTGAGACGGTGCTCCAGGGCGCCTTACAAAAAATATCATTTGCAATGCATATCGCTTCAGAGTGATAATGCGACCATGGCTTGGGAAGTTGAAGTCAGCGATGAATTCGCAAGCTGGTACGAGGCGCTGGACGAAGCGGAGAGCGTGAGCGTCGATACGGCCGTGGAGATGCTGGTCGAATACGGACCCCGTCTGGGCCGCCCTTTTGCCGATACGTTGAAGGGCTCGCGCTATCCGAACATGAAAGAACTGCGCGTGCAACACCAGGGGCATCCATATCGGATTCTCTTTGCCTTCGACCCGCGCCGCAGCGCCTACCTGATTTTAGGCGGAGACAAGAGCGGCGACGCCAACTGGTATGCAGACGCCCTGCGCCATGCCGAGGCGATCTATGCTCGGCACTTGACGGAGATTGGAGAGTAGTGATGACCAAGAAGTGGAGCGAGATTCGTCGCCAGCACGCGCCGGAGGTCGAGGAGCAGATTCGCCTCAAGGTGAAGGACGCCGCTGAGGTGATGACGCTGCATCAATTGCGGCAGGCGCGGCAACTGACTCAGGTCAATCTGGCGCAGATCTTGAAGATCAATCAAGGCGCGGTCTCGACCATGGAGAAGCGGACCGATATGTACGTTTCCACGCTGCGCAACTTCATCCAGGCGATGGGTGGGCAATTGCGCATCACCGCCGAATTCCCCGAAGGGACGGTCGAGATCGAACAATTCGAAAACACCGCCAACCTGAATCCGGCGGCATAAAAGGACTGGCATACTGTCTCAAGACGGATCCTTTGTGTAGATCCAAAAAGTTAGGTTACGTGACGGCCGCACGCGGACCTGGCCACGATTTGCCTCAATCGGCCATCTTCGGCGATACTTAGATGTTGAGTCTTGCGAGGCTGGGCGCTCTTGCTTGGCCGTTGATTCGGCAGGGCGCGCTTGATCGAGCTGCCGCCGGCCGGGAAGATCCCCATAGACCCCAACAGAGCACAGGAATCTGAAAGGAACCGTATCGCCGTGGTGATGATTCGTTTGGCGCGCTTTGGCGCCCGCAAGCAGCCCTACTACCGTATCGTGGTCATCGAGAAGGACCGCGCCCGCAATGGCCGTTCGATCGAAGTGGTCGGCACCTACAACCCCCGCACCAACCCGGCCACCGTGGACCTGAAGCACGAGCGCATCGCCTACTGGCGCGGCGTGGGCGCCCAGTTTACCCCCATCGTTGCCAAGTTGGTCGCCAAGAATCCGGCGCCGGCAGCCGAACCCGTCGCCGCCTGATCTCTATTTCCCTCCCCAGGGGCGTTCTAAACGTGTGCGCGCGGGCATTTGAGCCGCCGCGCACACAATTGCTGACGGCGACGGGTGTCTGCTGATACTATTCAGCCCACCGATTCAAGTCTCTAATTTTCGGACGCATCCGGTCAGGGGCACGAGCATGACCCAAATCGATATGGTCGCAGTGGACGAACTGGTTCGCGAGATTGCGCGGGCCTTGGTGGATGAACCGGCAGCCGTCGAGGTCGAATCCGTCGGCCGGGACGAAAACACGGTGCTCAAGCTGCGTGTCGCGCCACAGGACGTGGGCAAGGTGATCGGCAAACAAGGCCGCACCGCCCGCTCGGTGCGCACCATCCTGGGAGCCGTCAGCATGAAGCTGCACCACCGCTACACGCTGGACATCCTGGAAGAAGACGAATAGGTGCCGCTGGCCGCCGCTCAGCCCTCCGGCACGCCCCCGAGGCTGCCATGACTCCGCCGGAAGAAGCCAAGCAATGGGTGTGGCTCGCCCGCATTCGCCGCCCGCAGGGCCGCAAAGGCGAGGTCTTCGCCGATATTCTCACCGATTTCCCTGAAAAATTTGCCGAACGCAAGCAGCTTTGGCTGCTGCGCGAAGGTGTGCCTGCCACTGCCCCGCGCCAGGCCGAGCTAGCGAATCACTGGCTGCACAAGGGCGGCGTGGTGCTGCATTTTGCCGGCATCGACTCCATCACCGCCGCCGAGACCCTCAACGGCCTCATCGCCGCCATTCCCCACGCCGCCCGCGCCCCGCTGCCCGAAGACGAGGTCTATATCGCCGACCTGATCGGCTGCCTGTTGGTCGATGTGGCCGGCACGGAGCCGGTAGATGTGGGCGAGATCGAGGACGTGGACCGCACCGCCGGCCCGGTGGCGCTGCTGGTCGTGCAGGGCAAGTCGGGCGAGGTGCTGGTTCCCTTCGCCAAGGACTTTCTGCGCAACATCGACCTCGAAACCAGACGCGTCGAGATGACCCTCCCCGAAGGACTGATCGACCTGAACGCCCCTGGAAAAGCCTGACGGGCGAAAGCCCCCGAAAGTGCATCACAAAAGACCGGCAGTTAAGTGCAGCCGGCTCACGGCCGCATGTTACGCCGGGAAAATGCAGCCGCTGACTTGCTAACTCGCCATTTCCGCGAAGCGGAAGCTAACTTGCTGCTTTTGTTTTACATACGCATTGTCTGCGACCAAGACCGCAGGAAGATTCGAGTCGCCGCCAAATGGGGTCTCGACGGGACTCCGAACGACTCCGCTTCTGACCAAAACGGTGATTCATCGAAGATGCGAATGGGCTTCTTCATAGAGCCATCCGGCAGGCGCACCTGCTATTGGAACGCCAGCGGCTTCCACGCACCGCCCTCTTTCAGCGCCAACTGAATGGGCCGGGGAGGGCCTTTGCGCGGCACCGTCACCTCGATCCACAGCTCCTGGCCGGCCTTGAGAGGCACGGGACTGGCGGCCTTCTCCGCAATGTAGAAATCGACCGGTGACTCCAGCCGCATCTCCGTGCAGGACGAGCCCGGCAGCGCCTCGACCGCGACTCCGGCGAAACTGGTCTCGGGGTCCTGAAGG
>Ga0316217_10004734_pt1 | contig 14492 bp, 11 predicted proteins | sample 1anoAmetaG_FD_203633 | JGI IMG/M metagenome (GOLD analysis project Ga0316217, IMG submission 203633) | Freshwater microbial communities from Trout Bog Lake, Wisconsin, USA - 1anoA | ecosystem: Environmental > Aquatic > Freshwater > Lake > Hypolimnion/Profundal zone | place: USA: Wisconsin... | reverse complement strand
AGCTGGAACTGGGCGGCTGGGCGTTACTCCATTTGCCGGCGGCGCTGAAAGATGAACCGCCGCTGGCATCGCTGCCGGTCAAAGTGACGGGAGCCGCACTGACGGCGAATGAACAAACCAATATTCCAACGAAGCAAGAAAACGGTAGAATTCGCCGAGTTTGGTGGTTCAGTCCGAATATATTTTGTCCATTCTGTTGCATCTTAAGTCCGTATCTGTCATTTCATCGGGCAGCTTTCAAATTCAGTTTCAGGTTGCTTTCGAGCAGCGCGGCAAAAGCCGCGCCCAACGCCTGTTGCCCGCGTGCGTCAAAGTGCAAATGGTCGGCTTTCGTGGCGAAGGTGGGATCATCGATGTCAATCATCCTAGCATTATCCACGGTCGCAGCCACCCACGCCTGACCGCTCCGCACTAACAAATAATCTGGATACAATTTTGCAGCGGGCGTTGAGTATACGGTTTGCTGGCTTGATATGCTGCTAAAATAAAACGGCAGATCCAGATCAAACTTAGCCCGCACGTCACTGATGAAATTGGCCAGGTTTGCGCCATACGGTCCGGACAATTTTTCTCCGCCGTCAATATCCGACTCGCCCTGCACCCAGATCATGCCCGCCAGTTTAATTTTGCTATGTGGGTATTGCCCGTGCAGCACTGCCAGCCCCTTATTTACCACTTTTTGGAACGTCTGGTAGTGAACTCCCTCCGAGTTAGTCGGGGCATGGTTATTGGGTTTCCAATCCACGCCCAAACTTGAACCACCTTTGGCATACTTGATAATGGCCAGCTTAACGCCAGAGGTTTGCTCAACGAAGCGAGCCAAATCGTGCCCCAAAGTCACTTCGGGACCAAAACCACCCGCTGGCATTTGTGTGCAGCCCGGACGCAAAGTGGTCAGCCGTCCGAGCGTGCCATCGGTGTTCGCCGCCATGCCGTGGGTGTAATAGTAGAACGGCACATCAGGCTGCGGTAATTGGAGGTTAGCCGGAAGCTCACTACCAGACGCACGTCCGTCCGCATTGGATTGTCCGCCGAGCAGCACAACATACAAGAGCCTCGGTTCGTCAACATTGGTGTTGAGTTGGCCGAAAGCAAATTGGGGGATCGCCAAACCCAGCATGATCCACCAAGCCAAATCTGTTTTCCTGATCAATGGTAGCCTTTGTCAATATTTTGCCGCCAACGAACTAAGTTGTGAAACCAGTGCCGGGTCGAAATCCGTCGGATCCTGGTAGAAGTAGGCAATGCGAGTGCCACCCGTGTTCCAAGTGGTCAAATAATACATGGTTTGAAACTTGCACCACGTTGCCGAACCATCGGCAAACACCTCGTTGCCGCCCGCAGGCAAACTGCCCGAGGCGTGGTGTGGTGGCATACCCTGAAAATATGGACTCGTGGAAACACCCCAGCCGCCGTCAATCTTCATCACCGCATCGGCAGCGAGACACCAAGCTGGTTTGGCGTTAGCCAATTTGATTGGGCTTCGCGCCGCGAACGAGCCAGCGGGGTTGAGCCAAGTGGTAATACCACCGAAATATTGGTAGCCGATGATATATTGAATCCCAACCGGATCGTATTGGGGAAAGCCTGGACGATTCGGACAAGTCCAAACCGTCGGCCCGGCATTGGTGCTGATGTCCATGCCATACCCTTTCCAAGCGCTCTGTTGCGGAGGATTAATACAGTGTTGAACCCAAGTCCCATTATTTGGATCCTGCCTGACGGGAACTACCGCGTCGGCATTATCACCGGCATAAAGTATGGAACTGACTCCCAGTTGCCGCAGGTTGCTCAAGCATTGGGTGCGTTTGGCCTTTTCCTTGGCGCTGGCCAAGGCCGGCAACAACATGGCCGCCAAGATAGCTATGATGGCTATAACCACCAGCAGTTCAATCAAGGTAAAACCTTTTCGCAATTCGTGATTAATCTTCATAAGCATTTCATATTTGGTTTGAAGAGCCGGCCCACCCCAAAGGCCGGCCCTTCGCTGCCCTTGCCGCAACCCATTACGGCAAAATCAAAATTAGCCCTCTTACGGATAAACCAAACGGTAGAACACCGTCGGCTTGGTCGGGTCAACCGTAATCGAGGCATTGCCATCACTCACGCCCGGAACCGTGCTCCATGCCGCGCTGCTTGGATTGAGGCCGGTGGCCAGACTATTGGTCTGGCTCACAAGCCGCCAACCCTGGCCCGCTGGCCAAGTGAGCGTCAGGGTGAATCCGGTGATGCTGTTGGTGATCGAGGCTGGGCCGGTCGGACCACTGGCAATAACCAAATTAATCTGGCCACTGCCCGTATCTACGATGGACGCGCTGCCGGCCGGAGCAACATCAAAAACAGGAGTCGCATTAAATGTGGTTCCGTTGGTGCTGCCATAAGTAAATAAAGTGTAACTTCCCACCGCCAACGACGTGCCAGATGTGATGCTTACAACGCTGCTGTTAGGCGCCAAGGTTCCCGCCACGGCCACCTGATTGCTGACGCCACCGGCCGTTGTCACCACGAAGTTGTTGGTGGATGTGGAATTCAATATGAGGTTTCCGTTGAAGGTCAAAGTGCCAACCCCGTTTACGCCAGCCGCAAGCACCGCAGTGGCGTTCACCGTAGTCGCACCACCAATAATGCCGGTGCCGCCCAACGTGCCGCTGTTGACCGTCACCGAACCGGTGCCGGTGCCTAAGCCGGAGGGATTGTCCACCAACAGTGTTCCATTGCTGACGGTCGTTATACCGGTCAAACCCGTATTGTCGGCGGTCAGTTCCAATGTCCCGTTACCAACGCTGGTCAACCCGCCAATACCGGAAAGCGCCTGGCCAATCGAGATGCTGTAGCCGTTGTTATCAATTGTCAGCCCGTTGGCCGTCACACCAACCGTGTCGAAGCCGGACGGCATGAAGGCGGCGTTGTTGGTGCGTGCCCGCAACGTGCCACCGTCGAAATTCAACGTGACGGTGCCGGCGGTTTTGCTGAGTCCGATGGTTTTGAGAACGCCGTTCGTCAGCAAATTGAGCGTGGCACTGCCGTCAGTGTTGGGACACAACTTGACCTGCAAGGCGTCCATAAAAGCCGGGCCGGTTCCGCCACCGATGGTCAGAACGCCGGTCGCCGTGCCGGTGTTGCCGCTGCAAACCCGGATGGAGGTCGGATTCCCGGCCGTGACGTTGGTGGCGGTGAATGTGCCGCCGGAAATAGTCAGCGTGCCGTTTCCAGCCTTGTTGCCGATGTAAACATCAGGGTTGCTGACGCCAACCGTGTCGGCAAAGGTGGTGTAACCGCCCGTCTGATAAAAATTGCCCGGAGCGGAATCGCCAATGACAAAATAGTAATTCGGATTGATGACCAGATTGCCGGCCTGCATGGTAAAATCACCGCCGTTGTTGGTGTCCACCGTAAACCGGCTGGGCAAATACCCGGCCGTGGCCGTGTTCCGAATATACAAAGTGCCCGCGCCGGATTTTGTCACGCCGCCGGTGCCAGTCCAGGTTCCCTCCGTTGCGGTTGGCTGGCCATTGGTTGTGCCGAGGGTCAGATCCGCCCCGGCGGCAACATTGAAAATGCCAGCACCGGCAAAGTTGACCGGGCGCCGGGTGCTTTGGTTGGTGCCAGTGAAATTCAGCGTGCCGCCGTTGGTGCCAAACGTGAGCGCATTGGCAATGTTGTAAGCCGAGCCGAGCGAACAATTCCCGTCCGCCGCCGTGCTGGCGCTCACAGTGCCGCCATTGATGGTCGTCACCCCGCTGTAAGTGTTCGTGCCCGAAACCACCAGCGTGCCGTTGCCGGCCTTGGTCAAACCAGCTATTCCGGCGATGACGGTGCTGATGGTCACATTCTTGCTGCCGCCCAAGGCGTTGACCGTCACCGTCGGCGAAGTGCCGGCCAAAGTCAGCACGTTCGTGCTGGCACCGCCGTTGTTCAACGTCCAGCCAGCCGGAGTATTGGTGTTGGTATCACCAAAAACCAGATTCCCAATCGTGCGCGGTGAATTAAGGCTCACAGTGGCATCAGCAGTAATATCCAAAGTGCTAAAATCAGCAGTCACTCCGCTGCCGTTGCCGATAACGTTCTCCAGCCAGTTTCCCGCAGTGTCCCAGCCGCCACCAGACACATCTGTCCACGTTGCGGCGGAGAGAATATCGGCAGACAAACTCGGCGATGTGAAACTGTAATTCGTCGTTCCAACGCCGCTCAAAGCGACGGTCACGCCAAGCGCCGCGCCGGGACCGGCACTGGCAAAATTGGCGTTGGTGGCGTAGATGGTGTCGCCGCTGACCACTCCCGACAACGTGCCGCTCGTGACGGTGGCGGTCGTCGTGCCGTCATAGGCTTTGCTGTTGGCGGTTGCACCGGAAAACGTCAAGGTTTTCGGCTGGACTACCTGCGATGTCATAGGTGCAGAAACACTGGAAGAATTATCACTATCCCCGCCGTAGGTTGCCACGATGCTGGCGTGTGTCGTCGCCGACAAACCGTTCAACGGGCTCAAAGTAATGTCCACGGTGCCGCCAGAGCCGGGCAAGGTTCCCGTGCCGATCACCGTGCCGCCGACGCCACCATCATAAACCGTCACCGCTCCGCCATGCGGTGCTGGGCTGCCGCCGGTCACAACAACATGAAACACCAGCGCGTCGCCGTAAGTGGAAGGCGAAACCCAGGGAGATTTAAGGGCAATGGTCGTGGTGCTGGAAGGCAGAGTGCTAACCACATGCAGCACCAGTTTTGTGCCGCTGGTGGCATTCAGCGTGGCCGAACAATGTGCGGCCAAGCCGTTGACGCCGACCGTGCCAGAGAAGGTCGCCGGCGTCCCAGAGACGGCTCCACTAATGAGCGTGTAATCACCGGCGCCGAGCGGAGAACCATAGTTGTTAACTGCAATCGTGGTGCCGGCCAGGTTCAAGGTGCCGGCAGAAACCGTCAACGCCGGGTGAGAAGAGTCACCCAATACCGTTGCCGGGTTATAGTTCAAAGTGGCCGAACGCGAACTTAAGTCCACCGTGGTGCCGCCTTTGAGAGTGGCTGACGAGCTATTGGTGCCGGTGGCAGTCAGAATGGCACTGGTCCCCCAAGTATAAGTCGGGTAAGCTGAAACATCAAAAGTCGCGCCCGCAGCAATGTTGACAGTGGAGCTGGCAGCTATCGAGCCGCTGGCAGTCAAGGCCAACGTGCCGCCATTGATGATGGTGTTGCTGGCATAGGTGTTGGCAGCCGACAACGCTAGGTAACCGCTGCCGGTGGAAGTTAAAGACCCGGCTCCGGAAAGCGCCTGTGCATTGGTGATGCTGAAGCTGTTGTTGTCAATCGTCAGCCCGTTGGTGGTGATGGCAGCAGTGCCAAAGCCACTCACGATGAAAGCCGCGTTGTTGGTTTTGGCGCGCAAGGTGCCGCCGTCAAAATTCAAAGTGGTGGTGCCCGCCGTGCCTTTGCCAATCCCGTTGGCCTTCAAAAGTCCATTCGATGACAAATTGAGAATCCCGTAGCCATTATTCGCAGCGCAAAGAGTGACTTGGAGGGCATCCACCGTGGCCAAAGCACTACCGCCGCCAATGGTCAGCGTGCCGCCGCTGGTGGTGGCCGTGTTGCCGCTGCCGACGCGTATGGATGTCGGATTCCCTGCCGTTGCATTTGTAGCCGTAAATGTTCCACCGGAAACACTCAGCATGCCAGTCCCGGTTTTGTTGCCGATAAAAACATCGGGGCCGGCGACGCCCACCGTGTCAGCAAAAATTGTGGAGCCACCAGTCTGGTTAAAGGTGCCACTGGTGGAATCACCGATGACAAAGTAATAACTAGAATTAATCAGAAACTTGCCAGCCTGCATGGTGAAAACACCGCCGCGACTGCTGTCCACACCAAACCGATAGGTGCCGCCAGTGGAGTTGTTGGACACAATCAATGTCCCAGCACCAGCATTGGTGATTCCGCCCGAGCCACTCCATGCACCCAAGGTGGTAGTGGGTGTGCTATTCAAAGTTCCCAAAGTCAAACTGGCTCCTGCCGCAACATTAAAGATGCCTGGGCCCGTGAATGTGACCGGCCGGGTGCTCTGGCCGGTGCCGGTAAAATTAAGCGTGCCGCCGCCTGCCCCAAAAGTCAGCGAGTTGGCCACGTTATAGGCGGCCCCTAATGAGCAATTCCCATCCGCTGCTGTATTCGCGGTCAGCGTTGCCCCGTTACTGACGGTGGTGATGCCCGCATACGAGTTGAGAGCTGAAAGAACATTTGTGCCGCCACCAGACAAAGTCAAATTGGTGGTTGCCGCACCGCTGATGACCCCCGAAACAGTCAAGGTCTTGCCCGAAGTTACCTTCCAAGTCTGGCTCGCGCCCAAAGCAACGGGCGTCCCGATGGACATATTGACCGTGGAGGCCGACAGGTCAACATTGCTGGCTCCCAGTGTCAGTGTGCCAGCACCGTTGATGGCAATGTCCGTCAAAGCACTGGCCACGCTGATGCCACCCCACGAACTGGAAGTTCCCAGCGTCGAGCCTGCACCGAGGGAACTACCGTTCCAAGTGGCAACATCCGTGGCTGCCGGCGAGCCATTGACTCCCGCGCCACCGCTCCAGGCACCGGCCGTCGCCCCGGTGAGATCCGTGACGGAACCCGTCTTCGTAGCCACTTGCGCCTGTATGGCTGCGGCTGACATCAAAAATAAGATGGTCAAAAAGTTCAGCCAGCCAAAGCCAGTGCTAAACGATGCAAGGCAGGTTTTTCCTAATGGGAAGTTGTGTTTGGTTTTCATTGTATCACTCGGTTTCAGGTTTGGAGGCATTATGAGTTGGTTGGTTGGCTTTCACGGGTCGTGGTTTCAGAAATTAATCTAACCTAGAAATGAAATCCGTAACCTGTCCATCTGGACAGGTATTGAAAATTCCACAAACGAAGAACCCAGGGAAACCGCGCTCTAATTAATGAATGATCCCACGCTGAAATGCGGCCGTGGCGGCTTCGGTGCGGTCGCTCACTTCCAGCTTGGCAAGAATGTTTTTCACATGAAATTTTGCGGTGAATTCCGAAGCTCCCAGCACGCCGCCAATTTCCTTGTTGCTCAAGCCTTTGATCAGCAGGCGCAGCACTTCCAATTCCCGGGGGGTCAAGTCCGAACCGGACGCATGGTCGGCCAAACTGCGGGCGATTTCCGGGGGGACAAATTTTTCACCGGCGGCGACGACTTTAATGGCGCGGAACAATTCATCGCCCAAAACATCCTTGCGCAAATAACCCAAGGCTCCCGCCTGATAGGCACGATACACATCCTCCTGCGCATCAAAACTGGAGATCATGATAATTTTGGCCTTGGGAAAATCCCGGCATAACGTCGCCGTCGCTTCAATGCCGGTCATGTCCGGCAAACGCAAATCCATCAGCACCACATCGGGCTGATGCTTCCGGTAAAGTTCAATGGCCTGCCGCCCAGTGCTGGCCTCACCCACGGTCTGCAGACTGTCGTCCATTTTGAGCGACGTCAGCAACCCGATGCGCACGACAAAATGGTCGTCCACGATGAGGATTTTAATTTTCTTCTTCATGAATATTTTCCAAGCCGACCGCCGCCACGCGCAAGGGAACCGTCACTGTCACCACCGTGCCGCCGCCCGGCGGGCTGGTGATATCCAGCACGCCGTGGATTTTTTCCGCGCGCTCGCGCATGCCCAGCAAGCCAAAATGTCCCGCCGCACTCGACGCGGCATGAGTCACATCAAAACCGCAACCGTCGTCCCGCACCACCAACCGCACCGCCGCCGGTTCAAAATGCAGACTAATATGAATCAATCTGGCATTGGCGTGTTTGAGCGCATTAGTCATGGCTTCCTGGCTGACCCGCAATAAATGACTTTCCAACTTGGTCGCCAGCGGCATGGGCGGGCCGACAATCTCGACTTCAATCTTCACCGGCAGGCCGTTGCTGGTTTCACGGGCCATCTCGGACAAGGCGGCGGGCAGGCCGCCCTTTTCCAAGGCAAGCGTGCGCAAATTACGCACCGTGCGGCGCGCTTCATCCTGACCGTGCCGCACCATCTGCCGGGCCATGCTTAAAATCCGGGCCGAGTCCGCCGGCAATTCGCGGAGCGAGTCGCTGAACGCTCGCAATTGGAGACTGATGCCCGCGAGCGCCTGCTCCAAGGTGTCGTGCAATTCCCGGGCGATACGGGTGCGTTCTTCCAGCGTGGCTTCGCGCTCCGCCTTTTCACGAATAATTTTCGTTTGCGAATCCACCTGCCGCCGCAACTGAAACACCCACAAGGCGACCAGCGCCAGCAGCAGTGCCAGCGCGCCCACGGCCAGCGCCAGCCGCTTGGGGGTCCACCACGGCGGCTGCGATATGATTTTTATCGCGGCCGGGGAATCCAAAAGCAACTCGAAGGAATCCAAGTCGCTGGCAGCTCCGCTTCGATTGCCCAGGCTGGCATAGACGCCCGTCAGTTCGAGCTGGCTGCCGGTCCGCAGCGAAGGCAACGTGGCTTCGCTTCCCTGATACCGCGCCAAAAACGGCCGCAGTCCAGCCTCCATTTCCAAGATCACCTCCGACCGGTCCAACCGGCGATTCAACAACGTGGCGGTAATCTGCACGCGGATGGCGTCCAGTCCGGCTCCCGCCAACGTATCCGCGACCAATATTTTTGGCACCGGCAATGGTTCTTCACCGGTCTTGCGCACCGTTGCATCGCGCAACACCGGCGAAGGGCCGCCCAACTCGGGATAACCAACCACATCCACCCGGTCGCCCGTTTTGATGCCGTCAGCACGACTGGCAAAGAAGCGCAACCCCAGGTTGTTCCCCATCAGGAAAAATTCATGGCCGCGCTGCGAAATAATTTCTCCGGTGACATGAACCTGCCGAAAGGCCGCCGCGTGAACATCAAATTGCTGCAATTGGTTCAGGGTTTTGACGGGCATCGCAAACGGCTCCTGCGGCGACGACTCATCCACATTGACGACGGCATTTTGGATGCGGATGCCACCGGTTTTTATCTGGTGGGTCTGGTCATCCCATAAGACCAGCAGACAGCCGCGCAGGCGCACCAGTTTATTTTCCCAGTTCTCAAATCCTGCCAGATCTTGATCCGTGATGCTGATGGAAATTTTTCCCCAATGCGTCAGGAGCGTCAGCGACTGTTTTTGAATGTCGGTGATGATGCCTTCGATTTCCATATACTGGTTATCCAAGCTGCCATTGACCAATTGATCCCAAGCCGGATGCACCGGTTCGGGAAACCGCCCATCACCCAGAAACTTCGCATTGGGCGCGCGGACTAACGGGGAGAAAACCCCGTCAGAAGTATAACCCTGGATTTCCAGAAAATCACCGGGATGCACTTCGCATACCTCGGCAGCAGCATCCGTAAGCTGGACGAAAACCCCGCGCGTCGAATCCTGCAACACGAAGTTGCGAAAATAATCCGGCCAAACACAGGTGACCACCCCGCGCAAATGGACCGGGTAGTGGCGCGCAGATTCGCCGCGATCCAATTGGGCCACCTGACTGGCCGTGGTCAACTGGGGTAATTTTACGCCATTCCCGGCGGCGGAATGTTCGCGCAAACAAACGCTGGACAAGCACCAGTTGGTTCCCAACCGCCGGCAAATCCCGATGGCTTCCACCTGATGACCCGCCAAGGCAACAGCTTCCCCGGTGCGCTCGACCAACAGGCTGGTGCTGGCATCTTTCAAAACCAACGGTGCCGCGTTTTCAGTGGCGGACAACTGACCGAGCACATGAAAAATTCCACCTTCACTTTGGGGCAGTTCCCGGATGGCTTCGCTGGGTGAGCGCAAAGGATACGCCGCCCACACTTCCGAGGCGATTTCCATGATGTGAAGGCTCCGACCATCCAGGACCGTCAGCGAGCCCCAGATTTCCTGACCGCCGGTGCTGAATACGGTTCGGCCAACACCTTTGACCAGAATTTTGCTGTTCATCAACAACGGAGCCGAAAGGCCGGTGTCATCCAGCACTTCCAGTTCCATGCGGTTGTTGCTGGAGGAGCGAAATTCCATTTCCATTCGTCCGGAACGCTTGGTGATAAAACGGACGAACCCTTCAAATTGAGCCCACTGATTCGTGTCGGCATCCGTGTTTACTGAGCCGATGAAATGAAGCGTTGGTTCCGGCACCGGCTCTTCGCCCAGAACACAGATGGCCGGTTCCCTTCCGCCTAAATACAATCGGCTGCCATCATGCGAATTAAGATAAAAGGTATAACTCCCGGATCGCGGCACCTGTAGCGCTCCCGAGAATTCCAGGCCCACGTTGGGCTTGCCAGCCCAGCGACCAAGTTGAAAATTCGTCGCCACACCCGATTCGATCAACGGCCACTGGCTGAAATCCGGAAGCCTTGGCCAGCTCCCGGCATAAGCATTAAAAGACAAGCCGGGCATCACTCCAGTGGTTCCAGCGAAAAATTCGGTATTGGAATGCGACAAATAAACATCCGGTATGCTTTGCCGTGGGATTCCCGGTCCGGAAAATTCCAGTGACAAATCACCGTCACCATATTGCTTGAACCATTCCAGCCGAATCGGATGACCGCCCGCCTCAAGCGCAACGGTGGCAGATTTTTCCAATAGTTTATGCACGCCGTCATTGTCCACCAACGCGGCAGCATGAATCGCTAGCCCGGTCCGCCGCCGGATGACTTCGCAATTGGTGGCGGTCAAGGCCAGTTGCTGTCCCGCCTTCAACTCCTGGCCGGAAAAATTCAGCCAAAACATTTCCGCGCCGGAATTATCGGCGAGCGCCAGCACTCCGCGCGCGGCATTGGCAGCGCAAACCGTTCCCGTCAGCGCCAAACTGCAATTAAATCTCTGTTTGGAGCCAACCAGCTTTTGCAACTGCGCCACCTTCGTTAAGGTCACCGGCGGCAAAACTGCCTGCGCAAATATGTTGTTCGCCGAAACAAAACAGAACCAGAAAAGCAAAACCCACAATCCGACAAACCCCAAATAACGCCTCGAAAAATAACGGCTGACAAAAATCTCCGCCGCCGGTTTTTTCCGGGCTATCGAAATTGTGCTTTGGGTGTAAGGCAGCATTAAAGGAATCTGCTCACCTTACAAACATGAACAAGCCGATGCAATCTTGCAACAATTTCGATTGCGCTTGAAAGACAAAGCAGTTCGCGTTGCTCAACAATAGTTTGTTCGCTACGCTCAACAATGACGAATCGCGCGGCAAATTCACGGTTTCCATTTACGACGATCATTTGTCGCGCGCGGACGCCGGCGCTCATGCTGGCGGCGGCGGCTAATGCCGCCGCTAGCCAGCACCGGCCAGCCTGCATCGGTTTACGATGCCCACTGACGGCTGGCCTTGAGCTCACAGCGCGCGCGATTCGGACGCGATAGGTTCGCGAATGATTACGTTTCAAGAGAACCATTTTGGGTTCGCCATGCTTTACCGCGCTGTGCGGCGTCGAACTCCTCGTCGCTAACGCTCCTCGTCGTAATGATGGCCCGTCCGGCACGGACCACACTTCCGGCAGTGTGACCGAAGGCCGCGAGACTCCGGACGGCCAGATCCGGCATTATGTCCCAGGCTTCACCGAGCCGACACTTGTGCTGCGCACCAAGTATCGGCACGGTTCCGCCAGTGCCCGCTGCCGGACTCGACATTTTCTGCCAGCTTCATTCCGTTTCACTGCATTCCGACTGCCGCAAATTGCCGAGACCGGCATGGATTCAGGCGGGCACTCCCGGTGAAAATAGGTTGGCTCCCTACGGTCGTGGATAGTTTGCTCGCTACGCTCGATAGGTTGGTTGAAAGTTTTTTGTGTCGGCAGCTTCGTTTTCAGACCCCTTTTTTCCTGCTCAGCGTCCCTCTCTATCGCCCTCACGGCCTTGCCCAATCACACCAGCCCGCCTCGCGCGGCTCCTTCTGAAGACTACTTCCACGCAGGAGGGCTGGGGCGCGGCTTTTTCGTGAAGGGCGATAGACCGAAGACGCACAGCAGATCAGTAAAAAAAAGATCATGAAAACTACATCACAAAAAAAATAACTCAGGGCTCGTGAGCAGATCCGCACAATCGAGCAGTCCGACACCAGCACCGGAAGCGCCGAGCGCAGTAGCACCGAAGCCGGACACCCGACTTCCGATTGATTTCGAGGCACGGAAGGCAAACCGGACGTTGCCCACCGACAAGGTTTTGGCCTTGTTGCACACCGTCAATCCCGACCTGTTCAATCTCGCCGAGGTTGTCGGCAAGTGGATTTGGGTTTCGTTCAAGGAGCAGCCCGCCGCGACTTTGCGGCAGCAGTTGGCGCAGCTTGGTTTCCATTGGAACCGTGAGCGGCAGGCATGGCAGCACCCGTGCGGCGCATTCCGTTTGCGCGGTGCAGGCGACCCGCACGAAAAGTATTCGTCCTATTATCCCGGCGATCAGAAGCCCGCGTGACCTTCACCACCGGATTTTTATGACCAACATTTACACCTTACGCGCTGGCGACATTGTCGAGTATGCCGGCCAGCCGTGCGAAGTTTTACGCGTCAATGATTGCGCCGCCGTTGTGGCGGTGATTCAGAAGCCGCGCACCATCACGCCGCGCTTTGGCAAGCCGGTGACCATTCAGCCAAGCCCCAAGCACGCTTGGATTTCCGCACAGTCTGAAATTCCCATCCTTAACCGCTGACACATTATGAATAAAAACGAATCACCCTTTGGCCCCGTCATCTACGCCTACACCAGAGCGCAAGCCGTCGCCGACGGCGTGCAGGTCGAAGTAACCAAGACCGCCAAGGAAGCCGGCATCAGCTTCCCCGTGTTTCTGACACGGACCGTGTTTGATGCCTATGTCGCCGTGCCGGAAGGAGTCGAAGCCCAGGACGAGGTTGGCAGACTTTGGGATATTGTCTGGATGTTGCGCTTCGCAATTCTGCGCAGCCGCAGCGGACAAGACCGCGTGGCAGTTGCCCTGTATGTCCGCAACGACAACCGCCGCGCCAAGCTGGTGAAGTTGATTGCCCAATGCGGCCCGCTCGACATGGACGACGCATCACCCGCCATCACCGTGATGCTGCCGGACGAAGATTGACCACCGACCAACACGCGCCCGTTGCCAACCGCAGCGGGCGCAAAAAATTTTTCGCAGCTTCGCCTGGCTGGCGCGCCGCGATATTTCTTTCATCGGGGATGGCGCATCCCCGAACCCCAACGCCAAAGCGCCAGCGCTCTGGACACCATGTCGCTTTGCCCAATTTTTCGCATGAATATGCGAGATGACAATCTTGTTATATTGAAAATAATATCTCCATTTTTATCGATACCATGATGCTTTCGAAAAAATATCAGAAGATTATTACAATCGACCCGCTGGTCGCAAATGGCGAGCCGTGCATTCGCGGTCTACCGATTACAGTTAAGGAGATTGCGCATCGTGTGACCAACCAGACACCGCTAACGCAGATTTTGATTGAGTATCCGGGGTTGACGATTGAAGACTTAAAAGCGTGTATGTCCTTTTTGGCCGACCAACCAATCGGCGTGTATTTAAATACATTAAGCTGATATTCTAAACTCGCCCCGCCTCAATCGCCGGCAGGCTGCGGCAAATAGTGTTCGCGTTGCTCAATAGATACGAACGCACCAACCATTCACGGGCTGCGCTGTGGCCAGTGTGGCTCACACCTCCGCCCGTCGCTCGATCTGGCTCGGCACGCTTCCGCCCGCGGCCTGGCCGGACTCGCCAGCTTTCCGCCCGCTCCACTTCACTGCCGCGTCCGCCAACGACGGCGGAGCGCTATCGTTTCGTTCCAACGGTCGAAAACTGGCCAGACCGGATAAAACCGGTCGCGCCCAGCGCTGGCAATATTTCAAAACGGTGCTAGGTTCCCAATGGAAAGCCAGAATGTGTATGAATCCAAGAGCACACATTACTGATCGGCTCGACGGGGCGGTTCAATCGGGTTTAGCATCCATGTTGTTTGCGGCGAAATATGTTCCGGCCCGGAATATGGCCATGGGTAACGGGCAGAATTCCCAGCCGCACGCAACCAGGACAGCCAACCATGCAAACAAGGGCAAATGGGTGAAACATAAATACAGCTACCTGCGCTGGGGGATTAACGAATGAAACCGCCGGGGCCGCGATGCTCCGCATATCGGCCGAGCCCGCAATAGGCCGCGCGACTTCGTCCGGCCAAAAACCAGCAATACGGCGCGAGGCTGCGCCTATCGCCGAAGAAAGCAACATTAGCCCGCGCGACTTCGTCCGGGCAAGCCACCAGCAATATCCGTGAGATCGGTCATTTCTGCCCCGCCTCCATTGCGCACGCTCATTGCGGCGGACAGAAACCACCGAACTCACTGGGCAAACCAAGTTGGACCGACACCCCGGCGCTGGGCTTCGCGGCCTGCTGTCTCAGGTTCCCCCTGATCTTTCTTCGAAAACGTGGACAGGTAAAGCGGAGTGCTTGGTTAATGTTTAACTGAACTGGTTTTCAAAATCCACAGGAGATTGATAACCCAAGGCGCTGTGGAACCGCCGAGTGTTATAA
>Ga0316217_10004731_pt1 | contig 14508 bp, 16 predicted proteins | sample 1anoAmetaG_FD_203633 | JGI IMG/M metagenome (GOLD analysis project Ga0316217, IMG submission 203633) | Freshwater microbial communities from Trout Bog Lake, Wisconsin, USA - 1anoA | ecosystem: Environmental > Aquatic > Freshwater > Lake > Hypolimnion/Profundal zone | place: USA: Wisconsin... | reverse complement strand
TGGCTTGGGGGCATCATTCCAGGCGGCGCCCGCTCCCCCGCGCGTCCTCCGATCGGAACGATCCCATGGCCTCCCCAGCCCCGGCATGGTACCAGCGGCCCGTGGACGTGGCGCGCCACGGCTGGATGATCCTGTGCGAGGCGGGCAACGGCTTCGTGCACAATTCGGACTTCCGCCAGGCCTCGTCCCTGGCCTTCTACAGCACCATCACCCTGCTGCCCACCCTGCTCCTGCTGACCTTCCTCCTGGGCCTGGGCATCGGCTCCTCCCATGGCGCCCTGGAGCGGACCTCGGTCCTGATCCACCAGGTGGTGCCCCGGTTCGGCGAGGTGGTCCTGCGCGAAGTGCAGGATCTGGCCAACTACCCGCGCACCGCCGGGATCCTGAACGTGGTGGTGCTGGCCTGGACCCTGACGCCGCTGGTGGGCAGCCTGCGGGAAGTGCTGGAAGGCATGTTCAAGATCCACCGGGAACGCCCGGTGCTGCTCGGCAAGCTCCTGGACCTGCTCATCGGGGTGTCCTTCATCACCGGCCTGGCCGGAGTGGCCGGCGCCGGGGTGCTGGTGGATGTCCTGACCGGGTCCCGGGGCGGCATCCGGCTTCCGGCCTGGCTGGGCTTCGTCCTGGCGTTCGCGGTGACCGTGGCGCTGGTCTGGGGGGTGTTCGCCTTCTTCACCACCCGCATCCGCCCGGCCCACCTGCTGGCGGGCGCCTTCGCCACCGCCGTGCTCTGGTTCCTGCTCCGGCCCGCGTTCATCCTCCTGCTGACCTACGACCAGGCCTTCGGCATGGCCTTCGGCGCGTTCCGCTCGATCTTCCTGGTGGTGCTCTGGCTCTACTACTCCCTGGCGATGCTGCTGCTGGGCGCGGAGGTGGCGGCGGCCATGCACCGGGGCGAGGCTTTGCTCATCCGCAAGCTCATGGACGGCGGAGCCAGCCTGCCGACCTACAGCCGCGACCGGCTGATCCTGGAGGCCCCGGCCGGGTGGGTGTTCTGCCGGGAGGGCGAGCCGGGCGGCGAGATGTTCTTCGTGCTGGGCGGCACCGTCAGCATCCGCAAGGGCGGCGAGGAACTGGCCCGGGTGGGCAAGGGCACCTTCTTCGGCGAGATGACCTTCCTCCTGGGCATGGAGCGCTCGGCCAGCGCGGTGGCGCTGGAGCCCTGCCGCTGCGTGGTGGTCCACCGGAAGAACTTCGAGGCCCTGCTGCGGGAGTTCCCGGGCATCGTCCGGGACATGCTGGAGGAGATGGCCCGGCGCCTGCGGGACAACTCGGCCCGGTCGGTGGCGGGGAAGGCGCCGGAAGCCGCGGCGGAGGAGGACGAGGCGGAGCTGGTCGGCAGGAAGTAGCGGCTACTCCTGCTTCAGCGAGCGCTGCATCAGCCGCTTGACCGATTCGCGCGGATCGGCGCCCTGGAGCAGGCGGCCCACCTCCTGGGTGATGGGCAGCTCCAGCCCGTGGAGCCGGGCCAGGCCCAGCGCCGCCTCGGTGGTGAAGGCCCCCTCCACCACCTGGTTGCCCAGGGCGCGGGTGGCCGCCTCGGGGCTCATGCCCTGGCCCAGCATGGCGCCGAACCGGCGGTTGCGGCTCTGGGCGCCGGTGGCGGTGAGCAGCAGGTCGCCCATGCCGGCCAGGCCCATCACCGTCTCCGGCCGGCCCCCGAGCAGTTCCACCAGCCGGGCCATCTCGGCCAGGCCCCGGGTGATCAGGGCGGCCCGGGCGTTGTTGCCCAAGCCGAGGGATTCCACCAGGCCGGCGGCGATCGCCAGGATGTTCTTGAACGCGCCGCACAGCTCCACCCCCAGCACGTCCCGGCTCAGGTAGACCCGCAGGTTGGGCGTGGCGAGCAGGGCCTGCAGCTCCCGGGCCCGGTCCTCGGCCACGGCGGCGGGGAGGGCCAGCAGGATGGCGGTGGGCAGATCCCGGGACACCTCGTCGGCGAAGGTGGGCCCCGACAGGACTCCCACCGGAACCCCCAGCAGCGGCTCCAGCACTTCGGTGACCCGCAGGTGGCTGCCCTGGATGATCCCCTTGCTCACATGGATGAGCAGTTCGGGCCGCAGGGCGGTGCCGGCGGCCAGGCCGGCCCACACCGCCGGGTTCACCTGGGTGGGCAGGGCACTGACCCAGATCGGCGCGGCGAAGGCGTTCATGGGATCGGCCAGGGGCCGCACGCTGGCGGGCAGTTCCGCGTCCCCCAGGCTGGGGTGGCGGCGTTTCAGGGCCAGGTCGGCCACCAGGACGGCGGGATGGCCCCACAGGTCCACCTGGGCCCCCTGGCGGGCCCAGGCCATCGCCAGGGCCGTGCCCCAGGCGCCGGCGCCGAACACGGAAATATCGGCGCGCCGGGTCATCGGGCGCCCCAGAACCGGGATTCGGTGCCCCGGAACAGCCGCTCCAGGTTGGGCCGGTGCTTGAGGATCACCAGGCCGACCAGCAGGGCCCAGGCCAGCAGCGCCGGCCAGCGGGGCAGGTCGGCGCGCGGCGGCAGGGTGGCCCAGGCGCCGGCCAAGCCCAGGGCGGTGAGGAACAGGGTGAGGGCGGCCAGGATGCTGCCCAGGCTGACGTAGCGGGAGAGCAGGAGGGTGGCCAGGAACACCCCGAAGGCGGGCGCCACCATGGCCGGGTGGTAGGCCAGCACGGCGCCCAGGGCGGTGGCGACGCCCTTGCCGCCCTTGAACGCCAGCCAGGGGGTGAACATGTGTCCGGCCACCGCCGCCAGCACCACCCAGGCCAGGGTTTCCGGGCCGAGCCCGGCCTGGCGGGCCAGGAACACCGGCAGGAACCCCTTCGCCGCGTCCAGCGCCAGGGTGGCGATCCCCAGGCCCTTGCCCCCGGCCCGCATGACGTTGGTGGCGCCGATGTTGCCGGAGCCCTGGCTGCGGACATCGCCCTTGCCGGCCAGCTTCATCAGCAGCAGGCCGAAGGGGATGCTGCCTGCGAGGAAAGCGCCGGCGCACCAGATTGAGAGGGTCTGCATCGTCGTAGTTGCCATGGATGCACTTTATCTGAACCGGGGCCGGGCTCCTAGCGGGCAGGGCGCAGCCGGGGAGGTCCATCATGTCCGGCAGCATGGCTGGGAAAAAGGACCAGCCGGTGATGAAGGGTGATCAACGCTGATGAAACCAGGCGATCACAGGCTCAGAGCAGCTTGCGCCTGAGCATGTCCAGCGCCCAGGAAGCGCCGCGGGCCTGCAGTTCGATCCGGCCCCCGTAGAGGCGGAAGGCCCTGGTTTCGGTGCCGTCCGGCCCGGCCACGGCCACCAGGGTGGTGCCGACCGGGGCGGGCCCGTCCTTGTCCTCGGTGGGCCCGGCGTTGCCGGTCACCGCCAGGCCCCAGGTGCTGCCGAGCCGGCCGCGGATGGCCTCGGCCAGGGCCGCGGTCACCGGTTCGGAGACGGTGCCCTGGGCCTGGATGAACCCGGGATCGAGCCCTGCCAGCGCGGCCTTGGCCCGGGCGGAGTAGACCGTGGCGCCGCCCAGGAAAACTTCGGAAATTCCGGGGATGGCCGTGAGCCGGGCGGCGAGGTTGCCGCCGGTCATGCTTTCGGCCACGGCCAGGGTCTCGCCCCGGTCCTTGAGCAGGGTGGCGACCGCGTCCTCGATGCCGCCTTCCAGCCCCACGTGGGCCAGATCCTGGCCCATCTCCCGGGCGAAGTCGGCCCGGGCGGCGTCCAGCACGGCCTGGTCCGGGGCCCGGCCCACCAGTTCCACATGGTTGACGCCGGCCAGGATGGTCCATTCCACTTGCCGGTAATGCTCGCGCAGGGCCTGGGTCCGCTCACCCGCCGCGCTTTCCGGCACCGAGCCGAACACCATTCGCAGGGTGCGCACGGGCGCTCCGGCCAGATGCCTGAGCCGGGGTGCCACCTGCTGCTCCCACATGAGCTTCATCTCCCGGGGCACCCCGGGGAACAGGATGACGCGCCGGCCGGGAAAGCCTTTGGGATCCTCCCAGTAGACGCCGGGGGCGGTGCCGACCGGGTTCGGCACCCGTTCCGCGCCTTCCGGGATCAACACCTGCTGGAAATTGCTGGCGGAGGGGACCCGGTTGCGGGCGGCGTAGTAGGCCAGCATCTCGGCCCTGGCCACGGCATCCTCCCGCAGCGGCGCCCCCACCACCTCGGCCCAGACCTCCTTGGTGAAATCGTCGAAGGTGGGGCCCAGGCCGCCGGTGCAGATGACGATGTCCGAGCGGTCCAGGGCCTCCCGGAACAGCCGGCGCAGGTCATCGCGCTCGTCCCCGACCGCGGTCTTGCGGTGCAGGGTCAGCCCCATCTCCCCCAGCCGCTCGCCCAGCCACACGGAGTTGGTGTCCAGGCGCCGGGTGGTGAGCAGTTCGGAACCGATGGCGATGCATTCGATGCGCGGCAAGTTGGCCTCCCGGGGATGGTTCGCTTCCATCATCGCACCCGGCGGTCCGCCAGCCTCAGGCCTTGGCGAAGTTCCGGAAGATCAGATGGTTCTGCTCCATGCGCGCGGGTTCCGCCGGCGGCGCGGGGATCATCCCGGGGGTGCAGCAGAACACCACCTTCCAGATGCGGTCGCCTTCCTCGGCGCCGTACTCCGGATGGAACTGGACGCCCCAGACCGGCAGGTCGCGGTACTGGAAGGCGTGCACCGCGCAGTCCGGGCTCGCCGCCAGGACCTTGAATTCCCCCGGCAGGTCGCAGGCTTCGTCATAGTGGGAGGCGGTCACCAGGGGGCCGTCCATGCCCTTGAACAAGGGGTTGGGCGCGAGCCTGAGCGGCAGGAAGCCGAACTCGCACCGGGCCGCCCGGCGCACATGGCCGGGGCCGGCCAGGACCTTGGCCAGGAACTGGTGGCCGTAGCAGATCCCGAGGATCGGCTTGCCCGCGGCCATGAACTGGCGCACCAGGCCGGCCAGGTCCCGGTCCCAGGGCTGTTCTTCGGTGGCCGAGGCGACCGAGCCGGAGATCACCAGATGGCTGAAGCCGCCGAGGTCATGGCGCTCCGGGATCCGGGCGGCCCGGATGGACTGGCACTGATGCCCCTCCTGCTGGAAATGGCTGAACACCACGCGGTCGAAATCCACCGCGAAGTCCTCTTCATTGAAGCAGTTCACTACCAGGATCATGCCGCCCCCTGCATGGTTACAAGTAAATCACACGTCAGCGTTCAGGTCCCCGCATTTTCCTGCGGTCCGGCGGGCACGCTGCAGTGCTTCTGGGACGGCAGGGACCTGCATGGACCTGCGGGCCCCTGGGGGTGACGTCGGGCCGGCCGTGCCACGGGCCGGTTCCAGGTGACGGCTCCAGCAAGCAATTATAAGTATCAATTATAACAGTTTTTATCTTCAATTTTGATTTGTTTGATGGCAGACTCTCCCCTCTTCCTGGAGGACGAGATGAAAATGCTGAAATGGAGCCCCTTGCTTTCCCTGGCGCTGGTCTGCGCCAGTTTCGCCCCGCTGCCCGCGAAACAGCCGGTGGCGCTGACTGCGGAGCCCAACTGGCTGACCGTGGTCGGCCTCTATCCCCAGCAGGGCACGGTGACGGCCCAGGAGGAACTGGCCGTCCTGCTCTGGCTGCAGAACTCCCGGACCGCCCAGGACGTGGCGCGGGCCAAGGGCGAAAGCACCCCGAGCCTGGGCTGCTTCGCCAACGACATCCACCTGGGCTACGGCGCGGCGAACGGGGGCATCTCGCTCGCCGATTTTCCCAGGACCGTGGCGGTGCTGGAGCAGGCCCGGGAGGACGCGGCCCCGCTGCTGGAGTCCCTCAAGCAGACCTTCCTGCGGCCCCGCCCGTTCGTGAGCTACCCGGCGGTGGTGCCGGCCCTGCCCAGGCCGGCCGAATTCTCCTATCCCAGCTCCCACGCGGCCCTGGGCGTGCTGTACTGCCAGATCCTGTGCCAGCTGGATCCGACCGACCAGGCCGGCTTCGCGGCCACGGGCAACCTGATCGGCACCGACCGGGTCCTGGGCGGCGTCCACTATCCCAGCGATGTCGAGGCGGGACAGCGGTTCGGCAAGGCGTTCGCCACCTACTGGCTGGATCAGCCGGAACACCTCAAACTGATCCAGACGGCCTGCGCGGAGTGGCACCGGAACTGATCAACGGGTTGGCAAGGCCATATCCGCCTTCCGTCACATGGTGACGCAGCTGCCGCCTTCCTTGGCCTTCACGTCAACCAGGCGCAACAGGCCATCCTTGCTTTCCCGGGGCTTGAAGTCGAACTGGTGGGCGTACGGCGCGTCCTTGCTCTCCAGGGCCTTGATGAACACGCCCACCAGTTTTTCCGTGGAACCTTTCCGGGGATCCTGGGCGGTCCTGAACTGGACATCCAGGTGCTGGTCCAGGAAGTCCGGGCCATCAGTCCGGGTTGACCGGGTCCGGATGCCGAAGGCGACGTGGTTGCTCCGGTCCTCGGCCTTCGCGGGGGTGAGCACGGTGAAGGTGATGGCGTTGCCCGGGAACAGGCGAATGGGTTGCACCTGGTCGAGACGGGTGGCGTTGGTGAGGACGAAGCCTTTGGCGTAGGGCGCCTGGAGCTGGTCGTCATTAAGGCAGACCTTTGTTTCGGATCCGGGGCCTTCCAGGATGATGGCCTGGGTCTCGATCTTGGGGGTGCCGCCGGTCACGTGCACCTGGATCCGCAGCACCGCGCTGTTCAGCTTCACCGTGTGCAGCTGGAGGAAGATGAGGCTGGAACTGTGGTTGGTGAAGGTCGCGTCGGCCCGGGCCGCCGCTCCGGCCGCCAGCAGGGCGCACAGGCATAGTCTGGACCAGAGGGTCATGGGGCCTCCACGGGCTGGACCTCCGCGCTGGCTGGCGGATCGTCATAAGCAATGAATGAGTAATTTCAGCCCATGGTTCCCGGGTCCGCAACGAAAACGATCCAGGGAGCGGGGCTCCCTGGATCGTTTTCGTTGCGGAGCCGGGGCTAGGCTTCGGCCAGGGCCTTCTTGCGGGCTTCGACCACCTTGTCGGCGTCCCGGCCTTCCAGTTCCTGGAGGTGGTGGAAGGCCCAGGTGAAGGAGCCGATGCCCTGGGTCTGGGAGCGGAGCTCGACGATCAGGCCCTGCATCTCGCTCTGGGGCACGTAGCCGTCCACCACGTCCCAGCCCGGCCAGCCGGGCTTGGCGTCGTAGCCGAGGATCTGTCCGGCCCGGTGGCTGGTGATGATCTTCTGGGCCTTGCTGGTGTGCTCGGAGGGCACGGAGATGTGCACTTCCAGGATCGGCTCGAGCAGCACCGGGTTGCACAGGGGCAGGCCTTCGGTGCAGGCGACCCGGGCGGCGGCCTTGAAGGCCATGTCCGAGGAGTCGACGGTGTGGAAGGAGCCGAAGTAGAGGATCGCCTCGACGTCCACCATCTGGAAGCCGAGCGGCCCCTGCTTGCAGAATTCCATGAAGCCGTCTTCCACCGCGGGGATGTAGTTCTTGGGGATGACGCCGCCGACGATGGTGTCGGAGAACTTCAGGCCCGCGCCCCGCTCCCTCGGCTTGAACTCGATGTGGGTGTCGCCGAAGGCGCCGTGCCCGCCGGACTGGTGCTTGTAGCGGCCGTGCTGCTTGATGGGCTTGCGGATGGTCTCGCGGTAGGGGATGGCGGGGGTGCTGAGGGCCACTTCCACGCCCCAGCGCTTGACCCGGTCCACGGCCACCTTGAGGTGGATCTCGCCCTGGCCCCAGAGCACCCGCTCCTGGGTTTCGGCGTTCTGGTCCAGGCGGTAGGACTGGTCTTCGTCGAGCAGCTTGGCCAGGGCGCCGGAGAGCTTGACCTCGTCGCCCATCTTGGTGGTCTTGAGCGCCAGCGCGGTCATGGGCTGCATCGGGTCGGGCCAGGGCAGGGTGACGGGCTTGTTGCCGCTGGTGAGCACCTCGCCGGTCTTGACGGTGTCCATTCGGCCCAGGGCCACGATCTCGCCCAGGCCGGCCTTGGTCACCTTGTCCTGCTTGGCGCCGAAGGGGTGGGTGAGGGAGCTGGGGCGCAGGCCGTTGAGGGTCATGCCCTCGGTGAGTTCGCCGCGCCAGATGCGCACCAGGGACTGCTTGCCGATGTGCTGGGCGTTGACGGTCTTCCAGACCTGGGCCAGGGGCTCGGCGCCTTCGGTGGGGATGCCCAGGCGCTTCGCGGTGTCCTTGGCTTCGGGCGCTTCGTGGCGCAGCTGCTTGAGCAGGCGGTGGACGCCGAGGTCCTTGTCGGCGGAGCCCAGCAGCACCGGCACGATCTGGTCGGCGCGGAAGCCCTTGGTGAGGGTGGCGAAGACTTCGTCCCTGGAGGGGACCTGCTCTTCCAGCAGCTTCTCCATGAGGGCGTCGTCCAGGTTGCTGATGGCTTCCAGCATCTCCTGGCGGGCCGCCAGGGCCTCATCCTTGATGGATTCGGGAATGTCGATCTGGTCGGAGGGGTGGCCGGGGTTGGCCTTGAAGGCCCGCTCCAGGGACAGGTCCTCGTAGCCGGTGATGAAGCTGCCGGCGTGGATGGGGTATTCGCGCAGCACCAGGGGCCGCTGGGACATGCCCTGGAGGGCGGTGATGGTCTCGCGGATCTTGCCGGTCTCGGTGAGGTTGTCCACCTTGTTCAGGAAGATGGTGTGGGGGATATTGTGGTCGTCGAGGAACTTGAGGATGGGCAGGGCCATCTGGGCCCGGCCCGGATCCGCTTCGACCACCAGCACTGCCGCGTCCGCGACCATCAGCGCGTTCATGGTTTCCTGGGCGAATTCCACGGACCCCGGGCAGTCGATGAAGGTCCAGGACTCGCCCAGGTAGGTGGCGCTGGCCACCGAAATCTCCACGCTCATTGAGCGGCCCCGCGCTTCCGGGGACGCATCCCCCACGGTGTTGCCCTCCTTGATGGTTCCCTTGCGCGGAATGGCCTCGCTGGCGAAGAGCAGACTCTCGAGCAGGGTGGTCTTGCCGGACATGTAGGGGCCGATGAGGGCCGCGACACGTGGTGCTGATTGGGGCTTGGGCACGGTATGTCTCCTTGGTGGGCTGTCAGAATTGGTTACGTCATCTTTCCGTCACGGGACCAGAAAGGCAACCAAAACCTGCTGCGCCCCAGGGGGGAGAACAACCATCCATCGATGTTTCCCTATTCCGACTTGGAAAACGAGTCGTGGATCTCGGGTTCGCGAAGCTTTTCCTTGAACCAATCATCGAGGGCCGTGACGGAATCAAACAGGAGGGCGGCCCCGGCGTCCCGCAGCTCGCCGGCCGCGCCGAAGCCGTAGGTGACGCCCAGCGGCGTCAGGCCGTTGGCTTCGGCGGCGGCGATATCCTCGGCCCGGTCGCCCACCAGGAAGCCGCCGGGCTGGAGCACGCCCCGCTCCCGCAGCTGGGCCACGACCTCGCCCTTGGAGCGCCATGGGCTGTCCAGCGTGCTTCCGGCCACGTCCTCGAAGGCGAGGAGCAGATCGAACTGATGGAGCACCTGCCGGGCATAGCGGGCGGGCTTGACGGTGATCGCGTAGAGCTGGTGCCCCTGGTGCTTGAGCCGGGTGAGCATGAGCAGGATGCCATCGTAGATCCGGTGCCGGTGGATGCCCTCCGCGGCGAACAGGGCCCAGTAGCGCTTCTGCACCGCCTCCAGCCGGGCCGGGTCGGTCAACCCCTTGAACAGCTCATCCGCACGGGCGCCGACCCCGGCCGCGACCTGGGCGGCCGCGGGGCAGGGCAGGCCGAACTCCTCGCAGGCGAGCCGGGCGCAGTGCTGCATGGCCTGGAGGGGGTCCACCAGGGTTCCGTCGAGGTCGAAACAGATCAATGCCATGCTGGTTCCTCCTGTGCGTGTTTAATGCCGGTGCGCCTGGATGCACTGCTGGATGAACAGGTGGGCGGCCTCCTTGCCCTCCCAGCCGTCGCTGCGGACATCCTTGGACTCCAGGTTCTTGTAGGTCAGGAAGAAGTGCTCGAGCTCGCGCAGCAGGTGCGGCGGAAGGTCGGCCAGGGTGTTGACGTGCATGTAGTTGGGATCGGTGGCGGCGACGCTGAGGATCTTGTCGTCCTGGCCCTTGTCGTCGGCCATGCGCAGGATGCCGATGGGCCGGGCCTCGATCACCACCCCGGGGTAGGTGGAACCGACGATCAGGACCAGGATGTCGCAGGGGTCTCCGTCCGGGGCCAGGGTGTGGGGGATGAAGCCGTACTCGGCCGGGTAGTGGATGGGGGAGTAGAGCACCCGGTCCACCTTCACCAGACTGGTGATGTGGTCGATCTCGTACTTGATCCTGGACCCGTAGGGGATCTCGACGACGGCGTTGACGATCTCGGGCGACTGCTTGCCCGGCCCGATCATATGCAAGGACATGCATCCCTCCGGTTGGCGATCATGTTCTCATGGGCTTGGCTGGAAGGCCATGGTAAAGAAGCTGGCAGAATGTCATGGCCTCGCCGTAAAAATCCAAATGCTGCCAGAGCCGGGAACCAGGGTCTTGCGCTTTGTCGGCAAAACGCCTACATTTTCCATGGAGGTGTTTTTTGCGCAGCATGAGCCTCAGGGATTTCCAGCAGCGGGGCGTGGCGAGCCTGCCGCCGGGAGACGCCGCGGACCCGCTGCTGCTGTCGGGCCGCGGCGGCCAGTTCTTCCTGGTTCCGGTCTCGGGGGCCGACGTGGGACGCCAGTACGAAGCCCTGCGCCAGGCGCTGGCCATCCTGAGCATCCGCCAGACCCAGCTCAAGGCCCGGGAGGCTGGTCTGGAGCAGATGAGCATGGAGGACATCGAGGCTGAAATCAAGGCGGCCCGGACCGAGCGCCGGGCCCGGAAGACCGCCGGGTGAACCACAGCCTCGTCCTGGACACCAACATCCTGGTGAGCGCCGGGATCCACCTGGACAGCCCGCCCGGGCTGATCGTGCAGGCCGTCCTGGGGCGGGAAGTGGCCTTCTTCACCTGCCCGGGGGTGGTTGAGGAATACTGGGACGTCCTTTCCCGGAGGAAGTTCGCCCGGCTGGACTTCCCGCCCCCATGGTTCCGGCCCCTGCTGGAGGAGGCTCACCAGCAGGCTGCGGACCCGGCCCCCTGGCCCCTGGCCGGGCCCGATCCCGATGACCTGATCTATCTCGCCCTGGCAGGGCGCACCGGCGCGGTGCTGGTGACGGGAAACCTGGCGGACTTTCCCGAAGCCATCAGGCAGGGGGTCGAGGTGCTGGGGCCGAGGGAATACCTGGACCTGCTGACGCGGCGATGAGCTGGGCGAGCAGGCCGGACTGGGCCGGGATCAGGGTGATCGCGGCCTTTCCGGAGAGCAGCTTCTGGGTCTCCAGGACGTGGAACATGGCCTCGGACACTTCCCGGTCCCGGGAGATCTCCTCCAGGGCCGCGCCGACGATCTGCGGGCGCACCGCGCCGGCCTTGGCGAACTCCACCGCGGCCTGGCGCTCGGCGGTGCTGGTGATGATGTTCACCTGGTTGGTGCCGTCCTGCTTGATGCTCGAGGTCACCTGGCGCAGCCGGTTCACCACCTTGCTTTCGATCTGGCGGATCATGTCCGCGTCCCGGAAGTGCACCTTGCGGATGTAGATGGAGCCCAGCTTGTAGCCCCAGTCGTGAGACAGGGGGGAAACCTCGTTGCGCACGGTCTGGCTCATGGCGTGGCGGTTGCTCAGCATGCCCGCCAGGGGCATGTTGCTCAGGCAGCGGACGGTGGAGTTGCTGACGTTGGCGGCCAGGGAACCGCGGGGGTCGGTGTTCTTGAACAGGTAGGCCACCGGATCGCTGATGAACATCTCGTACCAGATGCCGATGCCCATGGGGGCGCCCTCTTCGGAGTTCACCGGCGCGCTGCGCAGGTACTCCTGGTCCAGGCGCAGATCGATCTCGTAGCACCGGCCGATCCAGTTCACGATCGGCGCGCGCAGGCCCATGCGCAGCCACAGGAAGTGCAGGCCGGGCTCGTCCAGCACCGCCACCACCTTGCCGAACAGCACGTAGACCAGGCAGCGGCGCTCCTGGACGATGGCGTAGAAGCCCAGCGCCCGGAGCAGGCCCAGGAACAGGGGGACGAGGAACCAGCAGGCGACGAAGCTTACCGCGGCGGCGATGAGGGTTTCCATCACTTCACCTCCATCACGACCCGGCCGGCTTCGCCGTACAGGCCCAGCCGGACGTTGCGCACGTAGGCGTCCAGGGCTCCGGAGCCGCCGCTCTGCTTGAGCGCCTCGATCTCCGAGGCCAGCAGCCGGAGCGGCTCCACCTCGGCCTGGGCCTTGAGGGTCTCGATCTCCACCGCCCGCCTGGACTGGACGATCTTCTGGTCGGCCGAGGCCTGGGCCAGGCTGATGTCCGAGGACACCTGGTTGTGGGCGGTGTTGATGGCCGCCAGGGCCGACTCCACGTCCGGGGGCGGGTCGATGGCGGTGATCAGCGAGGCCTCCAGGTGGATGCCGTAGCGGGCCGGGGCCGATTCGCACTCCTTGTCCATGTGCTCATTGAGGTCCCTGAGGTTCTTGCGCAGATCGTTGATGGAGATCCCGGTCTGCACCGCCGGCACGCCGTCGGCGTCGGGCGGGGCCTCGAAGTTGGCGATGCGTTCGCGCAGCACCGAGACGAAGTAGCCCATGACGTGGGCGATGGGGTTCTTGACCGCGAAGATGTAGGCATAGAGGTTGCGTTCGCTCACCTTGTAGCGGATCTGGCCGGTCAGGCCGGTGTTCAGCTGGTCCTTGGTCACCGCCTCCAGGATGGTGCCCTGGTTGTTGGCCGAAGGCGAAGTGGGGTCCCAGGCCATGGGCACGGTCTCGGTGGCGATGGAGACCTTGTGCACCTGCTCCCAGGGCCACTTGAAGTAGGGGCCGCCGGGCTGGATCACCCGCACCATGGGCACCCCGTAGCGCTCCCGCTCCTCCGGGGCCAGCATGCTGGAGAGGGAATCCGCGGCCGTGCTGGCGTTCCCCAGCCGCTCGGCCCGGCCGAAGGAGGTCTTCACGGCCCGCTCGTTCTGGTTCACGGTGAAGATCCCCGCCGCGAGGTAGCGCACCAGGAACCACGCGATGAATCCCAGGGCGCAGCCCAGGGGGATTCCTACAGTCAGCTCGGACATCATGCCTCTCCTACCGATGGTGGTGGCTTCATTATGGGTTATGATTTGCAGCTACCGAGGTTGAATCAATGGATAACTACATCTTCTGGGTGAAGGCCCACCCGCTGGCTTCGGCCGCGTTCCAGTTCGCCCTGCTGGGACCGCTGGGAGAACTGCTCGCCGCCTCCTGCGCCCGGCGCAGGCCGGCCTTCCCCTTCACCTTCGTCCAGTTCGTGCTGAAGATCGCCGCATGGGCGCTGCTTGGGCTGGTGATCAAGTACGGCTTCACCGGCATGAAGGGCTTCACCCACTCGCTCATCGATGGCCATTTCCTGCCGGCCGCCCTGGGCTCCGGGCTGGGCTGGGCGTTCTCGGTCTCGCTGTTCACCAACCTGCTGTTCGGGCCGCAGATGATGGCCTTCCACCGGATCGAGGACAACCTGATCATGGGCGAGCGGGGCTTCACCGGGATCCAGAAGGCCTGGTGGACCCTCGTCTGGTTCTGGATCCCCGCCCACACCGTCACCTTCTGCCTCCCCCCCGAATACCAGATCGGCCTCGCCGCCTTCTGGGGCATGGTGCTGGGCCTGATCCTCGGCCTGAGCAAACCGGTCCCCCAGCTGCGCAGGAAACTGGCCTAGCTCTTCCCGGCCATCCCCGCAGGCGGCGGTTCATCCCCCGCTTTCGGCCGTTCGTCGCTCCGCCCTGATGACCGTCCGGCTTTCCGGCAGACTGGCCTCCAGCAACCCCGGAGCCAGGTCATGACAGCAGCCCTCCTTGAACTCGCCGGCATCCACCGGCACTTCGCCCTGGGCGAGACCACCGTGCACGCCCTGCGCGGGGTCGACCTCAGCATCGCCCGGGGCGAATCGGTCGCCATATGGGGCCCGTCGGGCAGCGGCAAGTCGACCCTGCTCAACCTGCTGGGGCTGATCGACGGGCCCGACCAGGGCACCCTGCGCTTCGCCGGACAGGATGTCGCCAGCCTGCCCGACGACGCCCTGACCGACTGCCGGAACCGGAGCATCGGCTTTGTCTTCCAGAACTTCAACCTGGTGCCGGTGCTGACGGCGCTGGAAAACGTCATGCTGCCCCTGCAGATCCAGGGCCAGGGGGACAGGGTGGCCGCGGCCCGGGCCGGGGATTGGCTGGACCGGGTCGGCCTGGCTTCGTTCGCCGCTTTCCGGCCGGACAAGCTGTCTGGCGGCCAGCGCCAGCGGGTGGCGATCGCCCGGGCCCTGGTGACCAGCCCGATGCTGGTGCTCGCCGACGAACCGACCGCCAACCTGGATTCCGGCAACAGCCGCGCGGTCATCGACCTGATGCAGCAGCTGAGTGTCGAGACCGGCGTCACCTGCGTGTTCTCCACCCATGACCCGCGGCTGCTCGAGCATGTGCCCCGGCACGTGCGGCTGGTGGACGGGCGGATCGAGTCCGATCGCCATCCGGAGGCCAGATCATGAAGACCCTCAAGCTCGGTCTGCGCAACCTGCGGCGGAATTTCCGCCGCAGCCTGAC